>Ga0207790_1000642_pt1 | contig 11483 bp, 10 predicted proteins | sample HigsolmetaGSP14D_FD_184842 | JGI IMG/M metagenome (GOLD analysis project Ga0207790, IMG submission 184842) | High solid enriched microbial communities from the Joint BioEnergy Institute, USA - SP1-4-D (SPAdes) | ecosystem: Engineered > Bioreactor > SSF (Solid state fermentation) > Aerobic >...
TTCTTCTGGCTGTTTGATGTTATCGTATTGCAGTAATTCAATTTTGATGCCAGCCAGTTCAAGCAACGCCATTCGCACATCAGCGCCCCTTGCGCCTGTCACTTCATCAATGATAGGCCCAGACATTTTTCCTTCGCGTAATAACTTTCCGCCAAGAATATCAGTCCAGAAAAATAATGACTCTTCAATGCTTCTGACTGAAAATCCGACGTGATCTGCTTTTTTTATCATACAATTACCTGCTGTGCGCGACTGCATCGTAAACCAATATCAATTATAGAAAACCTGAATGTTCGCTGTGAGCAAACATATCTGAATGGCTTAATTGAACATACTACTGTCCGGACCCGGGTACTGCTGTTGCAGTCAGAAAAGATTCTATTCCTGTATGCTTAGACCCCCTGGACGACATGCTCCGGAGAACAGAAAAACCGTTGAGCTGATTTCTATGTCAGAACTACGCGGTCACGGCCCGGCGTTGGGTAGAGCAGCTCTCACCGGTCCGGCCGTAAAAATGACGATGCAGGTTATCTTTGTGGTTGCGGATTCTGAGCGTGCATATGCAGGTATGGCGCGTGCTAAGGCATCAGGAAGGTGATCCTGACGTAGAGAGCATATGTGTTTCTTAACATTCAGAAGGGGCAGAAAGCATACATGTCTCCAGACAAGCAGCACAACGACTGATAGTGTAATTTTCGATCAATACGAACCGTAGCGGTTGTATTTGTTCGGTGTGTGCCGGAAACGAAACGACTCATTTCCAGTGTCTGAATAGGCCAGATATGCCCTTTCCATATTTACTTACTGAAGCCTGTAGCTACTTGCGTTCCAGTAACCACTACCCTGATAACGATATTCTTTGAAACCCAACGACCTCAGTTCCCTTGCAATTAGCCGATTCATTACTCCATGTCCCATAAGCAGCACGGGGCCGTCAGATGTTTTTGCAAACGCTGCAAGGATACCCGCAGCCTGAATAGCACGTTTCTTTGCTATTCCGACGCGCTCTACGTCGCGGGATATGCCGCATAACCACATGACGCGGAAAAAAACAGCCCATACGGTCGGTGATAGCCTGAAACCGGGCATAGGAAATACCGGCAGATCTGCTTCCCTGAAAACCTCATCAATGACATCCGGTTCAAGGTCTAATGCTTTCAGGGAAGAAAGTGCTCTGGGAAGAGGGCTACTCAGGATTTGCGATGCGCTGAACGCCAATGATTTACTGGACTCAGGCGGTATATCTTCTCCTGTATCAGAACGATCATAATCTGCAATCCAGTTGGACATTTCACGGCTCGTTACTTTCGCAGAGCCTGTAAAAGCGGGCTTTCCATGACGCATTAAAATAATTTCCATACAACGCTTCTTGCTTGTGGTCCTTCCAGGCGGTCAGACTAACGCGATAAACATATGACGCACCACTACTTTGTCCAGGATTGACACTGATCGATGAGATGATATGTCAGGTGAGAATCACTGTATGAAAAAGTAAATACCTTAATACACACGTCACACCGTCATGATGTCCGCTTAGCGCCACAACCGGACGGTTTACGTCGCTTCCCGGTTTGCCGCAAGACGAAACCGGGGTCTGCCCGCTGCCTTCGTGACCCTGTTCACACTCTGCTCAAATAAAAAGCATGGCCGCTACCAGACTGATGATAAAAACACCGCCGACGGCCTGTTAAGTTAATTTATTGTTAATAAATTACTTAATAAATGTTAACAAAAAGCAGATTTTTAGCCCCGTAAAATAGTAACCTGGCTCAAAACAGATTTTTATAACTTATTTTTTACATAAAAAACCATTTAATTTAACAAATGTGGGCATTGCTCACATTTCGCTCAAGGGCGAGCGAAAAGCGATATCCCCTTACGTTAATCTCAGAACGTGGATGTGAAAGCTGTCGCCTGTCCCCTTTATCAGAACCTCATAAGAAAGGTACCGAAATGAAATTTAACCTCGCATTAGTCAGTGCATGTGTGGTTTCAGCATGCATGTTATTTACAACACCTTCATTTGCCGCCAAACCTTACGATATCGCCGTCGTTGCCAAAGTTACGGGCATTCCCTGGTTTACCCGTATGGAGGTCGGCGTAAAAGAAGCCGCGCAGAAACTGGATGTCAACGCATACCAGGTCGGTGCGTCTACCCCGGATCCGGCCCAGCAGGTCAAGGTTATTGAAGATTTGATCGCTAAAAAAGTTAACGCAATCATTGTGGTACCCAATGACGCTAAAGTGCTGGAACCGGTGCTGAAAAAAGCCCGCGATCAGGGCATCGTGGTATTAACGCATGAATCGCCCGATCAGCAAATTGGCCAGTGGGATGTCGAAACCATCGACAGCCAGAAATATGCTCAGGCCAACATGGATGAGCTGGCAAAAGATATGGGTGGCAAAGGGGGTTACGCCATTTATGTCGGCTCTCTGACCGTGCCATTGCACAATGCGTGGGCGGATGCTGCGATTAAATATCAGAAAGAGAAGTATCCGGACATGCATGAAGTGACTTCACGTCTGCCGGTGGCCGAAAATATTGATAAGTCATACTCCACCACGCTGGATTTAATGAAAACCTACCCTGACCTGAAGGGGATTATCGGTTTCGGCTCGCTCGGCCCTATCGGTGCCGGTCAGGCTGTTCAGCAGAAACGTGCAAAAAACAAAATTGCAGTTGTCGGTATCGCTATGCCAGGCCAGGCGGCTCCTTACCTGATGCGCGGTGATATTAAGAAAGTTCTGCTGTGGGATCCGAAAGATGCCGGTTACGCCCTGGTGACAGTTGCCGATCAGCTGCTTCAGGGTAAAGAAGTGACTAAAGAGCTGAGTATTGAAAAATTGGGCAAAGCCGATGTAGATATGGATAAAAAAGTGATCCGCTTTAATAAAATTCTTGAAGTCACACCAGAGAATGCGAAATCACTTGGCTTCTGATGGGTCATTTTAATTATTTTATTTTCCGGAGATATATTATCTCCCGCGCTACACCAGGCAAATAGAAACAGATACGGCGTTGTATGCTGTGCTGTATCTGAATTTCTACTGAGAGATTGAAAACCTATATCCTAAATAACCCGGATTGGGTGTGCATGAATTCCTGCGATCACATCCGTCAGTGATCCGCAGGAGTAAGTGCAGCCAAAGCCCCAGCCCGAATATAACCGGTATGCTTAAGGATCTATGATGGATACGCTCAACACGCCCCCTGCCCCTGCTGAAACCTTTATCAGCCTTGAGAAAATCAGTAAAAAGTTTCCCGGCGTATTAGCACTGGATAATGTCAGCCTGACGCTCAATAAAGGCGAAGTGCATTGTCTGGCCGGTCAGAATGGCTGTGGCAAAAGCACGATAATTAAAGTTATTTCCGGCGTCTACCAGCCGGAAAAAGGCGCGGCGATTACGCTGGATGGAAAACTATTTCATACCCTGACGCCGCAGCTCTCTTCCTGGTACGGTATTCAGGTTATTTATCAGGATCTGTCTCTCTTCCCAAATCTGTCGGTAGCCGAAAATATTGCCATTAATCGTTATCTTCCGGGCGGTGATTTTTGGGTACATCGTGAGTCAATGCGCAAAAAGGCTGTGGCGGCGATGCAACGGGTCGGCGTTTCTCTGGATCCGGATCGTAAAGTAGAAAAGCTTTCAATCGCCGACCGTCAGTTAGTGGCAATATGCCGCGCAATCGCCGCTGATGCCACGCTGGTGATCATGGATGAACCCACGGCATCACTGACCCGCACTGAGGTCAATGGCCTGCTGCGGGTAGTAAGTGAGCTGAAAGCCGCCGGTATCTGCGTGGTGTTTGTCAGCCATCGTCTGGATGAAGTAATGGAAGTGGCCGACCGTATCAGCGTGATGCGCGACGGCAAACTGGTCGGCACCTGGCCGGCGAGCGAACTCGACAGCAACGAGCTGGCGTTCCTGATGACCGGGCAGCGCTTTACCTACAGCCACCTGCCGCACCGGGCACCCGCCGGGGTGACGCCGCTGCTGGAGGTCCGCCATCTGAGCCGCAAGAGCCAGTATCATGATATTTCGCTGTCACTGCGTCAGGGCGAGATCACATCGATTATTGGCCTGCTCGGTTCCGGGCGTACGGAACTCTGCCTCAGCCTGTTCGGCATGAGTCAACCGGACAGCGGCGAGATCCGTATTAACGGTAATGCAGTGAAATTCCACTCTAACCGTGACGCTATCCGGCACGGTATTGCCTATGTGTCAGAAGACCGTCTGACGCAGGGGCTAATCATGGAGCAATCCATTTACGACAACACGCTGGTATCCATTTTTGACAAGCTGCACACCCGCGCCGGATTGATGGATCACCACAAAGCCGCCCTGGTGGTGAAAGAGCTGATTCGTGACCTGAACATTAAAGTTTCGGACAGCAGCTTGCCCGTGAAAACGCTTTCCGGCGGTAATGCACAGCGTATCGCCATCGCCAAATGGGTAGCGACGCGGCCACATATCCTGATCCTCGATTCGCCGACTGTCGGCGTGGATATTGCCAACAAAGAGGGAATTTACCGCATCGCACGCGATCTGGCAGAGTCCGGCATGGCGGTGCTGATGATTTGCGATGAGATCCCGGAAGCGTATTACAACAGCCATCGCGTGCTGGTGATGCGCAAAGGTGAACTGGTAGCGGAGTTTGCGCCGCATCAGAGCAGCGAAGCGCAGATTGCGGAGGTGATCAATGGGTAATAAATCGCTCTCGAAACTGTTTTCACAGCACGAATTCTGGCTGGGATTGCTGGTTCTGCTGTTGGTGATTGGTCTGAGCGTCCGCACCAGCGAGTTTATGACGCTGGGTAACCTGACGGACGTCGCCACCAGCTACGCCATTCTCGGCATCCTGGCCTGCGGTCTGTTTGTGGTGCTGATCGCCGGAGGTATCGACATCTCCTTCCCGGCCGTAACCTCCATCGGCCAATATGTGATGGCGAGTTACATCATCCATCACGGTGGCAGCTTCCCACTGGCATTTGCTATGTCGATGGGTACCGGTTTGCTACTTGGGCTGGTCAACGGTTTTCTGGTTTACTGGCTGCGCGTACCGGCCATCATTATCACCATCGCCACGCTGAACCTGTTCTACGGTTTGCTGGTGTATCTCACTAACGGCACCTGGCTGTACGGTTTCCCCGACTGGTTTATGAACGGCATTAACTGGTTCTCCTTTACCGCCGCCGACGGTTACGACTATGGGCTCACCCTGCCGCTTCTCAGCCTGCTGGGGGTGATCATCGCTACCGGTGTACTGATGAACCGGACCCGCGTGGGTCGTCAGATTTACGCTATGGGCAGCAATCGTGATGCCGCTTCGCGTCTTGGTCTGAATATTTTGCGGCTGCATTTCTACGTCTACGGTTTTATGGGTTTGCTGGCGGGCATTGCTGCCGTGGTGCAGGCGCAGATCACTCAGTCGGTCGCGCCCAACTCCCTGCTCGGTTATGAGCTGACGGTCCTGGCAGCTGTAGTTTTAGGCGGGACCAGCATGACCGGCGGGCGTGGCTCGCTGACCGGCACCATTCTGGGCGTAATGCTGCTGGCCTTCCTGCAGAATGGTTTGACCTTACTCAGCATTTCATCTTACTGGCATCAGGTATTCAGCGGCGTGATCATTCTGGTCAGCATCAGCAGCACCGCGTGGAATGAAAAACGCAAACTGGCAAAGGGAATGTGACATGACAACCTTAAACCGGCTCTTCCCCGGCGACCGCATCATCCGTCTGCAGTTGCTGATTATCGTCGCCGTTGCCGTGCTGTTCTCGTTCACGCTGGGCGGCAGCTTCTACAGCGTCGGCAATTTCCAGTCGATCGCTTCACAGTTACCGATTCTGGGCATGCTGGCGCTGGGAATGGGGATCACCATGCTTACCGGCGGTATCAACCTTTCGATCATCGCCGGTGCCAATGCCTGTTCGCTGGTGATGGCGACCATTCTGGTGGCGCACCCTGACCAGCCGCTATATTTCGCGCTGGCGCTGCTCGCCGGACTGGCCGTAGCGGTAGCCATTGGCGTGCTCAATGGTGCGCTGATCGCGTATATCGGCGTTTCGCCGATCCTGGCGACGCTCGGTACCATGACGCTGATCGCCGGGCTGAATATTCTGCTGACCAACGGCGCAGTGCTTTCCGGTTTTCCGGCGGCCATCCAGTATCTCAGTAATGGCAGCCTGATGGGCATTCCGGTTGCCCTGCTGTTATTCCTGCTGGTAGCGCTGCTGCTGTGGGTCCTGCTGGAACATACCACGCTGGGGCGCAGCCTGTATCTGATGGGCTCCAACGAACAGGCTACGCGCTTTAGCGGTGTTAACACGCACAAAGTCACCATCGCAGTGTACGTGCTTTCTGCGCTGCTCGGATGGGGTGCAGCACTGCTGATGATGTCCAAATTTAACTCGGCGAAAGCGGGCTACGGCGATGCCTATTTACTGGTGACCATTCTGGCCTCTGTGCTCGGCGGAATTAATCCCGACGGCGGTTTTGGCCGGGTTATCGGGCTGGTACTGGCGCTCATCGTCCTGCAAATGCTGGAGAGTGGCCTGAATCTGATGGGCGTCAGCAGTTACCTGACTATGGCGCTGTGGGGTTGCGTCCTGATCCTGTTTATCGCACTGCAAAACAGAAAATCATAAGCGAAAGCTTTCTAAGAAAGGAAAGAACATGGCGAGTTATTTTATTGGCGTAGACGTAGGAACCGGCAGCGCCCGCGCGGGTGTTTTCGATATGACTGGCCGTATGCTCGGTCAGGCCAGCCGTGAAATCACGTTATACCGCCCGAAAGCTGATTTTGTTGAGCAGTCTTCCGACGAGATCTGGCAGTCCGTCTGTAACGCGGTGAGAGACGTAATCAGCCAGGCCGATATCAATCCGATTCAGGTGAAAGGCATCGGTTTTGACGCGACCTGTTCGCTGGTGGTGCTGGATAAAGAGGGCAAACCCCTGACTGTCAGTCCGTCCGGACGCAGTGAGCAAAACATCATTGTGTGGATGGATCATCGCGCCATCACTCAGGCAGAACGTATCAATGCCACCGGCCATCGCGTGCTGGAGTTCGTTGGTGGAATTATCTCGCCGGAGATGCAGACGCCCAAACTGCTCTGGCTGAAACAGCACATGCCGACCACCTGGAACAACGTCGGGCATCTGTTCGACCTGCCAGATTTTCTTACCTGGCGCGCCACGCAGGACCCCACGCGCTCGTTATGTTCCACCGTCTGCAAATGGACCTATATCGGTCATGAAGACCGCTGGGATCCAGGCTATTTTCGTCAGATCGGTCTGGAAGATTTGCTGGAAAACAACGCATCAAAAATCGGCAGCGAAGTAAAAGCTATGGGTGAGCCGCTGGGGCATGGGCTGACACAGCGCGCTGCCGCAGAAATGGGACTGATAGCGGGTACCGCGGTCAGCGTCTCGATTATTGATGCTCACGCAGGCAGTCTTGGCATTCTTGGCGCCAGCGGTGCATCCGGCGAATCAGCGGATTTTGACAACCGCATCGCACTCATTGGCGGCACATCTACGGCGCATATGGCGATGTCGCGTAGCGCGCGCTATATCGGCGGCATCTGGGGGCCCTATTATTCGGCGATCCTGCCAGATTACTGGTTGAATGAAGGCGGACAATCCACTACCGGCGCGCTGATTGACCATGTGATTCAGTCGCACCCCTGCTATCAGGATCTGCTTAAACAGGGCAAAGACAGCGGTAAAAACATTTATGAGGTCCTCAACGGCATTCTGCGCAACATGGCGGGCGAATCTGAGAATATTGCGTTTCTGACTAAAGATATTCATATGCTGCCCTATTTTCACGGCAATCGCTCACCGCGCGCCAACCCGACACTGACTGGCACGCTGACGGGCCTGAAATTGTCACGCACGCCGGAAGACATGGCGCTGCATTATCTCGCCACCATACAGGCGCTGGCGCTCGGCACTCGCCACATTATTGAAACCATGAACCAGAATGGTTACTGCATTGATACGATGATGGCGTGTGGCGGCGGCATCAAAAACCCAATCTTTGTGCAGGAGCACTCCAACGCAACGGGCTGCGCGATGCTGTTGCCGGAAGAGAGTGAAGCGATGCTGCTTGGCAGCGCTATGATGGGCACCGTCGCGGCGGGCGCTTATGACTCGTTGCCAGAAGCGATGGCCGCCATGAGCCGTATCGGTAAGACCATCACGCCACAGACAAACAAAATCAAAGAGTATTACGATCGTAAGTACCGCGTCTTCCATGAGATGTATCATGACAGTATGAAATACCGGCATCTGATGCAGGGGGAATCGCAATGACTGCGGATGAAGAATTTGCCCTGGCGTGTCAGGGCTGGCAGACCTACAGCCAGGAGTTACTGGCGCTGCAGCGTCATCTCAATGCCGCGACCTGGCAGCAGCTGCTGATGCTGGTCACCGGCTGCCAGGGAAAAATTGCCGTGACGGGCGTTGGTACCTCGGGCATTGCTGCCCGAAAAATCGCCCACATGCTGGCATGCGTCGAGCAGCCGGCGGTGTATCTCAGCGCTACCGATGCGGCCCATGGCGATCTGGGCTTCATGCGCAGCAACGACCTGATGATCCTGATATCACGGGGCGGGAACTCTGAAGAGCTGACGCGCCTGTTGCCGACGCTTAAAACCAAAGGCGTGACGATTATTAGCGTGACGGAGAATCCGGACTCAGCCATTGCCCGCGCTGCCACGCTGGTGGTGAAAACGCATGTTCAGCGTGAAATCGACCCGCTTAATATGTTAGCCACTACCTCTATTGTGCTGGTGCTGGCGGTATTTGATGCGCTGTGCGGCAACATTATGCTGCGTAACGGCTTCGATCAGAAGCGGCTGCTGAACGTTCATCCGGGCGGCAATGTCGGTAAAACGCTGCGCGAACAGGATTAAACAGGAGAGCCCGATGCTGACAGTATGGGGAAGGAAAACATCATCGAATGTGCAGGCGCTGATGTGGTGTATAGGCGAAATGGGTCTGCCGTATAAACGTCACGATGCAGGGCATAAGTATGGCGGCACAGACTCTGAGGCGTTTTACGCCCTTAATCCCAATCGTACTGTACCGGTATTGCAGGATGACGCGAATCCCCCTCTGTGGGAAACAGGCGCGATATTGCGTTATCTCGCTCATCGGTATGGGAGTGAAAGCTTCTGGCCTGCTGAGCTGTTAGCTAAAACCGACGTTGATCGATGGGCTGAGTGGTCAAAGCTTAATATTGCGCAGGCATTCACTGCGCCCGTTTTCTGGCGGGTGGTGCGCACGCCTGAAGACAAACGGGACGCTGAGGCTATTCAGTCAGCCGTAGCGTATTTTGAAACCAGGCTTCAGATTGCAGAGGAGCGCCTGGCAAAACACCCCTTTTTAGCCGGAGACGCCCTCACACTGGCAGACATTCAGTTTGGTCACGTATTGTACCGTTATTATGATATCGATATTGAGCGAAGCCCCCTTCCCTATGTGCGGGCATATTATATGCGCCTGACTTCCCGTCAGGCTTTCCGTGAACATGTCATGGTTTCTTATGATGAGCTCAGGGCGTAGTCTTGAACAGAAACCGGAGTAGACCACCCGCCTCTGGCTCATAACGGACCTTGCCACCCGGCATCAGTCCGCTCTGTGTCAGAAACGGTATCACTTTTAGAGTATCACCGGCTGCGCTTTGTATCCGGCATGAACAGCGTAGCGAAGCCCAGCAAAGGCAGGAAAGCACACAGGCTGTAAACCCACTCAATGCCATAGACATCCGCCATTTTTCCAAGACCCGCAGCGGCGAGCCCGCTGATACCAAACATCGTGCCAAACATGATCCCGGCTACCATTCCTGCACGACCGGGAACGATTTCCTGAGCGTAAACCACCAGCGCAGAGAATGCCGATGAGAGGATCAGGCCGATAAAAATGGTGAACACAATGGTCCATACCAGACCTACATGGGGCAGTAACAGCGAAAAAGGGATAACGCCTAAAAATGAAATCCACACCACCGCCTTACGACCAATGCGATCGCCGATCGGTCCGCCGGCAAAAGTGCCGACCGCCACGGCTGCAAGAAATGCAAACAGGCAGAACTGCGCGTGCTCCAGCGGCATGCTGAAGCGGTGCACGAGGTAAAACGTAAAATAGTTACTCAGTGAGGCGATATAGGTAAATTTAGCGAACATCAGAACGCTGACCACAGCCAGCGCCTGAAAAATTTTTGCCCGGGAAAATGTCTGCAGCGCGGCGCTGCTGTGGCGCTTCATGTGCGCCTGACCGTGGCGGGCGGACCACTGGCTAAGCCGGGTCAGAATGACAATGGCGACCAGCGCACACAGCATTAGCCAGGCCACAGAAAGCTGGCCATGAGGAATAATCAGTAGTGCGGCCAGCAGAGGACCAAACGCCGATCCCGCATTCCCGCCGACCTGAAAAGCGGACTGCGCGGTACCAAAGCGTCCTCCCGACGCCATCCGGGCGATGCGTGAGGCTTCCGGATGGAAAACGGACGAGCCAACGCCAATCATCGCCGCGGCAAGTAAAATCATCATGAAATTCCCGGCAACCGCGAGCAACCCGATCCCCATGAGGGTGACGCCCATGCCCGCAGGGAGCAGAAAAGGTCTGGGGTGTTTATCGGTGTAAAGGCCTACCCAGGGCTGAAGCAGAGACGCCGTTATCTGGTATACAAAAGATATCAGGCCAATCTGCGCGTACGTGAGCGTAAAGCTTGCCTTAAGCATGGGATAGATTGAGGGCAATACGGCCTGAATCATGTCATTACAGCCGTGCGCAAGCGCTGTAGCCCCTACGATGCTGGCAAGGAACCCCTGAGCGGAGCCGGCGGTTTCTGAGGAAGGGATCGCCGGAGAATGTTCGGGTTCTGTAGAATGCGAAGCCATATTCATGTCTCTTTGCAGATGAAAGTAAGTCGGTTTTAAAGGTCTGATGCCGGGACCGTCAATGCTGCAGAATCCGTGCCTGTGCCGGGTGGCATCGATCAGCTGATAAACCCGCACCGGATAACAGCAGTGAGTGACCTGGCAGATCTGGCGACCATGTCAGGCATGATGTTCTCCCGATTTTTATACAGGATACAGGATCAATTGTCAGAAACAGGATGCATCAGTGCCCGGCTGCATCTTGCTGCACCCTGTTGAGCTAAATATACGCGTGATTGATAAAGACTTACGACGTCTGCATCTGTCCGCTTTGTGTGAGAGCGGAACCTGGCATGATGACGCTGTAGCTGTGCGAACATCAGCTGCGGATCTATTCTGGCGAACAACCCGTAAAGTGAGTGTCAGCTTGCGACAGCGTCCAGGCGGGCGTTATGCGGCTTCTTTAGGTGTAAAAACCGCGCATGTTCTTTAATGCTGACACTCACAACGTTTTTACTGCAACGCTTTATATTTACATCTCAGGAGCCTGTAAGGTAGTTATTTACCGGCTTGCGACATCTCCTGAGCAGACTTCAG
>Ga0207790_1000643_pt1 | contig 11456 bp, 12 predicted proteins | sample HigsolmetaGSP14D_FD_184842 | JGI IMG/M metagenome (GOLD analysis project Ga0207790, IMG submission 184842) | High solid enriched microbial communities from the Joint BioEnergy Institute, USA - SP1-4-D (SPAdes) | ecosystem: Engineered > Bioreactor > SSF (Solid state fermentation) > Aerobic >...
GTTCACGCTCGTCTGTCGGACGACGGTGGCCGTCTCGGGCTCGAGAGTGTCCAGGCGGACTGCGATGACCTCGCCGACGGCGAGAAGCTCGGCTTCGTGCCCCGGGTCGCGGCAATACCCTCCGCCGTGCGCAGTGAGGAGTTCCTTCGTCAGCCACGTCACCGACGCGGCGGCCTCGACGATCGATTCGACGCAGCCGGGCGTGATCGAGCAGTCCGACCGTTCGAGGGCGCTCGTCACGTCCTGGTTGTCCACGTGCCCGAGGGCGAGGAGCGGGCGGGAGCTCTCCAGGCGACGGATGAGGCCGGTCAGTGCATCACTCCACGGCCACGGCCGGCAGGCCAGCACCAGACCCGCGTCGGGTTCGTCCAGGTGCGCGTCGAGGCTGGAGACCTCGGTGTCCGACAGGAGGTGGGCGTCGTCGACCAGCAGCGTCTGCGCCGACGCATTCGTGCGCCGCTGGACCTCGGCGAGAAGGGGAGTCTTGTCGGAGCCGGCCGGGCCGACGATGACGAGCCGCAGGGGGCCCTCGTCGTTCCGGAGAGCCTCATCGACGTGGGCGAGGGCGAGCCGGGGCCACAGGCGCAGGCCGCGGGGCGCCTCGTCAGCGAGCGCGGGACGCGTCACCGGTTCCCCCTTTCCCGTCGACGCAGGCGTCGACACCGCCCCGGCCGGACGAAATTCGGGTTCGACCGGCTGTTCTCCCGCGACGGAATGGACGGAATATACCAGGGTGGCGCACCCGGGTGCTCCCGGGGTGTTGATAACAGAGCACGTGTGGTAGGCGCCGGAGTGGCGCCCTGCGGCAGCCTCGTCGCAGGGCAGGCTCACCTAACCTCGATGGTCCCGCTGACCTGGGAGAAATTCTCGAACTAAGGCTGTCCAATCCGAGGGGGTGCGGCGTTAGCCTCGTGCTACGACCACTGAAGGAGGCTCCCATGAGCATGACTCTCGATGACCTGCCCCGCGTGTCCGAGTGCAACGCCCTCGGCTGTTCGTACAACGACCACTCGCACTGCCACGCGGCTGCTGTCACCATCGGCGGCGCGCCCGGCGACGCCGAGTGCGCGACCTTCATCCCGCTCGGCACGAAGGGCGGCCTCGACAAGGTCGTCAGCCACGTCGGCGCGTGCCAGCGCTCGGAGTGCGTCTTCAACTCGTCGCTCGAATGCACGGCGGCCGCCGTGCGCGTCGGGCCAGGAGCGGAGTCGGCAGACTGCCTCACCTACCAGGCCGCCTGACTCCCGCCGTCGCGCGCGCCTACTTCGCCCTTCAGGCGGCGGCAGGAGCGCTGTGGTGGGTCGCCGTGTTCACGGTTCCTCCCGTTCGGGAGGCGACGCTCGCGACCATCGATCCCGTCGCCATGGCCGTGTGGGACGTGCCCCTGTTCGTCCTCGCGTCGGCGATCGCGGCGACGGGGCAGCGGACCGCCGTCATCGTCGCGACCGCCTGGACCGTCGTCGTCACGGTGTTCCTCGGTCTCTTCGCCGCCGTCACCATGACGGCCGGGTGGGGAGCGGTGCTCATGACGGCGGCAGCGGCGGCATCCGTCCTCGCCTGTCTCGTGATCCTGCACGGGTCGGTTCCGACGCACTGGCTCATGGTCGGTCCCTTCCGCATCCGACCGGCACCGGCCGGCGCGTCGGTGGGGCGCCATGTCGGCGCGACCGCCGGTCAGATCGTCGTGTTCTGGGGGCTCGCGCTCGGTCTCGTCCCCGCGCTGCTGGTCTGGGTCGAGACGAGATGGATGCTGCACGTGCCGCTCCCTGCCGGGGTGCGGATCACGGGGATCGTCCTGTTCGTCGCCGCCAGCACGGTCGGTCTGTGGTCCGGTGCGGTCATGTCCACACACGGCGACGGTACGCCCCTTCCGATCGCGACGGCGCGACGACTGGTGGTCGGCGGGCCCTACCGCTTCGTCCGCAATCCGATGGCCGTCGCGGGGATCACCCAGGGCATCGCCGTCGGGCTGATGCTCTCCTCGTGGATCGTCGTGCTGTACGCGGTGTGCGGCTCAGTGGTGTGGAACGCAGCGATCCGCCCGCACGAGGAGCGCGACCTCGAGGCGCGATTCGGCGAGCAGTTCCGTCGCTACCGCAGTCAGGTGCGGTGCTGGGTGCCGCGCCTGACGCCCGTGCCCATCGATCAGTCCGCCGCTTCGCCGGTCGGCGCGTCGGCCGAGTAGACCTCGACGACTCCGTCGCCGAGAACGAACTGCAGACGGGTGCCGTCCGGGAACCGTTCGCGGAGTCCGTCCGGGGCCGCCTCCGAGACGATGACGCTCGACGCCGGGGCGAACGGCTCGGCGGCGCAGCTGGTGTACCAGGCGCCGGACCAGCCGTCCTCGGGGGAGGCGCTCCAGGCCTCGTCCGGGAGGATCTGGATGCACCGCGCCTTGTCGCCGTACCCGGTGTCGTACTGTGCCACGATCGGCGTCATCCCGGCGAGGGCTGCGAAGATGCGGCCGTCCTCGGGTCGAGCGCTGAGCACCTCCGGCCAGGCCCGGTCGGAGTCGAGGGCGAGCGTCGCCACGTGAGTGACGGCCGCGTCGGAGGTGGTCGGAGCGCCCGCTCCGCTCATCCGCGCACTCGCGGCTGCGGTGATGCCCACGGCGACGGTCGCGACCATCGCCAGCGATCCGGCCCAGGCGATGCCCGCCAGGACCCGGCGCTTCCGCGAACTCGTGGCGGTGGGCGCAGCACTCGGCTGAGCGGCTCGAGCGGTGGCGGCGACGGCAGCGGGGACGGTCGGAGGCGGCAGGTGCACCGGCGGTGCGGGGCGCTCCGGAGGGGGAACACGGTCGACCATCGGGGGTCGGCGTCGGTCGTCCCGGGCGCGGGCCTCGAGCTCGCTCAGGCGCCGTCGCGCGACCGGGTCGTCGTCGAGGCCGCCGCCCGGGCCGTACGCTCTCGCCTGCAGTGCGCGCAGCTCGGACTGCAGGTCGTCGTCCATCAGAGACCGAGCGATCCGGGTTCGACCGTGCCGGCCACTGCTTCGACTTCGGCGAGGGATTTGGTCTGCAGGAATGTGCAGAGGATCGACACCATCGCGAGTTCGCCGGAAAGCTCGAGCGTGCGCCCGGGGTTCATCTTCAGGTCGATGTCGCGCGCTTCGAAGGTGATCCCCCAGTGGATCGAGCCCAGCGGCTCGGGCTGGATGTAGGTGAGGGTCATCGAGTCCAGCAGGTTCAGCGAGATGAGCCCGGTGTCGAGTCCGTCGGCGCCGTCCTGCGGGATGACCTTCACTCGCTCGCTGATCGAGTAGCCCAGCGCGGCGAACTCCTCGAGCCACTGCTCGAGCATCTCCTTGCTGTGGAAGGGCATGACGGGACTCCCTGACTGAGTGCGCCGGATGGGGGTGCGACCATTATGACCCGTGCGTCGGGGTGTGGCATCCCCCGCCTAGGCTCGGAGGATGGCCATCGGATCCACGATGCACACCTTCACCGTGCAGCTCGCCGACGTCGATCGCGGCGTCTACGAGGAACTCTCCCTGCGTCTCGCCCGGCACGCGTCCGAGACGGCGGCGAACGTCCTGCTGCGCGTGCTCGCGTATGCGCTCGAGTACGAGGAGGGCATCGCGTTCAGCGAGGGGATCTCGGCGACGGACGAGCCCGCCGTGCTCGTCCGCGACGCGACCGGACGACTCACCGCGTGGATCGAGGTGGGTGCTCCGGACGCCGCACGCCTGCACGCCGGCAGCAAGGCGGCCGACCGGGTGGCCGTGTACACGCAGCGCGAGCCGAACCGGCTCGCCCAGGCGTGGGCGGGCAAGACGATCCACCGGGCGGCCGACATCCCCGTGTTCAGCTTCGATCGCGAGTTCGTCGAGGATGCGGCATCCGCTCTCGAGCGCCGCAACGCGGTCACGGTCTCCGTCACCGAGCGCCAGCTGTACCTCGACGTCAACGGGCGTTCGTCGTCCTCGCCGATCGCGGAGCAGCGGGTCGGCTGACGCGACCGGCGGGAACTGTCAACCCCGGTGGGGGAGGCTCGGTCCCGTTCGTAGGGTGCCGATGGAGGTTCCCATGGCACGTCGTGCGCGTGCGGCCGCGGCCGCATCCCTCATCGTCGGACTCGCCCTGGTCGTCGGACTCACCCTGGCCGGCTGCGGAGTGCGCCCGGCCGATGCCGACAGCACCCTCGACCGCATCGCGGAGGGCGGTGTCCTGCGCGTGGGCGTGACCGAGAACCCGCCCTGGACCGAGCTCGGTGATCAGCCGTCGGGCACGGAGGTGGCACTCATCGAGGAGTTCGCATCGCGGCACGGCGCCGAGCTCCGATGGCGGGAGGGGACCGAGGAGGTGCTCGTCGACGCCCTCCACGCGGGGGAGCTCGACATCGTCGTGGGCGGCCTCACCGACACGACGCCGTGGGTCGACGAGGCCGCTGTCACGGACGTGTACCGCGAAGTGACGAGCGCGTCCGGCGAGATCGAGAAGCACGTCATGCTCACTCGCGCCGGCGAGAACGGGTTCCTCATGGATCTCGAGGTCTTCCTCCGTGCGGAGGGCCGGCGATGACGCGGACCGCGTTGCGGCAGGGGCTCGACGAGGCCGGCCGGAAGGCGCTGCGCCGGGCCGTGCGCATGGAGTGGGCGACGATCGCCTTCCTCGCCGTCACGATTCCCGTCGTCGGCATCGTCACCGGCAGCTCGCAGGCGATGCGCGCCGCGTGGATCGAGGACATGCTCTCGCTCGCCCCGCCGATCGCCTTCCTCGTCGCTGTGCGCGTCATGTCCCGCGTGGCGAACCCGCGTTACCCCTACGGCTATTTCCGTTCGGTCGGCGTCGCCCACCTGGTGGCAGGGGTCGCGCTGCTCACCATGGGCGCGTTCCTGCTGATCGAGTCCGCGTCGACTCTCGTCCGGGGCGAGCGTCCCCCCATCGGTTCCGTCGAGGTCTTCGGTCAGTCGGTGTGGCTCGGCTGGTTCATGATGGCCGTCATGGCGGCGACCATTCCGCTGCCGATCTGGTTCGGGCGCGTGAAGATGCGCCTCGCGCGTCAGCTGCACAACAAGGTCCTGTACGCCGACGCCGACATGAACAAGGCCGACTGGATGACGGCCGTCGGCTCGATCGTCGGCGTGGGGGGCATCGGGGTGGGGCTCTGGTGGGCGGATGCCGCGGCCGCCATCTTCATCTCGGGCAGCATCCTGTGGGACGGGGTGAAGAACACGAAGGGGTCGATCACCGACCTCATGGACACCCGCGCCACGACGTTCGACGACGCGGAGCCGCATCCGGACATCGACAGGATCCACGATCATCTGTCGTCGCTCCGATGGGTCGATGAGGTCCGCACCCGCACCCGCGACCAGGGCCAGTTCTTCCATGTCGAGGCTTTCGTCAGGCCGCGCAAGGGTCGGATGCCGCGCCTCACGCAGCTCGAGAAGGCGCGAGCCGAATGCCGCGACCTGGACTGGAAGATGCACGACGTCGTCATCGTTCCGGTGGAGGAATTCCCCGAGACGGCGTCCGCGCGGTCGGGTGAGAGCTAGGCCCGAGCCTGGACGGGGCCTGGCAGTCCCGTGGGCATCGCCGATGCATGCCGTCACGGAGATGCGCCTCCCCGTAGCGTGGCCCTCACGTGATCGGCATCCGCTGGTCGCTCCTCTCCGCCGCAGCGGACCCCCGATCTCGAGCAGGTGCTTTCATCGCTTCAACCGCCACCGAGTCGCGTCTCGGTCCCGTCCGTCAGACTTACGCCGGAACAGCGCAGTTCCCTCCGATGGCGAAGGCGTTCACCGACGTCTCCCGCATCGTCCGCGAGACGGGGTTGCTGCATCGGACCCATGCCTTCTACGTCATGGTCGGCATCGCGCTGACGCTCGCTTTCGGCGGAGCGGTGACGGGATTCATCCTCCTCGGCGACAGCTGGTTCCAGCTGCTCATCGCCGGAGCCCTCGGCATCATCTTCACGCAGGTGGCCTTCCTCGCCCATGAGGCCGCGCACCGGCAGATCCTGAGCTCAGGCCCCGCCAACGATCGCCTCGCCCGCATCCTCGCGGCAGGTGTCGTCGGCATCAGCTACGCCTGGTGGACCGGCAAGCACACGCGGCACCACGCGAACCCGAACCGGGTCGGCAAGGACCCGGACATCGAGATCGACACGATCTCGTTCATCGAGACGGATGCCGCCTCTGCCCGGGGCCTGCGCCGCGCGATCACCAAGCGTCAGGGGTGGCTGTTCTTCCCGCTCCTCACCCTCGAGGGCCTCAACCTGCACTTCCTCGGGCTGAAGTTCCTCTTCACCGAGAAGGACGTGAAGGCTCGCTGGCTCGAGATCGGCATGATCGCCCTGCGCCTCGCTGTCGTCCTCGTCCCCGTGTTCCTGCTCCTGCCCCTCGGGATGGCTTTCGCGTTCGTCGGCGTGCAGCTCGCCGTCTTCGGTGTGTACATGGGCGCGTCGTTCGCCCCGAACCACAAGGGGATGCCGGTCATCGCCCCCGATGCGAAGCTCGACTTCTTCAGCAAGCAGGTCCGCACCTCGCGCAACATCCGCGGCGGCTGGTGGGCCACCTGGCTCATGGGCGGGCTGAACTACCAGGTGGAGCACCACCTGTTCCCGAACATGCCCCGCCCGCACCTGTCGAAGGCGCGCGAGATCGTCCGCGAGCATTGCGCGACCCTCGGCGTTCCGTACACCGAGACGAGCCTCGGCCGGTCGTACGCGATCGTGATCGACTATCTGAACCGCGTCGGCCTGGCCGCCCGCGACCCGTTCGACTGCCCCATGACGGCGGAGTTCCGCCGGGGCTGACGTCTCGAGGGCTGGGGTTCAGCCGGGCAGAGCGCCGAGGAAGGGTTCGGGATCGAGCGTCTTCCTCGGCGCTTCGTCGATCCGGGCGCGGAGCTCGGCGTCGACACTGCCGACGTAGAGCCATCCCATGAGCAGTTCGTGGTCGGCGAGCCCGTGCAGCGCGCGGACCTCGGGCGAATTCACGGCGAGGCCCGTTCGCCACATGACACCCCACCCGGCGCGCCAGAGCGCGAGTTCGAGGAGATGCGCGGCACCCGCGGCGGTCGCATGCTGCTCCCAGACCGGGACGGCAGGATGCGCCTTCGGGCTCGCGACGACGGCGATCAGCAGATCGGCGCGGAAGGGCTTCATGTTGGCCTGGCCCGGCTCGCGCTCGACGTTCGCGGCGGCGTCGAGGGCCCGTCCGAGACGTGCTCGGTCATCTCCGCGAAGCGTCAGCAGACGCCAGGGTCGGAGGGCCTTGTGGTCGGCCACCGGTGTCACCGCCGCGAGCAGCTCCCGCAACTCGTCGTCGCTCGGCGCGCCCGGTCCGACCTTCGCGAGCGACCGTCGCGTCGCCATCGCCTGCAGGACCGGATCGTCGAACGTCGCCATCCCTCCATCCTCGCTCCTCCGGAGGCGGGTGTCGCCGAGGCGGAGTAGCGTCCGGTGCATGACATGGCCCGTCCTGCACCTGACCCGCACGATCGAGTCCCCGCCACGCGAGGTGATCGCCTTCGCGGGCGACCCCGCGAACCTGCCGCGCTGGGCGGCGGGGCTGAGCAGCGGCATCCGGAACGAGGGCGGTCACTGGCTCGCGGACTCGCCCCTGGGGGACATCGAGGTCGCCTTCGTCGGGCCGGTCGAGGCAGGCGTCCTCGATCACGACGTGACGCTTCCCGACGGCACGGTCGTGCACAATCCGCTGCGCGTCCTGCGGAACGACGCTGGGAGCGAGGTCGTCTTCACGCTCTTCCGCCGCCGGGGGGTCACGGACGCGGAGTTCGCCGACGATGCCGCGGCGATCGAGGCGGACCTCGAGATGCTCCGAACGATCCTGGATCGCTGACCGGCCTTCCCGTGCCCGGGTCGCGGTGTTATCGTTCGTCTGAGTTATCAATCGATAACTGAAGCACTCTCCCGGAGGTGCGGTCGACGATGACAGCCCCCACGACATATCCCGACCTGATCGCCGAACTCGAGCGCCGTCGCGCCGACGCTGCGCGCGGCGGCCCCGCGCGAGCGCGCGAGCGGCACACCGCGCGCGGCAAGCTCCTCGCACGCGATCGCATCGACACTCTGCTCGACGTCGGGAGTCCCTTCCTCGAGGTCGGCGCGCTCGCGGGGCTCGATCTGTACGAGGACGACTGTCCCTCGGGCGGGGTCATCGCCGGCGTAGGGGTCGTCCACGGCCGGCACGTGATGGTCGTCGCTAACGACGCCACCGTGAAGGGCGGCACGTACTACCCGATCACGGTCAAGAAGCACCTGCGCGCGCAGGAGATCGCCGCCGAGAATCGACTGCCGTGCGTGTATCTCGTCGACTCCGGCGGGGCGTTCCTGCCGATGCAGGACGAGGTGTTCCCCGACCGCGACCACTTCGGGCGCATCTTCTACAACCAGGCTCGGATGTCGCGCGACGGCATCCCGCAGATCGCCGCCGTGCTCGGCTCGTCGACGGCGGGGGGCGCGTACGTGCCGGCGATGAGCGACGAGACGGTCATCGTCCGGAACCAGGGCACGATCTTCCTCGGCGGACCGCCGCTCGTGAAGGCCGCGACCGGAGAAATCGTCTCGGCCGAGGACCTCGGCGGAGGCGACCTGCACACGAAGGTCTCGGGCGTCACCGACCACCTCGCCGAGAGCGACGAGCACGCGCTGCAGATCGTCCGCGACATCGTCGCGACGTTCCCCGCGCCGGCTCCCCTCACCGAGGAGCCGGAGCCCGTGGTCGCGCCCGTCGCCGATCCGGCGACCCTCGTCGACGTCGTTCCGGTCGAGTTGACGACGCCGTACGACGCCCGCGAGATCGTCGACCGCCTCGTCGACGGCGGTTCGTGGCACGAATTCAAGCGCGAGTACGGCGACACGCTCGTGACCGGCTTCGCCCGCCTGCACGGACACCGGGTCGGCGTTGTGGCGAACAACGGCGTGCTGTTCGGCGAGTCCGCTCTCAAGGGTGCCCACTTCATCGAGCTGTGCGATCAGCGCGGCATCCCGCTCGTGTTCCTCCAGAACATCACCGGCTTCATGGTCGGCCGCGAGTACGAATCGGCCGGCATCGCCAAGCACGGCGCGAAGATGGTGAACGCCGTCGCGTGCGCTTCCGTCCCGAAGCTCACTGTCGTCGTCGGCGGTTCGTTCGGCGCCGGCACCTACTCGATGTGCGGCCGGGCCTACTCGCCGCGGTTCCTCTGGCTCTGGCCCGGTGCGCGGGTGTCGGTCATGGGCGGCCCGCAGGCGGCATCCGTCCTCTCCACCGTCCGCCGCGAGCAGATCGAAGCGCGCGGCGAGGAGTGGTCCGCCGACGCCGAGGCGGCCTTCCAGGCGCCGATCCGGGCGCAGTACGAGGAGCAGGGGAGCCCGTACTACTCGACGGCGCGCCTGTGGGACGACGGCATCCTCGCCCCCCACGAGACCCGCGACGCGCTGGGCCTCGCTCTCGACGTCTGCCTCCGGGCCCCCTTCGACGCGCCGGGCTACGGCGTCTTCCGGATGTGATGCGCATGTTCTCGACTGTCCTGTTCTCTACTGTTCTGGTCGCCAACCGCGGCGAGATCGCCTGCCGCGTCATCCGCACGCTGCGGGAGCTCGGCATCCGCTCGGTCGCCGTCTACAGCGACGCGGATGCCGGTGCCCGCCACGTCGCCCTCGCCGACGAGTCCGTGCGGCTCGGTCCCGCGCCCGCCGCGCAGAGCTACCTCGACATCGACGCAGTGATCGCCGCAGCCCGAGCCACGGGGGCGGAGGCGATCCACCCCGGGTACGGATTCCTCTCCGAGAACACCGCGTTCGCCGCGGCGTGCGAGCAGGCGGGGATCGTCTTCATCGGGCCGGGTGCGGACGCGATCCGCGTCATGGGCGACAAGATCGCCGCGAAGCACGCCGTCGAGGCGCGCGGCGTCCCGACCGTGCCGGGTGTCGCGCGCGCCGGCATGACCGACGACGAGCTGATCGCGGCGGCCCCCGAGGTGGGCTATCCGCTGCTCATCAAGCCGTCCGCGGGCGGTGGCGGGAAGGGCATGCACGTCGTGACGGATGCCGCGGCCCTCCCCGCCGCGCTCGCCGCCGCGCGCCGCGAGGCGGGGTCGAGCTTCGGCGACGACACCCTGTTCCTCGAGCGGTACGTCGACACCCCGCGGCACATCGAGGTGCAGGTGCTGGCCGACGCGCACGGGAACGTCGTGCACCTCGGTGAGCGCGAGTGCTCGTTGCAGCGCCGGCACCAGAAGGTGATCGAGGAGGCGCCGTCGCCGCTCCTCGACGCGGCGACCCGCGCGCGCATCGGGCAGGCGGCGTGCGAGACGGCGCGGAGCGTCGACTACCGGGGCGCGGGGACCGTGGAGTTCATCGTCGCTGCCGACCGCCCCGACGAGTTCTTCTTCATGGAGATGAACACGCGTCTGCAGGTCGAGCACCCCGTCACGGAACAGGTCACCGGCATCGACCTCGTCGCCGCGCAGCTGCGGATCGCGGCGGGCGAGCCGCTCGGATTCGGGCAGGACGACGTGGTGCTCACCGGTCACAGCATCGAGGCGCGCGTCTACGCCGAAGACCCGGCCGCCGGCTTCCTGCCGACCGGAGGGCACGTCGTTCGCGTGCAGCACCCGGCGGGTCCCGGCATCCGGGTCGACAGCGCCCTCGCGGACGGACTCGACGTGTCCGTGGACTACGACCCGATGCTCGCCAAGATCATCGCCACCGGCGCGACGCGGGACGAGGCGCGACGCCGACTCGTCGCGGCCCTCGGCGAGACGGCGGTGCTCGGCTTCGAGACCAACGTGCCGTTCCTGCGGGCGCTGCTCGAGCTGCCCGCGGTCGCGGCAGGCGATCTCGACACGGGGCTCATCGGGCGGGAACTCGACGCGCTCGTCGCCACGAACGAGCAGGTTCCCTTCGTGGAGGCCGCGCTGCTGATGGATGCCGCGGTCCCGCGTACGGGCGGTCCCTGGCGGCGCGCCGACGGGTGGCGCATGGGGTCTCCTGCGGCGCGCCGATACCGGCTGGTGTCCCGCGGGCAGGAGCGGACCGTGGAGCTGGTCGGCGACCGGGTGATCGTCGATGGGGCGGAGGTCCCGGCATCCGTCCGTTCCGCCGGCGACCGATCGGTCGTGCGGATCGGGAACCGGAACGTCTCGGTCGTCGCGGCTGTCGACGGCGACGTCGTCCGGCTCGCGGCGGACGGACGGGCGCACGAGGTGCGCCGGGCGCGGCTCGACCACCGCCGCGACGCGGATGCCTCGGCGGTGCCGGAGCTCGTGTCCCCGATGCCCGGTGTCGTCGTGATGACCTCGGTGGCCGACGGGGCCGAGGTCGCCGTCGGTGACGCCGTGGTGGTCGTCGAAGCGATGAAGATGGAACATGTGGTGAGGGCGGAGGTCGCCGGCACCGTGACGCTGCGCGTCGCGACCGGCGACAGCGTCGGCCGCGGGCAGACCCTGGCCGTCGTGACCCCGACCCCGGAGGAGGACGCATGAGCGAGGAGACCCCGCGGCG
>Ga0207790_1000644_pt1 | contig 11445 bp, 10 predicted proteins | sample HigsolmetaGSP14D_FD_184842 | JGI IMG/M metagenome (GOLD analysis project Ga0207790, IMG submission 184842) | High solid enriched microbial communities from the Joint BioEnergy Institute, USA - SP1-4-D (SPAdes) | ecosystem: Engineered > Bioreactor > SSF (Solid state fermentation) > Aerobic >...
CAAAATTTAGATGAGGTTAAAAAATTTTTTAAGCACTAAGTTACTCATACTTCGGAAAGATTGTTTCCAGAAAGGTGTGAAGTAGCCATGACATTGGCAGATATATTGAGAGAGGAAGGCATGCAGGAAGGACTGCAAAAAGGCATTAAAGAAGGGTTGGAAAGAGGCATTAAAGAAGGGTTGGAAAAAGGGTTGCAAAAAGGAAGACAAGAAGGAGCATCCCAAGCTTTGGCCAAAACCGCCCTGCAACAGTTGACAGAAAAATTTGGTACATTACCGGAAGACTTAAAGGAAAACATTAAGGGTGCCGAACTTGGGACACTAGAAACCATCCTTCAAAATATTTTTAAATACCAAAATTTAGATGAGGTTAAAAAATTTTTTAAGCACTAAGTAGTTTATATTTCTATGCGTTTTGGGAAGGGAGCAAAACCTGGAGTCCACTGAAAAAGTGCTAAATGATTATAAGATCACTTGCTTAACACCATATTTAGTTAATGTGCTTCTGCGCAAAAGCCTAATCGAGGAAGCAAATCTGTTCTCATTGCGGTACTAAAGTTTGCACGTCGCGATTAGGGCGCGACTCGCGCTTTCTTATGGCCTCCAAAGTCTGCTCTCTTTTGTTTTATAATAAAATAGGAACCGAAAAATCAGCTTGGTCCTTTGTTTTATAAAATCAAAAACTATAGAGGGTGAACCAGTACTTTCTGAATTTTGGAGATCTCAGTTGCAATTTATCTATTAACAGTTAAACATAAGGGATCGCTACAAAGTCTGATCAATGTTGATGTTACCAGCAAATACTAAACATTTTTACAAAAAATACATAAAAGACAGGTGACTAGTATGTATAAAAATGAACCAATCTTTCTACAACCGACTTTACACGAACGTATTTGGGGTGGACAAAAATTAAAAACTGATTATGGTTATCCAATTTCTTCTGATCATACAGGGGAAGCATGGGTTATTTCCGCCCATCTGCATGGTCCGAGTATTATTGCCAATGGTGAATTAAAAGGAAAAACATTGCTAGACGCATGGAATGAACACGGTGAACTTTTTAATAAAAAGGCAGGAGAAGACGAGGAATATCCCTTACTTGTAAAAATTTTGGATGCCAATGACGACCTTTCTGTACAAGTGCATCCAAACGATGATTTTGCCCGAGCAGTGGAGGGTGTTCCTTATGGTAAAACGGAATGTTGGTACATTTTAAGTGCCGAGGAAAATGCGGAACTTGTTTTAGGGCACCATGCGAAGACGCGGGAGGAATTTGAGACGATGGTCGATGCCGGCGAGTGGGACAAGCTTCTCCGTAGGGTGAAAGTAAAAACCGGTGATTTTGTTTATGTACCAAGCGGAACCATTCATGCCATTGGAAAAGGAATTGTTATTTTGGAAACCCAGCAAAGTTCTGATATTACTTATCGTGTGTATGATTATGATCGTACGGATGCGAACGGAAACAAGCGTGAACTGCATTTAGAACGGTCAAAACAAGTAACGAATGTACCACACATAGATGCAAAAGTTGAGCAAACGGTGAAAACATATGGTGATCTTACCGAAAAAAAACTAGTAGAAGAACAATATTTTACTGTTTATCATTGGCATTTAAATGGAAAAACAAAACGCAACTGCCACCACGACTTTTTACAAGTGAGTGTCGTTGAGGGGAAAGCTGTTCTAACGATTGGCGACAAAACATTTGAGTTGAAAAAAGGTATGCATTTTATTCTACCAAATGGTATAAATGAGTATGAATTGAACGGACAAGCAGAATTTATCGTATCGCATGTGTAAGTGAAAAAATCAAATTGGAATAATCCGGCGACTAAACCATACAAAACCCAAAATGTCAAAACGTTGGTCTTTTTAGATGCATCGAAAAATTATGCTTTTTAACACGCCCTTTTCTTATTTTACTCAAGGGAAAAGGGTTATTTTTTATCTCTTGCCGGGATGACGCTATCCGAATATATTCGCAGGCGCTGTTTGACACGTGCTGCATTTTAACTTCAAAAGGACCTGTTATCCCTTAATGAAAAAACGTCAATCGGACCAAGGTAAATGCCGGGAAAAATCTGATTTTTCATTTGCCTTAAAGAGGGAGAACCCCGCTCGCCAAAGGATAAAGGAATCAAAAAGTCTATCTAATTATACATATTTTTTGACATTTGAAAAAATATTATTTAATATGATAATATAAAGAAAAGAATGTCTCTGTACAGCATTCACTTCGGGTCTTATGACGCTGCTTCTTGCCGGGTGTCACAGAACCACTAAGTGTTATTGTCCCTGATTAGTATCATCGCGTAATTATGTTCAATAGGGGGAATTAGATAATGGCATTACTAAAGCAGTTCCGCTATTCTTATGTGTTTTTACTATGTTCACTATTGGCTTTTTGGAGTTCTTTTTTAAACTATGAAAATGGCCTATATATAACATTAGTATTCTTTCTGATCATTAATTTAACTTGCTTCTCTAATGAATATCTAGTTATTCAATATTATAAAAAAAACAACCAAAAGAATTTTAATAAAGGATATGCTCTGTTTATTATGATTCAAGTGTTGATTACTTTAATAATATTCTTTGTGTTAAAGTTTGTTTTTGCTTAACACAAAAATGTATAGTACCGATAAAAAATAATTCCCCCCCGTTTAAAAGAGAGGGGGGAAGGTGTTTAAAGTCAGTCCAGTATACTGAACTTATTTTTCAATAATAAATCTTGCTACTTCTCCTAAATTCGGATAAATTTGAAAGGCCTGCCGGTGCATTTCGTCTGAAGGTTCAATTAAATCAGGGATAATGATACAACGAATATTGGCACTTACAGCCGCTTGTAATCCATGGTAAGAATCTTCCAGTACCAAAGCATTTTCCGCCTTTTCACCGGCGCGACGTAACGCCTCAAGGAAAATATCCGGACTTGGTTTTCCTTTTTCTACCTCGTCGCCACTGACGTAAAAATCAAAACGATCTTGAATTCCGCTCAGCTGTAAATTTCGCTCAATTACTTCAATGGGACTGGATGAGGCAATACACTTTTTGATTCCTTTGTCATCAAGAACATCCAACAATTGTTCTGCCCCGGGTTTCATGGCCAATCCTTCTTCGTCTATAATTTTATCAAATTCCTCGTGATATAAGTCGAAGGCATGTAGGATTGATGAGTCTTCTCCATAGATTTCAGCAAAAATTTGTTTCCCTGTTTCATCAGTTACACCAACAACTTTCAAGTAAGTTTCAAAAGGGAAATCGTAGCCTAACTTTTTCGCAGATCTTTGAAAAGCCCGAAAAAATGTCCGCTCCGTATCGAATAACAGACCATCCATATCAAAAATAACCAGCTTTACTTGTTCCATTTTGCAGCTCCTTTCTTCGAGGTGATTATTTGGATTTTACCATATAATCGGAACTTTTTGTTCCCAAACTGGATGTAAACTGTGCATAACAATGGACGTCGTCAATCCTCCTGCCCAATTCTCTCATGAATAAAATTCACTTCATACAGGAAAAATCGTTCGAGAGTCCAAAACGGCTTATGGAAACTTTTTTTCAAAAACATGATCCCATGTTTATCTTGTTTTTATAAAATTTTTTTCATAGAAAACAAACATGATCCCGTGCCGCAACCATGGATGAAAAAATTTTTTCCTAGAAAAGAGACAGCCTTCGATAATTATTATATAATTATGCTGTGATTTCAAATACAGGCTTTTTTAGTTTCACTTTTTAGTTCCGAAACTTACTAACATTAACTGTGGTTATGATTTGAAGCAATTGGTAATTATCCAATTATGGTTATAATCTAAACATGCAATCTCTTAACTTTACTAAATACCTTAACAGAAGAGGTGTACAACTTGTGCAGTTGTTAAAAAATTATAAGGAAACGATAACTCTGCTTCTTGCCATTGTTATTGGTGGTATTGCCGGGGTCATTTATGGACAAGATTCGAGCGTTGTTAAGCCTTTTGGGGATTTATTTTTAAACTTAATGTTCATGATTATTGTGCCGCTCGTTTTTTTCAGTGTCTCGTCGGCTATAGCCAATATTGGCGAAATGAAACGGTTGGGGAAAATTCTTGGAGCGATTGTTCTCGTATTTTCGGTGACAGCAATTATTTCAGCTGTCTTAGGTTATATTGGAATCCGTATCTATAATCCCTTAAAAGGTGTAGATACGTCAGCTATCATGAATATAATGGCAGATAAAGATTCCGATCAATCGACAGAAGAACTTTCTTTTCTTGACCAATTAGTGAAAACTTTCACTGTTTCCGACTTTCCAATGTTATTTTCAAAAAGCAATATGCTCCAATTAATTGTCTTTTCCATTCTTTTTGGATTAGCGACAGCGATGGCAGGAGAAAAGGGTAAACCTGTTGCAAACTTATTAGCATCGGGTTCTGCCATTATGATGAATGTTGTAAAAGTCGTTATGTATTATGCACCTATTGGTTTGGGATGTTATTTTGCAACAATAGTCGGTGAACTTGGTCCGCAAATTTTAAACGGATATGTACGTGTCTTTGTACTATATTTAGCATTATCTGTTTTTTATTACTTTGGCTTTTTTACTTTATATGCCTTTTTTGCCGGTGGAAAAGAGGGTGTTCGTGTATTCTGGAAAAATGCCATTACCCCATCAATTACAGCCGTTGCGACGTGTTCAAGTGCCGCTTGTATTCCGGTGAACCTGGCAGCAGTTAAAAAAATGGGCGTTCCACAAGACATTGCTGAAACAGTGATTCCACTTGGAGCCAACACCCATAAAGACGGTTCGGTTTTTGGCGGCGTATGTAAAATTGTATTTCTTTTTCTATTATTTGATAAGGATATGACGAGTTTCACCAGTGTTCTCAGCATTATTGGTGTTGCATTTTTAGTCGGTGCTGTCATGGGAGCCATTCCAAGTGGCGGCATGATTGGGGAAATGTTAATACTAAGTGTATTTGGTTTTCCTCCTGAAGTATTACCAATAATTGCTGTCATCAGCACGATTATCGATATTCCGGCGACATTGTTGAACTCAACTGGAAATACGGTTTGCAGTATGATGGTGAGCCGCCTTATTGAAGGGAAAGATTGGTTATCGCAGCGTACAGGAAAATTGAAAAAAATGATTGAGTAAAAGTGAGACCGGGTTTAGATGCCCCTCTATCATCACGTAAATATTCAAGATTCAAAGAGATGATATTGATCTGTTCTTTTATGTTACCAAATTCCTTTGCATTTGCAATTTGGAACCTATCTATTTTAGCTTTTAATACTCCTGATCAGACGTTGACGCAGAAAGAATTTGTCTATTTTCTTCTAATTGTGAAGTATGATTATCTATTTTTGACTGTACTCATTAAGCATGGCGCTATGTTTATTAAGAATCTGACTATGTTCTTCCTGCTTCACTATGATTTTCTCTAGCATCTCAATTATTTGATTTTCCTTTTCCATTCATTCCCTCTTTCTGTTAATGATTATATCATTATTTTAGAGCAGACTTTTGTAGAGGTCACTGAAGAAGTATTTGCTTTTAATAATTAATTAACACGTTTGTCTTAAATCAAAGAAGCTAATCATCTACATAAAGTAGGTAATTAGCTTCTATTTTTATAGATACGATCTTTTTCATTGAGCTTTATTTGTGTAAGCTCGTCTTTTTGATTGAAATCTTCATTCGTGCTCTTCCTTTAATAACCGCAATGTCTCATCGAACTCTTTTTCCACTTCAGGAATGGATTTGTACGTCATTTTACTAACAAGGACGGCAACAATTAGGTTCAAGATAAATCCCGGTACAATTTCATAGAGATACTCTGAAAGAAATGAATTACCCCATACGAAGACAGTAATTGCTCCGACAATCATCCCTGAGAGGGCACCTTGACTTGTGAATTTCCTCCAATATAGGGAAAGAAGCACGGTTGGTCCAAATGCTGCACCAAATCCGGCCCATGCAAAAGCAACCAAGTTCAAAATCGTGTCAGATTTCTCCCAAGCGAAAATTCCGGCAATAATTGCGATCACGAGAACCGCGATTCTCCCTAGGAAAATATAGGTTTTTTGATCTGCATCTGATTTAAAGATCGCTTTATAAATATCTTCCACCAAAGCGGAAGAGGTCACGATTAACTGTGAAGAAACAGTACTCATAATAGCTGCAAGGACGGCGGATAGTAGAATCCCGGCGATGAATGGGTGGAATAAAATTTGTCCCATTTGTATAAAGACCGCCTCAGAGTCTGTTAAATTCACATCGGCATGTTGTTGGAAATAAGCAACACCTACTAACGCTGTTGCAGCTGCACCTGCCAAGGATAAAATCATCCAGCCTATCCCGATTCTGCGAGCTTGCTTAATTTCTTTAGCAGATTTGATAGCCATGAAACGTACAATAATATGAGGTTGCCCAAAATAACCCAGTCCCCATGCCAGGGATGAGATAACTCCTGTTGCTGTAGCTGTTGCGGTTAAACTTAATAAGTTCGGATCAAAAGATTTAATAGTTGCAATTGTTTCACCGATTCCACCATTAGCAAATAATCCGAAAATAGGTACCGAAATAAGGGCGAGGAACATAATCGTACCTTGAACAAAGTCAGTGTAACTTACAGCCAGGAAACCTCCAAAAAGCGTATAAAGCACGATTACTCCACCAACGACAAGAAGACCTAAATGGTAATCATAACCGAAAGAGCTTTCAAAAAATACGCCTCCAGCGACAAGTCCCGAAGATACATAGAATGTAAAATAGACTAAGATGATAATTCCCGTTACAATGCGTAATATTTTTGCATTTTCTTTAAAGCGATTATCAAAAAAACTTGGAATTGTAATAGAGTCATTTGATACGTAGGTGTATACGCGTAGGCGTGGTGCGACAAGCTTCCAGTTTAACCAAGCCCCGATTGTCAGTCCAATCGCAATCCAGCCTTCTACGAGACCGGAAACATAAATTGCTCCGGGAAGTCCCATCAATAACCATTGGGACATATCTGCTGCCCCGGCACTCAGGGCTGAAACTGCGGGTCCAAGACTTCTTCCCCCTAACATATAATCATTTAAATTGAAAATACGGCGGTACGCATAAAGACCAATCCCGATCATTCCGAGAAAGTAAATGATAATCGCCAATAATTGATACATAGTATCCGTCATATTATCTCTCCTTTGTTGAATGAATGCTGATGGTCACCCAAAATGGTATTACATGAAATATCGAGTTAATGACAAATAGTACAAAGTGTTGTGTGATATGCGGAAGTAATAGATTTTTAATATATGTGCTTTTTGGGTGCCAACTGTTTTATGATATGATTTGTACCCAAAAAGCTATTATGGAAAGTTTTAAGCCAAATATAGGATTATCTATATTAATCAAGACATGAAGCATTGTGATTTGAGCGATAGTCTTTAAAATATGTGCCTTTTGGGTGTTAACCATCATGTATAACCAGTTAAATATTAGATATTTTTGTTTTTTCTGAACAATATTCCCAGAAACTTATGAGGTGTTTTTTAAAGAAGCCCTTTGTTCGTTCAATTTTTTCCTTTTCAAAAGGGACAGATCACTGCAAAGATCGGAAAAAGGACTTGCAGGATCTGTTTTTTATCAGATAATAGGAAAGAATAAACTTTTCAATTTCTACCTTCCTAAAGCATAAGTGCACAAGGAAAGCTTCGCGGGCACCGCAGCCGAAAAAAATTTTATATTTTTTCGGTGAACGAGAGAGACTTCGGTAACAATACCTCGCAAGCGAGAATGTTTTTTCGCTGAACGATGGCACTTTGGTTGCCTAAAGGCCCAGACGCCCGCGTTTTCTTAATAAATTCTTATTCATTATTCTTCTATTACAATATCACAATATCTTCCTACTTTTCCCTGTTTTTTCTTTTCCTCAATAGGCAAAATATTGTTGCAGCACCGGCAGCAACGACAAGCGGTTTTTTCTTCAACTTGTTATCGCTATCATAAAATACATCTTTGACAATCAGATTTATGTTTTGCGGGCGTTCAGCCAAGCGGCGCATATAATAGCCAAACCAGTCCGTTCCAAACGGGATATACGTACAGAATCGATAGCCTTCTGCAGCTAGACTATATTGTAATTCTGTGCGAAAACCGTATAACATTTGGAATTCGAATTTATCATGGCTAATATTATTTTCCTTGATAAACGCTTTCAATTCATTGATAATATTGTGATCATGAGTTGCAATCGATGTAAATGCATCCCCTAAAAGACGTTTCTTTGCTAGTTTAAGATAGTTTCGGTCAATTTCAGCTTTTGATTGATATGCGACCGCTTCACTTTCTTTATATGCCCCTTTTACAAGACGAATTCGAGCATCTTTCAATTGTTCAAGATCTTCTTCTGCACGATATAAATAAGCTTGTATAACTGTTCCTACATTTTCAAACTCTTTTCGTAATGTTTGAAAAATACGAATGGTCTGTTCATAACTGGAATAATCCTCCATATCAATATTCACGAAAATCCCGAGACTTGAAGCCGTTTCCATAACTCTCCTCATATTGTCGAGGCAAAATTGCTCATCGATCCCGAGACCTAGCTGCGTTAATTTTACGGAAACGTGGCAATCTAAGTTTTCTTCGTTCATTCGTTTAAGGAGGTGGATGATATTGTTTGTCGCTCTTATTGCTTCTTCCCGGTCTGTTACAAATTCTCCAAGATTGTCAACGGTTCCACTAATACCATGATGGTTTAATATTTTTATTGTTTTTGTCACGCTATCTAAGTCGGTTCCTGCTACAAACTTATCTGCTCCAAATTTAAATCCCCATTTTTTAGCAGACTCATTTAATAATTTACTTTGGGATAAACTGTAAAAGAAATTTTTTGTCAAATTCGTCATCTTGTTTTCCCTCTTTCTAACTAACAGGTTTTGGAAAAGGACTGTTTTCAAAAGCTTGCCATTTTGTATATGCTTTAGCTATGAGGCATATCTTGATTCGGACAGCTCTTTTCCAAGATGGAGATTAAAACACTTCAGAAACAACCTTTGCTTCCATAAAATGTTGTAAATAATCAGGACCACCTGCTTTTGAATCGGTTCCGGACATTTTAAAGCCGCCAAAAGGTTGATAACCAACGATCGCTGCCGTACATCCCCGATTAAAATAGAGATTACCAACATGGAATTCATAACGGGCACGTTCTAAATGTTCCCGATTTCTGGAAATAACGGCACCTGTTAAACCGTAATCTGTGTTATTGGCAATTTCAAGCATTTCGTCAAAGTTTTTCGCTTTTGTAAAGGCCACAACCGGTCCGAAAATTTCTTCTTGCATGATCCTTGCATTTGGATCCAAGTCTTTGAAAATTGTAGGATGAACAAAATATCCTTTAGAATCATCTGCCTCTCCACCATAAACAAGTTTTCCTTCCGATTTTCCAATTTCAATATATTCTTTAATTTTGTCAAATTGTTTTTGATTAATGACCGGACCAACGTATATATTGCCTTCAGATGGACTGCCATTGGAAAGTTGTTTCGTTAGAGATACAACTTTTTCTAACAATGCATCATATACATTTTCGTGGGCGACGACCCTTGAGCAGGCGGAGCATTTCTGACCGGCGAAGGCAAAAGCCGAGGAAACAATGGCCTCCGCAGCTAGGTCCAGATCGCTATCATCGTCGACAATGATTGTATCTTTGCCGCCCATTTCAGCAATTACCCGTTTTAAATGGTTTTGACCTTCTTGTACTACAGCTGCCCGCTTAAAAATTCGGGTTCCGGTTGCACGAGAGCCTGTGAAGTTAATGAATCTTGTTTCCCTATGATCAACTAAATAATCACCAATCTCTAAAGGATCACCGGGAACAAAATTGAGTACTCCTTTAGGAAGACCGGCTTCCTCCAAAATCTCAACGAGCTTGTAAGCAATAACAGGAGTATTTTCAGAAGGCTTCAATAACACAGGGTTACCGGCTACAATCGGTGCAACCGTCGTTCCGCAAACAATCGCAAAGGCGAAATTCCAAGGCGGAATGACAACACCAGGGCCCATCGGTTGATAGAAGAAATCATTATGCTCGTTTTGCCGGTGATTCATCGGCTTTCCTTGTGCCAGTTCGAGCATCTGCCGGGCGTAGTATTCTAAAAAGTCAATGCCCTCCGCCGTGTCGGCATCGGCTTGCTCCCATGGTTTGCCAGCATCATAAACAAGCCATGCGGAGATTTCATGTTTTCTTCTCCGGGTAATGGCAGCCGCTTTAAACAGTACATTCGCCCGGGCAAACGGTGTCATTTTTCTCCAAGTTTGAAACGCTTCAAGAGCGGCATGCATTGCTTGATCAATATGTTCTTTCGTTGCTTTGGATACTTTTCCAATAACTTGTGCTTTATTGCCTGGATTTACGGAAACGAGTTTGTCATCTGTATAAATTCGTTCACCATTAATCACTAAAGGGTATTCTTTTCCCAGTTCCCCTTCAACTTTTTTCAAGGCAGCTTCGAATTCTTTTATATTTGCCACATCTGTAAAATCTGTTAAAGGTTCATGTTTAAAAGGTAAAACCATAAAAATCATTCCTCCCCTTTTTATTTTAGTGAAAAAAGCACTCAACAACAGGATTTTTCCTGAGCCTGCCATCATTATCATTGGCAAGTGTACTTATGGGTGACAAAAATTAAAATATGATATGGTCACAATTGCAAAAAATCGACATAGATCGATCATTGCTAAAATTTATTTATGCAAAATGTGTGCCAACTTTTATATCACCACGGATTTGTCACATAACTTCTATAAAATATGATTGTAAGAAAAAAAGATTTACAGATAAAAAAGCAAGCTGTAAATTTTCTTTACAAGAAGTGTAAAGAATAGTGTAAAATTATTATACAACGACTAGGGGAGGGGAAGAAAAATGTCGAATGAACGAAATATATTAGAAACTTTATTGTCAACAGAAGAAGATGCGATCACAATCATTAACAAGGACAAGAAAGTTATTTTTTGGAATGAATCGGCTGTGCACACATACAGTATTGAAAAAAATCAAATATTAAACAATGATATTACCAATTTTTTTCATGATGAGGATTTAATGGTGTTAAAAGTTTTAAAAACAAAGAAACCTGTAAGAAACACGTACCATCGTCCGCGTAAAGGTAAACATGTCGTTATTAATGCCTCACCTATATTCAACAATCAAAATGAGTTGATTGGTGCTGTGTCTGTGGAACGGGACATTACCCAAATTGTAAAACTGAACGATAATCTTGTCATGACAACAGCCGAACTGAATGAGTTAAGGCAAAAGGTTATTTCAGACAGAGAAGAAAACCCTTTCTCAAAAATGGTCGGAAAAAGTAAGGCCCTACAAGATACGATCCAAATTGCTAGTAAAGCAGCGAAAACCGATGCCACGACCTTAATCCTTGGGGAAAGCGGAACGGGAA
>Ga0207790_1000645_pt1 | contig 11439 bp, 11 predicted proteins | sample HigsolmetaGSP14D_FD_184842 | JGI IMG/M metagenome (GOLD analysis project Ga0207790, IMG submission 184842) | High solid enriched microbial communities from the Joint BioEnergy Institute, USA - SP1-4-D (SPAdes) | ecosystem: Engineered > Bioreactor > SSF (Solid state fermentation) > Aerobic >...
TTGTCGGTGAATTCCTTGTTTCTAAACAAGGACTCGGTTATTTGATTATATACGGGTTTCAAGTGTTTAACTTCACCCTTGTCATGCAATCCCTATTTATCATCATTATCTTTGCCACCATCATGTATAAGCTAGTTGAATATGTAGAGAAAAAATTTGTAAAAAACGGATAACTATCGTTGTCCGTTTTTTTTTACAGTATTATAAAAATATTGGCAAACAGCCTTTAAAAAGTCTTTTCCGGAAAGTCTGTGTTTTCTAATAGGAAATGATTATCTTTAATGAATGCAATACATGATTGAATGACTTCATCTTTCATAATGAAACTATATTCATCCGTTAAACTTTCAGGTGTTAATGTTGTCGAACTTAGAACTGGACCATTTGTTTCAAAATATTGGTCATGTTTTTCTATGCTGGTAATTTTTGCAAAGTAAACGTTTTTGACAAAATGCTCATTTGAGCCAATAACCTCGTATTGACCAATATACCGTAAAGAATCGATTATTGCCCCGGTTTCCTCCTTCACTTCACGAATTGCCGCTGCTTCGGGTGTTTCCCCTAGTTCTACCTTACCCCCCGGAAATTCCAAACCTCTTTTTTTATGCCTTGTAAACAACCACTGATTTTTATAACGGCAAATGACTAATACATGTTTTGCATCCATACCAAAGGCATTTTGAGAAAATGATAAATGTACGGTGTTTCCATATACATCTTGAAACGTCTTCATTTCCTGTCCTTCTTTCCAAATTTCTCTAACATTATCTTATCATATAAACGATAAATGGTCCGAATGATCGCTGTTGAAAATGCCCATTGATTGAATATGATTTTTTGTTTCCTTGTCTCCAAGTTCATACAACAGCGAATACATTTCCTTTATTCCATTATCATATATCTCATTCTGTCTGTCATGATGATATTCTAAAAAAGGGATATGTGAACGGACAAACGTTGCTAAGTTCGCCTGATGAAGATTGTTAAATATTTCTCTTAATTTTTTTATATCACTATCTGCCGCATGGATTACATAATGATATGTATCCAATTCACTTTTACTTATTTCACCATTTACTATATCTATATAGTATTTTTGTGTTTCCATCAATCTTTCACTCCCTGCAAATTTTTGCCTTTTCAAATATCATAACTAGTTTTACATCAAATAATTACACATTTCCTAAGTTAAAATTTTTAAAATTTATTGACTAAATAATAAATCAGCTATAAAATTATCATTACAAATAATTTTTGAAAATAACTTAGAATGATTTTATTTCATTTAGGAAGGAAGACAACAAATGAATCAAGTCTCAAAAATTGATTTTATCAAAGCAGAGAAATTAAAAGAAAAACCGGACCCGGATACGCTTCAATTTGGTAAAAACTTTACAGACTATATGTTCATGATGGATTTTGATGGAGAAAACGGTTGGGTAAATCCGATCATCAAACCGTTTGAGTCGATTACATTATCACCGGCATCTTTTGTTTTCCATTATGGTCAAGCTGTTTTTGAAGGGTTAAAGGCTTATAAAACCATTGATGGGCGTTCAGTCATTTTCCGACCGGAAAAACATATCGCTCGCCTGAATGCTTCTTGTAAAAGATTATGTATTCCACCATTAGACTCTGAATTAGTATTGGAAGCCTTGACCACACTTGTAGAATTGGAAAAAGATTGGATTCCGGAAAAAGAAGGCACCTCATTATATATACGGCCTTTTGTCATTTCCACAGAACCATATCTCGGTGTTCGGCCTTCACACCATTATAAGTTTATGATCATCTTGTCGCCGGTAGGGGCTTATTATTCAGACGGACAATTAAATCCGGTAAAAATTTACGTGGAAGATGAATATGTTCGTGCGGTTAAGGGCGGTGTCGGTCATGTTAAAACCCCGGGAAATTATGCAGCAAGTATTTTGGCCCAAGAAAGAGCAAACGAGGTCGGCTATGAACAAGTACTTTGGCTCGATGGCAAGGAAAATAAATATATTGAAGAAGTTGGAAGTATGAATATCTTCTTTAAAATTAACGGAGAAATTTATACCCCGAAATTGAACGGCAGTATTTTACCCGGAGTCACGCGTGATTCCGTTATCCAAATTGTACATGATTGGGGAATCCCGCTCCATGAAGAACTAATTTCGATTGATGATCTTTATGAAACATATCAAAAAGGACAACTGGAGGAAGTATTCGGTACAGGAACGGCTGCAACCATCTCACCGGTGGGAGAACTAAAATGGGAAGAACATGTGATGACGATCAATCATTTTGAAACCGGCGAATTTGCCAAAAAATTATATGAAACAATGACCGGTTTCCATTACGGTAAAATTGAAGATAAATTCGGTTGGATTAAAGAATTATAATCAAGAAAACTCGGCGACTGCCGAGTTTTCTTTAAATGGTGTTATAAGTTTGTTTATTTTTACATATAGATATAAAATATAGGTAGTAAGGCTGACAGATTGTTTGTTCGATGATTGCTCCAAATTACAGATAAAGGAGGTTTTGGATCATGAAGTTCGTCGATGAATTATATGATTTTTACAAAAAGAAATTGACTGCTGACGACGAAGATATCGAGATTTTAGTAAGTTCGATCATGCAGGAATTATCCAAACAAGATATGTTAAACATTCTTTCCGAGCTGAATCAGCAGGAACTTTATCAAATAACCGGTACATATATAGCCTATAAATTGCGAGAAAAACTAGTCCAAGATCAACAATTAGGCTCAATTCATGACAAGGATACATATATTCATTAATAAAAACGGCTGTTATTGGTAATAACAATACATATTACCAATAACAGCCTTTGTCATTTGCTTATTTTCCTAAAAAAGCTTTAAACATCCAAATATGTTTTTGGAAGCTTTCACTGATTCCCAGTAATAAATCGGCGGTTCCTTCATCATCACCGGCCAATTCCATTGTAGCTGTTAATTCCTTGTCTATCGTTTCCAAATCGTTTACAAGCTCTTCCACCATTTCAACATCGGTTCCGACTTTACTTGCTTCTTTCACTGTAGCAAGATCGAGACATTCTTTTAATGTGGAAATTGGTTTTTCATTTAATTGCAATAACCGTTCAGCAATACTGTCGTTATGTTCGGTTACTTCATTATACAGTTCTTCAAATTTTGCATGTAAAGTAAAGAAGTTCGGGCCTTTCACAAACCAATGGAAGTGATGAATTTTCATATAAAGGACATTTAAATCCGCAACCAATTTGTTCATATTTTGTTTTAATTCTGCGTTCATAATAATTCCTCCTTATTTATGACACATTTCTTTATATACTTTTTTCAGAACATGATACAATTATGTAAGAAAAAAGCAAATAAAAAAATCATATTAGAGAATTAGGAAATTTTTACTAAGCAATCCTTAATTCTCCATAACTTTATTTTAAAACAATTACTTTGAACAAGCTATAGATATAATTTGAACATTTCCCAAAAAGGATGAAGCAAACAATGTTAAAAAACATATTTATCGGGCTCATTCGTTTCTATCAAAAATTTATTTCCCCGGCGACACCACCAAGCTGTCGATTTTATCCTACTTGCTCCCAATACGGTTTGGAAGCAATTCAGCGATTCGGCGTATTAAAAGGCGGCTATTTAACGGTCAAACGAATTTTAAAATGCCACCCTCTCCATCCCGGTGGTATCGACCCCGTTCCACTTGAATGGTCGTTTCGGTCTAAAAAAGGAGATGCGAACGAAAAGAATTCGAACCCAAATATGAAAAAAGTTGAGAAATAAAGAAAAAAGTTTCCCACCTTAACGGGCAGTAAACCCGCCCCAAGATTTTCGAGTTTACAAAAAAATAGGTGGGGGTTCAACTAACCATCAAGACCCAAGTTTCTTTTTCAAATTTTTTCTTGCATAATGGAAAAAAATAAATTATGATATTAATATGCTAAATCGTAATGAATACGATTTATCTTAGAAACTAAATCGTAATTATTCCGATTTATAAATCACCAATTATTTAAGGAGGAATTTATGGGTAAAGGAAAATTAGCTATTCTCACACTCACTTTTATTTTTACCGTTATTTTAAATGGTTGTGGACCAGAAAATAAAACAAACTCTGCCGACACAAAATCAGATGGAAAAATTTCCGTTTACACGACCGTATTCCCGTTGGCTGACTTTACGAAAAAAATTGGCGGTGATTATGTTGATGTTCAATCCATCTATCCGCCCGGTGTTGATGAACATTCCTATGAACCGACACAAAAAGAAATTATTGACATGGCGAATGGCGATTTATTTTTTGCAATCGGATATAACCTTGAAGGATTTGTTAAAAAAGCACAACCGATTTTAAAAGAAGAAGGAGTTAAGGTTGTTCCGGTTGGGGAACAAGTTCATCTGGCAACACATGAAAATGACAACGGGCATTCAGATCATGCAGAACATTCAGAAGATGAAGAGCATGGACATGATCATGGCGGCGTGGACCCTCATATATGGTTAGACCCAGTTTATTCCATTGAGCTGGCCAATGCAATTAAAGAGAACTTAATAGAAAAAATGCCCGAACAAAAAGAAACGTTTGAAAAAAACTTCGAATCATTAAAAACTCAGTTGGAACAGTTAAATAAACAATTTACAGAAGTTGCCAACCAGGCAAAAGTGAAAAAATTTATTGTTTCCCATGCGGCCTACGGATATTGGGAAGAACGCTATGGACTCGAACAACTCAATATATCCGGCATATCTACTTCTCAAGAACCTACGCAAAAGCAATTAATGGCGATAGTCGATGAAGTAAAAGCCAATCAATTGAAATATATCCTCGTGGAACAAAATATCCACAATAAACTTGTTGATGTGATTCAATCTGAAACAAATATTTCAACACTGCCGATTCATAATTTATCGGTTTTGACTGAAAATGATCTGAAAAACGGTGAAGATTATTTCTCATTAATGGAGAAAAACTTGGAATCATTGAAAACAGCATTAAATGAATAGTCTAATTACCACTCAAAAAGGTCTCCGGAGAAATTATTATTCCCGGGAGACCTTTTTATTGTTAAGCTTTTCTTTTAACACTCTGCGCAGGACTTTATTCGCTGCGTTTTTCGGTATTTCATCCAATTCAATCCACTGCTTTGGAACTTTATACTTTGCTAATTTTTTTAAACAAAATTCCTCCAACTCGCTTTTTGTTACTTGACAGCCATCTTTTGCGACAAAAAATGCCACCGGAATTTGTCCCCAAAAAGAATCTTCCATTCCGACCACACTGACCTCTTTTATGGCAGGATGTCTATGAATCACGTTCTCAATTTCAGAAGGATAAATATTTTCGCCACCGGAAATAATTAAATCCGAACGTCGATCTAAAACAAACAAAAATCCTTCTTCATCCAAATAACCGATATCCCCGGTATGAAACCAACCATCTTTTGTAAAACTTGTTTGATTCGCTTCATTTCGATTAAAATATCCCTTTGTCACATTCGGGCCTTTGACAACAATTTCCCCTACTTGATTAGGCGAGGCAATTTCGCCATCTTTTTCAATGCGAATATCACTAAAAAATAATGGCTTACCGGCAGAACCAAGTTTTCTAATACTATCTTCCGGTGCCAACGTAACAATTTGTGAGGAGGTTTCCGTTAATCCATAGGTCTGAAAAACGGGAATATTTTTCTGATTACATGTTTCTAAAAGGCTCAACGGAACCGGTCCCCCACCGGTCAACATACAACGAAATGAAGGATGATAATTTCGGCTGCCAAGTTGCTGAATCATTCGTTGGAGCATAGTGCTTACCACTGACATGATTGTTGCTTTTCCGTCAACTAATGCTTGATTAATTTTTTCCTCCTCAAATTTTTCAAACAATACAATCGGAATCCCGTATAAAACACTTCGAATTAAAGTGGAAAAACCGCTAATATGGAAAAGCGGTACAGCAGTCAACCAGGCATCGTTTTCCTGTAAACCTAAATTCAATGCAGAGCCAATTGCACTTGACCAATGATTCCCGTAAGTTTGCAAAACCCCTTTAGGTTTGCCTGTTGTTCCCGATGTATACATAATGGTGCAAACCTCATCAAACGGAAAATCAGCCACTTCTTCAAAGGACATCCTTCCATAATGATGAAATTTTTCAATCCATAGTATCGGCTTAGAACAAAATGATTCTATTGCTGAACATTGGTCCGTGAAATCCGCTTCACTAATTAAATATTGTGCACGACTGTCTGTAATTTGAAAAATCAGTTCATTCGCTTGAAGCCGACCGTTTAATAAAACGGCCGGACAACCAAGCAATTGTAAAGCATGAAGAATAACGACCATATCTAGATGATTCTTTAGTAAAACCGCAACATGGTCACCTTTTTGCACTCCGGCACTATGGATTTTTTCCGCTGCTTCTTTTGCCTTTTCGTACAACGCTTGAAAAGTTATTTCTTGACCATTGAAATGGACAGCAACTCGGTTCGGAGTTAAATATGCCCGTTTCCGTAACCAGTTCGGAATTGTTTGAAAACCTGTCATTTTTCCACCTGACTTTACTTTAATGCTTAAGAATGAAAATTAAAGGGGCTCAGTTCAGCCCCTTGTCTACTTGAGTTTTACGGAAATCTCGGGAATTGATCAAAATCCGGTTTCCGTTTTTCTTTGAAGGCATCCCGACCTTCTTTTGCCTCATCCGTTGTGTAAAATAATAATGTTGCGTCCCCTGCCAACTGTTGAATACCTGCCAACCCGTCAGAATCAGCGTTAAAGGCAGCTTTTAAGAAACGGATAGCTGTCGGACTCTTTTCTAAAATTTCTTCACACCATTTCACAGTTTCGTCTTCCAACTGTTCTAACGGTACTACTGTATTGACAAGTCCCATTTCCAGTGCTTCCTGTGCATTATATTGGCGGCATAAATACCAAATTTCCCGCGCTTTTTTGTGACCGACTATTCGGGCCAAATAACCGGCACCATATCCGCCGTCAAAACTGCCGACATTCGGACCGGTTTGTCCAAAAATGGCATTGTCTGCAGCAATCGTTAAATCACAGACAATATGTAATACATGTCCGCCACCAATGGCATACCCGGCTACCATTGCAATTACCGGCTTTGGAATTACCCGGATTAGCCGTTGCAAATCCAAAACATTCAGGCGTGGAATATTATCTTCACCGACATATCCTCCATCCCCACGGACCTTTTGATCACCGCCGGAACAGAATGCTTTATCGCCGGCACCGGTTAAAATAATCACCCCGATTTTCGAATCATCACGGGCATAACTGAATGCGTCAATCATTTCTGTAACAGTTTTTGGTCGGAAAGCATTTCGAACTTCCGGACGATTGATCGTAATTTTGGCAATGCCATTATAGGTTTCATAAATAATATCTTCATATTCCCGTTCACGAATCCATTCTCTCGCCATTATAATCCTCCTTCTTTAACTGTATTCACGAAAATTTATTGGATATTTTAACAAAATGTCCATATTTATTTTACCAAACTTATCCCATTTTTCCACGGGATTAATCCGGGGTAGAGCAAAATTTGTTTTTCCGTTTTATTTTTTCATTTTTATGAGAGATATTTCCTGAACTTGATCTATTACTATTGGATTGTGAGTTTATGAACATTCTATTTCCCCAGAAGCTTTCTTTTACTAAAGTCCGATTTTCTTTATTAGATGAACTTACTTCCAATATTTACAAACCGATTTACTGAAAAAACTTGTCAATTTAATTGACACAATTGTTTCGAATCCATAAACTGAAGATAGTGATGTTCACAAGTTTTTCAAAATATTTCTATTAGAGGAGAGAGTTTTATGCAACCTGGGATTCAGTCAAAACAGGCAAACTTGAATCCTAATAAGAAGGAATGGCAAGTTTGGTGGCAGCTGACAAGACCGCATACATTAACCGCATCATTTGTGCCAGTCATTTTAGGAACGGTGATCGCCTATGAAATAACGCCTATCAAATTCGATCTGTTTCTTGCCATGTTAATTGCCAGTTTATTCATTCAAGCCGCTACAAATATGTTTAATGAATACTATGATTATAAAAGAGGGTTGGATAACGAGGAATCCGTTGGGATTGGCGGTACCATTGTTCGTGAAGGAGTTCACCCAAAAGTAGTTTTCAATCTTGCCATTACATTCATCGCCCTTTCTGTTTTATTAGGGGTTTATATTTCCATGAATAGTAGTTGGTGGGTAGCACTAGTCGGGTCGGTATCCATTCTTATCGGCTATTTATATACCGGCGGACCATTACCAATCTCATCAACACCTTTTGGCGAATTATTGGCAGGTTTATTTATGGGAATCAATATCATCTTAATTTCATTTTATATCCAAACAGGGACAATCACTACAACAAGCATTCTTGTCTCAATCCCGACTACGATTTTAATCGGGACTATTAATCTTGCAAACAATATTCGTGATCTAAACGGGGACAAGGAACATGGACGAAAAACGTTGCCAATTCTGGTTGGACGTGAAAATGCCATCAAAATACTAGCAGTTGCTTTTCTTATTTCCTATTTATGGATTCTTGCACTAGTTTTATTTGTAGGTTTATCTCCGTGGTTACTCATTGTCTTACTCTGTCTACCAAAAGCTTATCAGGCAGTAAGAAAATTCATTGGAAAAACGGTTCCCATTGAAATGATGCCGGCAATGAAAGCAACCGCTCAAACCAACACCTACTTTGGATTCTTACTTTCAATTGGATTTATTCTTTCATATCTTTTTTAAAACAATATCTTATTTATATTATTTATATGCCAACCAATCGGTTTAACTGACCATCAGTGGGGATGAAGACCCCCTACTGATGGAGTTTCACTTACTTTTATTCACCGTTACCATTTGAGTTAATATTTTATCAAGAGCTTGCTGATTCTCCTCCATCTACATGAAGCATTGCCCGATAACGTGGCTGGAATCATCTGAAGCCAAATAAACAAAGGTCGGTACCACTTCAAAAGGTTGAGGTATGTGATTAAGTAAATTCCCCCATTCAAGGCATTGACAACTGAAGAAAAGCTTGCTTGGATAAATGGCGTCCAAATTCGTCCAGGGGCATTGGCATGCACTCAAATCTGACGTTTAGCAATGTTTTCACTAAAGAATGTACCCATCCGACAATTGCTGCCTTTGTAGCTGAATAATCAATTAATAAAGGTTCTCCTGCGTATGTGACAACAGAAGCCGTTTTAATGATGGAACTTCCTATTTTAAATCTGGCAGTGCTGCTCTCATTGTGTAAAAGTGAGAGTAACTATTTAATTAAAGGTTAGATCAAATTGTTCATCGGTAATATCAAGAAGGCTTAATTGTTGGAATTGGATACCAACATGATTACAAAGAATATCGAGTTTGCCAAAAGTTTGCATTGTTTGCTGGACGATTTGAACACATTGAAGCTTCTCGCGTAAATCCCCTGGAAGTAAAAGGGCACGTCGGCCAAGTTCTTCAATCCGTTGTTTCGTACGATTCGCATCTTCATGTTCATCTAAATAACTAATGGCTACATCTGCACCTTCTTTTGCAAAACTGATCGCAACCGCTGCACCGATTCCACTATCTCCACCGGTAATAAGCGCTACTTTTCCTTCCAGTTTTCCACTTCCGATTTCATATGGATTTTCAATAATCGGCCGCGGCACCATTAAGCTTTCCACGCCCGGTTGGCGGAATTGTCGCTGTTCAGGAACCGTTAAAGCAACATCCTCAAATTGGGTAATCTTTCCATAATTTGGTAGTTGCGGATAATTTGATTGTTGATCTTTCAATATGGCAACCTCCTTAAAATTTCTTCTGGTTACTATATGTATTTGTTTGGACTGTTGTGCCAATGTATGGTAATCGGGGGAGGTACATGATGTGAAACGGGAACATATTTTAAGAATAGAACGTGGGAGGTGAATATATTGTTTTATTTCAATCCGAATGTCTATTTTTTATTACTTACGGAAGGCACTGGAAGAGTACCGGTGTTATATTATGATAATCCATGCGCCTTTGAATTGCCAAGCATCGGTCCCCGTCCTCCTTATTACACCAATCCAAGATATGAAGCGTATTATCCGATCTTGTAAAAATTGGTCATTTCGAAAAGGATAAAAAGGGGACATTGGTTCTATGGGAAATTTCTATCGCAATCTTCACGTAAGACATGCCAAGTGCTAATTTCCAAATTAATAAGATTAATTCGCTCTTCACTTGAAGTTGCCTTATCCACCACAAGCTGTCGGATCATACTATCTAATAGAACTTGGCCAGACTTTGGGGAAAAGTGAGCATTTGCAGTTGTACGATTTTTAGCATTCTCAAGTAGAGAAATCTCCCACTTCTAAATCTTGCAAAGATTGATGAAAGTGGGAGATGATTCGACTTCGGACAAGGACAGGGTTTTACCTGTCAATGGTCCGACATGATGGTAAAATAAGCCTTGATAACAGGATACATGGGATTCTATGGAGAAATAAATACGAGAGAGAACCAAGCTTAGCCTTCCATACGTAAAATATCCAAGGTACAAAAGAAACTCCGAATCGTCGGACATCTAGGGCAGGGACCATCCGAAGTAACGCTCAGGCAGACGAAAGGTTGTTTTCGTCGTGGAACTGAGAAGCTCCCACTTCAAGCGTTAGCTAAGTGGTAAGAAGTTCACCAACTTTATTTTACCCGTAATTTCAGCTCACCATTATCAACTGAAATCACAATCGTTTCATTTTCCTTTATCTTCCTTGCGATTATTTGCCTTGCCAGTTCTGTCTCAACCACACGTTGAATATATCGTTGCAAAGGTCTTGCTCCGTAAACCGGGTCAAATCCGTGTTCGGCGATATATTCCTTTGCTTCATCTAAAATTTCTAACTTAATTTGTTGATCTTTCAATCTTTCCTGCAGTTCGCCAATTAATTTAGTAACAATCCCTTTAATATTTTCCAATGTCAAAGGTTTAAATAAAATAATTTCATCCACACGATTTAGAAATTCTGGACGAAAATGACTGCGTAACTGACTCATGACCTGTTCACGAACTGCTGAACGTATGTCGTCCGTTCCTTGTTCTCGTTCTAATAAAAATTGTGAACCCAAATTTGAGGTCATGATAATCACGGTATTTTTAAAATCAACGGTCCGACCTTGAGAATCAGTAATTCGACCATCATCAAGCATTTGCAATAATATATTGAATACTTCCGGATGTGCTTTTTCAATCTCGTCAAATAATACAACCGAATAAGGATTTCTCCGGACAGCTTCGGTTAATTGACCACCTTGTTCATAACCGACATATCCAGGTGGCGCACCAATTAATCTTGAAACACTATGCTTTTCCATATATTCGGACATATCAATGCGGATGATATGCTCTTCACTATCAAATAAATGTTGGGCAAGTGCTTT
>Ga0207790_1000649_pt1 | contig 11373 bp, 7 predicted proteins | sample HigsolmetaGSP14D_FD_184842 | JGI IMG/M metagenome (GOLD analysis project Ga0207790, IMG submission 184842) | High solid enriched microbial communities from the Joint BioEnergy Institute, USA - SP1-4-D (SPAdes) | ecosystem: Engineered > Bioreactor > SSF (Solid state fermentation) > Aerobic >...
ACTGTATGACCTGCTGCTGGGGGAAAATCAGCACTGGCAGATGCGTGAAGCCTGGGTCTACAGCCACGATGTCTATACGCGTTATCCGTTCCAGTCAGCGCTGCACGGTCTGCCTGCGGAGGTGATCGGTGAGTGTGTGCTGGGCGCAATTGAAGCGCGCTACGGCGCAGCTGAAAACGAGACCGCCGTGCTGCCTGCCGTGGACGCATCGCGCGACTGCTGCGCCGACGGAGTGATAGCCGATGAGAGCTGCATTACTGAACAGCATAACAACGAAGATTTTGAACACTTTATCTATCGCGTCTGGGGCAAAGGCATCGCCCGTCATTTTGCCGTTCCCTATAACCGTAAACTGTGGAAAACGCCGCTGGCCAGTATGGAGACCTCATGGCTGGGCGGTCGCGTACCGTTGCCCGATCTGGCGCAGATTGTTAGCGGTGCACTCGCGCCGCTGGATAAACCGGTTGGGCCTAACGCACGCTTCGGCTATCCGCTGCGCGGCGGTTTTCAGGCGCTGATGAACGGCTTTCTGCCCCATCTTACCTGTACGCTGGAAACCGGCACGGCGGTAGCAGAGATTCAGCCACAATCGCGCAGCGTCACGCTCAGCGATGGCCGGCATCTGCAGTATGACCAGCTTATCAGCACGCTGCCCCTGCCGGAACTGGTGCGCCTGATGGGCGCACGCGCGCCGCAGGCGGTACAGCAGGCGGCCTCTCAGCTGCGCCATACCTCAGTCTGCTGCGTTAACCTCGGCATCGGACGGCCGGCCATCAGTGAAAAGCACTGGATCTACTATCCGGGTGACACGCTGTTCCACCGTATTTTTCTGCAGGGTAACGCCAGCCCGCACTGTAACCCGCCGGGCGGATTTGGCCTGACCTGTGAAATTACCTGGCGTGACGACCAGCCATTGCCCTGTGAGGGTGAGGCGCTGATCCAGCGCTGCATCGATGACTGTATCCGGGTGGGCATTATTAATCAGGATGATGAGATCCTTACCAGCAGCATCGTGAATATGCCTTACGCCTATGTAGTTTATGACCATGCGCGCAGTGCCAATGTTGCGCTGATCCGCAGCTGGCTGGCTACGCAGAGTATTCATCTGGCCGGCCGTTACAGTGAATGGGAGTATTACAACTCCGATCACGCTTTTCTGGCGGGTAAGCGGGTGGCGGAGAGCGTAAAAGATCTGCTCAGTAATCGTAAAACCATCGCCTGATGCGGCACGCCAGGCCTGAAAGCCTGGCGTGCTTTACTGACGGGCCAGCCGCTTGCGGATGGGCTCAAACTCTTTAGTGGCGCTGCGCGGCAGGGGATCAGGCAGGTTTTTTTCTGCCGCCTGCCAGTAGCGCCACGGGACCTTCTGACGTCCCAGTTCATAATCCATGCCGTCCCAGCTATCTTCACGAAAGCTATAGAACGCCCAGTGTGCGTGATAGCTGTCCAGCACCGTCAGAACATCCTCCAGGTACTGTGTACACCCGGCCAGCGTGCGCACGCAGCCAAATTCGCCGATCACCAGCTGCTGCTTACCGATCCCATTACGCGCGGCCCAGTTAAAGGGCCGGGCCAGATAGTCCGCGATGCGCGCTGCATCCCACTGCTGCATTCCGCCGCCAAACGGCACATAGCCCGGATAGGGCCAGGGTTGTTTACGCCGGGCGTTAGGCGCGCTGGTCGCAGCATAGGGTTCATACATGTGCACACTATAAAGTATGCGTTTATCGCTCAGCGCCCCAGGCCAGTAATCAAACGCATCAGCGGCCGCATACCAGCCGCTGTCGACCATAATGGGTGTGACAGCATCCACTTCACGGATAGCGGCAATTACCCTGGTATAGAACCCCGGCAGATCGCGGCTTCCGCCGCGCTGCTGCTGGTACCAGCGCGCCATAGCCTCGCTGCTGGCGTGTTCCGCAAGCCCGCCATTTTTTTCCGGCGCGGGTTCATTGATCAGGTTATAGGCCGCAATAGCCGGATGATCGCGCAGAGCGGCAGCCAGATCGTGCCAGTAGCGCACGCTGGCTTCCCACCAGACCGTATCCTGCCAGAGCCGATCGTCAAATTTGCCCCCATTATTCTGCGCCCAGCGCATGCCGGGCAGAGAGAGAGGCGTAATAACCACGTGCAGGCCCGCCGCCCAGGCGCGGTCAAGTGTGCGGATGAGCGTCTGCAGATCGCCGTCATCCAGCCCGCGATAGTCGTCTGCGTTACCCAGTAAAAAGTCGCGCTGCTGCGTGGGCCATTTATCCCAGGAGAGCCGTACCCAGCTGGCACCATAGCCGCGCAGGGCTGTAAAATACGCGCTGTCCGGTGGCAGCCGGTTAAAGCTGTTAGCCCCCTGCCGGGGTGCTGACCAGAACGCCATCGCGTCTGCCGCCGTGGCGTTCCGGCCGGACAGGATGAGTATCGAAAACAGAGTGATAATTGCTATACATGCACGCACAAAAAACACCTTCTTTTTTGGCTGCATTTATAGCGATAAAACCGCGCTGGCTGGTGTTATTTTTTGTGAATGTTTCGCCTGCCAGACACTCACAATCCTTTCACGCCTGGCTGGTGCAACGTGTTCAGCCCGCCTCCGCTCAGACGCCTCTGCCGTGCAGTTAAACCTGCTCTGTTCTGGCCAGTGACAGCGTGTCATAGCCGGTTAACGGCTTGTCTGACTCTCCCTGCCCCGGCAGATCGGGGGCAATAATCCAGTAACGATCGGCAAGCGCTGCCATAACGTGACGCCAGGCAAACCAGCTCTGCGGAAAGCCAGCCAGTAACAGCAGCGGCTCTCCTTCCGGATTACCGCCGCTCACCACGTGAAGACGTACTCCGCTGACGTTTACATAGCTGTGGGAGAAGCCGGTAAGTGTTGTCACGGGCTGTGACCAGTGTGCTGCCGGTTGTGCTGAAACAGAGGCCATAACTGCTCCGGTTATTTGACATTATGCCGCTGCCTGCACAGGGTGCCTTGCCGCATTTATCTGGTGCGGCAGATGGCTTCTGTATCAGGCATTAAGATAAGGAAATGAACGTTTCCAAAATTAGCAGACTCTTCTGTCATGCACAATTGCTTTTACTGAGGCTTAGCCAGCTGTGCCAGTGCATTGCACACCGGCACGCTGCTGGAAATCAGGCTTATACCTGTGCCGGCAGATCAGCCATATACATCAGTGGTGTGGCCGGCGTTTGAATACCCAAAAGGACCAGCTGTGGTAGAGCAGCGTCAGCGGCAGGAAAATCAGCATACCGGTCAGCACCATGCCCTGCGTTACCGGCGATGACGCTTCTTCCTGTATCTGCAGCTGAAACGGCAGTAGCCAGGGATAGAGCCCGAACGCCAGAGCAGTGACCACTGCGCCGACAAGCAGCAACGTTATCATCAGTAGTGCTACCATCGCTTCGCGCCAGAGTAATATGGCCTGAAGCACAATCAGCAGCGGGATAGCCATCAGGATCAGCCGGCCTGGTTCGCGCTGCCAGCTCAGCTGCCATAGCGTCGGCTCCAGCAATATGACTCCTGTCAGACAGATTACCGCGCAGGTCCATGCCAGCACGGCAAATGACCGGGCGCGTTCTCCTGCCGTCTCACCCAGACGCCAGCAAATCCAGCAGCAGCCCAGCAGCAAATCTACCGCCACCACGCCAGCACCACACAGCAGCGGTGCCAGTGAAAGATCGATGACAATTCCGGCGGGGGGACGCGAAACCAGGATTAGCCCGCTTATCCAGCCGGGCAGAAAGGCCGCCGCCAGCGAACTGATTATCATCAGACGATCGAGCCAGACGCGCCAGGCAGCGCTGACCTGCGCGCGATACGCCAGTGCCAGCGCACGCAGAAACAGTGCCAGTAGCAGCAGAAATACCGGCACCATCAGCGTCTGCAGCAGCAGGCTATAGAGCGCAGGAAAGAGGGCCAGCATGCCACCTGCCATCAGGACCAGCCAGGTTTCATTGGCATCCCAGAGCGGCAACAAACTGTGCGCCATCCACTGCCGCTGCTGTGGCGTATCAAACGCGTAAAACAGCATGCCCACGCCAAGATCGGTGCCATCCAGCGCCAGATACATCAGCAGCGAAAAGATCAGCACGGCTGCAGAAAGGTCGGCAAGCATCATTATCTCCTCAGGCCGGCGTTTCAACGCGCTCGGCCAGCACCTCTGGGTCATCAGACAGCGGGGCGTTAATCTGGCGCACTAAATAGATCAGACCAAGCGCAAAACCCAGCGTATAGACCAGCACGATCGCGACAAAAATCGCCAGCGTACTGCTGAGCGACAGCGGTGAAAGGCTATCAGCAGTGCGTATCACACCATAAACCGTCCAGGGTTGACGTCCCATTTCAGTGACCACCCATCCGGCCAGCAGCGCCATAAACCCGGCAGGCGACATCAGCGTCAGCAGACGCAACAGGCGCGGTGAATGGTATAAGCGGCCGCGCCAGCGCTGCAGGTTTGCCGTCAGACTGACCACCAGCATCAGCAGTCCACACCCCACCATCAGGCGAAACGCAAAAAATACCGGTAGCACTGGCGGCTGCGCTTCTGCCGGAAAATCACTCAGACTTCTAATGTGCCCGGTGAGATTGTGGCGCAGATAGAGCGAGCCGATTGCCGGGATCGCCAGTTCAGCGTGGTTGCGCTGCGCGTGCTGATCCGGGATGGCAAACAGCCGCAGCGGCTCTCCCTCACCTGGCGGCGGCGCGTGCCAGCTTCCCTCCATTGCCGCCAGCTTTGCCGGCTGCCAGGTGCGCGTATTCTCACCGTGTAAATCCCCCACCACAATCTGTGCCGGTAGCGCCAGCAGCGTTATCGTCAGCGCACTGCGCAGCATCAGACGACTTGCTGCTTCATCAGGCCGGCGACGTAAGCGCCACGCGGCTACGCCGCCGAGCAGAAAGCTGACGCTTATTATGGAGGCAAGCAGCATATGGGCAAAACGCCAGCCAAAAGAGGGAGCAGCGAGCAGGGTCCACGCGCTGTCGGGGAGCAGACGACCATCATCGGCCAGATGAAAGGCAGCGGGCGTCTGCATCCAGGAGTTAGCCGCGAGGATCCAGAACGCGCTCAGCACTGCGCCAAGTGCAACAAAGCAGGTCACGGTAAAATGAACGCCGGGCTTAACCCGATCAAAGCCAAACAGCATGACGCCGGTCAGGGCCGATTCAAGAAAAAACGCAATCAGCACTTCATAGAGCATCAGCGGGCCGAGCACGCCGCCCGCCCGCGACGCCAGTCCGGACCAGTGCGTACCAAACTGGAACTCCATCACCACGCCAGAGACCGTGCCGATAGCCACGGTCAGGGCAAATATTTTTATCCAGAACTGCAGCGCCTGCCGCGCCTCAGGACGTTTTCCCCACAGCCAGCGCGCTTCAAACCAGACCAGGAAGGGCGCCAGGCCCAGCGTCAGCGCCGCCAGCGTAATGTGCATGCCCATGGTCAGCGCAAACTGACCGCGGGCAATCAGCAGCACCCACTCCTGGCTACTCACGGGTCGGCTTACCGCTGTAGCGGGTAATCGGGGTCTCCTCTTCTTTCTGCATCTCGCGCGAAAAGGCCTCCAGTGCCGACAGCAGCGGGCGCACCCCCTGCCACAGCTTTTCATCATTCAGCAGTTTCATCACCCCTCTGATGCCGGGCGCCGCTTTCTCCTGCTGAACAGACTCCGTCGCCGGTTTCATCGCCACCAGGGCGTCACGCACCGCCAGCAGCACATGATTAAACCGCTCGGGCGGGATAGTACTCAGCATCATAAACAGCAGCGACATGTTCTGGATCGCGTTCTGAGTACCAGGACGATTCAGTCCCCCGGCGAGGATCTTGCCAATATCGTTGTTCGCTTTAACCACATCATTAGCGAGACGCAGAAAACCGTGCTGATGAAGATTTTCCAGCAGCGTGTTGAGCGACTCCTGCGCGGTGGGTTCTGTGCGCGCAGGTTCAGGCTGGTAGTCCAGCGGTTCGGCCATTAGCTTTTCTCCGGGTGCGAAACATGTTCAGGGGGTAAACGGTATTCCGGCTGCTGCCATTTCACCTCAATCGGCAGGTGATCAAGCGGCGTGCGCTGTCCGTGACGGAAGTTGTGCAGCGGCAATGGGTGCGGCTGGGGCTGACGCGCCAGCTTACGCAGGCTGACCGCAATCTCTTTATAGGCCGGCGTATTGACATCCGGGTCATGATGGTTGCCGGTCAGACCGTTGACGCCAGGTTTGCCGTAGTGAATCGGAATAAACAGCACATTGCCTGCTGCCCGATCGGTAACGACCACCGGCACCTCCAGCACGCCGCGCCGTGAACGGATTTCAACCCAGTCCCCCTCCTGTAGCTGCCTTTCTTTCGCCAGCTGTGGCGAAATCTCCACAAACCAGTTGGGCGACAGCGACATGATGCGTCCACCCTGTCCTGTCTGATTTGTCGACTGAAAATGCTCCAGCATGCGGCCATTGTTTAGCAGCAGATCGTACTCTGTGTCTGGCTGCTCTGCCGGTGGCTGCCATTCAAGTGCATAGAGACGCGCTTTACCATCCGGAAACGCAAACGCGTCGGTGTAGAGCAGCGGCGTACTGCTGCCATCTGCTTTAACCGGCCAGAGCTGCGACTGCCAGCCCACCAGCTGTTCATAGCTGACGCCGGCAAACAGATCCGCAATGCCTGCTGCCTCAGCCATAATGGCGCCCGGATTCGGATAGTCCCAGCGATGACCAAGACGTGCCGCAAGGTCAGTCAGGATCTGCCAGTCGGGCCGGCTCTCACCCAGCGGAGCAAACGCCGGTGAGAAGTGCTGGATACGGCGCTCGGTATTAACGAAAGTGCCCTCTTTCTCCAGACTCGGGCAGCCGGGCAAGACCACATCGGCATAGCGCGCGGTTTTGCTCATGAAAATATCCTGCACTACCATAAAATCGAGCTGGCTGAATGCTTCATCCACTTTCGTGGAATTCGCATCTGAAAATGCGGTATCTTCGCCGATAATGTACATGGCGCGCAGCCGCTTATCGTGAGCGTGCTCAATCATCAGGAAGTTATCCAGCCCTTCCTCATCAGAGAGCGCGTCTGGCGCAACCTGCCACGCCTGCGCCCACTTCTCCCGCACCGCATCGTCCGTTACGCTTTCGTAGCCGGGGTAAACATTGCTCAGACAGCCAAAGTCGCTGGCGCCCTGCACATTATTATGTCCGCGCATCGGATAGCCGCCGGTGCCAGGCCGGCCGTAGTTACCGGTGACCAGCAGCAGATTAGAGAGCGCCGTGCTGGCATCCGCACCGTGGCTGTGCTGCGTGATACCCATTGCCCAGAGAATACAGGCGCTGTTAGCCTGACCGATCATCTCTGCTGCCTCTGTCAGCGCATCCACGCTCAGACCGGTTATTTCACTCGCCATGTCGAGCGTAAACGGCGCGAGCGAGGCGCGGTAAGCGTCAACATCATTTACCCGTTCAGCCAGAAATGCATCGTCCGCATAGTGATGATCGAACATGTATTTCGCCATCGCTGACGCCCATACCATATCGGTACCGGGCCGGATACGCAGATAACAGTCGGCGCGTTCCGCCATCTCATGTTTACGCGGATCCACTACCAGCAGCTTCTGTCCGCGATGTTTATGGCTCTGCTTGATATGTGAGGCGAATACCGGATGATTTTCTGCCAGATTACTGCCCACGGTAATGATGAGATCGGTCTGCTGGAGATCGCGCAGCGTACCGGCATCGCCGCCATAACCCACGGTACGGAATAGCCCCTGAGTAGCCGGGTTCTGACAGTAACGTGAAGAGTTATCGACATTGTTGGTGCCAAAAATCAGGCGCGCAATCTTTTGGGTCAGATAGGCTTCTTCATTGCTGGCTTTACTGGAGCCAATGAAACCAATCGCTGCGCCGCCATGCTGGTGCGCAACGGCGCGCAGCCCTTCAGCTACCCGGTTCAGTGCCTCTTCCCAGGTGGCAGGCCGGAATGCACCATTTTCGCGAATAAGTGGCGTGGTCAGGCGGTTCGGACTGTTAACAAAGTCCCAGCCAAACTTGCCTTTCACGCAGGTAGAGATGCCATTTACCGGCGCCTCAGCGACCGGCTGGACTTTCAGGATATGGCGATCGCGCGTCCAGACTTCAAAGCTGCAGCCAACGCCGCAGTAAGTGCAGACCGTTTTGGTTTTTTTGATTTCAGTTTTGCGTAAAGCGTCATCGATCAGGGAAATGCCGGTTATCGGCTCCATGCCGATGCTTTTCTCCATTTTTTTGATGGCATCAATAAATGGTCGCTTCAGATCCTCATCCATGCGGGTAAACGGACCGGCATCGGGCTGCATGGTTTTCTCCAGCAGCGCATTGCAGGGACAAACAGTGACGCAGTGACCGCAGCTGACGCAGCTTGAGCCGGCAATCTCCGTCCCGCCATCCCACAATACGCGCGGGTGCTCTGCACTGTAGTCGATGGAAAGGGTCTCATTTACCTCTACGTTCTGGCACGCTTCCACGCAGCGGCCACAGAGAATGCACTGATCGGGATCGTAGGTATAAAACGGATTGCTGTGATCTTTGTTATAGGGTTTGCGTTCATAGGGATAGAACTGAATGGGCATGTGCATATCGGCTACCGCATTATGCAGCGTACAGTCGCCGGTATTGTGCTCACAAACGGTACAGTAGAGTTCATGACGATTCAGGATCCGATCCATGCCTTCCTGCTGTGCGGCAGCCAGTTCTGCACCTTCACTCACCACCTGTAAGCCTTCATATGTACGTAAGGTACAGCCACGTACCTGTTCTCCATCAGCTCTGACCCAGCAGACGTCACAGCTTTGCAGCGGCGGCAGCGCCGGGTGATAGCAGACATGCGGCAGTTTTTTTCCCTGCTGTTGCAGAAAATCGATCAGCGGTTGATCCGCTGCGCCACTCAGCCGTTCCCCGTTATAAATAATGGTACAGTGTGCTTCGCTCATTTTCGCCTCGTTGACGACAGTGCTCATTATGTTAATCCCGGCAAAAGCCCGGATATTTATTAAAGTTATTCAATGAGCTTAGAGCTAAATTTCTGCTCTGCAATGTTACCGACTCGCTTATTTTATAAAAGTGGACTAAGAGGCAATAAATAATCATTACGTTAGTGAAATTGTAAGGAAAAATAACTTTCTCCGCTGCGTGGTTATTGCACAAATAAAATTCATTCGCGGTTTTTTACGTGACAAATATCACATCTCTGCCAGGCTTATTTCTACACGTTCACTGTACAAGGAGCCCGTTATGAATTCGTTCACTAACAAAACGCTAATCACCAATGAATATCCGCAGCCACCGTTCAACACGCCGTCGCAGGATTTTCCAGGCTTAGCCAGCAAGATGGATCCGCTTCCCGATCACGGTGAAAAAAGCTATCGCGGCTCAGGCCGTCTGACCGGACGTAAGGCGCTGATCACTGGCGGCGATTCAGGCATCGGCCGCGCCGTGGCTATCGCTTACGCTCGTGAAGGCGCAGACGTTGCCATTAACTATCTGCCGGCTGAAGAGTCAGATGCGCAGGAAGTGGTAAAGCTGATTGAAGCTGAAGGACGTAAAGCCATCGCTATTCCGGGCGATATCCGTTCAGAATCATTTTGTCAGCAGCTGGTAAAAGAAGCCGCTGAAAAACTGGACGGTCTGGATATTCTGGTTAATAACGCCGGACGTCAGCAATTTAATGAGTCAATCCGTACGCTCTCTACGGAAGATTTTGATGCAACCTTTAAGACCAACGTTTATGCGATGTTCTGGATCACTAAAGCCGCGCTGGAATATCTGCCACAGGGTGCGTCTATTATAAATACGTCTTCTGTTCAGGCGTATGAACCAAGCGCAATTCTGCTTGATTATGCGCAGACCAAGGCCTCCATTGCTGCCTTTACTAAAGCGCTGGCCAAACAGCTGGCGGAACAGAAAATCCGCGTTAACGCTGTCGCGCCCGGTCCTTACTGGACTCCGCTTCAGGCGTGTGGCGGTCAGCCTGAAGAGAAACTGCAGCAGTTTGGTTCCGGCGCACCGATGGGCCGTCCAGGCCAGCCGGTGGAAATCGCCCCGCTGTATGTGACATTTGCTGAAAATCTTAATGGCTTTACCTCAGGCCAGGTATGGTGCTCAGACGGCGGTACCGGCACGCTGTAATTGCACATTCTGCCCGATACCAGCGTGGCTGCCCCTGTGGCAGCCACGCTGTCGTTTCAGCTGACAGGGAAGCATGATGAATAACCAGATTTTGCAGTCGCCGATGCGCGAAAAAGGGTTTGCGCGCCTCGGAGATTACGCGGCCATTGGTGAAGGCCGTTCCGTTGCGCTTATCGCACCGGATGGCGCTATCGACTGGTGGTGTGCACCTAATCTTGACTCCGCTCCGCTATTTGACCGCCTGCTCGATCCGGAGATTGGTGGCTTTTTCCAGATTGTGCCCGCTGCTCCTTTCCGCACCGAGCGCGCTTATCGTGCTGACAGCAACGTGCTGGAAACGACGTTTATTACCGCAGAGGGTTCAGTCCTGCTGACTGAATCATTAAACAGTACGCTGGCCGGTCGTCTGCCGTGGAGTGAGCTGGCGCGGCGCGTCGAAGGCGTTGAGGGTCACGTTGAGCTGACGCTGACGTTACGCTTTGGTACGCTGGCTGAAACCTGCTCGCCGTGGCGTGACTGCACTGAACAGGGCGACGTTTATCATATTGCTGATCTGATGGCGATGCTGCGCACCAGCGACGCGTGGCAAGTGACGGAACGGGGCGATGAACGTATCACCGCCACGCTCAAAACCTCGCCCGGCAGCCATGCGCTGGTTGCCCTGCTGGTCACCGAGCGCGAGCCGCTGGCGGTGCCGGATTTAAGCGCTATCGATACCCGTATAGAAACCAGCCACACTGCATGGTGCGACTGGACGCGCAGCCTGAGTTATCAGGGACGCTATGAACAGCACGTACGGCGTTCGGCGCTGTCGCTGAAATTCCTCTGGTACTCTCCCACCGGTGCCCTGGCGGCAGCAGCCACAACGTCCCTGCCGGAAGGTATCGGCGGCGAAAAAAATTATGACTATCGCTACGCATGGGTGCGCGACGCCTGCCTGATCATCAAATCCTTTGTTTTTCTGGGTGCGCTGGAAGATTGTAAGGCGGCGTTCTCATGGCTATCAAAAACGATTATTCGTCACGGTACCGCGCTGCGCGCCTGCTATACCCTTGAAGGGGATGAAGTACCGGCTGAATCTTATCCGCCGCTGCGCGGTTACCACCATTCACAGCCGGTGCGCATCGGCAATAACGCGCACGATCAGCTCCAGCTCAGTATGTATGGCGACATGCTTGCCACCGCCGATCTGTTTATACAGGCTGGTCACGTGCTCGATCTCTCGACCTCGCGCATGCTGG
>Ga0207790_1000650_pt1 | contig 11368 bp, 6 predicted proteins | sample HigsolmetaGSP14D_FD_184842 | JGI IMG/M metagenome (GOLD analysis project Ga0207790, IMG submission 184842) | High solid enriched microbial communities from the Joint BioEnergy Institute, USA - SP1-4-D (SPAdes) | ecosystem: Engineered > Bioreactor > SSF (Solid state fermentation) > Aerobic >...
AGAGCGGCGGCGCAGGCGACGGGGTTGCCGCCGTAGGTGCCGCCGAGGCCACCGGTGTGCGTCGCGTCCATGATGTCGGCGCGTCCGGTGACCGCGGCCAAGGGCATTCCCCCAGCGATGCCCTTGGCCGTGGTGATCAGGTCCGGCACGATGCCGAAGTGCTCGCTCGCGAACATGGCGCCGGTCCGGGCGAAACCGGACTGCACCTCGTCGGCGATGAAGACGACGCCGTTCTCGCGGCACCAGTCGACGACGGCGGAGAGGAATCCGTCGGCGGGGACGACGAAGCCGCCCTCACCCTGGATGGGTTCGATGATGACGGCGGCCAGGTTGTCGGCACCGACCTGCTTCTCGATCATCGAGATCGCGCGGGCCGCGGCATCCGCACCCGACAGCCCGTCGCGCAGCGGGTAGGAACCCGGCACGCGGTAGATCTCGGAGGCGAACGGACCGAAGCCGCTCTTGTACGGCATCGACTTGGCGGTCAGTGCCATGGTGAGGTTCGTGCGGCCGTGATAGGCGTGGTCGAAGGCGACGACGGCCTGCTTGCCGGTGAACTTGCGGGCGATCTTGACGGCGTTCTCGACGGCCTCGGCGCCGGAGTTGAACAGCGCGCTCTTCTTGGCGTGGTCGCCGGGAGTCAGCCGGTTGAGGGTCTCTGCGACCTCGACGTACGACTCGTAGGGCGAGATCATGAAGCAGGTGTGGGTGAGCTGGGCTGCCTGCGCCGCGATCGCCTCGACGACTTTCGGGTGGGCGTTGCCGACGGTGGTGACGGCGATGCCCGACCCCAGGTCGATGAGCGAGTTGCCGTCCGCGTCGAGCACGACGCCTCCGCCGGCGGCGACGGCCGCGATCGGAACGGTGTGCCCCACGCCCGCGGCGACGGCGTCGGCCTTGCGCGCGAGGAGCTCCTGCGAGCGCGGGCCGGGGATCGCGGTCTCGAGGCGGCGTTCCTGCGGAAGGGAGGGTCCACCGAGGGGCGTGCTGACGGAGGCGATCGAGGTGCTCATGCGGCGAGCGTAGAGGTGTCCGCGCGTGCGGTCACTCTCCGCTGCGTCTATTCTCAGCACCAGACCGTACACGCCGTACAAACAGGAGGTTGCGCATGGTCGCTCGGGACGCCGACCCCACCCTGCGCGCCCTCCTCACCCGCCGGGAACTCCGCCTGCGTCTGGCGGGCGCGGAGGACGACCTGCCCCCCGGTGCCCTCGACCGGGCGACGCGATGGGTGCACAGCTCCGACCTCGACGACCCGACCCCGTTCCTCGCCGACGACCTCGTGCTCCTCACGACCGGCACGCAGTTCCCCACCGGCATCCGCTACCCCTTCGACACCTACGTGCGGCGACTCGTCGACCGCGGCGTAGCCGCACTGGGGTTCGGGACGGAAGTGGCGCGCGACGGCATCCCGCCGGGACTGGCCTCCGCATGCCGCCGCGCGAACCTGCCGCTGTTCGAGGTGCCGTACGACACGCCCTTCATCGCCGTCGCGCGCGCCAACGCCGAGGCGGTCGCCGCCCAGGCGTACGCGCGGCGCAGCTGGGCACTGTCGGCGCAGCGTGCGATCGCGCTCGCGGCGCTGCGGCCCGACGGGCTCGACGCGACCATCGCCGAACTCGCGCGTCAGCTCGACACATGGGTGGGGATGTACGACGCCGCCGGGGAGCTCGTGCGCGAACATCCTGCGACCACGCTCACCCCCGAGGCGGCGGCGGTGCTGCGGGTCGAGGTCGACGCGGTCCTGCGCCGGGGCGCCCGCGCCGGCTCGTCGCTGCGGTCGGACACCGACGCGTTCACCCTGCAGACGCTCGGGCGGGGCGGGAGCCTCCGCGGCGTCCTCGCCATCGCCGCGAGCGAACTCGACCAGGCGGGACGCGACGTCGTGACCGCCGTGATCGCGATGGCGGGACTCGCCCTCGAGCAGCACCAGCGCCTCTCCCGCGCCCGCACGGCGCTCCGCTCCGGAATGGTCCGCTCGCTCCTCACCGGCGACCCCGCCCTGGCTCGGCAGATCTCGCGCGACGTCTGGGGGCCGTTGCCGTCCGCGCCGATCGTCGTGGCGGTGACGGATGCCGGGGGCCCCCGCACACACGCCCTCATCGACGTCCTCGAACTCCGCGCCGACGAGCGGCACGGCGCGCTGCTGTACGGCACCCTCGACGACGACGTCGTGATCGTGGTCCCCGCCTCCGCCGCAGCGACGCTCGAGGAGATCCCGGCGCGCTTCGCGGTCCGAGTCGGGGTGTCGGAACCGGCGGGATACGCCGACGTCGCCCGCGCCCTCGATCAGGCACGCGCCGCGCGGGGCCGCGCCGCGGCCCCCGGACTGTCGCACTTCGCGCAGGTGCAGACCCGCGGCATCCTCTCGGCGCTGTCGGCGGGCGACGCCGCCACCGTCGCCGCCGGGTACCTCGCGCCGTTGCGTGCACACGACCGCGACACCGGCGGCCGGCTCGAGGAGACGCTGCGCGCCTGGCTCGAGTCCGACGGCTCGAACGAGCGCGCGGCGACGGCCCTCGGGGTTCATCGCCACACTGTGCGCACACGGCTCGCCGCGGCCGAGAAGGCGCTCGGCACGGATCTCGGCTCGTTCGCCGCGCGGGCGGAGCTCTGGGCGGCGTTCCACCTCGAGGGGTGACACGGCCCCAACGCGCACCGTCAGCCCACGGTCACCACCGCGCGGCCCTGCTCGAGGCTGATCGGGGCGGTGTGCAGCCCGCGATAGATGTACTGCTCGTCCCACCCGTGGAAGACGAGCACATCGCCGTCCGGGGTCGCCACCACGTCCTGACCGCCGGGACCGCGGAACGCACCGTCACTGCCCGACGTCGACAGGATGGGGTCGCTCTGCTTCGCGTACGGGCCGGTCAGCGTGTCGGACCACGCCGCACCCACGGCGTAGGAATCCCCGCCGTAGTCGTTCGCGGAATAGAGGAGCGCGTAGCCGCCGTCCCGTGCGACGAGCGTCGGCGCCTCGACGAGCTTGCCCTCCCACGGCTGGTCCTGGGTGAGCAGCGTCACGGCGTCGCCGGTGAGAGACAGCCCGTCCTCGGACAGCGGCGCCATCCTCAGATGCGTGTCGAGGGCGCAGCAGTTGCCGTCGGTCTTCCACAGCAGGTAGCGCGTGCCGTCCTCGTCGTCGAACGTGGCTGCATCGATGGCGCCGCCCTCGTCGACGGGGCAGACGAGTGGTTCGTCGGATGCCGGAGCGAACGGCTCGTCGAGGGAAGCCGAGGTGGCCACCCCGATGCACTGCCGCCCGGACGCCGTGTGCTCCGCCGTCACGTACATGACGTATCCCTCGCCCAGCGGCGCGACCTCCGGCGCCCACGTGCGTCCGGTCGACGCCCAGGCGGGGAGGGTCGGGAGCGCGTCGCGCCTGTCGACCGTCCATGTCGCGAGATCAGGAGACGTCGCGACACGGATGTTCAGCCCGTGGCTCCCGGTCGCGAAGGCGACGTAGCCGTCATCCGTCGACACGACATCGGGGTCGGGGAAATCCTCGTCGAGCACGAACCCGGTTGCCGCTGCCGCGGACGGCGTCGACGGAGCGGACGCTGGGGCACCGCATCCGCTGATCAAGACGGCTCCGGCGAGCGCCATCGCAGCCGCGACGACCCGCCTCATCCCTTCACCGCCGCACCGGCCACGGAATCGACGATCTGCCGCTGAGCGAAGGCGAAGAGGATGAGCACGGGGATCGAGGCGATCGCGGCACCGGCCATGACGATGCCGAAGTGGGTGCGGAAGGCCCCCTGCAGCATGGCGAGTCCCGGCTGGAGCGTCATGTTCTCGGGCGAGAGCAGGACGTACACGGGCCAGAGGAAGTCGTTCCAGTTGCCGAGGAACGACAGCACGGCCAGGGTCGCGAGGGCGGGTCGCGCGAGGGGGAGCGCGACCTGGAAGAAGATGCGGAAGTCCCCCGCGCCGTCGATGCGGGCCGCTTCCTCGATCTCGGGCGGGATGCCGAGGAAGAACTGGCGCAGGAAGAAGACTCCGAACGCGCTCGCCGCCCCCGGCACCGTGATCGCCAGGATCGAGTCGAGCCAGCCGAAGTTCTCGACCAGGAGGTAGTTCGGGATGAGGAAGACGACCGGCGGCACGAGAAGCGTCGCGATGATGAGCCCGAACACGATGTTGCGGCCGGCGAACTCGAGCCGGGCGAGCGCATAGGCGGCCATCGACGCGGTGACGAGGATGAGGACCGTCTGCAGCGTGGCCGCCGCGAAGCTGTTCCACAGCCAGAGGAAGATCGGCTGCTGACCGCTCAGAAGCAGCGTCTGATAGGCCTCGAGCGAGGGCGGGTCCGGAAGCGCGTACGGGTTGCGGACGGCATCCGCGTCGGTCTTCACCGAGGTCAGCAGCATCCAGATGAGAGGGAAGATCACGACGAGGGCGAGGGCGCCGAGAACGGCATACGAGGTGAGGTCACCCGCCCGGCGCGGAGATCGGCGGCGCGCGGGGCGCGCCTGCGTCGGGGCGGGACGGACGGCGGTGTCGGTCATGAGGCGGCTTTCTCGCTGCGCTCGCGCTGCAGGCGGAAGTTGACGACGCTGATGATCGCCAGGAACGCGAAGAGGACGTAGCTCATCGCCGAGGCCGGCGCCATGTTGTTCTGGGACAGGCCCTGGTCGGCGATGTACATGATCGCGGTGCGGGTCTCGTTGCCGGGACCGCCGTTCGTCAACAGGAACGACTGTCCGAACATGTTCGCCGAGGCCAGGATGGTCGTCGTCGTGATGAAGATCATCACGGGGCGCAGTCCGGGCAGCGTCACACTGAAGAACGTGCGGGCGGCTCCTGCGCCGTCGAGAGCTGCGGCCTCGTAGAGGTCGGTGTTGATGCCCTTGAGTCCGGCCAGGAAGATGACGGTGTTGAGCCCCGCAGTCCACCAGACGGTGACCCCCACCAGCGAGACCCACACCCACGGCGTGTCGACCACCCACGGGGTGTCGCTCGGGAGACCGAACAGTCCCAGCAGATGGTTCAGGATGCCGGACTGCGTATCGAAGACGTAGCTCCAGATCACGCCGACGATCGCGACACCGAGCACGTACGGCGCGAAGAAGACGGTCCGGAAGAAGGTGGCTCCCCGGAGCTTCCGGTTCAGGAGGACGGCGATGAACAGCGGCACGACCACGAGGAACGGAACGCTCAGGACGACGAACAGTCCCGTCGCCCGCATCGAGTTCCAGAAGTCCGCCGACGTCGTCGAGCCCGCAGTGAAGAGGTCGAGGTAGTTCTTCAGGCCGATGAAGTCCTGGCTGTCGCGGAACGGTGACCAGTTGGTGAGGCTGATCCACACGCCGAACACGGCCGGCACGATGACGAACGTGACGAACAGCGCCAGGAACGGTGCGAGGAACAGGTAGGCGATGAGGGTGCGGCGCCGACGAGCGGCCGGACGACGGCCACGACCGCCCGGCCGACCGACGATGCGGTCGGCCGGGACGGCCGTCGTGGCGGCGAGGTCAATCGCCATACTTCTGCTGGTTCTGTTCGATGATCGCGTCCGCCTTCGCCTTCGCGTCGTCGAGCGCGGCCTGCGGCGTCTTCTTGCCGGTCAGCGCCTCGTTGATCGCGGTGGTGATGAGCGCGTTGGCCTCGTTGATGCCGGGCGACACCGTCTCGTAGTGGGCGTAGTCGAGCTGCTCCATGAAGGGCTCGAGGTTCGGGTACTTCTCGAGGATGGTCGGATCCTCGCGGACCGTATTGGCCGCGGGCAGCTCGCCCGTCTCGGCCCAGCCTGCGGAGTTGTCGTTCATCCACTTCACGAAGGTCGCGGCGGCCGACGTCTCGTCGGCGCTCTGCCCCTTGTTCGCGGGGAACACCCAGTGCGTCGAGCTCGACCAGACGGCCTTCTCGTCGCCGATCTGCGGCACGGGGGCGGCTGCCCAGTCGAGGTCGCCGAAGGCGGTGTTGGTCGTCTGCCACACGCCGTTCCAGTTGAAGGCCGTGTCCCCGGCGAGGAGCGCCTTGATGTTGCCGTCCTGCGCGACGTTCTTCGGGCTGTAGCCCTTGTCGACGAGGTCGGTCATCCAGGTGAGCGCTTCGACGCCCGCCTCCGAGTTGAAGGTCGCCTCGGTCACGTCGTCGTTGTACAGATCCCCGCCGAACTGCCAGAGGAGGCTCTGGAACTCGAACGTCCCCGTGAAGACGTAGCCGTCGACCCACTCGCCCTGAACGCCGGCTGCCTTCAGCTTCTCGAGCGCATCGAGGTAGCCCTGACGGTCTGTCGGCACCTCGGTGAGGTCGGCCTTCTTCATGACGTCCTTGTTCGCGAACAGTCCGAGCGGCGTGACGCTCCACGGCACGGCGTATTGCGCGTCGCGGAAGTCCCCCATCTCGAACACGTCGGGCGGGAAGTCGCCCTCGCTGTAGCCGAGCCCCTCGATGATCTCGTCTGCCGGCTGCAGAAGGTTCTGCGCGGCATAGGTCGCGAGATCGTCGCCGTGGAGGACGGCGACGTCGGGCCCCTTGCCCGCCTTCACAGCGAGCGGCATCTTCGAGTTGATGTCGGCCCACTCCTGCGGGACGTTCTTGACCGTGATGTTCTCGTGCTCGGCGTTGAACTTGTCGATCAGCTTCGGGACGATGGTCGGCGCGGCGCCGCCCGTCCAGCCGTGCCAGAAGGTGACTTCAACGGCGGGGCCGTCGTAGTCCTCACCCGACACCCCGCCCTCGCTGGAGTCCGATGCGCCGCAGGCGCTGAGTGAGACGGCGAGCGCCGCAGCGACGCCGAGACCGAGGCCCCGCGAAAGTCGCGTAGTCATGTGATTGCTCTCCTTTGAGTACTCCCCGCCCGGAAGCCCGAGCGCGCTGTGTGAGTGCCGTCGAACTTACAGCGCTAGAAATTTCATGTCAACGGGGTCGGCTGTCGCCTGCCCTGGTGAGCGGGTCTGGCGCTGTACTGTGGCCCGCGAGCCGTTGAAGGGAGCCTCATGCGAGGACCACGCCTGCAGGACGTCGCCGAGCGGGCGGGCGTGTCGATGAAGACCGTCTCCAACGTCGTCCGCGATTACCCCCACGTCTCCGCCGCCATGCGCGAGCGGGTGCAACGGGCGATCGACGAACTCGGCTACCGCCCCAACGTCGTGGCCCGGCGCCTGGCGACCGGCCGGACGGGGTTCGTCGCCGTCGCCTTCGCGGATGTCGCGATCCCCTACTTCGCCGAGCTCGCGCACGTCGCCTCCCGCCGGGCCCAGGATTTCGACTACCGCGTCCTGCTCGAGGAGACCGACGACACCCTCGAGGGTGAGCGTGCGCTGATCGCGAGCTCTGAGGCCGGCCTCGTCGACGGCATGCTGTTCCAGCCGTCGAAGATGAGTGCGTCCGAGATCGCCCAGCACCGATCGCAGATCCCGATCGTGCTGCTCGGCGAGATCCCGGCGCCGCTCACGATGGACCACGTCATGATCGACAACGTGGCGGCGGCCCGTGAGATCACGACGCACCTGCTCGATTCCGGCCGACGTCGCATCGGCTTCGTCGGGCACGAGACGACCGCCCTGAGCGAGACATCCCGCCAGCGCATCATCGGCTATCAGGAAGCATTGGCTGCGGCGGGCTTCCGGGCAGATCCGCGGATGCTCGTCGCCACGGCATCCATCGATGCCGCCGATACGGCCTCGGCCGTCCGTCAGGCGCTGGACGAGGGGTGGGACGTCGACGCCGTCGTGTGCCGCGACGACCTCGCCGCGATGGGGACACTGCGCGCCCTGCACGAGCGCGGAATCCGGGTGCCCGAGGACGTGGCGGTCACCGGGTGGGACGACACGCGCCTGAGCGCGGTGACCTTTCCGAGCCTGACGAGCGTCAGTCCCGACGTCGACGCTCTGTTCACCCGCGCGATGGAGCTCCTTCTCGAGCGCGTCGCGGGCTACGACGGCGTCGGTCGCCATGAGATCGCGCCCCACCGCATCGCCATCCGGGAGAGCGCACCCTCGGTTCGGACCACCTGAACGCGTCGACCGATTTCCAGGTTTACAGCGCTGCATGGCATGAGGCATGCTGGACGCCATGATCGATGACGACCACGGCGCCGTGCGTGCCAGCACGCAGGACGGCACCTACCCGAGGCCGCAGCTCCTCCGGCCGGCCTGGGCCGATCTCACCGGCACGTGGGCTTTCGCCCACGACGACGCCGACGTGGGTCTCGCGTCGGGGTGGCCGGCATCCGGCGTCACTCAGGGCGACATCGTCGTCCCCTTCCCGCCCGAGTCGGCCGCGTCGGGCGTCGCGGACACCGGGATGCACCGCGTCGTCTGGTACTCCCGCGACGTGACGGATGCCGACCTGCGGGCCGCCGGTCACGAGTCGGGCCGACGGCTTCTGCTGCACTTCGGCGCCGTCGACTACCGCTGCGACGTCTGGGTCGACGGCTCCCTCGTCGGGTCGCACGAAGGAGGTCACACGCCGTTCGCCCTCGACATCACCCGCGCCGCGCGGGCCGGGTCCCGCCTGGTCGTGCGTGTCGAGGACGACCCTCTCGACATCGCGCAGCCGCGCGGCAAGCAGGACTGGCGCAAGGATCCGCACGTCATCTGGTACCACCGGACGACCGGCATCTGGCAGCCGGTGTGGCTCGAGAGCGTGCCGCCCATCCACGTCGCCGCGCTCCGGTGGACGACGGACCCCCGCGCCGGGATCGTCACGGCCGACCTCGAGCTGTCCGGTCGGCCGATGTCCGCGACGGATGCCGCGATCTCGCTGTCGTTCGACGGTCGGCAGCTCGCGGCGATCCGCACCGTCGTGACGGAGAACGAGGCGACCATCGTCCTGCCCATCGCCGAGCTCCGCAACGGCCAGTCGTACGAAGAGCTCCTGTGGTCCCCCGAGCACCCTCGTCTCATCGACGCCACGGTCACGGTGGGCGACGACACCGTCGCCTCGTACCTCGGCATCCGTACCGCCCACGTCGCCCGCGGACGCTTCTGGCTCAACGACCGCCCCTGCTACGTCCGCTCCGTCCTCAACCAGGGGTACTGGCCAGACACGCACCTCGCCGCCCCGTCGGCGACGGCGCTGCGCGACGAGGTCGAACTGATCCGCTCGATGGGCTTCAACGCGACGCGTGTGCACCAGAAGTTCGAGGATCCGCGGTTCCTGCTCGCCGCGGATCAGCTGGGCCTGCTCATCTGGGGCGAGGCACCGGGCACGTACACGTTCACGCAGACCGCGATCGAACGGACGACGCGGGAATGGCTCGAGGTCGTCCGACGCGACGCATCCCACCCCTCGATCGTGACGTGGGTGCCGCTCAACGAGAGCTGGGGTGTGCAGCACATCGCGAGCGACGCACGCATGCAGCATTTCGCGCGCGCGCTCGTGTCACTGACGAAGTCACTCGATCCGACGCGTCCCGTCGTGTCGAATGACGGCTGGGAACAGGTCGACACCGACATCGTCGCGATCCACGACTACGAATGGCGTCCCGACGTCGTGCGGGAGCGCTACCTGACGGATGCCGGCATCCGTCACCTCCTGGAGACGACAGGCCCGGCGGGTCGCGATCTCATCCTCAGCGGCGACGTCTCGGACGCGCCCGTGATGCTCACCGAGTTCGGTGGCATCTCGTTCGACACCGACGCGGCCGACGGCGCGTGGGGCTACTCATCCGCGACATCGCCGGACGACTTCGCGGAGCGCTTCGAGGGACTCATGGCCGCTGTCCACGCGAGCGGAGTGCTGGCCGGGTTCTGCTACACGCAGCTCGCCGACACTCTGCAGGAGACGAACGGCCTGGTGACCGCCGACCGCACGCCGAAGATCCCGGTCGACCGCATCCGCGCCGCCATCACCGGGGGTGTCGACGGCTGAATCTCGCGGTTCTCGGGCGCGGGCAGGCCGGCGTGGCGCGAGCGTCAGCGGATGCAATAGATCCGGCGCGACACGCCGGACGATCAGTCCGGAGTACGGCGCGTCGCCCGCGAACCATTGCATCCGCGAACGCCGCGCCGCGGCATCCGCCCTGCCGGAGCAGGACCTGCCGAGCGGATGCCGTCAGTCGCGGCCGTGGCGCGGCTTGCGCTCCGGCCGGTCGTCGTACGAACGCTTGGGCCGGTCGTCGAACGAGCGCTTCGGACGCTCGCCGCCGGGACGGCCGCGGTCGGCACGGATCTCGATGAGCTGACCCGAGATGCGGGTTCCCTTCAGCCGCTCGAGGACCGAGGCGTCCATCGACGTCGGGAGTTCGACGAGCGAGAAGTCGGGACGGATCGTGATCGCACCGAAGTCGTCGCGACCCAGGCCGCCCTCGTTCGCGAGCGCGCCGACGATCTGACGGGGCTCGACACGGTGACGACGTCCGACCGCGATGCGGTACGTCGTGAAGTCGCCCTTGCCGCGACGCTCGCGCGGTGCGTCCGAGCGCGCCGGGCGGTCCTTGCGCGTGCCGCGCTCGGCGTCGGCGGCCAGCGTCTTCGCGAGCTGGTCGGATGCCGGGTCGAGCAGCAGCGGGGTCTCGCCCTGCGCCACGACGGCGAGGGCGGCCGCGACATCCTGCTCGGGCACGTCGTGGTTGCGGACGTAGTGCGCGATGACGTCGCGGAACCCGGCGATGCGGTCGGTCTCGGCGAGCGCGGCGGTGATCGCGTCGTCGAAGCGGGTCAGACGCGTGGAGTTGATGTCCTCGGTCGTCGGCAGCTGCATCTGCGTCGGCGCCTGGCGCGTCGCGCGCTCGATGTGGGCGAGCAGGTAGCGCTCGCGCGGCGTCACGAAGCTGATCGCGTCGCCCTTGCGGCCGGCACGCCCGGTGCGACCGATGCGGTGCACGTACGACTCGGTGTCGGTCGGGATGTCGAAGTTCACGACGTGGCTGATGCGCTCCACGTCGAGACCGCGGGCTGCGACGTCGGTCGCGACCAGGATGTCGAGCTTGCCGTCCTTGAGCTGCTGGATGCTGCGCTCGCGCTGCGGCTGCGGGATGTCGCCGTTGATGGGCGCCGCGCTGAAGCCGCGGGCCCGCAGCTTCTCTGCGAGGGTCTCGGTCTCGTTCTTCGTGCGGACGAAGATGATCATCCCGTCGAAGTCCTCGACCTCGAGGATGCGCGTGAGAGCGTCGACCTTCTGCTGGTACGACACGATCAGGTAGCGCTGCGTGATGTTCGTGTTGGTGGAGGTCTTGGTCTTGACCGTGATCTCCTCCGGGTCGCGCAGGTACTGCTGCGCAAGGCGACGGATGGATGCCGGCATGGTCGCCGAGAACAGCGCGACCTGCTTCTCCGCCGGGGTCTTCGCGAGGATCTGCTCGACGTCCTCGGCGAAGCCCATCTTCAGCATCTCGTCGGCCTCGTCGAGGACGAGGTTCTTGAGCTGCGAGAGGTCGAGGGTGCCCTTCTCGAGGTGGTCCATGATGCGGCCGGGG
>Ga0207790_1000655_pt1 | contig 11309 bp, 10 predicted proteins | sample HigsolmetaGSP14D_FD_184842 | JGI IMG/M metagenome (GOLD analysis project Ga0207790, IMG submission 184842) | High solid enriched microbial communities from the Joint BioEnergy Institute, USA - SP1-4-D (SPAdes) | ecosystem: Engineered > Bioreactor > SSF (Solid state fermentation) > Aerobic >...
CTCCTTTAAAAGATTTATAAACCATTACATTTCTTTACACATATTTTTATTTAAGATCTTTAATACTGTTCTTAGTTCTTGCACAGGTATTTGACCTGGTGCGGACGCTCCTTTACCTGCACCGAAAGTAAATGCAGATCCAAAAATTTCTCCAGTCAAACGAGTAATAACTCCAGCTTCTCCCATTGACATTGTAATAAATGGGCGATCTGCATATTCTGTTTTCATAGTGTTAGTTGCATCAATAAGTGTAATAACATCTTCGACCGATTTAGGCATAACAGCAATTTTTGGAATATCTGCGCCATATTCCTGCATTTTAATAAGACGAGAGACTATTTCTTGTTTTGACGGCGTTTGTGAAAAATCATGGTTTGACATTATAACATAGACTTGGTTTCCTTTTGCAATTGAAAGTAGCTTATCAATACTTTTTTTATTCGTAAAGAACTCAATATCAACCAAATCAATATTTTTTGTCAATATAGCGCTTTGATTTAACTCCACATAAAAATCATCACTTATTTCCTTATTTCCTCCCTCTTTATGGCTTCTAAATGTAAACAAAAGCAATTCATCAACTAACACTGTTCGCAACTTAGTCAGCAACTCTTTTACCGCATTCAGATTTTCTACTTCCTCATAAAAATCTGCACGCCATTCCACAGCATCCGGATGTAATAATTTCACATCTTCTGCTTCCTGTATAATTTGTTCATTTGTTTTTCCAACAAGCGGCACAATAATTTTAGGGACTCCCTTACCAATAGTAATGTTTTTGATTTTTAAAACGCTCATATCTTCCTCCCATTTTGTAAAAAGACACAAAAGATAGATAAAATTCTTTTGCGCCTTTCCATTATGGTTTAAAGAATACACCATCCAGCCAACACAGGCAAACAATTGTTAAATTTTTGCTTTTTCATTTTCCTTGTAATATTGACAAAAGTATTTTTTTGCAGATTGTAGGCAGCGTCGCGCATGCTCTTCAAAACCCAATTCATGAACACGCTTCAAATTAGGCAATTCCAAAGAATATGGAATATCAGGAATACGGTTTACAATACTTGCCACATCAATATCTCCTTCACCAACATATAAGCGTTCCTCACGAAGAATTCGAGTCATTTCTTTTACTGATTTCGGAATATCTTTACCTGCATCACAAAGATGTAAGAAACGGAACAAGTTACGTGGCACTTTATCCAAATCTTCAACTTTATCTCCCGCGCGATGAAAGTGATGGATATCGATCATTAAACCGGCATTATCTTGCTTTACAGTAGTAAGAACATCCAGTGCTTCTTCAAGATTTTTAATGCTTGCAATTGGCACATATTCCAGTTCAACAGTCAGGCCGAATGGCTTTGCCAACTCGCAAAGTTCCGCAAACCGTTCAATCGCATAATTGCGATCCTCTGTCCAAATGCTACTAAGTACATGTTTTCCGCCCAGTTCTGCCGCTGATTCCATTGCCGGAAGATAGTTTTTCGGGTCTACTCCATCGAAAATTTTCGCCAATTCAATGTCAAGAAGCTTAACACCCGTCTCAGCAAGTGCAGTTTTCGTTTTCCTCATTAAATCTTTATTTTCCGTAAGAGAAAAATTTGGTTCTCCAGGCAGACCCATATAAATAGGTCGCAAGCTAACATAATCATATCCAATTCTGTCAGCCATATATATCATTTCTGGTGGTGGGCAACCTAGTACTGTCAGATATGCCAAGGAATATTTTTTTTTCAATATACATCCTCCTCGTGAAGAAAGACACATAAGATGTCTGATATCCTAATCTGTAATCCAAAAAATTCCAATAGACTATCATTAATTAATATTGCTATCTAATACTTAAACAGATAAAAAGCTTAAATTTAACCTAAGATATCTTTTTTCAAGAAAATTGTTTTAACTTATTCACTATTTTTCAAGTTCTGGATCATAGAATTCACCAAACAACTCTTCATCAGATGGCCTATCTTCAGGAATTGGAGTAGAAACCCAGGTTGTATTCATATAATGTTTCAAAGAAACGTTTTCGGACGTAATGTTTCCGCCCCAGGTACCACAGCCCATTGAAGATGTTTGTGGCATTCCGTTTGTAAACGACCCCGCATTTCCAATAGAGTTAGGTTGCCGAACCATGATTCGGCTAAACGGTCCCCACTCCCCCAAACGATTAATATGTTCTTCGTTGAATGAGTAGATACCGCAGGAGTGGCCAATCCCACCATTTTCAAATATACCTTCTGCCATTTTCAATGCATTTTCAAAATCTCCTTCATATTTGTGAAGGGTTAGTAATGTCGTTAATTTTTCATCTGCAAATACTTTTCCTTTACCTACACCGTCACCGATTACCATAATAAATTTTCGATCTTCCGGAATAGTGAAACCGGCTGCCTTCGCAAGTTTTTGTGGAGAAATTGCCACTGTGTCAGGAAGACGATGCCCTTTCTCATCCCAAAGTACCACGCGTAGTTTTTCTCTTTCTTCAGTACTTGCTAAATATCCGCCTTCAATTTGAAGCTGCTCAACCATTTGGTCATAAATAGATTCATGGATTATTAAATTTCCATCCGCGGAGCAACCGGAACCAAAATCCTTTGTTTTACTTAACATTGTGTTATGAGCTGCATCTTTAACATCAGCTGTTTCATCAATAATCACCGTTGCGTTGCCTTTACCCACACCATATGCAGGAGTACCTGAACTATAAGCCGCACGCACCATGTCTTGGCCACCAGTCGCCATCACTAAATCGGCACAGGCCATTAATTGAGTTGTTATTGATTTGCTTACTGTGGGCAGGCATTGCAAAATATCAGCCGGTGCGCCTTCTCTTTTTAAGGCCTCTCTCATTAATCGAACTACTTCATTCGTAGTACCTTTTGCTCGTGGGTGCGGGCTGAAGATCACCACATCTCGAGCTTTAATCGCATAAATTGCTGTAACAACTGGTGTTAACTCTGGATTGGTTGTTGGAATGAGAGATGCGATAATACCTGCTGGCTTCCCGTATTTTTTAATACCTTTTTCGGGGATATCTTCTATAACGCCAACACTCTTCTGTCGCAATGCATCTCTTAATACCCCTCGAATTTTCATCCGTTTTCCTACACGATTAACTGGGTCGCCCAAGCCGCTTTCTTCAACACCCATAATAGCAATTTTTTCGAAAGTTTTTTTATTTGCAACAGACCATGCAACTGCACGGATTAAGTGATCTACTTGTTCCTGACTATAATTTTTAATAATTTCAAAAGCCTTTTGGGCTCTTTTAAATATATCAACGAGCAATGCTTCTTGTTCCAGTGTTAATTCTTTCGATTTATTCGCAGTAGTTGATGACAAAATAATTACCTCCTAAAATAGAGATTTCAAAATTGATATTCGGATTTGATATTCATTATCCAAGCTTTTGCTGTGACTTTGGCGCTACATGTAATTGCGAACGGGGACCAGCCTTTAGTATAAAACTTCCTCCATCATGACCGATGATTTGTTTAACTTCTTTTGCAACATTAATAAGGGTTTCCAAATTAATGCCTGTTTCAATTCCCATCTCAGAAAAAGCATGAACAAGATCTTCAGTTGCGACGTTTCCCGTAGCACCAGGAGCATATGGGCAGCCTCCCAGACCTGTAATAGAACTATCAAATTGAATAATACTCTGCTGCATTGCCGCAAACGCATTGGCAATCGCCATTCCTCTAGTATTGTGAAGATGCATTGTAAAAATCACATCTGGAAAATTATTGCGCAACTCCCCTACCGTGTTATAAACCTGTCTTGGATTTGCCATTCCTGTAGAATCAGCAAGTGAGATTTCCTTAATTCCATATTGGATGTAACGTTTAATTATGCTGTTAAGCCGGTCAATTGGAATTTCCCCTTCAAATGGACAGCCAAATGCTACAGAAATCGAGCCGCTAATTTCAACACTATGTTTTTCTGCTAAATCAATTATTGGCGCAAATCCATCCATTGCCTCTCTAGTTAAACAGTTCGCATTAGATAAACTATGAGAATCGGATGCTGACAACATCAACTTTATCTTTTTAATTCCTGCATCAATTGCCCGCTGAGCTCCTCTCACATTTGGAACTAACGCACGGAACTTTACGCCTGTAAGTTCCAGTGACTGTCTCACTACCTCCTCCGCGTCTTTTAATTGCGGGATGGCCTTTGGATGAACAAAGGAAGTAATTTCTATTATTTGTATTCCTGTTGCTGCTAATTTTTTAATAATGGCCACCTTATGCTCTGTCGGAATCCATTGTTTTTCAGCTTGAAAGCCATCCCGTGGTGCCACTTCACAAACAATCACTTTTGAAGGCAACTTGAGATCAGTTAAAAATCTCATCCTATCACTCCTATAAATTTTATTAAACTATAAAAAACGAACAAAATTTCGCAGCTCTGTTGCCTACTGTAAAAAGTAGTCATTATGCAAATTGGTGCCCGGGCTTGATATAAAAACTTAATTTCATTTTATATAGTGCTATTTTCTTTATCACAAATAGCACTAGTTTTATAAATCATTTAACGGATCACACAGAGACATGGTGTACCTTCTTATCGGGTGAGTAGATATCCATAATATTCCAATGTCCATCTGTCGGTACAGGATTATTCAGCATTGCTACATCTAAAACAACTGGTTTGTTTGCATTGATTGCTTTTTCAAAGGCTGGCTTGAATTCTTTAGCAGATTGAATTTTAATTCCCTCAATTCCATATGCTCTTGCGATAGCAGCAAAGTCTGGTGAATAGGGTTGATTATCTTTTGTGAACACTGTTCCCAGGGTTGTTCCAAAGTGTGCCTTTTGTAAGCCAGCAATTGTTCCAAATGCGAAGTTGTTCATAATTACCCAAACAACAGGGATATCTTCCTCAAATGCAGTAGCAAGCACTGCAGGATTTTGACCAAATCCCCCATCACCTACTAAAGAGACGACAATTTTATCAGGTGCAGCAATTTTGGCTCCCAAAGCAGCTGGTGCGCCAAAACCCATGGTGCAATAGCCACCAGGTGTAAGAATTGATCCAGCTTCATAAATAGGAAATTGTTGCCCAACACCGTTTTTATTCCAGCCAACATCAGTAGTAATAATTGCATCCTTTGGCAGTACTTTACGTACCTCTTCCAAAATTCGTTGCGGTAACATCGGAAAGGAATTATCTTCAATATATTTTTGATTGCTCTCTTTAAACCTTCTTCGATAAGTTGCAATTTCTTCTTTTAAAGAAGGTAAATACTCAGGGGTATTACCCTCTGGCAACATCTCTTTTGCCACCCGATTTAAAACATTTAAAGCTTGCTTTAAGTCAGCAACCACACCAATTTCAACCGGATAGTTTCTACCAATCTCAGTTGGATCGATATCAATTTGAATAAGCTTGGTTGGAGGAAAATTAAAAGTATAATCAGGTTCCCATGAACTACTGTCAGCTTCAGCAAAGCGAGTTCCCAATGCAAAAATATAATCAGCAGCTTTACATTTATCATTAATAAATTTTGTTCCCCAAAAACCGGTCATTCCCAATGTTAATGGATGATCATCGGGGACAGCCCCTTTTCCCATTAAAGAATAAGCGACTGGAATATTTAAGTGATCAACTAGTTCTCTTAACTCCTTAGCTGCATCTGCCAACATGATTCCGCCGCCAACATAAAATAATGGATTCTTGGCTGATACTAAAGTATGAATAATTTTCCTGGCTACTTGCTCATCAATAGATGGTTTATGCAATACTTTTGTATTTCTTTTAACTTTTTCGAACCAGATTGTATCAAGTTTCATTGAAAAAATATCCATGGGAACTGAAACTAAAACAGGTCCTGGATTTCCACTTTCCGCTAATTGAAAAGCTTTCTCCAGAATTTCAGGAAACAGGTGAGGAGAATCCACACGCCATGCACGCTTTACAAAAGGACGATAAATCTCATATTGGGAAGCATCTGCATGTAGGTTTACCTCTTGATGTGGATGCTTCCCATAATAATGGCTGGGCACATCTCCTGCAATAACTACCATCGGAATTGAGTCCAATGCTGCATTGGCCACTCCAGTTGCGGCATTAGTTAATCCTGGTCCTAAGTGACTTAAAACAACTGAAGCTTTCTTTTTTACCCTTGCATACCCATCTGCCATATGAGCAGAAATCTGTTCATGACGAACATTGACAAATTTAATTGAACTCCTTTCTAAAGCTGATAATACCGCAATATTTGTGTGTCCACATAAACCAAAGATATGCTCAATTCCTCTGTTCTCCAGGTATTCGACCAATTGTTTTGAAATTAATTGTTCCATTTTCATCACTCCAAATCATTAAATTTTTTCACGTGCAATTTTTAAAGGCACACCTATTTTCTGCCACAACGGTTTATCGATAAAAGAATCCGCTTTCAATGCTTTGTATGGATTCATTTTAATAAATAACATTTTATAAAAAAATCCATTTTTTTCTATATTTTTAATAGAAAATTTCTATCGGTTGATCTATCTTTAATCAGCTTAATATAAAATAACTGTAGAACTATAGATTAGAATCTAAATTCCAGAAATTGACCATGCTATAATAGAAATTTACTATTAAGATTCAAATTAAGCATAAAATAATACCCTTCTTTAAAGAAGGATATTATTTTATGCTTATGGATTTTTAAACATTTTAGGATTATATGGGGGCTTAAAGTTTCTTGAAAGCATATTGAGTCAGACATACTACTATCCTTAGAATTTGCACCAGCTGTTTTTCATCCTTATGCAGGTGTCACATTCCTTCGTAACGAGTGTCTTCTATAGTTAATCTTTCTGTTAACTATACAGTGAATATTTCATTACATTATCTCTCGTTTTTTACAATTTAATCACTAGTCATACAGTTCCCAAGCTGTTTTAAGAGATTCGACAATGAAATTTGCAACTGACTCTATGTCAAGGTGATCTGTTGTTATTTTTGAATGATGTTTTGAATAGATCTTTTGTCTGTTGTAAAATAATTCCTTTATTTCCTCTAATGTTTTTCCTTGTAATACCGGCCTGCTATCAATAATTAAGCTAATCCTTTCTTTCCAGGATTCCCATGATAAATCAAGGAAGAATACAATACAATTCGACAAGCATATTTTCTGTATTTCTTCCTGTAAAAAAGCCCCTCCACCCACTGAAATAATTTTTAAACGCTGATTCGTAAATTTTTCAATCAACTCTTTTTCTTTTTCTCTAAATACACTTTCTCCGTACTTTTTAAATATTTCTGGAGTTGACATATTAAATTCTTTTTCAATTTCTAAATCTATGTCTATAAAGTCCCTATACAACTTTTTCGCAACTAATGTACCAATTGTGGTTTTGCCAACCCCCATAAATCCAATAAACACAATACTTTTTTCTCTTAACGACATTCTAATATCATTCATATGATTGCCTCTTTCTTATTTTAAAAAAAGTATGGAAGATTATTAAGGCCCAATCCTAAATACAATAGTTAAAGTAAACCACGTAGGGATTGCAACAATTCTGATGCAAGCCAAAATTCGATTAACAATATATAAAAAGTACCCTGAGCTTTTGCTCAAGATTCAGCATAAGAAATAAAGACCCATTAATATTTCGCTGTATTTTGAAGGCATGCTTAAATAAGGCTCTAGCTCATACTTGCGCTTGTCTTCGCCAAATTCACCTCCAACGCCATTACATTTAGAGGCATCCTGCCTTGTCGAACGGTCTAGGGTTTTGGTGGGACGTCCCAACCTTGAGCCCACTCAGACGAATGCCAAGAGATTTGCAGTATGCCAGATTATCCGGTCTCGGGAGATTTTAACCGCCAAAATCGTTTTCGGATAAAATCCAAACAGGGTATTGTTCTGCGTTTTAGCAGGTCAGTATTCGACTAAATCGTATTTTTATTTCAAATTGATTGAACCATCTTCGCATCCATCATGATTTTCGTCACTATCCGATATCGTCATTACGATCTTCGTTACGGGTCTCTTTCATATTGATGTCTCAATTGTTCTGGCACGAACCATTCATGGATAATATTGTTCCAGTGTTAAAAAATATCTTTACTTCAATATTGATATTTATTAAAATTATAATACATTACTGAAGTATTCCACAAGGAAAAATATAATTTATTTGGGGATGGTGAGTTATATTTTGAATTCATATTATGACAAGTTACTTAGTTCATTGGGATATGAAGTATTAAATGTTGTCTATGGAATAAATCACCAAGAGATAAAAGAAGAGGAAAAACGAAAATTAGTTCGTCTCCTAATACTCTCAGAAAAAAACTCTTCCATAAAAGAAAAAATTCAACAGATTATAGATGCAGAAAACACCTACCATCAAAAAGTCATAGAATTACTCTCTTTGTATAAGGAATCAGTCTAAAAATCTTCGTGGGAAAAGTGATTTAGCAAAGCTAAGTTGATTCTTCCAATCTACTTACATATAACTATGAAATTTCTACCCGGTGGATTTTTTGATTTGTTTCATTTTGGTTAACAATAGTCATAATTTTGAAAGCCATCGTCAATAAAAATTGGTGGGGAAAATTTGATGATTGGCTGACTGGCCAATTGTTCCCGGTTGTTCCATTTCCGTACTTTGCAGGGTGATCCTTTAATCTTGTATTAATGGGAGAAATGTTTCCGCACTACACCTTTTTAAATAAAGACCTGCTAAAGCTAGAAAAGATGGAGGGCGCTGATATTGAATTCAAGGAACACACGATAGATTTGATTGAGCCCTGGATTGATAAGGAGCTCATTTTGGATTTTGGTTCAATCGTGGAAATAGACCATGGGGATTAGGAAAAAGCAGGAGTCGGGATAAATCCCCACAAGCCGGGGAGAAAAATTGATGACCCTCTTCTTGCTTTTGAAGTGAAGTGCAGCCTCTGTTTAAACGCCAGGCTGGGGGAAGGAAATTCCCATTTTTCTTATGGTGTGCCCGGTTTTGTAAAAGAGACTTATCAGTTGCTTTCTCCACATTACAACACGTTTTAAAAAGGATTCCGGAAATAACTCAAGCCGACCCTGTATTTGCCCCCAGCTTTCCGGCCTTGACAATTTTCGTAGCTGTGCCCAGCTTGCTGAGGCCTTTATCGCCAATAAGCAAAATTCCTATAGAAGCAAGCTCGTAGGCGAAGAACTCAGCCCGGCTTTTGGCATCGTCGTGGATTAATCCCGTTTGAAGGCATTTTGGACGGCTAGACCCATATACTTTGCCATATCGATCGTTTCATGTGTGGTGCTTTTCAAAGTTGCAATTGGGGAAGATTTGGCTTGCTGCCATAATCAGCGGCTTTCTTTCCAATTGAAAAATAAGTATCAGAATCTAAAGCTGACTTTCCTAATGATAGGAGACCATTGATCGTTTCACCGATGGATTTTCCGGCACCATCATAAATCCTTTCCAAATATCAACCAGGAGTGGATCGTCCGGGTTTTCTGAACCAGGAATGGCTTCTTTTGGGATTTCATCGACCAGTTCATAATAGGGCTGCTTGCTGCCGGGCTTGCGGTATTCCATCACTATGACCCCGTCTTCATAGTGATGTAACTTAGCGGACAGGCGGCATCTCAAAAAAATTCAGGGCTATTTTTCCAATATTTGCCCACCCATCAAAAGGATGGGTCTCTGAAGCGACATTGCTGGCGTATTTGGGCCGGTCGTTTTTCTTGTTTGGCTGAAACCAGCGTTTCACCCTAACGCAAATAATTTAGGAGAAGCAGGAAATAGCTGAATCGGATGACGAATACACGGCGCCTAACGATTTTGAACTTTTAACTGTCCAGTTAAAATTATACTTGACGCACTTAAAGTTTCCCGGTATTCTATATTTAGATAATTATCTAAATATATAAATGGAGTGCATACCAATTGTTCAACACATTTAAAGCACTATCCGACCCCACAAGGATAAAAATACTCGAATTATTGAAACACAAAAGCATGACTGCCGGTGAAATTGCGGAGCACTTCGATATGAAGAAACCAAGTATTTCTCATCATTTAAGTATACTAAGCCATGCAAATCTTATCTATTCTGAGAAGAGGGGTCAATATGTTCATTATACGCTAAATATGACAATGTTACAGGAAATTATGAAATGGATAATGACGTTTCAAAATAATTAAAATGTTTCATTACTTATTGGTTCATCAGGTATGAGAAAGGAGAAATGATTACAATGATCAAAAAAGATATCACTTCTTTAATAATTATTGGCATCACAATTATATTGAGTGCGATTGCGTATCCATTTTTACCTGAGACTTTAGCTATTCAATTTGGCCCTGACAATAATCCAACAAATGCTGCGCCAAAAATTATCGGGCTAGCAATAGCTCCTGTTGTGATGATTTTTTTACTATTTACCCGTAAAGACACAAAGAAATTTGTTCATGGTGCTAATCTTTTAGAAGCAAAGATTATTTATTATATTGCTCAGTTTGTTCTTCTTGGGGGTCAAATCGCAACTATCTTATATGGATTGAATTATAGATTTAATATATATCTAATAGGACACATTATGATTGGTGTCATTTTTATCATTGTCGGTAATTATTTATATAGAGCTAGGAAAAGTTATGGATATGGAATAAAAACAAGATGGACTTTATCCAATGAGACGGTATGGAATAAAACTCACAAATTTAGTTCCTTTATTTTCATTTTAGCGGGTATGATTGTTATATTAATAAATCTTATTGGAAACCTTACTACATGGACATTCGGTGTGCTCATTGGTAGTGTCGTGATATGCTATGCAGCTTCCTTTATTTTTTATCAAAAATACAGTGATGATTAAAATGCCTCTATGTGGATATAACTGATAGAGTAAAATTTGGATAATTTATTATCCACCTTCAATTCAGTTAAATTTTTTTATCATCGTTTTCAAGCTTCCAGTTTTTCGTGCCAAAATCAATGGCAATTACGATTGACATTGATTTTGGCAACAGTAGTAATGTTTAGTTCAACTTATATAGTAGCCATCTCTTCAAAATGGATACAGGCAGAGTTTTCTTTTAATGAGGATTCACCCAAAACCTTACTGGATAGGACTGCGCGTAATATCTCCCCACAGCCTATAGTTGTTTATCTCTGGACGAGAGTTTATCCATTTCTTCGTCCTGCGATCCTTAAGGTGGCGGCCGGATACTATCTAGGGCTTGCTGAATGAATCAGATTTTGGCTTTTTATTCGATTCATCCAGCAAGTCCTGTTTTAGTGCTTGCCATCAATAGAGGAGGCATCTGCAAAAACGGGTTGATTTTGCCTCC
>Ga0207790_1000657_pt1 | contig 11256 bp, 7 predicted proteins | sample HigsolmetaGSP14D_FD_184842 | JGI IMG/M metagenome (GOLD analysis project Ga0207790, IMG submission 184842) | High solid enriched microbial communities from the Joint BioEnergy Institute, USA - SP1-4-D (SPAdes) | ecosystem: Engineered > Bioreactor > SSF (Solid state fermentation) > Aerobic >...
GACGGAACGGTGTTGAGTACGGATCGTGCGGGCGGCTTCGTCGGCGCCCTGCTGGGACCATTCGCGCGCGACGAGCGTGCATCGAGGAGCAGATGATGACGCGCACTTCCCTCTACCGCACGCTGACGCTGTGCGCTGCCATCGCGATGGCGGGCACGGGTTACGCTGCCGGGCCCGCGCCGTGGCTCGACACCTCGGCCAGCTTTGAAGACCGCGCCGCCGCGCTGGTCGCACAGATGACCCTGGAGGAGAAGGCAGCGCAGATGCAGAACGCCGCGCCCGCCATCGAGCGCCTGGGCGTTCCCGCATACGACTGGTGGAACGAAGGCCTGCATGGCGTGGCGCGGGCAGGGCAGGCCACCGTGTTTCCGCAGGCCATCGGCCTGGCGGCCACCTTCGATGTGCCGCTGATGGGGCAGGTGGCCAGCACCATCAGCGACGAGGCCCGTGCCAAGCACCACCAGTTCCTCCGTGAAGGCTCGCATGGCCGCTACCAGGGGCTGACCTACTGGTCGCCGAACATCAACATCTTCCGGGACCCGCGATGGGGCCGTGGCCAGGAAACCTACGGCGAGGACCCGTACCTCACCGCCCGCATGGGCGTGGCCTTCGTGCACGGCCTGCAAGGCGATGACCCGGTGTACCGCAAGCTCGACGCCACCGCCAAGCACCTGGCCGTGCACAGTGGCCCCGAGGCCGACCGCCACCACTTCGATGCGCGCCCAAGCAGGCGCGACCTGTACGACACCTACCTGCCGGCGTTCGAGGCGCTGGTGAAAGAGGGGCAGGTGGACGCGGTGATGGGCGCCTACAACCGGGTATATGGGGAGTCCGCCAGCGCCAGCCGGTTCCTGCTGCGCGACGTGCTGCGCCGCGACTGGGGCTTCAAGGGCTATGTGGTGTCCGATTGCTGGGCCATCGTCGACATCTGGAAGCATCACCGGATCGTGCCCAGCCGCGAGGCGGCTGCCGCGTTGGCGGTGAGGAACGGCACCGAACTGGAGTGTGGCCAGGAATACGCCACGCTGCCGGCGGCGGTGCGACAGGGGCTGATCAGTGAGGCGGAAATCGACGATGCGTTGACCCGCCTGTTTGTCGCGCGCATGCGGCTGGGCATGTTCGACCCACCCGAGCGCGTGCGCTGGGCGCAGATTCCCGCGTCGGTCAACCAGGCCGCGGCACATGATGCGCTGGCCCTGAAGGCTGCCCAGGAATCGCTGGTGCTGCTGAAGAATGATGGCGTGCTGCCGCTGTCACGCACCCTCAAGCGCATCGCGGTGATCGGCCCCACGGCCGACGACACCATGGCGCTGCTCGGCAACTACTTCGGCACTCCGGCCGCGCCGGTCACCCTCCTGCAGGGCATCCGCGATGCCGCCAAGGGAATCGAGGTGACGTATGCGCGCGGCGTGGACCTGGTGGAAGGGCGCGACGATCCCAGCGCCACCCCCTTGATCGAAGCCACCTACCTTCGCCCGTCGGTGGACTCGACGGAGCGCGGCCTGCGCGGCGAGTACTTCCGTAGCGCCGATCTGTCGGGCACTCCGGCCCTGGTCCGCACCGATGCCCAGATCGGGTTCCGCTGGGATCGGGGTTCGCCGACCGACAACCTGCTGGCCCGCGGTGAAGCCGCGCCGGGGCAGGGCATCCCCAGCGATGACTTCAGCATCCGCTGGACGGGCCAATTGCTGCCGCCTGTCTCGGGGCGGTACCGGATCGAGGCCGCTGCCGACGATGGCTTCCGCCTCTACGTGGACGGCACGCAGGTGCTGGACCACTGGGCCAACAGTGATCGCCTGCACGGCGATGGCGTGGACCTGGACCTGCAGGCCGGCCGCGCCTATGACCTGAGGCTTGAGTACTTCGACGCCGAGCGCGATGCCGGCGTCCGCCTGGGCTGGCGCATGCCCGGTGCCAAGCCGCCGTTCGAAGCGGCGCTGGAGGACGCGCGCAACGCCGATGTGGTGGTGTTCGTGGGCGGCCTCACCGGTGACGTCGAAGGCGAAGAAATGAAGGTCAACTACCCGGGGTTCGCCGGCGGTGACCGTACCGACCTGCGCCTGCCGGCGCCGCAGCGCTCGCTGCTGGAAGCGCTGCATGCCACCGGCAAACCGGTGGTGATGGTCCTCACCGGCGGCTCGGCCATCGCGGTGGACTGGGCGCAGCAGCATCTGCCCGCCATCCTGATGAGCTGGTATCCCGGGCAACGCGGCGGCACTGCCGTCGGCCAGGCGCTGTTCGGCGACGTCACTCCGGGCGGGCGCCTGCCGGTGACCTTCTACAGGGCGGACGAGGCGATGCCGGCCTTTGACGACTACACGATGGAAGGACGCACCTACCGCTACTTCCGCGGTACCCCGCTGTATCCGTTCGGGCACGGGCTGTCGTACACCCGCTTCGACTACGGCAGGCTGCAGCTTGATTCAACGCGCATCGCCAAGGACGGGACACTCAAGGTGCAGGTCGAGATCACCAACACGGGCAAGCGCGCCGGCGACGAAGTGGTGCAGTTGTATGTGCGACGGCTGCAGGCGGGGCCCGGCGACGCACGCCAGACACTGCGCGGCTTCCAGCGTGTGCACCTGGCCGCAGGCGAGCGGCGCAGCGTGGTGTTCGAGCTGGAAGCGCAGCAGGCCCTGCGCCAGTACGACGACGCGCGCGGGGGCTATGCCGTGCCGGCGGGCGCGTACGAGGCATGGGTGGGCAGTTCCAGCGCCGACATCCGCGCGAAGGCCGGGTTCACCGTGGAGACCCCCCGTGACTGATGCGCGCCACATGGAAAGTACCGGGCACACGCTGTCGATCCGGGAGAAGCTCGGCTACAGCCTGGGCGACCTGGCCGCCAACCTGATCTTCCAGACGCTGATCACCTACCTCGCGTTCTTCTACACCGATGTGTACCGGCTGCCGCCCGCCACGGCCGCCACGATCATTTTCGTGATCGGGGTGCTCGGTGCGTTCGTGTTCACCCCGTTGATCGGCATCGCGGCCGATCGCACGGTCAGCCGCTGGGGCAAGTTCCGGCCGTGGATCCTGTGGACGGCGATTCCCTTCGGGGTGCTGTCACTGCTGGCCTTCAGCACCCCGGACCTGGCGCCACGGGCCAAGGTCGTCTACGCCCTGGCCACCTATGGCCTGTTGATGCTCGTGTACGCGGCCAACAACCTGCCGTACTCGGCACTCAGTGGCGTACTCACCGGCAGCATGGCCCAGCGCAACAGCCTGTCGGCCTACCGCTTCGTGGCAGTGATGATCGCGCAGTTCATCATCCAGGTGCTGCTGCTGCCGCTGGTGCTGATCCTCGGCGACGGCGACCGCGTGCTGGGCTTCGAGCGGGTCATGACGGTATTCGCGGCGGTGGGAACGGTATTTTTCCTGATCACCTTCGCCACCACGCGCGAGCGCATCGTACCGGCGAAGGAGCAGACCGCCGGGGTGCTGCAGGACCTGTCCGACCTGCTGCGCAACCGCCCGTGGAAGGTGATGCTGGCGCTGACCATCCTGGTCTTCATCAACCTGTCGCTGAAGGGCGGCACCTACGTTTACTACTTCCAGTACTACATGAGCGAGGCCGCCCTGGCGGGCTTCCTTGACAGCTCCGGCTTCAACCGGCTCATCGGCGCCGTCAACGCGGCACTCAACGGTCTGGGCCTGGCCGGCTTTGCCTGGCCGAAGGATCCGGCAACCTCGGCCTTCAGCCTGTTCAATGCCTGCGGCATTGTCTGCATGATCCTGGGCATCGGCGTATCGCGCCGCCTGGCCGACCGTTTCGGCAAGCGTGATGTCTTTGGGGGTGCCTTGCTGGTGTCCACCCTGTTCCTGCTGGCGTTCTATTTCTTTCCGCCCACGGCGGTTGCCGTGGCCTTCGCTGCCTTCATGCTGCACGGGTTCTGCTACGGCATCACCATCCCGCTGCTGTGGGCAATGATCGCCGACGTCGCCGACTACTCCGAATGGAAGAACCATCGCCGTGCCACCGCCATCGTCTTCTCGGCGATGCTGTGTGGCCTGAAGATCGGGCTCAGCATCGGTGGCGCGCTGGTCGCCGGCATCCTCGCCCATCACGGCTACCAGGCCGGCGCACCGCAACAGCCCGACGCCGTGGTGGATGGCATCCGCCTGACGGTGAGCGTGTACTGCTCCCTGCCGTTCCTGGCTGCAGTAGCGCTGCTTTTCCTCTACGAGATCAACAAGCACATGGAGACCCGCATCGAGCAGGACCTGCAGTCGCGGCGCCAGGGCAGCGACCTGCACCCACTGGCCGCGCACGCCATCTCCCAGCCCCTGGTAACCCACATCTACACGGCTGACCCTTCGGCCCACGTGTTCGAGGGGCGGCTGTACATCTATCCATCGCACGACATCGACAGCGGTGCGCCCTTCGACGATGAGGGCGGGCACTTCGGCATGCAGGACTACCACGTGCTGCGGATGGACACGCCGGAGGGCGAGGCCACCGACTGCGGCATGGCACTGCATGTGCGCGATGTACCCTGGGCCAGCCGGCAGATGTGGGCGCCGGATGCCGCCGCCCGCGATGGCCGCTATTACCTGTACTTCCCGGCCAAGAATGCCCACGGCCTGTTCCGCATCGGCGTTGCGGTAGCGGATCGGCCGGAGGGCCCGTTCGCTGCCGAACCCGAACCCATCGAGGGCGCGTACTCGATCGACCCGGCGGTGTTCGAGGACGACGACGGCACGCACTACCTCTGTTTCGGTGGCATCTGGGGTGGCCAACTGCAGAAGTACCGCGAGAACCGCTACGACCCGGCGCATGAAGAACCTGCCGGCGACGCGCCGGCCCTGGGGCCGCGCATCGGGCGACTGGATGCCGGCATGACCCGGCTGGCCGAACCCACCCGGGAGATCGTCATCCTGGACGAGCACGGGCAGCCGCTGCGCGCCGACGACTCTGCCCGGCGCTTCTTCGAGGGGCCGTGGCTGCACAAGTACCAGGGCCGGTATTACCTGTCGTACTCCACGGGTGATACGCACCTGCTGTGCTATGCCACCAGCGACAGCCCGTACGGGCCGTTCACCTATCGCGGCGTGATCCTCACCCCCGTGGTGGGCTGGACCACCCATCACTCCATCTGTGCGTTCCAGGGGCGGTGGTACCTGTTCTATCACGACGCGTTGTTGTCCGGCGGCGTCACCCACCTGCGCACGGTCAAGTGCACACCGCTGCACATGGAGGCAGACGGCAGCATCCGGACGATCCATCCCTATGGCAGCTGAGCCGGCATCGCCCACGGACGACGCGCAGGCGGCACTGCCTGCCGGCCCACTGCACTGGTTGCGGGCGGGCCGGCTGGAGGTCGCGCTGGCACCGGAAGCCGGGGGGCGCATCGCGCAACTGCGCTGCGACGGTGTGGACTGGCTCGTCGGCGAACATGACGCCGGGCAGGCAAGCATTGCGTGGGGGTGCTATCCCATGCTGCCCTGGGCCGGGCGCATCCGGCACGGGCGCTTCGCCTTCGACGGCAGGCTCTACCAGCTGCCGGTGAACTTCGGAATGCACGCCATCCATGGCGTCGGCTTCTCGCGGCCCTGGCGCATCGACCACCTTGAGCCGGACGGTGCCTCGCTGTCGCTGGATCTCCCTGAGGATGCCTATTGGCCGTTCGGGGGCAGGGCATCGCAGCGCATCCGCGTGCACCCCGACCGCCTGCAGCTGCGCCTCGCGGTGGAGGCGGGCACCATGCCAATGCCAGCCGTACTTGGCTGGCATCCCTGGTTCCGCAAGCCGGATCGACTGCTGTTTGCGCCTCGCGCGATGTATCCACGCGACGGAGAGGGCATCGCGACCTTGCCCTACGTGCGTCCAATCGACGGACCGTGGGATGACTGCTTCATCAACCAGTCCGAAGTGACGTTGGTTGCGGCCGGCCAACGGCTGCGGTTGAGCGCCGATACCGATCACTGGGTGGTCTATGACGGGGCCGCGCATGCCACCTGCGTGGAGCCGCAGACCGGCCCACCCGATGGGTTCACGTTGGCGCCGTGCCGGCTGCAGCCGGGACAAAAACTGCAACTGGACTTCGACCTGCGCTGGGAGATCGACAGCGATGGCGATTCGGTTGAAACGCTACAGTGGCCCGTAGGGCAGTCGGTCGCGCGCAGCATCGTTGAGGGTTAAACTTCCCTCAAGCTGCAGAGAAAGCTCATGCTCAAAAGGATTTCAGCAGGATTACTACTGTGCGCTAGTGTTTGGACTGCGCAGGCGCAACTCCAGTCTGCAACCGGGCCCAGACCCAAGCCGTTGCCTCCTTCGCCAAAGCCGGCTCACAACTCGATGTCGAAGGGGACCACACCCTTCAATTGCCAGGAGTTGGCATGGCCGAAGCACCCACACCCCGGTATGAAGGCCTACTGCGAGCGGCTTGAGTCCCGCACGCTCACTGATGAGGCGCGCCGAGCGGGTCGCCCCGGCCCGTCCGACCGTGTTATCAGCCTCCCGGGCCTTGGATCAGAGGAGTCAAAGCGTACGGGGTACGCGTGTATCGGCGGGCAGGCTTTCCGAAAGCTTCCCAATGGCTGGGAGCAGGCCCACGCTACTGCAGGCGGCTGGCAGCGTTGCCGGGAGCAGTAGGCGACCTGCCCCCCGGTTTTCAGGTCCAACCTGGCTTAAGCAGATTTCGTTTCAATACCCAGGACGAACATGAAGAAGCGTTTTACCGATGAACAGATCATTGCAACGCTGTGGCGGGTTCTACACCGTTATCACGGACGGTTCTAAAAGAGCTGCAACCTGCTGACGTAGAACGTGTCGCCATCGACAACTGTAACGCCCCCCGGCTTCAGCGCCTGCTCCGCTTTTGCGGCGTCCAACTGTCGTGTGCGCACCTCGATTCTATCGAGGGTCGCAGGGTCCGGCAGGTCGGCGGCCAAGGTGGCAACAGGTGACAGGCAAACGAGCGCGATGGCGACAGCGAGTCGCGAAGCGCGAGCCACGCGATCGCGTGCGGGCAAGCAGGCGTGCAGAGACGTCGTCATGAGCATGTGGTTCCTATGGTTGAAGGGATGGCGGGAGTAGATCGACACCCGCTGCATTCAGTCTTTGACCAGTGGGCCGCGCGCTTGACCGGTCCATTGATGCAACCTCATCCAGTTGACGAAGTGGCTGAACCAATCGTCGCTGGTCGTGCCCTGTGGCCGCAGGCTGAACCCGTGCCCGCCGCGTTCATACACGTGCAGCTCTGCGGCCACACCTGCCTTCTGCCACGCCTGGTAGATGAGGATCGGATCGTTGGGCTGATACGCGTCGTCGGCCGCGCCAGCGATGAAGGCCGGGGAAGCATCAGAAGGGACCGGAGTGCGAAGGCCGCCGTAAATCAGCCCAACAAAATCGGGACGGGTGGTCTGGGGCCCGATGGCCAGATCGGCAGCGAGGTAGGCACCGCTGGAGAAGCCAAGGACTCCGATCCGCTGAGGGTCCACCCCCCACTCCTGAGCGCGCTGCCGCACGATGGTCATGGCCCGCTCCCCGTCCTTGATCGCGTTCGGCTCTCCCGCAAAGCGAGGCATCTCCAGGGGTTCCCCGGATTTCGCTCGTGACATGACCAGCTCCATCTCCGCCATATGCACGTCGGGGATGCGCATCGGGCCGTTGCCACTGCGGAGGGTGCGGTGCTTCAGCACGAAGGCCGTGATGCCATGCTGGGCCAACGCGCGGGCCACCTCGGTGCCACCGTGCTCGTAGCCCAACGCTACGAAGCCTCCGCCCGGCACGACTATCACCGCCGTTCCGTTCCCCGTGCCAGGGGCTGGACGGAACGCTTCGAGGGTCGGCTCGCTCACGTCATAGATCAGCACCTCACCGTTTTCCGTGGTGTCCCGCGACTCAGGCACCCCCAGCGGCACGGTAGTCCCCGCCGGGTAAAGCGGGAGGAGGGTGCCGCTGGCATTCGTGTGCGGGGCTGCGGCCGCCGAGCACACGGATGAAGATGCCGCAATCAGGCTCGCTACCGCCAGCCAACGCTTCAATGGATTCATGATCACAGGTCCATCTTGAGGGTCAGGTAGGCGGAACGAGGCTGGTTGGGTGCGACCACCGCGTAGCCCATGTAGGAATACGGATCCCAGGCCTTGCGCCCCGTCAGGTTGACCAGCGACCGACCCACCGTGTAGCGACCGAAGTCGTAGGACGCCTGTGCATCGAACACGGTGTAACCGGGCACGGCGATGGCGTTGGGCAGGGTGAGCTCCCGGGAACTCACTGCGGTCATGCCCGCGCCGAAGGAGAGCCCCTTGGCCGGACCGTTCAGCAGGCGATAGCGCGCCGCTATCCGGCCGCTGTTGTCGGGGACCCGCGCGATGCGATTACCGGGCGCAGCGCCGTCGTCACGGGTGTCGGTATGGGCGTAGTTGGCCAACACGGAGAGGGCCGGGCTCGGCTCCCACACCATGTCCACTTCAACACCACGTGCCCGTTGCCGGCCGCTTTGAATGGAGAAGCCGACATTGTCAGGATCAGACACCGCTACGTCCTTTCGCGTCTGCCGGAACATGGCGACGGTGCCTGACAGGCCGCCGCTGGGCAGTGAGAGCTTCAGGCCGCCTTCGACATTGCTCGACGTTTCCGGCTCCGGCGTAGCCAGGCCAAGGAAGCCAAACGGCGCTCGGAACGCAGTGGAGTAGCCTGCAAACACTGCGACGCCAGGAACGACGTCGAATGTTGCGCCGAACCGGGGAGACAGGTGGCTGTAGGTTCTATCGTTGGCCACGCCGATGTTGCTGTTCTCGACGAACTTCAACGAGGTGAAGCGCAGTCCGCCGGTAAGTTGCAGCCGACCGTAGGTGGCCTGGTCCTGGATGTAGCCGGCGATGGTGGTGAAACGGTCGTCGGTGTACGAGTTGACTGGCAACTGCGGCGTATACCGCAGGTCGTAGCGGGGATTGGCCAGGTTGATCGTGCCGGAGGGGCTGTCGCTGATGAACAAGCCCATGCCGCTGTAGAAGCTGGTCCAGTCGTAGCTGACCCCGCCCAGGAGGGTATGCGTGCCACCCAGGCCGTCCATCTCGACAGAAAGGTTGGCATCGAGCGTTGCCTCCTTGGTCCGATTCACCATCGAAATGGGGAACACGTCGTAATCCGGTGCCGTGGTCTGCGTTGGGGCCAGGCCGGGAAACACGAAGCTTCCGCTCTCATCGACCTTGCCCCGGTAGTAGCGCGCGGTGACGTTCAGCGCGACCTTTTCGGAGAAGGCATGGCGCAAGGTGGCTGTGCCCATCCGAGTGTCATTGCTGGTCAATGGCTGACCGTTGGGCGCCCCGGGGAACGCATCGCGGTCCAGAAGCCCAGCAAGCGCCGCATCGGCGGGAAGCCCCGAATACTCCAGGGAACGGCGTCGGTTGAACTGCCCCTGCAGCAGCAACTCAGTGTTGTCTCCAATCTGGAAGAGCAGACTGGGCTGGACCGACCAGCGCTCGCCATGGACCTCATCGATCCAGTTGTCGTTCTTCTGGTATTCGGCGCTGACCCTCGCGGCTACGCGTGGGGAGATGGGCAGGTTGATATCGGCGTACGGATTCCAGGTAGAGAAGCTGCCGCCTCGCAGCGCGACATATCCCCGCGCGCCAGTCGGGTCCGGTCGCTCACTCTCGATGTTGATGAGGCCTCCCAACGGCGTACCCAGTCCGCCGCCGTAGAGCGTGGCACTGGGGCCCTTCAGCACGCTGATGCTGGAGATGCCGACCATGCCCGTGGGGTCGTAGGCCTGCTGATTACCTGCGAACAACGGTAGCCCATCCACATAAACTTCTGCGGGGAAGCCGCGCACGATGGGCGGAATGAACAGGTTTTCATCCGAGCGTGTCGGGGTGACGCCCGAAACGTTGACCAAGGCGTCGCCCAAGGTCCGTCGGTCCTGCTCCTGGAGCAGGGTGCTGGTGATGACCTGCACCGACTGCGGGACCTTGATCAGGGGTGTGTCGGTGCGGGTGGCGGTGGACGTGGCTGGAGCGGTGTAGGTGCCGCGCTTGGCGGTGACTTCGACCGGCTTGAGTGTCCAGCTTGGGGCGTCGCCTGTCCGGCTCGGCGCAGCCCGGGACGTGTCACCCACGGCTTGCGGTGAGTCCAGCAACTGCTGGCGCTGCTCCTGAACCTTGCGGGTGTCCAGGGTCGTGGCGTCGGCAGGCGGCTGGTCACGATTGTCTGCGTAAGCTGCTGACGCAAAAACGGAACAGATTGACAGCAGAAGGGCGCTTTTGCGGGGAAGCGCAGCGGATGCGAATGGGTGGACCATAAAAATGTGACCTTCCAGGCACAGCATCGAGTCGCCCCGGTTCTGAAGAACCGGGACGCACAGAAGGAGCCGGCACGTCGGCCGGGCGTCAGAGAGCGGGGAGCATCCAGTCACGCATTCCGTTACTCACGGCAATGCGGGCAGTGAGGCGCAATGGCCTCTGGCCGGGGCTGGATCAGCAGGCGAGGGCGGAGGGTGGGCCCCGGGCGCCCAAGGTTCCCAGCGCAGGAGCGCGACGGGTATCGACCAGGCCGGCCAAGGCGCGGAACACCGCCGGCCAGATGGTCAGGAACAGAAGCAGGGCGACCAGCAGACTGATCATCCTGGCGGCGAGCAGGCAGTAGTCACACTCCACGCCCATCTCATGCCCGGCATGGGGGTCCTTGGACTCGGGCGTAGCAGGTGTCGCCGCCGGGGCATCCACCATCGCCTGATGCGAGCTCATGTCGTGGTGATGCGCGTGGTGCTCATGCCCGGGCTGCGCGGCGTGATCATGGATCGGCACCGGCGGATCCGGCATCGCCGGAACTTCATGAACGTGCACCGCATGCGAGGCCTGCGCCTGCCAGCGGCTGACAAGCGGTGCAACCACGATCAGCAGCATGGCTACAGAGGCCAGCAGGTAGAAGCTGCGGTGGAAGGTCAGGGCGCGCACTTCGGCATTGTAGGGCACTCGCTCGGCAATGCCTGCGAGCTACTTGGGGTGCGACGCCGTGTCGCACCCCTATTGCCCTGCTCATTAGTTCACGCCAGCGCGCATGAACCAGGTGCGGCCGCCGAGCCCGGACGGCGGGATTACGTTGTGGGGCTCGCTGCCTGCGTTACCCGCGACACTGGTGCCGGCGAATATTGAAGGCACGGTGGGTGCCGGCACTGGCTGGCTGCTGGACTGCAAGCGCATCGCAGACCAGTTCAGTTATAAAGGACTGGTCATAAACACGGTCGAGGGCACTGCCAGCCGGGCCCGGGGCCTGGATGGCCGCCTCGCTCCGCTTCTGCCAGTTTTGGA
>Ga0207790_1000659_pt1 | contig 11236 bp, 4 predicted proteins | sample HigsolmetaGSP14D_FD_184842 | JGI IMG/M metagenome (GOLD analysis project Ga0207790, IMG submission 184842) | High solid enriched microbial communities from the Joint BioEnergy Institute, USA - SP1-4-D (SPAdes) | ecosystem: Engineered > Bioreactor > SSF (Solid state fermentation) > Aerobic >...
CCCGGCCCGGAAGGGCCGTTCGCCTGCCGATGTTGGTGACCACCAGAGCACCCTCCACCGGGGTTCCTGCCACGACGCGGTCGTGGGCCAGGCGGAGGGTGACCTGGTACGCCCTCGCCCCGAACAGGAAGGGGATGGACAGGGCGAGGAGCAGGAGGCCCGCCCCGCCGGCGACGGTGAACTCGAGCAGACCGAAGCCGAACCCGACGCCGAGCCCCAGGATCGTCAGGGTGACGACCACCCACCCCGCGGGCGCGACGGTGTCGGCGATGTTCCGCGCGCCCCGGAAAGCGGCGCGGCGGAGTCGTCGCCAACCCTGCACGCCGCGGACGGCGAGGACGGTCGTCGAGCCGGCCGTGCCGTAGCTCGTGCGGGTGTATCCCGTCGCCGCCGAGGTGCGGGTGAGTCGGGACTCGGTGGACGAGCTCACACGTTCTCTCGCTGACGACGTTCGTCCGCGCGCTCCTGCTGCGTCGGCGGTACGACGTCGAGCAGGACCTGACCGATGACGGCCTCGGCGGTGACGCCGTCGAACTCCGCTTCGGGATCGAGGATGAGGCGATGGGCGAGGACCGGGACGGCGAGCGCTTTCACGTCGTCGGGAGTCACGTAGGTGCGTCCGTGCGCCAGAGCCCAGGTCCGCGACGCCTTCGTCAGGGCCAACGCACCGCGGACGCTCACTCCGAGACGCACCTCCCGTGCGAGACGCGTCGCGTCGACCAGGCGGGCGATGTAGTCCAGGACGAGAGGGGCGAGGTACCCGCCGCGCGCGATGTCGGCCATGCTGACGATGCCCTGCGGAGTGACGACGGGCGCCACCTCACGGGAGGCCTCGCCGGACGCCTCGAGGATCCGCAGGGTCGCGGCGTGGTCGGGGTAGCCGAGCGAGGTCTTCATGAGGAAGCGGTCGAGCTGGGCCTCGGGTAGCCGGTAGGTGCCGGCCTGTTCCACCGGGTTCTGCGTCGCGACGACGAGGAACGGAACCCCCACGTCCCGGGTGATGCCGTCGACCGTGACGTGGCCTTCCTCCATCACCTCGAGGAGAGCGGACTGGGTCTTGGGGGACGCGCGGTTGATCTCGTCGGCGAGAACGACGTTGGCGAAGATCGGGCCCTGGTGGAACTCGAACTCGCCGCGCCGCTGGTCGTAGACGGTGATGCCGGTGACATCGCCCGGGAGCAGGTCCGGGGTGAACTGGATGCGGGAGCTGGTTCCCTGGACCGAACGACCCATTGCGCGCGCCAGCGATGTCTTCCCTGTACCGGGGTAGTCCTCGAGGAGCAGGTGGCCCTCGGACACCATCGCCGTGAAAGCCAGCTCGATGACGTGGCGCTTACCGAGCACGACCTGCTCGACGTTGTCGACGAGCGTCGTGAAGGTCTCGGCGAACCAGGCGCTCTGCTCCTGGGTGATCGTCATCGTGTTCCTCTCGAAGAACGGGTGATCCGGGCGGTGATGCAGCAGTCCCTCACGGGGCACCGTCGGTCGGGGTCGGAGTGGGGGTCGGCTGCTCGATCTGCTGGCAGTCGACGGTGATGCTGACGGCCCTGAGCTCTCTCAAAGCGCCGGTCCAGTCGATCGTGTACGTGACGCGCCGAGGGCCCGCGGCGCGCTCGTCGACGTCCTTCGCGACCGTCGCCACGTCGCTGCCGATGTCGCGGGGGAACCAGTCCCGTACCGCCTCGCCCGATCGGCAGGAGGGGATGTCGTCGGTGGCGACGTAGACGGGCCAGTCCGCGCTTCCGGACGAGGGCTCGATGGGCGTCTCGCCGGAGCATTCCGCGTCGAACCCGAGGAACGTGTCGCACCAGACGGCGCCCCAGCGGTCGCCGGGCTGGTTGAGTCGCGGTGCGAACGCGTCCACGGATCGACCGTTGAGCCGGTAGCGCAGCTGTGCTCCCTCGAACGGCGGCCTTCCTGCGTCTTCGTTTGAGAACGCGGCGTCGCTGGCGGTGTAGGTGAAGCCGGAGCCCTGGTTTCCGCGTGGGGTCGATGAGACGGAGTACGTCAGCGGATTGGGCGCGTCGACGTTGCCGGTTGGCCGGGCGGTGATCTGATCGCTCGTGACACCGAACCCGGCGGTGCCGTTGAACGTGCTCGTCACGCAGACGTAGATCGTCTTTCGCTGGAACGCCACCGCGTCGAATTTCTGGCTGGACGAGCGGCTGTTCGGAGTGCAGACGGGAGACTCGCTGAACCCGAACAGCGGCTCGGTCCCGGCGCTCTGGCCGGTGACGCGCACCGACACCGTCATCGTGTCCGACGTCGTCGATTCGGACACCTCGATGGTGGGTGCCCCCACGCCGTGGGCGGACAGCTGAAGAGAACGTCCCTCGCTGGAGCCGCCGGCGATGGGCGGCAGCTCGAACTCGGTCAGCGGAGTGGCGGTGAGCTCGGTCGGGTCGTTGGAGCCGACGCGGTACTTCGCGAACGTCGCCGTCCCCCCGCTCACCGGCTGCGTCGCGCTCCCCGCGACCCCGCCCGACAGGCGCACGGTGCCCGTCGTGTCGTCGAGTCCCGTCACGGTGACCGTCGCGAGGCCTCCCTCGCCGCCGTTCGGATCCGGTTGGAAGGATGCCGCGGTCGGCCGGGCCGGCGGACGGTAGGACCACGCCGTGGTCCGGACGGCACCGCGCGAGGCGCCGACGTCGTTCGTGGCCCGCGCCTCGTACACCCGCTGCTCGCCGACAGGCGCGGAGATGGGGGAGCACACGCCGGAGGCGGGACAGGTCGCCACCTCGCGGCCTCCCGTCGTGATGCGGTAACCCTGGACGGCGGGGTAGGAACCGGCATCCGATGTCACCCGGAGGCTCACCGTATCCGCGCTGTACGCGGTCCACTCGACGCGCGTGGGGTTGGCCGGAAGACCTCGCAGGTCCAGCACGATCGAGCCGTTGCGGTCGCCGCTGGATTGTCGCCCCTGGGCGTCCTCGACGACGAAGGTCCCCGCGCAGCGCGCCGCCCCTTCGGCATCCGAGCTCCAGCTGGCCCGGACGGCGCGGTCTCCTGCGGGCGCGAATCGCACACCGTCGCAGTTGCCCGAGCTGGCCGCGCCGACCACGCGCAGGGGCGTCCCGGGCAGCGGGTTGACCTCGCCGTCGGCGCCGACGACGTCGATCGTGCAAGACGTGGTCCCGTCGGCCTGCGAGCAGGTCTTCACCGCAGAACCGCCGCGGGGCAGCGTGGAGGGCGAGGGGCCGACCGTCAGGATGAGGTTCGCGGCGGCCGCATCGGGATGGCTCGGCAGCGAAACCGTCACCTGCTCCTCGCGGCCGGGGCGCGCCTCGTCCCGCCCGGTCACCGTCACGACGGCGTCCTTCCGCGTGACCTCGAACTGGTCGCCGCTGTAGGAGATGTCGAAGTCGAGCGCACCGTCGTCGGCAGCGCCAGCCCACCGCACCATGCGGGTGAGGTCGAACGTCTGCGTCTGCCCCGGGCGCACCCCGATCGACGCGCTGCGCAGCGACGGCTGCGGGATCTCCGCCTCGATCTGCACGGGCACCGAGAGGACGGTCGACGTGTCTGCGCCGGCCAGTCGCGCCGTCACGATGCACGAATCGGTCCACGGCGCCCCTCGTCCCGCGCTGTAGCGGATGACCGTGCCCGACACGAGGCGGCAGGTCGCCTCCGACCGGCCGCCGCCGGCCTTCGTCCGCGCACCGTCGACCAGGAGCGTCGCGTCCTCGGGGAGGGCGACCAGGTCGGCGAGATCCGCGTCGATGCTCTCGCCTTCGCGCACCCTGAGCGGCTCGGCGCCCGCGCGCAGCGTGAGACGGACCTCGTCCGTCCCCGGCACGCGGAGGAACCCGTAGGTGGTGACCTCGGTGCCGTCGAACGCCGTCCCCGTCACCTCGAACGGGATGAGGCGGCTCCGGGCCGGCAGCTCTCCCGAGATCTCCCAGCCGGACACGCGCAGATCACCCGGGGCGCCCCACAGGCGCAGGGTCAGCGACGACGGGTCTCCACCGGTCCAGGCGACCTTGCCGCTCAGGACGTCGACACCGCTCGGGAACTGGTCCCGGTCCTCGATGGTCAGGACGGTGTCCGACACGACGGGGTGATCGGGCACCGGGTCGCGCACCACCTTGACGACCAGCAGGCCGATGGCGGTGTCGCCGTCGGCGTTGGCGACCTCGTAGGAGTACGAGAACGTGCCGAGGGCGGTTCCGGCCCTCACCGTGACCGCCGGACCGTCGACGGTGACACGCTCGGCGAGGGCCGCGTACTCGGGGCTGTCCGCCGGCGCGTTCGGGACGACGTCGGTGAGCTCGAGAGCGCTGCCGAACGGGTCGACGTCGTTGTCGGCAGGCCGGACGACGACGGTGCTGTCGGCTCCCGCCTGCACCTGGACGTAGTCGCTGAACGTCACGGGACTCGGGTCGCTCTGCCGACCGATGACGCCGACGCGGACCTCCCCGACGCCGGTGGCACCGCGGGCATCCTTCACCTGGTACTCGAACCGCACCTGCCCGGACGTGCCTTCGCTGCTCGTGTAGACGATCGACCGCCCGTCGGCGGAGATCGTCGCGGAACCCTGCTCCGGCTGAGTCGTGATGGCGTCCAACGCGACGTCGTCGCCATCCGGGTCGACGGCGTACGGATCGAAGCGGATCGTGACCGACTGGCCGGCTACCACGCGGCCGACGAGGGCGCGGGGCACGGGTGCGCGGTTCTCATCGCCGCCGGTCACCGTCACCGTGACGCGTGCCGTGTCGACGACCTCGGGGAAGCCCAGGCGGTAGATCGTGTAGGTGAGGGCGTAGGTACCGGCCTCGCGGGGTGCGAGATAGCGGAGCACGCGCCCCGAGGCGAAGGCGAGGCCGCCCCCGGTCTCGTTGACGATCGACGAGGGGTCGATGCCGACGAGGGATCCCGCGGGTGCGCGGTCGTTGTCGAGGACGGGGATGTCCACCTGCGTCCCGCCCCGCACCGTGACGGCGTCATCGACCGCGATCGGCTGCTCCGCCGAGCCCGAGGGGAGCAGGATGACGGTGACTTCGCCCTCCGCGGTCGTCGCCTCGCCACCGCCGTCGGTGAGCGTGTAGCGGACGACCCCGAGGCGGCCGGGTCGGCCGTCGTCGGTCGTCCCGCTCACGCGGAGGAGGCTCTGCCCCACGAGGTCGACACCGAGCGACGCCGTCGGGTCGCTGTCGGGCCGGACGTCCTCGAGCAGGAGGACGAGTCCGGCCGGGTTCGCCGCGGCCGAGGCGACGTCGATCGTCGCATCCTCGCCGGGGCGGACGAAGGCGGTGAGGGGCGGCGTCGTCACGACGGTGTCGGCGGGTTCGCGGACGGTGACGCGCGCGAGAGCCGATGCTTCGGTGACGCCGTCCCGCACGGAGTACTGGACGACGTACGATCCCGCCTCACGCGCTGTGAAGGTCATGCGCAGAGCCGACGGAGTGGGGGTCACGGTGGCGCGCTCGGAGTCGAGGGCGACGAGCGATCCGATCGTCAGCGGACCCGACGCGCCGGTGATGTAGGGGGTGAGGTCGACGTCCAGCGGTTCGCCGACGACGCCGGTCACCGCGAACGACTCGGCCTGCAGGTCGGGGGCGGGGGTCACCTGGACCGTGACAGCCTGCGTGGTCGTGGCGCCGCGGGAGTCCGACACCACGATCGGAACCGGGATGCTGGCGGCCTCCGTCGCGCTCGGATCGGGATGCTGGTAGGTGAACTCGCCCTCGGGGGAGGTCGTGGCCGTCCCCACGGAGGGGGCGCCGTCGATACCGGCGAGGTACACCGGGTCGCCGTCGGGGTCGACCCAGCCGCGGAGGAGGTCGGCGGAGACGGTACCCCCGGGCGCGACGGGCAGGACCGGCCAGGTGGCCAGGCAGTCGGGCACGCCGCACCAGACGGGGGGCGAGTTCTCCTCCTCGGGCACGACGCGGACGGTCACCGTCGCGTCCTCCGACAGGCGCCCTCCCGACGAGGTGCCGTCGGTCACGCGGTACCGGAAGGTCGTCGTCCCGGTCGCGTCGGGGGCGACGTCGAGGGCGATCTGCTGTTCGGCGCCGGTGATGCTCGCACGGCCGAACGCGGCATCCACCCCGTCGAATCCGCCGACGTCGATGCTGAGGACGTCCTCATTCGGATCGTGGTCGTTCAGCAGCACCGGGAGCAGGGCGACGGACCCGGCGCGCACGCCGAACTCGTCGTCCACGGCGACGGGCGGTTTGGGTTCGAGGACCCGCTCCACATCGTCGTCGGTATCGGGCGCGGCTTCGCTCGTGTCCTCGGGGCGCCACTGCTGCGACGACGGGACGAGCGCCCCGTCGGGGACCCGCCACACCCAGCCGGACCCGCGGTCGTTGACGGCCAGCCGCGATCCGTTGCCGACGAACACCGGGTCTACGCCGTCGCCGATGTCCGCACCGGCGTAGTCGAGGGGGACCGTCGCGTTCGGTCGTGCGCTGGACCAGAGGCTCCCGCCGCCGGTTCCGTCGCCGAGCCAGGCCGCGTTGACGGTGTCTTCGGACGGCGTCGGGACGGCAGGGGAGCCGAGGCCCGGGGACTCCAGCGGCCGGTCTGCGGTCCCCGCCTCGAGGGGCACGCGCGTGATTCCGGTCGGGTCGGCGATGTAGGCGGCGTCGCCGCTCGTCGCCGCGCGCTGCAGCAGCGCGCCGGAGAGCGGGGTCGTCCGCACCAGGTCGTCCCGACCGCGCACGGCGACGTCGCCCGTCGTGACGTCGTAGAGGACCCAGCGTCCCCCGACGGCGCTCAGTTGAGCGTCGGCCGGGGCGATGGGCGTCTCGTCCTGTCCGAGGATGCGTCCTGTGGCGGCGTCGGCGCGGACGACGAGCTCCTCGCCGGGTGAGTACGCGTACACGACGCCGTCGGCGTCGACGGCGACGGCGGATGCCGAGAAGCGCGGCCCCTGCTCGTCGGCACCGCGCTCGACCTCGGCGTACGGGTCGATGGGGGCGGCCGCGCCCCCGCCGGACAGGGTCGCCCCGAAGACGCCGCCGCCCTCGGTCCGGTACACGATCGCGTCGCCGGCGGTGACGATCTCGACCGTGCCGGCGGGCGTCGGCGCCGTGGTGTCCTCGTCCTCGCCGGTCAGATCGGCGGGCTGGGCGAGGTCGACGTCGGAGAAGGCGGAGCCGCCCTCGCTGAACACGAACAGGCGGTCGGAGGTCTGCGCGACCTGGGTGCCGTTGACGACCTGCTTGACCGTATCGATCTCGCGGAGGTCGAGGTTGACGCGCGCGTACCCGCTGCCGGCGCCGGTCTGCAGCGCCCACACGGTGGGATCCTCGACGGGAGTCTGCTGCGCGTCGTACCCGGGCCAGACGACGGCGAGCGTGCCGACGACGGCGACGATCGCCGTTACCGCGCCCGCGCCGATCCAGGTCGACCTGCGCACGCGTGGCCGTTCGCTCTTCGCCGGCGCCATTCAGCCCGCCCCGCCGAGAACGATGACGGTGGTCGCCGCGGCTGCTGCCGCGACGACGACGCCGGCGCCGACGACGAGCGCGACGAGGGTGCCGCGTCCCATCCGCCGTGCCGGCTCCGCGCCGGCGAGGATCGTGCCCTCGTCGGGCCGTCGCGCCGGTGTGCTGCGGCGACGCTCGGGGCGCGACGAGGCGTAGTCGACAGCGGGGCGGACGGGGCCGCGAGGGCGATCGTCGGCGAAGTCGACGGTCGCTCCCGCCGCTGCCCACTCGTCGACGGCGACCTCGAGCGGCGTGTGAGGCACGCCCATACCGTGCTGGATGACCTGCAGGTCGTGCGCGAAGGCCGCAGCGGACGGATGCCGGGCGGAGGGATCCCGGCTCAGGGCTCTCGCGAGCACGGCATCCAGCTCGGGAGGGACGTCGGGGCGCCCGATCGGCGTGTAGACGGCCTTCCGGATCCGCGCCTTCAGCTGGTCTCGGGTGTTCTGTCCCCGGCCGGGACGTTCGAAGGGGCTGCGACCGGCGAGGAGGGAGTAGACGGTGGCGCCGAGGCTCCAGACCTCCGCGGCGATCGAGCCGGAGACGCGCTCATCGACCACCTCGGGTGCGGACCACGGAACGGACATCGCGAAGACCTCCTCCGTGTCGGGGCGCGCCTCGACGGCGGCGGCGATCCCGAAGTCGGACAGGACGGGCGAGCCGAACGCGGTGACGAGGATGTTCGACGGCTTGATGTCGCGGTGCAGCAGGCCGGCGCGATGGGCCGTCTCGAGTGCGGAGCCGATCTTGACCCCCAGCTGCAGCACCTCCGCCACGGGGATCTCCTCGCGGCGGTAACGGTGGGTGAGCGAGGTCGGGCAGTACTCCATGACGAGGTACGGCCGACCGTCCGCCGACACGGACGCCTCGTGGATCGTCAGGATCGACGGATGAGCGCTCAGGCGCGCCATGACGTCGGCCTCGGCGTTGAACATGCGCAGCACGTTCTCGTCGACCACGTCCTCCAGCAGAACCTTCACGGCGACGGGGCGCCGGGGGAGGTTCTGTTCGAAGAGGAACACGTCGGCGAAGCCGCCGGCGCCCAGCGGGCGGACGTACGTGAACCCGGAGAGCCCGGGTGGCGAGGAGGGGAGCCTGCTGGACACGCGGTCGATCATCCCCCCGTCGAAGGCTCGAGCGTGTCGAAGACGGCGGTCACACCGTCGCCGAGGTCCAGTTCCGTCCCGACCGGCACGCGGGAGGCCGCGCCTCCGCGCAGCAGCGCCGCCGCGCCGGTGGGCGGGCGCACGATGGTGCCGTTCGTGGAGCCCAGGTCGCGGACCACCAGGGTGGCGCCGTCGAGGACCGCCTCGAGGTGCGTTCCCGAGATCTCCTTGTGCGGCGAGGGCACCCGCTCGATACGGGCTTCGGGGTGGTCGGCCGAACGCGGCCCGCGGCCCAGGACGACGGGCCTGTCGAGGGGAACGGTCCGGCCGCCGGGCAGCCGCAGGGCGTACGACGTCGCCGGTGCGGCAGTGCGAGAGCCGCGTCGCGAGCCGAACCGCGTGTGCTCGTCCGGGAGGTCCCCGGCGCGGGTGTCCTCGCGGAGGAAATCGGGCAGTTCGAGGTCGTCCTCATCCTCGAAGAGGCGCGCGAACAGGCTGCGGTCGACCGAGATCGTCTGGAGGACGTCGATCTCCTCGTCGCGGGCCGCGGGAGCAGGGGCGGCAGGAGCCGACATCGTCGGGGTGATCGTCGGGACGGCTACCGTCACCGGGGCGAGGGTCCCTGGGGGCACCTCGCCCGCGGCGGCGGGCGTGACATCGGCATCCGGTTCGCGACCGGCGGGGAAGGGACGTCCCCACGACAGTTCGTGGGCGCGCGTGACCCCGAGACCGAGAGGCAGCAGGTCGCCGCCGGCTGGCCCGGTCCCGAGGGCGAGACGGATGCCGACGGCCCCCGCGAGCGCCGTCTCGATCCACGTCCGCGCCTCGGCACCCGACACGCGCGTGCGATCCGAGGTCTCGACGATCGCCGCGCCCCGTACGGCGACGCGGACCGGCTGCGCCTCGTCGTCGGGGAACTCGGCGACGGCGAAGTCCGGGAGATCGTGGATCCCGCCGGCGACGAGCACGCTGAGGACATCCTCCAGGACGGCGGTCTCGGCCACCGCGGCGTTCCACAACCGAGCGATCACGCCCTCCGCGACGGCCGCGCCGAGCAGGATGGCGAAGCGATCACCGGCGATGGCGTACCCCGCCTCGGCGGCGAGCGTCGGGGTGGGGTAACGGAACACGGTCACAGCCTACTGATCGGTGGCACTCACACCCATCCGCGCAGCCAGTTGTGCATCCAGTAGAACTCCATGGGCACGCTGATCGCGGCCCACAGCGGGTACCAGAACACCGACACAGCGACGACGACCGCCGCCGTCGTCAGCACGACCCGCCGTCCCGCCAGCCGCGCTCCCGCCGCTGCGCGGCCGGAGCCCCAGAGTGCACGGAGTGCGGAGGTCGCCGCCAGGAGCAGGAAGGGGAGGATCAGCACCGTATAGAACTGGAAGATCGTCCGCTCGGGGTAGAAGAGCCACGGCACGTAGGTGGCCCCGACACCGACGAGTACGATCCCCGTACGCCAATCGCGGGTCCGGATGCCGTGCACCGCGAGCCAGAGGACGGCCAGAACCCCGAGCCACCACAGGATCGGGTTCGGCATCGAGTACAGGATCTCGATGCAGCCCCGCGCGCTCACGCAGCCGTCGACGCCGTTCGCCGTATTGCCCACGTACATCGAGGTCGGGCGCAGCAGCAGCGGCCACTGCCAGGCGGGGCTCGCGTAGGGGTGCGAGGACGTGATCTGAGCCGTCGCCGTGTAGATCGTCTCGTGGTAGTGCCAGAGGTTCTGCAACGGCAGGGGCACCCAGGACCAGATTCCCTGCGCGGGGGTGCCGTCGACCGCATGCCGTCCGTACCCGCCGTCGGTGCTCAGCCAGCCGATCCAGCTCGTCACGTAGACCACGACGGCGACGGGCACGAACGCGATGAACGCGACGGCGCCCTGGCGGACGGCATCCGCCGGCCAGAAGAAGACGCCGAGCCGCCGCCGCGCGAGGGCATCGCTGACCACGGCGTAGAGGCCGAGCGCCCCCAGCACCCACGCGCCCGACCACTTCACACCGCACGCCGCGCCGCCGGCGATGCCCGCCGCGAAGAGCCACGGGCGCCACCACAGCACCGGCCCCCACCACAGTGCACGACCTGCGGCATCCCGTCTCTGCATCGCCTGCGCGAGACGATCGAGATGGCGCCGCCGATCGACGAGGACGAACCAGACCATGAGCAGGACGAAGAGCGTGAGCAGGATGTCCAGGATCGCAACGCGGCTCATGACGATCGCGAGACCGTCGATCGCCATGAGTCCCGACGCGACCGTGCTGAAGACGATCGACCGGCTCAGCTGCCAGGCGATGGCGTAGAGCACGAGGACGGCGAGCGTGCCCGCGAGGGCGACGGCGAACCGCCAACCGAACGACGACGTCGGTCCGAACAGTGCCATGCCCGCGCCGATCAGGTACTTCCCGAGTGGCGGGTGGACCGCGAAGCTCGGTTCCGTGTTGTAGATGCCGGTCTCGCCGCCGGCGAACCGCTGGTCGGCGTCGTCGGGCCAGGTGGCGGCGTAGCCGAGGTTCCACTGGCTCCAGGCATCCTTCACGTAGTACGTCTCGTCGAAGACGATCGCGTGCGGGTGGCCGAGGTTCCACAACCGCAGGATGCCGGCGAGGATCGTCACCACCAGAGGGGCGATCCACGACGCGGCACGGAAGGTGTTCGCACGGCGGAGCAGGGCGTCGACGCGGGCAT
>Ga0207790_1000660_pt1 | contig 11214 bp, 10 predicted proteins | sample HigsolmetaGSP14D_FD_184842 | JGI IMG/M metagenome (GOLD analysis project Ga0207790, IMG submission 184842) | High solid enriched microbial communities from the Joint BioEnergy Institute, USA - SP1-4-D (SPAdes) | ecosystem: Engineered > Bioreactor > SSF (Solid state fermentation) > Aerobic >...
AGAAAAGCCACGGATGCCCAGGAAAATACTGACTTTGTTTGATGGCGAATCTTGGACTTCTACGCAAGTGCAAGCGTTCGTCTGCTTGGACCTGTCGCAAGTCAAGCTCGAATCGGCTGACGGCGAGACTCCGTCGCCCGAAAATCGCGCCCCCGAGAATCGGCTTGAAGTACGAATGTCTGGCGCCTCAGAACCCAAAATCATCTCGAGTGTCCTGCGGAGCGAGTCATGCTAGTGACTCTGTTTATCGCGGTCTCGATGAGTTCGGGGTGCGGAGTGTTCGGCTCGGCGCTTCCCGAGCATTGCCAGGTGCAGAACAACGGGTCATCCGTCTCTATCGGAGCGACCCGCGGTGAGTCGTCGTCCCCCGATCGTCCGCAAAGCGGCCCTCGCGGCGGCGGCTCGTCGATCGCGCCTCCTCCGCCACCGAACCCCGACGCCGTCTACCCCGGCGGCCGGACCCGCGACGAGTGGCTCGCGGAGTGCGCCTTCAACCTGGCGTGCGCCGGCACCGTCGTGGCCCCGGGCGGAGCACCTCTCCCAGGAACGGAGCAGGCCGACGTACAACCGGCCGATCCCGCCCCCGTCGCACCCGACCCGACGACGGCGACCATCCAGGACGTCGCGGAGTTCGCGCCCGCGCCGCCGCCGATCGTCGGTGAACCCGACGGCATGGGTGTCGTGGGGATGCCCACCAACTTCGTTGTGGGCGCCGAGCAGCACGTCGTCAGGGGCGAGATCTTCGACATCCCGGTCACAGTCCGCTTCACGCCCGTCTCGTACGCCTTCGCGTATGGCGATGGCGCCGTGCGGGAGACCAGGACCGCCGGCACGTCATGGGAAGACCTCGGCGTTCCCCAGTTCACCGCGACCGACACCAGCCACAGCTACGACGCGGCAGGTGAGTACGAGGCGGGCGCCACGATTCGCTACGCGGCCGAGGCGGATGCCGGCGGCGGCTGGTTCCCCATCGCCGGTCTGCTCCAAATCGACACACCGACCACCGTCATCCGGATCGTCGACGTCGAGACCGCCCTCGTGCAGCGCACCTGCGACGAGGACCCGGGCGGTCCCGGCTGCTGAGTGCGAGGATGAGCGCGTGACCGAACGCCTCATGCTGCTGGACTCCGCGAGCCTCTACTTCCGCGCCTTCTACGGTGTGCCCGACACAGTCAAGGCCCCCGATGGCCGCCCCGTGAATGCGGTGCGCGGGTTCCTCGACATGATCGCGAAGCTCGTGACCACCTACGAGCCGACCCACCTGGTCGCATGCTGGGACGACGACTGGCGGCCGCAGTGGCGCGTGGACCTCATCCCGTCCTACAAGGCACACCGCGTCGCCGAGTCCGTCGCCGCGGCACCGGACGTCGAAGAGATCCCGGATCCGCTCGAGATCCAGGTGCCCGTGATCCGCGAAGTGCTCGGCACGCTCGGCATCCCCATCATCGGCGCTCCGGAGCACGAAGCCGACGACGTCATCGGGACGCTCGCCTCGACGAGCACCATCCCGGTCGACGTGATCACCGGCGACCGCGACCTCTTCCAACTCGTCGACGACGCCCGCGGCATCCGCGTCATCTACACCGGCCGCGGGATGAGCAAGCTCGAAGAGCTGACGGATGCCGCGATCGTCGCCAAGTACGGCATCCTGCCCTCGCAGTACGCGGACTTCGCCGCGATGCGCGGGGATGCCTCGGACGGCCTGCCCGGCGTTGCGGGCGTGGGCGAGAAGACCGCCGCCACCCTCCTCGCGGCACACGGCGACCTCGCGGGCATCCGACGGGCGGCCGAGGCGGGAGAGGGCATGAGCGCGGGAGTGCGAACGAAGATCCTGGCCGCCTCGGATTATCTGGACGTCGCACTGCGTGTGGTCGAGGTGGTGCGAGACCTCCCACTCCCCGCCCCCGACTCTCGGATCACCGCCCCGGGCAAAGCGGACGTCGACACGCTCGCGGAAGCCTGGTCGCTCGGCTCTTCCATCACCCGCGCGGCGGACGCTCTGACCAACCGGTCCTGACGACTCAGCGGGTGGCTTTCCATTCGCGCAGCCGCGTCAACGGCCACGTGGTGACGATCCGTTCCGCCGGCACCCCCGCACGTTCAGCTCGCGCAGCCCCGTGGTCGAGGAGCGACAGCTGTCCGGGCGCGTGCGCATCGGAATCGATGGAGAACAGGCATCCGATCTCCAGCGCCAGCGCGAGCAGGTCGTCCGGCGGGTCCTCCCGCTCAGGACGCGAGTTGATCTCGACCGCGGTGCCGTGGTCCGCGCACGCCTCGAACACTGCTCGCGCATCGAAGACCGACGGCGGACGCGTTCCCCGCGACCCCGACACGAGTCGCCCGGTCACGTGACCGAGGACGTCCACGCGAGGATCGGATGCCGCAGCGACGAGTCGGCGCGTCATCGACGCCCGCTCCATGCGCAGGGCCGAATGCGCGGAGGCGACCACGACATCGAGCGATCGCAGCAGGTCATCCGTCTGATCGAGTGAACCGTCATCGAGGATGTCGACCTCGATGCCGCTCAGGAGCGTGAACGAGTCGTCGGAGAAGTCCGGGATCAGGTCCAGCTGCTCCCGCAAGCGCTCCGCCGACAGCCCGCGCGCGACGCGCAGCCGGGGCGAGTGATCGGTCAACGCCAGGTACTCGTGCCCGAGGGTGCGGGCCGCGTCGACCATGAGATCGATCGGCGTCAGCCCGTCGGACCAGTCCGAGTGCGCGTGAAGGTCACCGCGCAGGAGCATGCGAAGGCCGGAAGGCTCCACGGGCGCGACGCGTTCGCGCAGTTCGGCGAGATACGCCGGAACCCGCCCTGAGAGAGCCTCTGCGATCACCTTGTACGTGGAGTCTCCGATGCCCTTGCGTGATCGGAGTCGACCCACGTCCGCCCGCTCGTCGGCGCTCAACCCGGTGAGAGTCTGAGCCGCAGTGCGGAACGCCTTGGACTTGTACCGCGAGGCCCGGTCGCGCTCGAGGAGCTCCGCGATCTCGGTGAGCGCCTCGACAGGGTCCATGACCGTCTCAGCGTCCGCTCGCGGCGACCCAGGCGTCGAGCTTCGCGCGGGCGGCACCGGAGTCGACCGCCGCCGTCGCCTCGGCGTATGCGTCCGCAAGGCGTTCCACGAAGGGGCGTTGCAGCTCGGCGGCATCCCGGAACAGGCGGTACGACACGATCCCGGCGGCCGCGTTCAACAGGACGATGTCGCGCACCGGCCCCGCCTCGCCGTCCAGAACCCGCCGCACGACACCCGCGTTGTGGATCGCATCGCCGCCGAGCAGGTCCGCGATCTCCGCACGAGGGATGCCGAGATCCCGAGGATCGAGGTCATGCTCGCGCACATCGCCGCGGCTGATCTCCCACACCCGGCTGTGGCCGGTCGTCGTGAGCTCATCCAAGCCGTCATCCCCGCGGAAGACCAGCGCTGTCGCGCCGCGGGTCTGGAACACGCCGGTGATCAGCGGGACGCGGTCGAGATGGGCGACGCCGACTGCGTTCGCCTCGGCACGCGCCGGATTGCAGAGCGGCCCGAGGAAGTTGAACACGGTCGGGATGCCGAGCTCAGCGCGCGTCGGCCCCGCGTGCCGGAAGCCGGGGTGGAACGCCGACGCGAACGCGAATGTGATGCCCACCTCGTCGAGCACCTGAGCGACCCGCTCCGGGGACTGGGCGAGGTCGACGCCGAGTGCCGCCAACACGTCGGACGAGCCCGACTTCGAACTCGACGCGCGGTTGCCGTGCTTGACGACCGGGATGCCGCTGGCCGCCACGACGACCGATGCGGTCGTCGAGACGTTCACTGTCCCGTAACGATCACCGCCGGTGCCGACGATGTCGAGCACGTCAGCCCGCACCGGGAGAGGCACTGCCGCCTCGAGGATGGCGTCCCGGAAGCCGACGATCTCATCGACGGTCTCGCCTTTCGCGCGAAGACCGACCAGGAAGCCGGCGAGTTGCGAGGGCGTCGCGTCCCCCTGCATCACCTGACGCATCGCCCAGGTCGATTCGGACACGCTGAGGTCCTTCCCGTCCAGCACCGTGGTGAGGATCTCGGGCCAGGAGTACATGTCCGCCATGACCCCCGATCCTACTCAGCACTCTGACAGGCGACTCCCGGCGGGCCCATCGGCCGCCCTGACGCCAAGGAAAGACGGAAGTACCTTCAGGAATGCGAAACCCTCCCCCAACATCGGCCATAATGGGGAGCGTGACGACCACTCCCGCGACATACAACCAGGCGCTGCGTTCGGTGAAACGACCGGACCCCGTTGCCGTCGGCACGATCGTGTGGCTGGGCAGCGAGGTCATGTTCTTCGCCGGCCTCTTCGCCATCTACTTCACGATCCGCAACACCTCGCCGGAGCTGTGGGCCAGCCGCACCGAGCTGCTGAATGTGCCGTTCGCGGCCGTCAACACGCTCATCCTGGTGCTGTCGTCGTTCACCGCCCAGGCCGGCGTCTTCGCCGCCGAGCGTTTCCAGCCCTACCGCCGCGGTTCGATCTGGAACTTCCGCCAGTGGGGCATGGTCGAGTGGTTCTACCTGACGTTCATCATGGGCGCCGTCTTCGTCTCGGGCCAGGTGTGGGAGTACGCGACCCTGGTCGCCGAAGGCCTGCCGATCAGCGAGGACTCCTACGCCTCCGCCTTCTACATCACGACCGGTTTCCACGCCTTGCACGTGACGGGTGGCCTCATCGCCTTCCTCCTCATCATCGGCCGTGCGTTCGCGGTCAAGAACTTCGGCCGGAAGGAGATGACCTCCGCGATCGTCGTGTCCTACTACTGGCACTTCGTCGACGTCGTGTGGATCATCCTCTTCGCCGTCATCTACTTCATCCGGTAATACAGAGCGGAGCTGAGTTCCTCAATGGCATCCAAGACCCCGCGTCGGCAGACGGGCCGTCGCAGCAAGTGGGCGGCCGCCGCTCTGATCGGCGTCGGCCTGCTGCTGACGGGTGGCATCTACGCCGGCGCGTCTGCAGCGATGGCTTCGACATCCTCGAGCGACTCGGCATCAACGCTGACCGTCGAGGACGGCAAGAAGCTGTTCCAGGCCAACTGCGCGACCTGCCACGGCCTCGACCTCGAGGGAACGGCTGACGGCCCGTCGCTGTACGGCGTCGGAGAGCTGTCGGTCGAGTTCCAGGTCTCCACGGGCCGCATGCCGCTGCAGGCCCAGGGCCCGCAGGCCCCGCAGAAGGCTCCGCAGTTCACGGAAGACCAGATCAAGGCGATGGCCTCGTGGGTCCAGTCGGTCGCACCCGGCCCGACCTATCCCGACAAGCGGATCCTCGACGGGGAGGGCGACCTCACCCAAGGCGCGGAACTGTTCCGCATCAACTGCGCGATGTGCCACAACGTCGCCGCAGCCGGTGGCGCGTTGACCGAGGGCAAGTACGCCCCCGCGCTGACCAAGACCAGCCCGTTGCACATCTACGCCGCGATGGTCACCGGCCCGCAGAACATGCCGGTGTTCAACGACATGACGATCACGCCCGATGAGAAGCGCGACATCATCTCGTCGCTCATGTACCTGCAGAAGAGCGAGCCCGTGGGTGGTTTCACCCTCGGCTCCCTCGGCCCGGTCTCCGAAGGCCTGTTCATCTGGATCTTCGGCATCGGCACACTGATCGGCATCTCGGTGTGGATCACCGCGAAGTCCAACTGACGTAACACTGACGAAGAATTCCAGGACGAGGAGCACAATGTCACACGAGGAAGAGCCGCAGGCGCTCGAGAAGGCTCACCAGCCTTCGTCGGGACTCGTCGTCGCGGTCGCCGACCCCGTGCAGAACCCCGGTCTGCCGCCCCACCGTGAGCGGATGACCGACAAGGACCCGGCGGCGATGAGCCGCGCGGTCCGCACCGTCTACACGCTGTTCTACATCTCACTCGCCGCCAGCCTTTGGGCCGTCGCGGCGTACATGCTCTTCCCGATCGAAAGCGGTGAATTCGGAGACATCCGGAGCAACAACCTCTTCATCGGCCTCGGCATCGGGTTCGCTCTGCTGACCATCGGCATCGCTGCGATCCACTGGTCGAAGGCGATCATGCCCGACAAGGAGCACATCGAGGCGCGACACTCGACCCGCGGTAAGGAGTCGACGCGCGAAGCGGCCGTCAACGTCTTCCGTGAGGCGAACGAAGAATCCGGCTTCGGTCGTCGCACCGCTATCCGAGGCGGTCTCATCGCGGCGGTCGTCGCGTCGATCGTCCCCGGCGTGACGCTCTTCCGGGGCCTCGCTCCGCACTCCTCCGAGGAGAACCCGCTGGCCGGTGACCCGGTCGCCCTTCTGAAGCACACCATGTGGACGGAAGGCGAGCGTCTCGCGCACGACCCTTCCGGCCTGCCCATCCGCGCGGCTGACGTCGCGCTGGGATCAGCGGTCCATGTCATCCCCGAGTCCCTCAAGGATCTCGGTCACCTCGAGGGCTACCTGGAGGAGAAGGCGAAAGCAATCGTCCTCCTCATGCGTCTGCTCCCCGAGCAGCTCCCCGCCGAGTACAACCGCCTCGACTGGTCCTACGACGGGATCGTGGCGTACTCGAAGGTCTGCACGCACGTCGGATGCCCCGTCGCGCTGTACGAGCAGCAGACCCACCACCTTCTCTGCCCTTGCCACCAGTCGCAGTTCGACGTGTCGCGCGGTGCCGAAGTCATCTTCGGCCCTGCCGCGCGGCCGCTCCCGCAGCTGCCGATCACCGTGGACGCAGAGGGCTACCTCGTCGCCAAGAGCGACTTCGAAGAGCCCGTTGGGCCCAGCTTCTGGGAGCGTCATTGAGCACCTCGACTGAATCAGCGCCGGCGACCGCCCTCGCCACGCCGGCCGACAAGCCCCTCGGCGGCCGGTTCATCGGCGCGACGGCGAACTACATCGACGAGCGCACGAGCATCTCGGGCCTCGTCAAGGAGATCGGTCGCAAGATCTTCCCCGACCACTGGTCGTTCATGCTCGGCGAGATCGCTCTGTGGAGCTTCGTCGTCGTCTTCCTGTCGGGCTCGTTCCTGACTTTCTTCTTCGAAGCGTCGATGGCTCCGACCCACTACGACGGCGCCTACGTTCCGTTGCGTGGCATCGAGATGTCGGCCGCCCTCGAGTCGACCCTCCACATCTCGTTCGACCTCCGCGGCGGACTCCTGGTCCGTCAGATCCACCACTGGGCCGCGCTGCTGTTCATCGCCGCCATCGGCGTGCACATGCTCCGTGTCTTCTTCACCGGTGCGTTCCGGAAGCCGCGCGAGCTCAACTGGGTGATCGGTTTCGTGCTGTTCATCCTCGCGATGGCGCTCGGCTTCACGGGCTACTCGCTCCCGGACGACCTTCTCTCGGGTAACGGCCTCCGCATCATCGACGGCATGATCAAGGGCCTCCCCCTGATCGGCACGTGGACCTCGTATCTCCTCTTCGGCGGGGAGTTCCCCGGCAATGCGATCGTCGGACGTCTGTACACCCTCCACATCCTGTTGCTCCCGCTGATCCTGATCGCCCTGATCGCGGCGCACCTCATGCTGATGATCATCAACAAGCACACGCAGTTCGCCGGCCCCGGCCGCACGAACGACAACGTCGTGGGCTACCCGATGGTCCCGATCTACATGTCGAAGATGGGCGGCTTCCTCTTCATCACGTTCGGCGTGCTCGTGCTCATCGCCTCGATGTTCACGATCAACCCGATCTGGAACTACGGACCGTACGACCCCTCCCCCGTTTCGGCGGGTACTCAGCCCGACTGGTACATCGGGTTCGCGGACGGCGCGCTGCGTCTGGCACCGTCGAACCTCGACGTGGTCCTGTTCGACCACACCTGGTCGTTCGGCATCCTTCTGCCTGTCGCCGTGCTCGGTCTGTTCATCGTCCTCGTCGCGATCTACCCCTTCATCGAGGCGTGGGTCACCGGCGACAAGCGTGAACACCACATCGCTCAGCGCCCGCGTCACGCCCCGACGCGCACCGCGATCGGTGTGGCCGGTGTCATCTTCTACGCCGTCCTGTGGGCCGCGGCCTCGTCGGACATCATCGCGACGCACTTCCACCTCACGATGGAAGGCGTGATCCACACGTTGCAGGCGCTGCTGTTCGTCGGCCCGATCGTCGGTTACTTCGTCACGAAGCGCATCGCGATCGCGCTGCAGAAGAAGGACCGCGAAATCGCGCTCCACGGCTACGAGTCAGGTCGCATCGTCCGCCTGCCCGGCGGCGAGTACATCGAGGTCCACCAGCCGGTCGACGCCTATGAGCGCGTGAAGCTGATCGACTTCGAGATCCACGAGCCCCTGGTCGTCCGGCCGAACGACAACGGCCGCATCCCGTGGCACGAGAACTTCCGCGCGTCGCTGTCGCGCTGGTTCTTCGAGGACCGCCTGTCCCCGGTCACGCAGGCCGAGGTGAATGCGGCGATCGCTCACCAGCACCACGAGCTCGAGCACATCGATCACGAGGAGCAGGAAGAGATCCGCGGCGCACACGAGCGTGCCGGCGCCGTGGATGCCCCGCTCCACCCGATCGACGACGGACACAACCCGGAGACCGCCAACCGTCCCTCGAACATCATCGTGGTGGACGAGGAGTCTCCCAAGAAGGACAACCGACCGAGCGACTGATCGCTCTGGCAGGAAAGCGGCGGGGTCTGACCGGAAGGTCGGACCCCGCCGCTTTCTCGTGCCCGTAGCGTCGATGTCATGACCCTCTCCCCCGCATCCGTCCTGTCCTACTTCGAGACGAAACTCCTCGTCGAGACCGACCCGAGCGACGTCTATGCGGCACAGCGGGCGAGTCAACAGTTCGTCCTCGTCGACGTGCGCAACGCCGAGGCGTGGGATCAAGGGCACGCTGCGGGTGCGATCCACATGCCCCATCGCGAGATCGTGGCGCGGGCCGCGACCGAGATCGCGCCGCACGTCCCGGTCGTCGTCTACTGCTGGAGCCCTGGATGCAATGGCGGCGCCCGCGGGGCGGTCGAGTTCGCACGCCTCGGCTACGCGGTGCGGGAGATGGTCGGTGGCTTCGAGTACTGGGCGAGGGAGGGCCTGCCGGTGGAGGATGTCCGTGGGCCGATCCCCCGCCGGTTCGACCCGCTGGTCATGCCCGTCCGCGCGGCGCCATGATCTCGTAACGCCTCACGCCGTCGCCAGTCCGTCCGGCATTCTCCCGAACTGCAGAGACCACCGCGGTCACGTTCTCGCGCGACGAGGCTCGCAGGGAAGGCGGGCGGCCGCAGGTGCCGCCTGCCGAAGTCGCGCACGCCGAAGTCGTCCTCACCGTTTCCGCCGGCAGTGAGGTCCCGGAGCGGGCGGGTCGAGGCCACCTCCGCCGGGCCGGTGGCCTTCGGTGCCCAGCAGCCACGGCGCTGAGGTCGTGCATCCGCGGCCGAAACGAGATCGCGGTACGGACGAACGCCAACGCCGTCCGCCACGGTTGCGGCGGACGGCGTTGTGAGAAGAAGGGAACTGACGTCCGAACTGACGCCTGCGTGAAGACGCGAGGCTCAGCGGGCGAAGTAACCCCGGTAGTACTCGTAAACCCAGCCGACGATGGCGACGACGAAGATGCCGACGCCGATCGGGATCATGAACTCTCCGACAGCCAGCCCGATGAAGGCGATCGCTGCCGAGCCCGCGAGGACGAGGGGCCACCAGGACCAGGGCGAGAACTCCCCCATCTCGGGGTCACCGTCATCGATGTCCGCCGTCAGCGAGTCCTCGGGCAGCGTGCCGCCCTGAGCCTTCTCGACGCGGCTGGAGTAGAACGCGATCATCGCGGCCATCATCGTCACGAAGACCAGGCCGACGGATCCGACCCACTCGATCCGGTTGAACACCGGCAGCTGCGGGTGGGCCAGGATGTTCCACCCGACGTACACGACGGCGACGAGGGCGAAGAACGCCGACAGCACCCACCAGAGGTTGACGTTGGTCTTCACTTACTTGACCTCACCGTTCGACAGATCGACCACCGGGGCGTCGGGTGCGTCCTTCGCAGGACCCACGCCGACGGGGATGCCGGCTTCGGGGTGGTTCAGGTCGAAGGCGGGCCGCTCGCTGCGGATCCGCGGGATCGACGTGAAGTTGTGACGCGGCGGCGGGCAGCTGGTCGCCCACTCGAGCGAGCCACCGTAGCCCCACGGGTCGTTGACCGTGACGCGCGGTGCGGTTCGAGCCGTGATCCAGACGTTCAAGAGGAACGGAACCATGGATGCCGCGAGGATCATCGACCCGATCGTCGAGACCTGGTTCTGCCAGGTCCATCCGTCCGCTGCCGAGTAGTCCGCGTAGCGGCGGACCATGCCGTCCGCTCCCAGCCAGTGCTGGATGAGGAAGGTCATGTGGAATCCGATGAACAGCAGCCAGAAGTGCACGAGGCCGAGACGTTCGTTGAGCATCTTGCCGGTCCACTTGGGCCACCAGAAGTAGAAGCCGGCGAACATCGCGAACACGACGGTGCCGAAGACGACGTAGTGGAAGTGCGCGACGACGAAGTACGAGTCCGACACATGGAAGTCGAGCGGGGGCGACGACAGGATGATGCCGGTCAGACCACCGAAGACGAAGGAGACGAGGAAGCCGAGCGCGAAAACCATCGGGGTCTCGAAGGTGATCGAACCTCGCCACATCGTGCCGATCCAGTTGAAGATCTTCACGCCCGTCGGGACGGCGATGAGCATCGTCATCAGCGCGAAGAACGGCAGGAGGACCGCGCCGGTGACGTACATGTGGTGGGCCCACACCGAGACGGAGAGTGCGGCGATCGCGATCGTCGCGTAGACGAGGGTCTTGTATCCGAAGATCGGCTTGCGGCTGAACACCGGGAAGATCTCCGACACGATGCCGAAGAACGGCAGGGCGATGATGTAGACCTCGGGGTGTCCGAAGAACCAGAAGAGGTGCTGCCAGAGCAGGACGCCGCCGTTGGCCGGGTCGTAGATGTGAGCGCCGAGGATGCGGTCCGCCGCAGCTGCGAAGATCGCCGCCGCGAGGACCGGGAACGCCATGAGGATCAGGAGACTCGTGATGAGCGTGTTCCAGGTGAAGATCGGCATGCGCCACATCGTCATACCGGGGGCGCGCATCGTGATGATCGTGGTGATGAAGTTCACCGCGCCGAGGATCGTGCCGAATCCGGAGATGCCGAGTCCGAGCATCCAGAGGTTTCCACCGGCACCCGGAGAGAACGATGCACTCGCGAGCGGCTGGTAGGCGAACCATCCGAACGATGCCG
>Ga0207790_1000661_pt1 | contig 11194 bp, 10 predicted proteins | sample HigsolmetaGSP14D_FD_184842 | JGI IMG/M metagenome (GOLD analysis project Ga0207790, IMG submission 184842) | High solid enriched microbial communities from the Joint BioEnergy Institute, USA - SP1-4-D (SPAdes) | ecosystem: Engineered > Bioreactor > SSF (Solid state fermentation) > Aerobic >...
GGGCTGTTCGAGATGATCGCCAAGCAGGAAGCCAGCATCCGCGAAAACCCGGCGGCGGCGGCCACCAGCCTGGCGAAGAAAGTGTTCGGCGCGCTGTAAGCGGCGAGCTGCAAGAAAAGGGGCTGGCGCGTATGCACCAGCCCCTTTTTTCTGCGTTGCGGGACGGATAAAGCGTCGTCCAGCCTACGACTGTAATGGCTGAAAAGGGGCGGGAGCGGTCGTTCGTAGGGTGGACCGGGGCGCGTAGCTGACGCTTCACCTACGCGGCCCGACCCGTCCACCACCCCGTGATCGCAACGGTGGATGAAAAGAGCGTCATCCACCCTACGAAGTTATGCACTGGTGATTATCTGTGGGAGCGGGCCATGCCCGCGATTTTTCGCGCGCATGGCGCGCTCCCACAGTGGATCGGCGAACGGCTGCTTTTGCCTTTGAGCGACTACTCAGGCCAATCGCTCGGATACGCCATCTGATGTGTGACACCACACTCGCCTTGCGAGCGAGGCGCTAGCGGCCGTTCAGTGGCGGTCCGGCAGGGTCTTCTGCTTGAGGATGTACAGGCTCACCAGCACGGCACTGGTCAGCATGAACAGCCGCGCCCAGATCAGCGGCACCAGCGCGCAGGAAATGCCGATACTCAGCCACATCAGGCCGATGGCGTAGATCTTCGCCTTGCGCGGGATACCTTCGCCGGCCAGGTAGTCGCGAATCCATGGCCCCAGGCGCGGGTGTTCCACCAACCACAGGTAGAAGCGCTTCGAGCTGCGCATGAAGCATGCCGCAGCCAACAGCAGGAACGGGGTGGTGGGCAATAGCGGCAGGAAGATGCCAAGCACGCCCAGCGCCACGCTCAGCCAGCCGATGGTCAGCAGGCAGTAGCGCAGCAGCGGGTTGCGGGTTTCGAAGGGTTCGCGCGCCATGACGATGGCGTCGCCATCAATGTGGGCGAGGCTTGAGCAGCGCCGGCTTCTCGTCGGGGGCGTTGCACAGCAGGAACAGCGCGGTCAGCAGCTCGGGGATCTGATCGACCATGCTGTCGACCAGGTCGCGGTCGCGGGCGATCTCGGCGAACTCCGGCTGCTCGTCGAACAGCCCCGAACCGACCATGATCGGCAGCAGCAGCTCGCTGACTTCGTCTTCGGCGTCGTCGAACCATACGCTCTCACGCAGGAACACGCCTTCCATGAAGCCGATGCACCAGCCGCGCAGGTCGGAATCGTCCGGCTCGTCACCCAGGTCCAGGTCGCACGGCACTTCCGGCTCGTCGTCACTGGCCAGTTGGCGGGCGATATGGGCCTGCAGCTGGATCAGGGTGGCTTCGATATCGTCGCGCTCCTCGTCGCTGCGGTAGTGCGGCGGCTCGGAGAACAGGGCGTCGATCCACTCGCGCGGCTCGATCTTTTCCGGACAGATGGACAGAGCCGTCAGATAGCCATGGGCGGCGACATAGTCCAGAGCCTCTTCGTGCAGGTCATCGGCATCGAGAAAGGCTTGCAGGCGGGACAGTTGCTCGGCGAAGGACATCGGTGGCTACCTTGGAAAAGTAAACGAGGCTGGATTCTAGCAGGCTGTTGAAAAACTATCTGCGTTACGTTGCAGCGCCCGGAAAAGGCAGCGGCTGCCTGGCCCGGGCTTTTCAGCCGTGCTCTAGTGCAGACCGGCGCAGTCGGCCAGAGTTGCAGGTAAAGAGCGCTGCCAAGGCCGCACCTTGCAGCTCAGGTGCGTATAATGCCCCGCTTGATTCGGAGACCCTACATGCTCGAGCAGGCGCAACGCATCCTCAAAGACGTATTCGGCTATGACAGCTTCCGGGGTCGCCAGGGCGCGATCATCGAGCGCGTGGCCAGCGGCGGCGATGCGCTGGTGCTGATGCCCACCGGCGGCGGCAAGTCGCTGTGCTTCCAGGTGCCGGCGCTGCTGCGTGACGGGCTGGCCGTGGTGGTGTCGCCGCTGATCGCCCTGATGGACGACCAGGTGGCGACCCTGGAAGAGCTCGGCGTGGCGGCGGTGGCGCTGAATTCCACCCTGGAGGCCGACCAGCAGCGCGATATTGCCGAGCGTATTCGCCGTGGCGAGATCAAGATGCTCTACCTGGCCCCCGAGCGCCTGGTGCAGCCGCGCATGCTGGCGTTCCTGCAGCAGTTGCAGATCGCCCTGTTCGCCATCGACGAAGCCCACTGCGTGTCGCAGTGGGGGCATGATTTCCGTCCGGAATACCTGCAGCTGGGGCAACTGGCCGAGTTCTTCCCTGACGTGCCGCGCATCGCCCTGACGGCGACCGCCGATATGCGGACCCGCGAGGAAATCGTCAATCGCCTGCACCTGCAGGATGCCGAGCGCTTTCTGTCGAGCTTCGACCGGCCCAACATCTTCTACCGCATCGTACCCAAGGAGCAGCCGCGCAAGCAGCTGCTGGCCTTCCTGGCGGCGCGCAAGGGCGATGCCGGCATCGTCTATTGCCTGTCACGCAAGAAGGTCGAGGAGGTGGCGGGCTTTCTGACCGAGCAGGGTTTCCCGGCGTTGCCCTATCACGCAGGCCTGCCGGCCGAGCTGCGGGCGTTCAACCAGAAGCGCTTTCTCAACGAGGAAGGCTTGATCATGGTAGCCACCATCGCCTTTGGCATGGGCATCGACAAACCCAACGTGCGCTTCGTCGCGCACCTGGACCTGCCCAAGTCGCTGGAGGCCTATTACCAGGAGACCGGCCGGGCAGGGCGCGATGGCTTGCCGGCGGACGCCTGGATGGCCTACGGCCTGCAGGACATGATCTTCCTCAAGCAGATGCTGGCCAATTCCGAAGGCGATGAGCGCCACAAGCGTGTCGAGCAGCACAAGCTCGACGCCATGTTGGCGCTGTGCGAGGAAACCCGCTGCCGCCGTCAGGTGCTGCTGGCCTATTTCGACGAGGAGCTGCCGCAGCCCTGCGGGCATTGCGACAACTGCACCGACGGCGTGCAGACTTGGGACGCCACCGAGCCGGCCCGCCAGGCGCTGTCGGCCATCTACCGCAGCGGCCAGCGCTATGGTGTCGGCCATCTGGTGGACATCCTGCTGGGCCGCGACAACGAGAAGATGCGCGGCCTCGGCCACCAGCACTTGTCGGTGTTCGGCGTCGGCAGCGCGCTCAGCGAGGGCGAATGGCGTTCGCTGTTCCGCCAACTGGTCGCCCGCGGCCTGGTGGGTGTCGACCTTGAGGGCTTTGGCGGCCTGCGCCTGTCCGACAGCTGCCGGCCGCTGCTGCGCGGCGAGGTGACCCTGCAGCTGCGCCGCGATCTCAAACCCCAGCAGAGCGCCAAGGCGTCGGGCAGTGCGGCGCGGCAACTGGTGCGTGGTGACGAGCGCGAGCAGTGGGAAGCGCTGCGCGCCTTGCGCAAACGCCTGGCCGAGGAGCACGCGGTGCCGCCCTACGTGATCTTCCCGGACGCCACGCTGCTGGAAATGCTGCGCAGCAAACCGACCACCCTGGCGGAAATGGCCCGGGTCAGTGGTGTCGGCGCGCGCAAGCTGGAGCGCTACGGCGAGGCCTTCCTGGAAGTGCTGGGCGGCAGTGAAACCCCGCCGCCAGTGGTCGATCTGCGCCACGAACTGGTCAGCCTGGCCCGGGCCGGCATGACGCCGACCCAGATCGCCAGCCAACTGGGCTGTAGCCAGAAGAGCGCCTACAGCCTGCTGGCCGAAGCCATCGCCGAGCAGCAGATTTCCCTGCAGCAGGCCCTCGATCTGCCCGAGGAGCTGCTTGGCGAGATCCAGGACGCCTTTCTCGATGGTGAAGGTGAGTTGCCGTCGGTAGCGGAGATCGCGCCGCTGTTCGCCGGTCGCCTGGAAGAAGGCGTGCTGCATTGCGTGCGCGCCGCCCTGCAGGCGGAATTCGAGGCCTGATCAGGCGCGCGACGCAGGATTATCTTGTAGCGACTGGAATCTTGCTCTCTGTCAAAAGCTATGGTTAGCTCGCTAATAATTAGTTTTTGATAATTCCAAGAGTGACCGCAATGTCCCCATCCGAACCTCATCGTTTCGCCATGCAAGTGGCGCAGTTGTCCCGCGCCTGGCGCGCAGAGCTGGATCGACGCCTCGCCGGCCTGGGGCTTTCCCAGGCACGCTGGCTGGTGCTGTTGCATATCGGCCGCTTCGCCGAGCTGCCCACTCAACGCGAGCTGGCGCAGAGCGTCGGGGTAGAGGGGCCGACGCTGGCGCGCCTGCTCGACAGCCTCGAAGCCCAGGGCCTGGTGGTGCGCCATGCGGTGCCGGAAGATCGCCGCGCCAAGAAGATCGCCCTGTGCCCGCCTGCCAAGCCGCTGATCGAGAAGATCGAGGCGATTTCCACGCAACTGCGCGAAGAACTGTTTGCCGGCATTGACCAGGAAGAGCTGCGTATTTGTCAGCAGGTTCACGCACGCATTCTGGGCAACCTGGAGCGGCGTTGATGCACGACCTGTCTCTGCTGCAGAGACGTTACGGGCCGCGCTATCCGAATTACCTGCTGATCGTGCTGATGCTCGGCAGCATGGCGATGATTCTCGCCTCGACCAGTGTCAACGTCGCGCTGCCGGCGATCATGGCCGACTTCGCGATCGGCAGGCCGCTGGCGCAGTGGCTGTCCACCGGGTTTCTCGCGGCGATGACCTCAGGGCTGCTCTTGTCGGCCTGGGCCCAGGCCCGGTTCGGCGCCCGGGCCACGGCGCAGAGCGGCTTGGCGATCTTCATCGTCACCTCATTGCTCGCCCTGACAGCCACCGGCGCCTGGCAGCTGATCACCCTGCGCATCATCCAGGGCCTGTGTGCCGGCATCGTCCAGCCGCTGGCCATGGTGCTGATCTTTCAGGTGTTCGCCGGCGGCGGTCGTGGTGCCGCGCTGGGCGCCTATGGGCTGGGGGTGATGATCGCGCCCACGCTCGGGCCGACCATCGGTGGCTACCTGGTCGACATGTTCGGCTGGTACGCGGTGTTCTGGTTGCCCTTGCCCATGTGTTTCCTGGCCATGCTGGCGGGCTTGTTCCTGATGCCCAGCGAGCGCCAGCGCAATACGCCATTTCTCGACCTGTGGGCGTTCCTGCTGCTCAACGTCGGCCTGTTCGCCACCCTCGGCGCGCTGGCCGAAGCCCAGCGTTTCGCCTGGGCCGAGGCGCGGGTATGGGCGCCGGGAGTGGTCGGCGTGGCGGCCACCGTGGCGTTCCTGTGGCGCAGCCGTTTCAGCAGCAAGCCCTTGCTGCCGCTTGTGCTGTGGCGGCACGCCGGCTTTCGCAAGGCCAGCTGGGTGGCGCTCGCCCTCGGCATGGGCCTGTATGGCACCACCTACATCATCCCCCTGCATGTGCAGGCCATCGAGGGCTACAGTGCGGGCTGGGCGGGCCTGTTGCTGTTGCCGACCGGGGTGGTGATGGGCGTTGCCTCGTTCATGGGCGGGCGCCTGAGCGACCGCCTGTCCACCGCCGTGCTGCTGGTCGCGGGCCTGCTGGCGCTGGTGGTGTCGTCGGTCGGCCTGGGCTGGCTGCAGCCCGGCGCGTCTTTTCTGGTGCTGTGCTTCTGGGCCTGTATCGGGCGGATCGGCCTGGGCATCCTGTTGCCGGCGCTGACCACCGGTGCGCTGGATGCGCTGGACCGCGATCAGGTGGCCCACGGTGCAGGCGCCATCACCTTCGTACGGCAGCTGGGCGGGGCATTCGGTGTGAATCTCCTGACCTTTTTCCTGGAGTGGCGCCATCGCCAGGAGGGCGGCGATTTCGCGGGTGAGGTGGCGGCGTTTCAGCAGAGTTTCTGGCTGATGGGTGCGCTGTTCGCGCTGACCCTGCTGGCGGCGTGGAACCTGCGGCCGTCACAACGTTGACGCAGTTCACATAACTAGCCGTATTTCCGGCTTTTTGCGTATGATGGCCAGACACTCGGCCCAACTAACCTGAACGGCTCGAGAAACTCGCAAGTCTTTGAATTATGACCATACTCACTACTCGGCGGGACAAGGAGCGTTTGCCGAGGCAGCGCTGTGCTACGCCGCACCCTGCAGAACCTTCGGCCCGCATGGAGCCGCTGCGACTGTTTTTCGAGCGGAGTTATCGGGAGCTCTTATGACTCGTGTTCGTCACCTGCTGATCGGCCTGGCATCGAGCTCGGCGTTTTATTCGGGGCTGGCGCCTGCGCTGGGGCTGGGTGAGATCACCCTGCATTCGGCTCTCAACCAGCCACTGAACGCTGAAATCGAGCTGCTGGCGGTGGGTGATGACATGACCACCTCGGACATCAAGGTGGCTCTGGCGCCAGCCGACGCCTTCAACCTTGCCGGTGTCGATCGCGTCTATTTCCTCAACGACTTGCGCTTCAGCCCGTTGCTGCGTGGCGGCAAGAGCGTGGTGCGCGTGGTGTCCAACCAGCCGGTGCGCGAGCCTTACCTGAATTTCATCGTCGAGCTGAAACGCCCGGGCGGGCAGCTGTTGCGTGAATACACGGTGCTGCTCGATCCGCCTTCGTCGTCCTCCTACAGCAGCCAGGCCGCGCCAGTGGGCGAGCAGCAATTCACCTCCTACGCGCCGCCGCGCCGCACGCCAATCGCCAGCCGCGGTGAGCGTTACCAGGTCGCCAGCGGCGAGAGCCTGTGGACGATCGCCTCCAAGCTGCGCGTCGATGGCAACCCGTCGTCGCTGCAGGACCTGATGCTCGACATCCACGCGCTCAACCCCGAAGCGTTCAGCAATGGCGATATCCATCGCCTGCGCGCCGGCGCTTCGCTGTTGCTGCCCGATCATGCACGGATGCCCGAGGCCGCGCCGGCTCAGCCTGTCGACTCCGCGGCACCTGCACAGCCCGCCGCACCGGCGCAGATCATCCCCGACACCGCGCCGCAGCAGCCTGCCGAGCCGCAGGTGGAGGTGCTGGCGCAGATTCGCCGCGTCGAGGAGGAGGTGGCCAACCGTACCGCCGAGAACCTGCAGCTGCAGCAGGATCTGCTGACCGTGCAGAACCAGTTGAAGGACATGATGACGCGCATGGAAACGCGTGATCAGCAGATCGCCCAGTTGCTCGAGCAACTGGCCCAGCGCCCGGTCGCCGCACCGGCCGCACCCGCTGAGCCGGCGCCGCAAGCTAGCGCGCCGAGCGCTGCAGCGCAGCCCGCTCCTGCGCCGGCCACGGTAGCGGCGCAGCCGGCACAGACCGAGGGTTTCTGGAACCTGTGGAACATCCTCTTGGCCGCCTTGGTGGGGTTGCTTGCACTGCTGCTGTTGCTGTTCAAGGGCAGGCGCAAACCTGATCCAGAGGCCATCGCCGAGCCGGTGGTCGTCGTGCCGCCTGCGGTGCAGGCGCCGGTGGCCGAGCCCGTAGAGCCGGTCATTGCCTCGCGTACAGTCGAGGCGGACGTGCCGCCGCCGGTGCGCGCTGCGCTCGCCCCGCGTGCCGATACCAGCTCCACCGACCCGCTGGACGCCGCCAATATCTACCTGGCGTATGGCCGCCTGGGCGAGGCGATATCGGTGCTGCGCCAGGCGTCGCAGGCCAACCCGCAGCGCCTGGATATCGGCTTCCGTCTGCTCGAGGTGCTGGCGCAGAAAGGCAATACCCTTGCCTTTGCCGAGGAAGAGATGCGCCTGCGCCAGGCCGGGCTCGATCCTGAGCGCATCGACGCGCTCAAGGCTGGCTACCCCGCGCTGTTCGCCCAGCCCGCCGATGAACTGGAGTCGTTCGAGTCGTTAGGCCCGCTGGAGGATCTCACCCTCGATCTGGATGAGACGCCAGCGCCTGCGCCTCAGCAGAAGCCCCAGGATGACGACTTCCAGCTCAACCTCGACGATCTGTCGCTGGATGCCGACTGGGATCTGGTCAACCCGTTCGAAAACGCGTCGCGCAAGAAGCGCCCCGGCGTAGAGGCCGAAGTACCGGCAGTGCCGGACGACAGCGTCAACGATATCTTTGGCCATGACGTGAACAGCCCCTTCGCCGGCACCATGCTGGTCGAGGAGCAGGGCCCGCAGGATGAATGGCTGGAGCTCGACGAACTGCCAGCGGATGCCTCCGAGGATGCCGAGCGTTTCGTCACCAACCACGAGAACCTCACCAAGCTCAACCTGGCGATGGCCTACATCGAGCAGGATGACCTGGAAGCCGCGTGCGACATTCTCAACGAGGTGATCAACGACGGCGACGAGGAAGAGAAGCAGGAAGCCCGCGAGCTGCTCGCGCGTATCGCCTGAGTTCTTTTGCATGTGTATCGAGCGCGGCCTAGGGTCTGTTGCCGTTTCACGCACCTGGCCGCGCTTTTTCATGGGTGCTTGCAAACGCCCGTTGCTCACCGGAGTCATCGCATGAGCCCCAGCAAAGCCGAAGTGACCATCACCTATTGCACCCAGTGCCAATGGCTGCTGCGCGCGGCCTGGTTGGCCCAGGAACTGCTTTCCACCTTTGCCGATGATCTGGCCAGGGTCAGCCTCGAGCCGGCCACCGGCGGCACCTTTCGCATCCTGTGCAATGGCGTGGAGATCTGGGAGCGCAAGGCCGATGGTGGCTTCCCCGAGGCCAAGGTGCTCAAGCAGCGCGTCCGCGACCAGATCGACCCGGCCCGCGACCTCGGCCATAACGATCGCCCGACCGGTAGCTGACCGAACAGCGCGCGCTGCGGTTCAGGCCAGGCGCGAGGCGTTGGGCAGAGGCCTGTCGACGCCTTTGCGCGAAGCCAAAACGTAGGGCGTACTCGCGTAGCAGTAAGCCGTGCCCGGCCATGGCGGACTGTTCGCTGACGCTCCTGAGCGGCCGGCGCCCCGGTCCGCCCTACGTGTCTGCGGTTCAGGCCAAACGGGCGCCGTTGGGCAAGGGTTTGTCGAAGCTGGCCAGCACCACCTTGCCGTCGCTGTCATAGACACCCGTGACCAGCACCTCGGAGCGCACGCCGGCGATACGCTTGGGGGCGAAGTTGCACACGCACAGCACCTGGCGCCCCAGCAGTTGGTCGGTGCTGTAGTGCGCGGTGAGTTGGGCGCTGGAGGTGCGGATGCCCAGCTCGCCGAGGTCCACCTGCAGTACATAGGCGGGTTTCAGGGCTTTTTCGTTGGGTGCGGCGCTGATCAGGGTGCCGACGCGCAGCTCGACGCGTTCGAAATCCTGCCATTCGATGATCTGCATGGTGCTCTCCTGTTCAGGCCGCACTCTAACGGGCCAGAACGGGTGAAGCTGTCGCGCGACTGGCGTTATTTGTCGCGGGGCTGGCGCTCGCGCAATGCCTTGGGGGTTTCGCCGAAGTGCCGGGAGAGGGCGGCGGTGAACGCGCTCTGCGAGGTGTAGCCGACCCGGGCGGCGATCTCGCCGACGCTCAGGCGGCTGTTGTGCAGCAACTGGCGGCCCAGCCGCAGGCGCTTGTCGCGCACATAGGCCATGGGCGTGAGCCCGGTTTCGTCGAGAAAACGGTTATGAAAGCGCGCAGCGGAAAGCCCGGCAAGGCCGGCCAGGTCCGCCACCTGAATGGGGTGCGCGGCATGCCGCTCGATATAGGCATTCAACCTGCTCAGCGGCAGGCCTGGGCTGGGCTGGGAATGCGCTTGTGTATTGAGGCTGGCCAGCAGCAGGATGGCGCCTTGGCGAGCCATCAGCGGATCGTTGATAGGGCTGGCCGCCAGCCAGTTCACCAGGCCGCTCTGGTTCACCGACAGCTCGACTTTCTGCGGCGCCTCCAGCAGGCGGCGGCTGGCATCGGCATGATGGCCCAGGTGGCGCTCCAGCCAGTCACCTGCCGGCACGTCGAACACCAGGCATTCGCTACCGTTGCGGCTGTCGCAGGCGTGGCGTGCGCCGGCAGGCACCACCACCAGGGCTTGCCGGCTGACACGGCTGCCCAAACCGGCCACCTCGAACTGCAGGTGGCCGCTCAGGCCAAACACCAACTGGGCGTGGTCATGCTCGTGGCAGACGATGTCCTGATGGTAGTGGCGTACGGACAACAGCGCGGACATGGCGAGTTCCTCCTAGGATCGCGTCAGTGTACGCCGTGAATCGCTTTGCGCCAGGGCGCCGGTATCCGTGAGGGCGGGGTACGCCGCGCGCCTTCGTCATCGAATTGCCATGCCGCGTTCACAATCATTTCACCGCCTTCGCGCATGCTCGGCGAAAATCTGCCGGAGACCGCCCGATGAGCATCGAACCCCTGGTAAGACCGAGCCGCAAGCAGCGTGTGCGCACCCTGTGGATCTCCGACGTGCACCTGGGCACGCGTGATTGCCAGGCCGAGCACCTGGCGGCGTTTCTCAAACGCTACCAGGCCGAGCGCATCTACCTGGTGGGCGACATCATCGATGGCTGGAAGCTGCGTGGCGGCATCTACTGGCCCCAGGCGCACACCAACGTGATTCGTCGCCTGCTGACCATGAGCAAGCGCGGCACCGAGGTGATCTACGTCACCGGTAACCACGACGAATTCCTGCGCCGTTATTCGAAGCTGCTGCTGGGCAACATCCAACTGGTCGACGAGGCCGAGCACCTGACCGCCGATGGCCGCAAGTTGCTGGTGATCCATGGCGACCAGTTCGATGTGATCACCCGCTATCACCGCTGGCTGGCCTTTCTCGGCGACTCGGCCTACACCGTGACCCTGGTGCTCAACCGCTGGCTCAATCACTGGCGGCGCCGTTACGGCTATGGCTACTGGTCGCTGTCGGCCTACCTCAAGCACAAGGTGAAGACGGCGGTGAACTTCATCAGCGACTTCGAGGAGGCCATCACCCATGAGTGCGCACGCCGGGGGTTCAATGGCGTGGTCTGCGGGCACATTCACCATGCCGAGATCCGTAAGCTGGGCGAGGTCGAGTACCTCAACTGTGGCGACTGGGTCGAGTCCTGCACGGCGCTGATCGAGCATCCGGACGGGCGCATCGAGCTCTACCGGCTGGCCGAGGAGCAGCAGCGGTTGGCACAGTTGCAGGCCGACAAGGTGGTGGTCATCGAGCCGGCGGCATGAGGCTGCTGATCGTCAGCGACGCCTGGGCGCCGCAGGTCAACGGTGTGGTCACCAGCCTGCAGGCACTGGTCGGTGAGCTGCGCGCCATGGGGCATCAGGTCGAGGTGCTGTCGCCCCAGGGCTTTCGTTGCGTGCCATGCCCCGGTTATGGGGAAATTCCCCTGGCGTGGAACCTGTGGCGCGTTGGCCCGGCCATCGAAGCGTTCGCCCCCGATTGTGTGCACCTGGCCACCGAAGGGCCGCTGGGTTGGGCCGCCAGGCGCTGGC
>Ga0207790_1000662_pt1 | contig 11194 bp, 10 predicted proteins | sample HigsolmetaGSP14D_FD_184842 | JGI IMG/M metagenome (GOLD analysis project Ga0207790, IMG submission 184842) | High solid enriched microbial communities from the Joint BioEnergy Institute, USA - SP1-4-D (SPAdes) | ecosystem: Engineered > Bioreactor > SSF (Solid state fermentation) > Aerobic >...
CTTGGACCAGGTGGTCAGCCGCTTGTGAACGATGCCGACCAGCGCGCGCAGCAGGGTATAAATCGCGGCGGTAGCGGCCACCACGATGCCGATGGCGATCCACAGGTCGCGATCCAACCAGATGTTCCACTGTTCCATACGGGGGTCTCCTGATTAAAGCCGATACAGGTTTCTGTAGGCCTCAGGGCGCAGAAGTTCAGGTCAATGGCCTGACGGAGCGGGCGCGGGGGTCGCCCGCATGCGGCAGGCTGTCGCATGTCGGCATGCCAATGGCCGGCAGCTGCGCTATGGTAGAGGGGTGATCTGCAGGCTGCGCCGCGCAGCCAGGTAGTGGTCACTGGCCTCTGTCGCCGCAAACGATGCGGCACGGGTAACCCTGATGCGGGCACCAAGCCTGTCCGCCTGGAGAATGACGTGACCTTCTATAGCCTTGATCTGCTGCTGATTCTTTGCGTGGTTACGCTGTTGTTCACCGCTTTGCCGATCATTCTGATGCGCAGCCTCTAGGCCCGGTCAACACCTGCCCACGACCGCGAAGGTGTTACCAGAGCCCCGCAGCCCTTGTCGCGCTTCAGCCGGAGATGGCCTGCCCCAGCAACTGGCGAAAGCTGTCGGGCTGTACCTCGCGAATCAGTAGCAGGGCGCCTACCGTGCGTGCTGGCGTATTGGGCAGGGCGTGGGCGGGAATGGCGATGGGCAGCTGCGTTTGCCAGGTACGGATCAGGTCGATGGGGTCGCTGCCAGCAGGCAGCAATTCGTCGAGGCGGACCTCGATACCCATCTGCGCGGCCAGCTCGGCCGACTCCTGCAGCAGTACCTCGGCCATTTCATACTGCTCCACCGGCGTGGCCGCTTCGAAGCATGCCAACCACTCACTTATCTGCTTGCGGCATTGCGCTGCCGGGCTGCGCGCGCGCTGTAGCAGCAAATAGACCGCGCCGACCAGGACGAGGGTTATGGCAGTGAAGAACAGTTCCATCCTGGCTCCGACGCGTGAAAACGTTCAGCCCGCTGGGCTGCATGGCGGCGAAACTAACCGAACGGTCATGCGCGCTCAAGCAATTTAATGGCTAGTGGCCATCTTTGCGTCGAGGGGATCGACCTGGGCAGGCGGCCAGGCGGCAGAAATGCCGGCAACGGCGGTGGGAGCAGGGCGACCCTCAGGCCGCCCGGTCGAGCCTCAGACCTTGAGCACCAGCTTGCCGAAGTTCTCGCCCTTGAACAGCTTGAGCAGGGTTTCCGGGAAGGTTTCCAGGCCCTCGACGACGTGCTCCCTGGACTTGACCTTGCCTTCGGCCAGCCAGCCAGCAATTTCTGCCGCGGCGCTGGCGAAGTTGGCGGCGTGGTCCATCACCACGAAGCCTTCCATGCGCGCGCGGTTGACCAGCAGCGACAGGTAGTTGGCCGGGCCCTTGACCGCGTCCTTGTTGTTGTACTGGCTGATCGCGCCGCAGATGACGATGCGTGCCTTGGGGGCCAGGCGGCCGAGTACGGCGTCCAGGGTGTCGCCACCGACGTTGTCGAAATACACGTCGACGCCCTTGGGGCATTCGCGCTTGAGCGCTTCAGGCAGGTCTTCGCTTTTGTAGTCGATGGCTGCATCGAAACCCAGCTCGTCGGTCAGGTAGCTGCATTTCTCCTTGCCGCCGGCGATGCCGATCACGCGGCAACCCTTGAGCTTGGCGATCTGCCCGGCGATGCTGCCCACCGCGCCGGCCGCACCGGAGAGCACCACGGTGTCACCGGCTTTCGGCGCGCCGACATCGAGCAGCGCGAAGTAGGCGGTCATGCCGGTCATGCCGAGGGCCGACAGATACACCGGCAGCGGGGCGCGCTTGGGGTCGACCTTGTAGAAGCCCTTGGGCTCGCCGAGAAAATAGTCCTGCACGCCCAGGGCGCCATTGACGTGATCACCCACTTTGTAATCCGGGTGGTTGGATGCGATCACTTCACCCACACCCAGCGCACGCATCACGTCGCCCAGGCCCACCGGCGCGATATAGGACTTGCCCTCGTTCATCCAGCCGCGCATGGCCGGGTCCAGCGACAGGTAGAGGTTCTTGACCAGAATCTGCCCATTGCCCGGTTCGCCGAGGGGTTTTTCCACGTAATCGAAGGTGTCGCGGCTGACCATGCCGGTCGGGCGTTTGGCGAGCAGGAACTGACGGTTGAGCTGAGTGGACATGGAGAGCCTCCGTTGAAATAAGCTGTGGTGATAATCCTCGGCCTGCGATTGGACAAGGATGTCGCAGTGGCCGAATGTTTACCGATCCATTGAACTGATGGGGCGAGGTTAGCCGCCGCATTCGCACGCGAAGCGGCAATTGCCCGCTACAGTGTGGATCACGATCATGGAAGTCTGACCACGCCGAGGTAGCGATGACTGCAAGTCCCTTGCTGAGTGTGTTTCTTCCCCTGGCCCTGGGCATCATCATGCTCGGCCTGGGCCTGTCGCTGACCCTGGCGGATTTCGCCCGGGTGGTGAAGTACCCCAAGCCGGTGTTGATCGGGCTGTTCTGCCAGTTGCTGCTACTGCCGCTGGCGTGTTTCTTCATGGTTCAGGCGTTCGGCCTGGCGCCCGCCCTGGCGGTGGGCATGATGCTGCTGGCCGCCTCGCCCGGCGGCACCTCGGCCAACCTGTACAGCCACCTGGCCCATGGTGACGTGGCGTTGAACATCACCCTGACCGCGGTGAACTCGGTGGTCGCGGTGCTGACCATGCCCTTTATCGTCAACCTGTCGCTGGCCTACTTCATGGAAGGCGATCAGGCGATCCCGCTGCAGTTCACCAAGGTGCTGCAGGTGTTCGCCATCGTGCTGGGGCCGGTGGCCATCGGCATGTTCCTGCGCAGCCGCTTTCCGGGTTTTGCGCTGCGCATGGAAAACCCGGTGAAGATCATCTCGGCGCTGTTCCTGCTGCTGATCATCATCCTGGCGCTGGTCAAGGACTGGCAGACGGTGCTCGATTACGCGCCGGTTGTCGGCGCCGCGGCGCTGGCCTTCAATCTGCTGAGCCTGGCGGTGGGTTACCTGGTGCCGCGCCTGCTCAAGCTGAGCCTGCGCCAGGCCATCGCCATCGGCATGGAGATCGGCATCCACAACGGCACCCTGGCCATCGCCCTGGCGCTGAGCCCGGTGCTGCTCAACAACAGCACCATGGCGATTCCCGCGGCGCTGTACAGCATCATCATGTTCTTTACCGCCGCGGCGTTCGGCTGGTGGGTCAACGCCGCCCATGGCAAGCAGTTGAAGGCCGAGGCGTGAGAGGTCGGGTAGCGACTGATACAGGGCAGGTGGAGTGGCCTTAGCCTCGATTTTGCTTTGCTAGGCGTAAAAAGCTCGAGGCTAAAGCCTCTCCCACGAGATCGCGAACGACCGCTTCTGCCCTATGCCATTGGCCTCAAGCGGTACGCTTCCCGCCTTTGAGCAGCACCGACGTCAGAACTGTAGGGTGGCTTCAGCCCACCAAGTGGTGCCCGCAGTCAATGGCCGCTATCGCTATACCACTGGCTTCAGGCACCGCGCTTCCCGCCATTGAGCAGTACCAGCGTCAGCAGCCCGGCGACGATGCCCCAGAACGCCGAGCCGACCCCGAACAGGGTCATGCCCGATGCGGTGACCAGAAAGGTGATCAGCGCCGCTTCACGTTCCCTGGGTTCGCCCATGGCCTGGGTCAGGCCGCCGATGATCGAGGCGAACAGCGCCAGGGCGGCGACCGACAGGATCAGCGCCTTGGGCAAGGCGGCGAACAGGGCGGCGAGGGTGGCACCGAACAGCCCGGCGATGCCGTAGAAAACCCCGCACCAGACTGCTGCCGTGTAGCGCTTGCGCGGATCCTCGTGGGCTTCCGGGCCGGCGCAGATCGCCGCGCTGATGGCGGCCATATGAATGCCGTGGGAGCCGAAGGGCGCCATCAGGATCGACACCAGGCTGGTGGTGTTGAGCAGCGGTGACGCCGGCACGTCGTAACCGTTGGCGCGCAGCACGGCCATGCCAGGCAGGTTCTGCGAGGCCATGGCGACAATGAACAGCGGGATGCCGATACTGATCGCCGCGGCGATGGAGAAGCTCGGCGTGGTCCATTCCGGCGTCGCCAGCTGCAGCTCGAACTGCGAGAAGTTCAGCAGGCCCAACACGCCGGCCAGCACGCAGCCGACCACCAGCGCGCCCAGTACCGCGTAACGCGGCTGCAGGCGTTTGCCCAGCAGGTAGGTGAACAGCATGGCGATCACCAGCAGCGGCTGCTGCTCGGCAGCCACGCAGATTTCCAGGGCAATCTTGAACAGCACGCCGGCCAGCAGCGCCGCGGCGATGGAGCCGGGAATGCGGCGCATGATGCGGTCGAAGCTGCCGGTCAACCCGCACACCAGAATCAGCGCCGAGCAGACGATATAGGCGCCAATCGCCTCGCTGTACGGCACGCCGGGCAGGCTGGTGACCAGCAGCGCGGCGCCGGGCGTCGACCAGGCGACCATCACCGGCGCGCGGTAACGCAGTGACAGGCCGATGCAGGTCACCGCCATGCCGATCGACAGCGCCCAGATCCACGAGGAAATCTGCCCGGCGCTGAGCCCGGCAGCCTGGCCGGCCTGGAACATCAGCACCAGGGAACTGGTATAGCCCGTGAGCATGGCGATGAAGCCAGCCACCACTGCCGACATCGAGGTGTCGGCGAGCGGGCGCAAGCGCGGGCGTTGGGCGTCCAGCATTACAGCACTCCTTTGATGTCGGCGAAGATCGGGTACAGCGATGCTACCAGCAGTATGGCCATGCCGATGTTGAAGGCGCGCAGCACCGCGGCGTTACGCAGCCAGTTGCGCAGCAGCGAGCCGGCTACCGTCCATACCCCTACGCTTGGGCAATTCACCAGGGCGAAAAGACCGGCGATCAGCAGCACATTGAGCAGGAAATTCTCCTGCGGTGTGTAGGTGGTAATGGCGCCAATGGCCATCACCCAGGCCTTGGGGTTGACCCACTGAAAAGCCGCTGCCTGCAAAAACGTGAAGGGTTTGCGCTGCTCGCCTGCGCTACTGTCCGGTGCGCCGGAGCCGGCGATCTTCCAGGCCAGGTAGAGCAGGTAGGCCGCGCCCAAGTAGCGCAGCAGGGTATGCAGCAGCGGCACCTGCTCGAACACCTGGCCCAACCCCAGGCCCACGCAAATCACCAGCACCATGAAGCCGAGGCTGATGCCGAGCATGTGCGGCACGCTGCGGCGCAGACCGAAGTTCACGCCCGAGGCCAGCAGCATCATGTTGTTGGGGCCTGGGGTAATCGAGGTGACGAAAGCGAAGGCGACGAAGGCGAGCAGCAGTTCCGGGGTCATGGCGGTTTCTCATGGTTGAGCTGCCACGATAAGGGCTGCCAGCGAGGTCGTCGCGGTACAGCGGCGGCTATAAGCAACAATACAGTTGTGCTTCGATTACTCAGGTGTTCGACCTGTACCGCTCAGTGCCTTATTCACTGCCAGCCAGCCATCTACTGCGTGCTTGCCGCTTTCATCGAAGGCGCGCTGCAGCAACTTGACCTGCTCGCGGCGCAGCGCGCGCTCCAGTTTGGCGCCCTCGGCAGTGAGGCCGAGCAGCCGTTTGCGCTTGTCGTCCTCGGCGGTGACGCTCTGGGTCAGGTGCATTTCCATCAACTGGCGCAGCGGAATGCTCAACGCCTGCTTGCTCACGCCTAGGTAGCCGAGTAGTTCGCTGACGCTCAACCCCGGTTGACGAGCGATGAAGAACAGGATGCGCTGGTGCACCCTCGACAGGCCACGGCGCGCGAGCATTTCGTCGGCCTTGGCGGTGAACGCCTGGTAGCCGAAAAAGAAGGCTTCCATGGCGGTTTGCTGATCGGCTGAATTTTTAAGGTCAATCATGTTGACGTATATGTCTCGGGCGTCGTACTTTCGGTCAAGCAGTTTGACCTAGTTTCCATGAATTATCACCCGGTGACCTCCATGGCCTTCTCCGAACGCATCACCCGCCTGAAAAGCTCCCTGATCCGCGAAATTCTTGCCGCTGCCCAGCGTTCGGAAGTGATGTCGTTCGCTGGTGGCCTGCCGGCCGAGGAGATGCTGCCGCTGCTCGACTGGTCGCAAATGCCCAGCAGCATGGGCCAATACGGCATGAGCGAAGGTGAACCGGCGCTGCGCGAAGCCATCGCCGCCGAGGCGCGCCTGCTGGGCGTGCCCTGCGAGGCCAGCCAGGTGCTGATCGTCAGTGGCTCGCAACAAACCCTGGATCTGGTCAGCAAGCTGTTCGTCGACCCGGGTACCAAGGTGCTGCTCGAGGCGCCGACCTACCTGGCGGCACTGCAGGCGTTCCAGCTGTTCGGCGCCGACTGCGTGGCCGTGCCCCAGGAGGCGGACGGCCCGCAGTTGCAGGCGCTCGAAGCGCAGCTGGAGCGCCAGCGCCCAGCGTTCGCCTACCTGATCCCGACGTTCCAGAACCCCAGTGCGGTGCGCTACAGCGAAGCCAAGCGTGACGCCGTGGCCGCCTTGCTGGACCGTTACCAGGTCACGCTGATCGAGGATGAGCCCTACCGCGAGCTGGTGTTCGATGCCGGCAGCGCCACGCCCATCGTCAGCCGCCTGCGCAAGGCCAGCTGGATCTATACCGGCACCGTTTCCAAGACGCTGCTGCCCGGATTGCGCGTCGGTTACCTGATCGCCACGGCGGATCTCTATCCGCATCTGCTGCGCCTCAAGCAATCGGCAGACCTGCACACCAACCGGGTCGGCCAATGGCAGGCGCTGCAGTGGCTGGGCACCGAGCGATACCGTGCCCACCTGGCCGAGCTGCGGGATTTTTATCGCCTGCGCCGTGATGCGATGCAGGCAGCACTCGTCGAACACTTCAGCGACCTCGCCGAGTGGCAGGTTCCCCAGGGCGGCCTGTTCTTCTGGCTGCAGCTCAAGCAGCCCCAGGACACGCGCCTGCTGCTCGACGCGGCGCTGGCGCAGAACGTGGCGTTCATGCCGGGCGAGCCGTTCTTCATCGACCCGGATCGCCAACCCGGTTACCTGCGGCTGAACTTCAGCCACGTGGCGCCGGAGCGGCTGGGAGAGGGGCTGCGCCGGCTGGCAACGGTGGTGCGGCAGGGATTGGCCGCCGACGCGGCGTGATTATCGGCGGCTAACGTTCATCGACTTCAGGAGCGAACATGTACAAGGTGTATGGCGATTACCGCTCGGGCAACTGCTACAAGATCAAACTGATGCTGGCCCTGCTTGGCAAACCCTGCGAATGGGTGCCCATCGACATTCTCAAGGGCGACACCCAGAGCCCCGAGTTTCTGGCCAAGAACCCCAACGGCAAGATTCCGGTGCTGGAACTGGAAGACGGCAGTTGCCTGTGGGAGTCCAACGCCATCCTCAACTTCCTGGCCGACGGCAGCGAGTTCCTGCAGACCGAACCGCGTTTGCGTACCCAGGTGCTGCAGTGGCAGTTTTTCGAACAATACAGCCACGAACCTTATGTGGCGGTGGCGCGCTTCATCCAGCTGTACCAGGGCATGCCCGCCGAGCGTCAGGAGGAGTACGAGGTCTGCCAGGTGCGCGGTCACAAGGCGCTGCGGGTGATGGAGCGGCAGTTGCAACAAACCCCGTACCTGGTGGGCGATCGCTACACCATCGCCGACATCGCCCTGTACGCCTACACCCATGTGGCTCACGAAGGCGGCTTTGACCTGAGCGGTTATCCGGCAGTCAATGCCTGGCTGGCGCGGGTCGCCAGTCACCCGAAGCATGTGACCATGTTGGGGTGATTGACCTTAGACCTTACGCAGTCACTCATAGGATGGGCTAAACGCACCCGCCCCCGAAGCCGACCAACTTCCTGTGGGAGCGGGCCATGCCCGCGAATCGGGCGCATGGCGCCCTCCCACAGGATATTGCCTGCCGCGAGACCGCTCAAAACGTAGAATGGACGATGGGTTGCGCACCGCCCTCTCGCAATGGAAACGTGGAATAGGCAGGGGGCTGCTACTTGCGCAGCAGCCGCAGCCCGTTGAACACCACCAGCAGGCTGACGCCGACATCGGCGAACACCGCCATCCACATGGTGGCGTGGCCGGTGACGGTCATGGCCAGGAAGATCGCCTTGATACCCAGGGCCAGCAGGATGTTCTGCTTGAGGATCGCCGCCGTCTGTTGCGACAGGCGAATGAACGCCGGAATCTTGCGCAGATCGTCATCCATGATCGCCACGTCGGCGGTTTCGATGGCCGTGTCGGTACCGATCGCCGCCATCGCGAAGCCGACATCGGCGCGCGCCAGGGCAGGGGCGTCGTTGATGCCGTCGCCGACCATGGCCACCACGCCTTGCTGCCCGAGCAGTTTCTCCACGCTGGCCAGCTTGTCGGTGGGCAGCAGGTCGCCGCGGGCCTCGTCGATGCCGACCTGGGTGGCGATGGCCTGGGCGGTATGCTGGTTGTCGCCGGTCAGCATGACGGTCTTGACGCCCATGGCGTGCAGGCTGGCGATTGCCTCGCGACTGCTGTCCTTCAGCGTGTCGGCGACGGCGAACAGGGCCAGGGCGCGAGCTTGGTCGCTGAGCACGATCACCGTCTTGCCCTGGCGCTCGAGTTCATCGAGGCGGTTTTCGATCTCGGCCGTGCACAGGCCGAGCTCCTCGAGCAGCCGGTGGTTGCCCAACTGATAGCGCTGGCCGGCGATCATACCCTGCACACCGCGACCAGCCAGCGCCTCGAACCCCTGCACGTCGAGCAACTCGACATGCTGTTGCTGCGCTGCGCTGGCCACCGCCAGGGACACCGGGTGATCGGAGCGGGCCGCCAGGCTGGCCGCCAACTGGCGATAGCCCTCGGCATCATCGGCTAGTGCCAGGTAGTCGGTTTGTACCGGTTTGCCGTGGGTGAGGGTGCCGGTCTTGTCCAGCGCCAGATGGGTGATGTGCCGGCCGTTCTCCAGGTGCACGCCGCCTTTGACCAGGATGCCCTTGCGCGCCGCCGCGGCCAGGCCGCTGACGATGCTGACCGGCGTGGAGATCACCAGCGCGCAGGGGCAGGCGACCACCAGCAACACCAGCGCGCGGTAGACCCACTCGAACCAGGCGCCGCCCAGCAGCAGCGGCGGCACTAGCGCCACGGCCAGGGAAAGCAGGAACACCAGCGGGGTGTAGATACGCGCGAAACGATCGACGAAACGCTGGGTCGGCGCCCGTGCGCCTTGCGCCTCTTCCACGGCCTTGATGATGCGCGACAACGCGCTGTTGCTGGCCGCGGCGCTGACCTGATAGTCCAGCGCGCCGCCCTGATTGATGGTGCCGGCGAACAGGGTATCGCCCAGGGTTTTCTCGATCGGCAGGCTTTCCCCGGTGATCGGCGACTGGTCCACCGTCGAGTGTCCGTCGAGCACCTGGCCATCCAGGCCGATACGCTCACCCGGCCGCACCCGTACCACGCTGCCGATGCTCACCAGGGTGACATCCTGCGCCTGCCAGCTGCCGTCAGCCTGGCGCACCGTGGCCTGCTCCGGGGTCAGCGCCATCAGGCCACGGATGGCATTGCGCGCGCGATCCAGGGACTTCGCCTCGATCCGCTCGGCGATGGCGAACAGCACCATGACCATGGCCGCCTCGGGCCACTGGCCGATCAGCACGGCGCCGGTCACCGCGATACTCATCAGCGCATTGATGTTCAGGTTGAGGTTCTTGAGGGCGATCCAGCCTTTCTTGTAGACCTCGAGGCCGGCGGTGAGGATGGCGCCCAGGGCGATCAGCGCGACCACCCACTCCGGCGCGCTGTCAGTGAAGTGCACCAGCTCGGCCATGAACGCCGCCACACCTGCGCCGATCAGGCGCCACGGCAGCCCGTTGTCCGCTCGCTCGAGAGGCGCGGGCTGGCCTTCGCCGCGCTCTGGCTGCGGGGTGAAGCCCAGTTCACGGATCGCTTGCAAGGCCGGCTCGAGGGCATCCGGGCGGTGACGAATGGTCAGCACCCGCTGCATCAGGTTGAATTGCAGCGCCTCGATACCGGGCTGGCGGGCCAGCTTGTCGCTGATCAGGCGTTCTTCGGTGGGGCAATCCATCTGCTCGATCCGCACCCGGGTTTCGGCTGCCAGGGGCTGGGCCTGCATGCCCAGGCTGGCGATGGCCTGGATCAGCCGCGGCGCGGCGCCGGGCTGGTGCTCTACGCGCAGGGTGCGGTCGAGCAGGTTGAACTGCAGGCCGTGAACTTCGGGCATGGGCTGCAGCTTGCCGCGGATCAGGCCTTCTTCGGTTGGGCAGCACATCTGCTCGATGCGCAGGGTGCTGTTTTCCACCGCATGCGCTGCCTGGGTGGCCCCAGGCTCACTGATCCCGGCGACCAACGAGTTAGCCGCCGAGCAGCAGGATGCCTCTTTGCGTGCGGGTTTCGGGGTGTGGTCGTGATCGCAACAGTTGGCCATGATGCTTCTCCAAAATATCCTGTTGCAGAGTGAACACCCTGTAGCCACTATAGGGTCAAGCACCAGGAGGAAGCGATCATGAAAATTGGTGAGTTGGCGACGATTACCGGCTGTCAGGTGGAGACCATCCGTTATTACGAGCGCGAAGGATTGCTACCCGCGCCGCAGCGTAGCGAAGGCAATTACCGCCTGTACCTGCCGGAGCATGTCGAGCGGCTGACCTTCATCCGTAACTGCCGCACCCTGGACATGACCCTCGACGAGATACGCGAGCTGCTCAGCCTGCGCGGCCGGCCGGCGGAAAACTGCGAGGCCATCAACACCCTGATCGACGAGCATATCGAGCATGTCAATGCACGTATCGCCAGCCTGCAGTCGTTGCAGGGGCAACTGGTGGAACTGCGCAACAGCTGCCTGGCGGATCAGCAGTCGTCGCCCTGCGAGATCATTCGCCAGCTCAGTACCAGTGACACCCTGCATGCCGACAAGGATGTGTCCCATGTCGGGCGCAGCCATCAGCACTAAGAGCCTGTTCATGATCTTTCAGCCCAGATTCGCCGATTTTGGCAGCTAAGTGGCGGAAGCGGCCTTTCGTAGGGTGGACGACGCTTCATCCGTCCACCGCTCTGCGAGCGCAATGGTGGATGAAAAGAGCGTCATCCACCCTACGCCTGCAACGTGGCGATAGCGGCCTTTCGTAGGGTGGACGACGCTTCACCTACGCGGCCCGACCCGTCCACCGCTCTGCGAGCGCAATGGTGGACAAAAAGAGCGTTGTCCACCCTACGCTGGGAA
>Ga0207790_1000663_pt1 | contig 11193 bp, 7 predicted proteins | sample HigsolmetaGSP14D_FD_184842 | JGI IMG/M metagenome (GOLD analysis project Ga0207790, IMG submission 184842) | High solid enriched microbial communities from the Joint BioEnergy Institute, USA - SP1-4-D (SPAdes) | ecosystem: Engineered > Bioreactor > SSF (Solid state fermentation) > Aerobic >...
CACTCGTCTGTACTAAGTCGTTCCGGAGGTTCGCCTCCACCGCGTGATTCACGCAGACAGAGTCAAGTAAAAGGCCGTGCTTTCCGAAAGGAAGCGCGGCTTGTTGCCGTTTATGAGCTGAAAATCTGGGGCGTATGGCTGGACGAATTCCACGCGTATTTATCAACGATTTACTTGCCCGCACGGATATCGTGGATCTTATCGATGCCCGCGTTAAGCTGAAAAAGCAGGGTAAGAATTTCCATGCGTGCTGTCCTTTCCATAATGAAAAAACGCCCTCTTTCACCGTAAACGGCGAAAAACAGTTCTATCACTGTTTCGGCTGTGGTGCACACGGCAATGCTATCGACTTTTTAATGAACTTTGATCGTCTGGAGTTCGTTGAAAGTATTGAAGAGCTGGCCACTTCCCACGGTTTAGACGTGCCTTACGAAGCAGGCAGCGGGCCCAGCCAGATGGAACGCCATCAGCGCCAGAGCCTGTATCAGCTGATGGAGAACCTGAACGGTTTTTATCAGCAGGGCCTGCAGCAATCCAGTGCGCAGCCAGCACGCGACTATCTTGATCGTCGTGGTCTGAGCGCCGACATCATCAATCATTTCGCTATAGGTTATGCGCCAGCCGGCTGGGACAACGTTCTCAAACGTTTTGGCAAGCAATCGGAAGACCGCGAGTCATTGATGGAAGCGGGCATGCTGGTCAGCAATGACAAAGGCCGTACCTATGACCGGTTTCGCGACCGCGTCATGTTTCCGATCCGCGATAAGCGTGGACGCGTCATTGGTTTTGGCGGACGCGTGCTGGGTAACGATACGCCGAAGTATCTCAACTCACCGGAAACACCCATTTTTCATAAAGGCCGTCAGCTCTATGGCCTGTATGAAGCCGTTAAGAACCATCCTGAACCCGCCCGCCTGTTAGTGGTCGAGGGATACATGGACGTGGTTGCGCTGGCGCAGTACGGCATCGATTATGCCGTTGCGTCATTAGGCACCTCAACCACTGCTGAACATATTCAGTTGCTGTTTCGCAGTACCGACACCGTGATCTGCTGTTACGACGGCGACAGAGCGGGTCGTGAAGCGGCCTGGCGTGCGCTCGAGACCGCATTGCCTTACATGAATGATGGTCGTCAGCTACGCTTTATGTTTTTACCCGATGGTGAAGATCCGGATACGCTGGTTCGTAAAGAGGGTAAAGTCGCCTTCGAAGCGAGGATGGAGCAGGCGATGCCGCTCTCTTCGTTTTTATTTGATAGCCTGCTGCCGCAGGTGGATCTGAGCTCACGCGATGGAAAAGCGCGCCTGAGCACATTGGCTTTACCGCTGATAACGCAGATCCCCGGTGAGACCTTACGTATTTATATGCGTCAGGAGCTGGGGAATAAACTGGGTATTCTTGACGATAATCAGCTTGAAAAGCTGATGCCGAAGCAGGCCGCAAGCGGAACCGCACCGGTTGCGCCTCCGTTGAAGCGTACCACCATGCGTGTACTGATTGCGTTACTGATTCAGAACCCACAACTGGCCACGATGGTGCCTTCTCTGGATGGGCTGTCTGAGTCAAAAATGCCGGGTTTACCGCTATTTATTGAATTAGTGGGCCGTTGTAATGAGAATCCTGGATTGACCACCGGTCAGCTACTAGAGTTATATCGCGGAACAAATTTTAGTCAGACGCTTGAAACACTGGCGATCTGGAACCACATGATAGTAGATGAAGAAGCCGAAGCGGTGTTTCAGGACTCGCTGGCCAGCATCTATGATGCAGCGCTTGAAGAGCGCCTGGAGTTTTTGATTGCGCGCGAGCGCACTCAGGGACTCAGCGCCGATGAGCGCCGTGAATTCTGGACACTCAGTCAGGCGTTTGCCAGGAAATAACCGTTTTCAGCATGCTGTCCATTCCGAATCATGAAAGGGCAGCCGCACGAATTTTAAGGGTCGGCGTCGATGCCAGTCTGGTTACCGCCAGCGCACAGCTCCCGGAGCGTACTGAAGTACGTGAGGAGAGCGAGCACTGCCGGGGAGCAGAATGGCAAGTAAGCCAGGCCCTTAGCACAGAGTTAACAAGCGGCTTAAGTGCCGATTACTGATGGGCAAAGCCCACGCCGCGACGAAGGCAGCGGCAAGAACTAAACGCCTTCACTGCTTATTGTTGGCGCGCTGCCGACCGACACCAATCTAATTTAACAGAAGTGTGGATACCGTCTTATGGAGCAAAACCCGCAGTCACAGCTCAAGCTTCTTGTCACCCGTGGTAAGGAGCAAGGCTATCTGACCTATGCTGAGGTCAATGACCATCTGCCGGAAGATATCGTCGACTCAGATCAGATCGAAGACATCATCCAGATGATTAACGACATGGGTATTCAGGTGGTTGAAGAAGCCCCGGATGCCGACGATCTGATGCTGAACGAAAACAGCTCCGATACTGATGAAGATGCCGCAGAAGCTGCCGCTCAGGTGTTATCCAGCGTTGAATCTGAAATCGGGCGTACTACCGACCCGGTTCGCATGTATATGCGTGAAATGGGTACCGTTGAACTGCTGACGCGCGAAGGCGAAATCGACATCGCTAAGCGTATTGAAGACGGTATCAACCAGGTTCAGTGTTCTGTCGCCGAATACCCTGAAGCCATTACTTATCTTCTGGATCAGTATGACAAAGTTGAAGCAGGCGAATCACGCCTCTCCGACCTGATCACCGGTTTCGTCGATCCTAACGCAGAAGAAGATATTGCCCCAACGGCAACGCACGTAGGCTCTGAACTTTCTGAAGCCGATCGTAACGACGATGAAGAAGAAGATGAAGAGGATGACGACAGCTCCGACGACGATAACTCAATCGACCCGGAACTGGCGCGCGAGAAGTTTTCTGACCTGCGTAAGCAGTATGAAGCGACCCGCAGCGTGATTAAGAGCAAAGGTCGCAGTCATGCTGCTGCCGTTGCCGAAATCCAGAACCTTTCTGACGTCTTCAAACAGTTCCGCCTGGTACCGAAGCAGTTCGACTACCTGGTAGGCAGCATGCGCACCATGATGGAACGTGTCCGTACTCAGGAACGTCTGATCATGAAGCTCTGTATTGAGCTGTGCAAAATGCCGAAGAAGAACTTCATCACGCTGTTTACCGGCAACGAAACCAACGAAAGCTGGTTCAAAGCCGCTCTGGCGATGAACAAGCCGTGGTCTGAAAAGCTGCTGGAAGTGCAGGATGACGTGATGCGTTCCCTGCAGAAACTGGCACAGGTTGAAGAAGAGACCGGCCTGACCATTGAACAGGTTAAAGATATTAACCGTCGCATGTCGATCGGTGAAGCCAAAGCGCGTCGCGCTAAGAAAGAGATGGTGGAAGCTAACCTGCGTCTGGTTATTTCGATTGCGAAGAAATATACCAACCGTGGTCTGCAGTTCCTCGACCTGATTCAGGAAGGTAATATCGGCCTGATGAAAGCGGTAGATAAGTTTGAATATCGCCGTGGTTACAAGTTCTCGACTTATGCGACCTGGTGGATCCGTCAGGCTATCACCCGCTCTATCGCCGACCAGGCGCGTACCATCCGTATTCCGGTGCATATGATTGAGACAATCAACAAGCTCAACCGTATTTCGCGCCAGATGCTGCAGGAGATGGGCCGCGAACCAACGCCGGAAGAGCTGGCTGAGCGTATGCTGATGCCAGAAGATAAAATCCGCAAAGTGCTGAAAATCGCTAAAGAGCCGATCTCTATGGAGACGCCGATTGGTGATGATGAAGATTCACATCTGGGCGATTTTATCGAAGACACCACGCTGGAGCTGCCGCTGGATTCTGCTACGTCAGAGAGCCTGCGTTCTGCCACCCATGACGTGCTGGCTGGCCTGACCGCGCGCGAAGCGAAAGTACTGCGCATGCGTTTCGGTATTGATATGAACACGGACCATACGCTGGAAGAAGTGGGCAAACAGTTCGACGTGACGCGTGAGCGTATTCGTCAGATTGAAGCGAAAGCCCTGCGTAAACTGCGCCATCCGAGCCGTTCGGAAGTGCTGCGTAGCTTCCTCGACGATTAAGTCCGACAAAAACCCCGGTTCGCCGGGGTTTTTTATGCCTGCCTGTTCGCGCCACTCCCCTGCCCTGCCCGACGTCAGTGACTCTCCGGATGCAGTTCCAGCCAGAGCTGACGATACGCCCCGACCATCTCGTCCAGTGATGCACGATTCAGTCCGCTGGGATTCGGCAACACCCACACCTGGGTTTTCCCCATACATATCGGCTGTTTGCCCCATTCGACTTTGCTCTGTTTAAAAGCACGACGGAATGCATCCTTACCCAGAATGGCCAGCGCTGCGGGTTGATAATCCAGTACCTTCTCCATCAGGCGTTTACCGCCATCCCGCAGCTCATCAGGCGCCAATTCATTTGCCTGCACAGTTGGCCGTTCTACCAGCATGGTGATGCCGCAGCCGGTTTCCGTCAGGCGCTGCTCCTCTTCCGGCTTCAGCTGCTGCCGGGTGAATCCCGCCAGATGAATAACCTTCCAGAACCGGTTTCCGGGATGCGCAAAGTGAAATCCCTGATGGGCCGTTGACTGACCTGGATTGATGCCGCAGAACAGCACATCAAGATCGGAGCTGATAATGTCGCGGATAGCATGCTCACTCATGCCGCCACCTCCAGCGTACGCTGCTTAAGCGCGTCGCGACTGCGTTGCAGCATCTGACTGGCCCGCTCAGCATCCGGACAGGCCCGTGCCAGCGCCAGTGCGCCCACCATCTCTGCCAGCATGCTGGAGGCCAGCGCTTCCACATCCGGCAATCTCAGCTCACGCAGTATCTGCACCAGACCGGCATGCATCGTATTGAAGCCCTGGGCGAAGATCTGCCGTGTCGGCTGTGGAAGATGGGCCACTTCGCTCACCAGTGCCGCCAGCGGACAGCCCTGAGCCGGTGCATTGCGATGCGCCTCGGAAAGATAGCTATCAATAAAATCAGCCAGCTGCGTTGCTGGTTGGGTCACGGATTTAGCAGGCCTGAAGGTATCAGATTCAGCAAACATATGTTTCAGCACCTCCTCAACCAGCTCCTCGCGTGACGCAAAATGTGCATAGAAGCCGCCATGTGTCAGGCCAACCCGCTTCATCAGCGCCGCCACTCCAATCCCTTCAGTGCCGGTTTCACGCATCACACGCGCCGCCTCATCAAGGATACGCTGGCGGGTCTGCATCTTGCTGCTCTGCTTCTCCATCTCATCTCCTGCGGTGTCTGCTACGTAGCGTCTGGCTATTATAGTAATTATTACGGTCATCATATTCCAGCTTGACGACAGATATGATGATCGTCATATTGATGGCTATTATGACGACCATCATACGAGGAAAAAGAGATGTCACAATCAGGCACAGCTTTAATCACCGGCGCATCCAGCGGTATCGGTGCGACCTATGCAAAACGACTGGCAGCACGCGGTTATGACCTCATCCTGGTCGCACGGGATCAGGCACGACTCACCGCACTGGCTGATGCGCTGACGCAGCAGCACGATATCCGGGTAACCGTGATGAAGGCTGACTTAACGCATGAGCGGGACCTGCAGCGTGTGGAGTCAGAGCTCGCAAACAACGCACAGATTACGCTGCTGCTGAACAACGCAGGCATGGGTGTCGAAAGCGAGTTTCTGGAGGCGGACATCACACGCATCAACAGCATGCTGGCGTTAAATATTCTGGCACCGACGCGTCTGGCACAGGCGGCTGGCCGGGCATTTAAAGCACGCGGTCACGGCACTATTATCAATATCGCCTCGGTGCTGTCGCTGGTGCATGAGATGTTCAATGGCGCCTATAACGCCACTAAGTCTTATGTGCTGACCCTGACGCGCGCCATGCAGCGTGAACTTGCGGAGAGCGGTGTGCAGGTACAGGCGGTGTTACCCGGCGCAACCCGTACAGAGATTTTTGATCGCGCAGGCCAGTCTATTAATGAAATCCCGGCTGAAATGCTGATGGACGTTGATGAGATGGTGGACGCCGCGCTGGCCGGACTCGACAGCAAGGAGACGGTAACTATTCCGGCGCTGGAAGATCTGCAGATGTGGCACGACTACGATCAGGCGCGTGGCGCGATGGTTCCCCATCTTTCAAGGAATCGATCAGCATCTCGTTATCGTCAAAGCTGAGTCAGTCATCTGCCATAGCACCTGACATCGGGTTTTACTTAAGGCACGGGGAAGCATTATCCGTGCCGATTTGCGACTACTGCGCCAGGCGTTGCCAGATTTGTTATATAAATCAGCAGGTAAATCGCTGCTGCTTATTTCAGCAACCGGTAGCTGAGTGCTGGATCGTCCTGAAGAGATACTTTATAATCCCCGCTCCGCTGGCCCCTTAGCTCAGTGGTTAGAGCAGGCGACTCATAATCGCTTGGTCGCTGGTTCAAACCCAGCAGGGGCCACCAAATTTAGTGATAAAAAACATATACTTAAGCCGCTCGTTGAAGCGGCTTTTTTGTTACTGGCTTTTCGAGTGGCGGCAAAGTGGCGATGCATTTTCACTGCCATGGGAAATCCTCAACTGATTATCCTGAGCAGCCCGAATCAAGACCGTGAATTGCAGAGCCTTCTGCGAGTCTTTATCATCAATGGCACGGCTGGCGCCACACAGCAGAATCAGTAGACGGTTTCAAAGAGTCCACCACGCATCAATAATGGCTGAAGCCGGAAACAGCGACCCGGTTTCTCACCTGTAACTAACCCTCAACGCCTCTCATAAATCCGGCCCATTAAATATTAGCTTCATGTTAAAGTCATTGGCATTGCCTGACTCGAACAAGTGAGCAACAGCTATGCATCAGATTTTCGAAATACTCTCAGAGTTATTTAGCGCGTGGCCTGTCATGTCGGGAAAGCGAAAGGAGAAGAAGCCCGCCAAGGACACCAGGAAGATCTCAGGTCTTGCCTACGAACCTTTATGCAAGATAACGCCCGACCAAAAAAGAAATGATGTGCCGCACAAAGATGAGAGCAACTGAGAAAACGTACTCATCCTCATATTTGCTGGTGTGAACACAAGCGAGACTGGCAGAAGCTATCTTCCACGCTGACCGTTTTACCTCAGCTCACAGTTTTCATCCTCTCAAGCGGCACCGCGAATCGTCAGCGATAGTCCTGAATGTGGCGTCATCGCCACATCGCAGATCATTATCCCGAAAGCGCCCGCAACACCATACTGGGTAAGGTACGACAACGGGTTGTGATATTCTCCAGCCAAACCTGGCGATATCCCGCATTGCCCTCTGCCTGATCGTCAGATTTAGTCATCTCTCATCCTTTCTGATCTGCAACCGCTCTTCATCCGAAGTTATCCCTGCGACCTGTCGATAACGTATGGAGAAAAGGTAGCTGCGATTAAAACAGCCTGACGAGGCAATTACTGTCGCCAGCATTTAGATTTCAGGTAATTTAACCCGCGCAAACCCCATGCTATCTTGTGGTTTTGATTTTTTCAGTGGGCAAAACAGATGACAAAGTTGCGGGTAGGGATCGTGTTTGGCGGGAAGTCGGCCGAGCATGAGGTGTCGTTGCAGTCGGCCAAAAATATCCTTGAGGCGATCGACAAAACCAGGTTTGACGTGGTGTTGCTGGGCATCGACAAACAGGGACACTGGCGTCTGAATGATGCGTCCAACTTCTTACTTAACGCTGAAAATCCGGCGCTGATCGCACTGAATCACGCCGCTGAAGATGTGGCGCTGGTGCCGGGCAAGACGCAGCAGCAGATCATCACCCGTCACAACGCCCATCCACTGTCGCAAATCGACGTTATCTTCCCGATTGTTCACGGTACGCTGGGTGAAGATGGTTCTCTGCAGGGTCTGCTACGTATGGCCTCTTTACCGTTCGTCGGGTCCGATGTGCTGGGTTCTGCGGTGAGCATGGACAAAGATTTCACCAAACGCCTGCTACGCGATGCCGGCCTCAACGTCGCGCCGTGGCTGAGCGTCACTCAGGCACAACGCGCCCATCTGGATCCAGAGGCCGTGATTGCCCGCTTTGGACTGCCGCTATTTATCAAACCCGCCAACCAGGGTTCTTCAGTGGGCGTGAGCAAAGTAGATAGCATTGAAGAGTTTGATGCCGCGCTGGCACTGGCTTTCTCCTTTGACCGCAAAGTACTGATTGAACAGGGGATAAAAGGTCGGGAGATTGAGTGCGCGGTGCTGGGCAACGATGCACCTGAAGCCAGCCCCTGCGGCGAAGTGGTGGTGCATGACGCCTTCTACTCGTATGACACCAAATATATTTCTGAGAACGGAGCACAGACGGTGGTCCCGGCGGCCATCGCAGCGGAAACCAGCGATGCGATTCGTGATGTCGCCATCAAGGCCTTTACCGCGCTGGAGTGCTTTGGCATGGCGCGCGTCGATGTGTTCCTGACTGACGACGGCGAAATTATCGTCAATGAAGTGAATACCCTGCCCGGCTTTACCAACATCAGCATGTACCCGAAACTCTGGCAGGCAGCCGGGCTCAGCTATCGGGATCTGATCAGCCGTCTGATAGACCTGGCGATTGAACGCCACCAGCAGGCCAGCACGCTGAAAAGCAGCGTCAGCTGACCCGCTCCGGCGGCGTGGCGTTATGCCACGTCGCTGGAGATGCCGCAATAGTTGACGGGTGAGGTCTGATTACGGCCATTGCGCTTCGAGAGATAGAGGTTTTTATCCGCCGCCGAAATGAGCCGGTTAATCACACGGTGCCACTCCGTCGCTTCTCCGGCACTGCTATGCGCCAGTCCCAGACTGACGGTCACGGTAGCCGTACTGCCCTGTAGCCAGAATTTCTCTTTCGCCATCTTCTGCCGGATGCTCTCGGCGAGAAAATAGAGCTTTGCGGGATTCTGGTCGAACAGCACCACCACAAATTCCTCTCCGCCAAACCGGCAGACGCGTCCCTCTTTACCGATAACCTGCTGCATCCGGCGAGCGATCTCTTCCAGCACGCTGTCTCCCGCGTCATGACCAAAATTATCATTAATCGCTTTGAAGTAGTCGACATCCAACAGAATCACACCCACCTTACGATCCGGGAAAATAGGCTCCGCACGCAGGCTTTCATATAAGCCGGAACGCGACAGCAGCCGGGTCAGGAAATCGTAATTCGCGCGCAGCGCGAGCCGTTGATTCAGCTGGCGAATGGCATCCATGCTCGCGGCCACGATCAGCGGGCTAATTGCGATAGTCGCCACACCCAGCCGCGCCGAGGTCAGGTGGCTGACGGGCAGAAGGGTATCATCGCCCTGAATGTTCATTACGCCGTGCGAAACCAGAATGATTTCGACAATACCGCTCAGCAGAATCACCAGGCTGGTCAGCGGCATCGGCAACACGATGGCACACCACACCAGCGCCGGAACCGGTAACGTCAGGCTACCTGCGCCACCCATTATTGCCCCAATCATCATCGAAAAGATCAGAGCGATAACGGGTGCCAGCTTGCGCAGCTGCAAAAACTGGCGGGCTGACAGCGACGACCAGTCACGCGTCAGCAAAAACGGCAGCACCATGAGCCCGGTAGAGAACTGCTCACTAAACCACTCACCCCAGGCCATCGCCAGACCGACAGTGAAATCAGCCTGCTGTGCCAGTGCCCCCCAGCTGGCACAGGCTAACGCGGCCAGCAGGCAGGCGGGGAAAATACGTAACACATTGATAATACGCTCCCTTCCGGAATCATTCTGACGATGCTTTATCAGCAGCGTAACCGCTATCAGCACAAACAGAAGATTCGCCAGGTTCAGCGTGAAGGCAGAAAGCGCCCAGCCTGAAAAAACAGTGTCGTTAAACACCATGCCAGCAAACGTAGCCAGGTAATAGCGGGTCTGATGCAGATAAGGATTTCGGACGATAACGCCAGTGACGATCGCGTTGACTGGCCAGAACAGTGACAGCTCCTGTGGGATGCGCAGGTGTCCGCCGATAAAGCAAAATAACAACGTCACTAAAAACAGCGAAAATGCGTTCTTCTTAGCGTTGTGCTCTTCAAACAGCTGCATGCGCATACATCCGGACCTTGTCGCAGAGAGGCTGGCTGTCCACGTCAGCCTGCACAGGCGCGTGGTGTCAGAATGATTAAATCCTGGATACTCTCACTGTCATCCGGCGGTCAACCGCCCTTCCTGGGCTGACTCCGCAAAGTGACCCTGAAGAGTCTAACCCCATCAGATGACAGTAAAAATTGGGGACTTATTATGCCTCGCAAATAAAAAAATCGGATATCCGAGATATCCGATTTTTGCCTCTCAAACGACTTTACCGTTGCGTTTATCGCTATTTTACCGCAACCGGCCACTGACTCAGGCGAATGCCGCGTTTATCAGCGTTATCGCCAAAATCTTTCAGCACCGCTTTGACGTCGGGATCGATATATTCCGCATTGTCGTTATCAACGATGACCACGCTGTTCTCCGGGATCTCATCCAGCAATCCCTGGAGCCTGGGATTATGCATAAAGGTCAGGTTCTGCTGAAAGCGCAGCACATAGTGGTCATCATAGCGGGTGAGCTGCAGCGCGTTGCGATGACTCTTATAGATGCTATAGAGGATCTGCGTGGCGATACCGATACCAATACCGACCAGCATACCCAGCGTGATAATCCCGATGATGGTGGCCAGAAACGGCACGTATTGCTGCGCGCCCATCCGGAACTGCTCAACGAACAGTCGCGGTGTCGCCAGTTTATAACCGGTATAGAGCAGTACGGCAGCGAGGCTGGCCAGCGGAATGGCATTCAGCATCTCGCTAAACCACATGCCGCAAATCAGCAGCAGTACACCGTGAATGAAAATCGACAATTTGGTCTGCGCGCCCGCGCTGACGTTCACTGAACTGCGCACAATCACCGCCGTGATCGGCATCGCGCCAAGGAAACCGGCCGCCAGGTTACCGATACCCTGCGCGAACATCTCTTTGTTGGGCGACGGCGCGGGCGTCTGAGGACGCAGTTTTTTCAGCGCCTCCTGGCTCAGCAGAGTTTCCAGACTGGCGACCAGGGCTAAGGTCACCGCAACCACCCAGACCTGCGGATTCTGCCAGGCCATCCAGTCAGGCGTTTCCAGCTCCGCCACCAGCGCAGAGACGCTGTCAAAAGCGGGCAGCGAAATGCGAGCCAGACCCTGCGTCATCTCAGGAAACAGCCTCCCACCCATCACGGTAACC
>Ga0207790_1000668_pt1 | contig 11109 bp, 8 predicted proteins | sample HigsolmetaGSP14D_FD_184842 | JGI IMG/M metagenome (GOLD analysis project Ga0207790, IMG submission 184842) | High solid enriched microbial communities from the Joint BioEnergy Institute, USA - SP1-4-D (SPAdes) | ecosystem: Engineered > Bioreactor > SSF (Solid state fermentation) > Aerobic >...
TGCCCAGGAGAAGACTCGAACTTCCACGATCTTGCGATCACTGATACCTGAAACCAGCGCGTCTACCAATTCCGCCACCTGGGCACTGCAGTAATGTTCACCGTTGCCGGTACGGATCATTACGTCCGTTATTTGCAAAGCAGGTTATCAAGCTGCTTCACGAAATTTGGTGCCCAGGAGAAGACTCGAACTTCCACGACCTTGCGGTCACTGATACCTGAAACCAGCGCGTCTACCAATTCCGCCACCTGGGCACTGAAACTGATGATTGCTCATCTGTTCCGTGTTACAACGTCTCCTCGACGCTGTGGGCGCGAACTATACGGTCGTGCTTTTACCTTGTAAACCCCTGACGTCGAAAAATTATTCGTGTCGAAAGCTGACCCGGAGGGCGCTTTCGCGCTTCAATAGACACATGGCAAAAACCGACTCTATAGATAAGGTGAACAGTTTCTAATGGCCGATTGGCAATCCCTCGATCCCGAGGCCGCCCGAGAAGCGGAAAAGTATGACAACCCCATCCCCAGTCGCGAGCTGATTCTCCAGCAGCTGGCTGATCGCGGCTCACCCGCCAGTCGCGAGGAGCTGCTCGAAGAGTTCGGGCTGACCACCGACGAACAGATCGAGGCGCTGCGTCGCCGGCTGCGCGCCATGGAGCGCGATGGCCAGCTGATCTATACCCGTCGCGGCACCTATGCGCCCGTGGACAAGCTCGACTTGATCCTCGGGCGCGTCAGCGGCCACCGCGATGGCTTCGGCTTTCTGGTGCCGGATGACGGCAGCGACGACCTGTTCCTGAGCCCGGCGCAGATGCGCCTGGTATTCGATGGTGACCGTGCGCTGGCGCGGGTTTCCGGCCTCGACCGCCGCGGCCGCCGTGAAGGCGCCATCGTCGAAGTGATCTCCCGTGGTCACGAGACCATCGTCGGCCGTTATTACGAAGAGAGCGGCATCGGTTTCGTGATTCCCGACAACCCGAAGATCCAGCAGGAAGTGCTGGTGACGGCGGGCCGCAATGGCGGCGCCAAGCAGGGGCAGTTCGTCGAAGTGACGATCACCCACTGGCCGACCCCGCGCTTCCAGCCCCAGGGCGATGTGACCGAAGTGGTCGGCAACTACATGGCGCCGGGCATGGAAATCGACGTGGCGCTGCGCAGCTACGACATTCCTCACGTCTGGCCCGAGGCGGTGATCAAGGAAGCCGCCAAGCTCAAGCCGGAAGTCGAAGAGAAGGACAAGGAAAACCGCGTCGACATGCGCCACATCCCGTTCGTCACCATCGACGGTGAGGATGCGCGGGACTTCGACGACGCCGTGTATTGCGAGAAGAGTGGCGGCAACTGGCGCCTGTTCTCCGGTGGCTGGAAGCTCTATGTGGCGATCGCCGACGTTTCCCATTATGTGAAGGTCGGTTCGGCGCTGGATGCCGAAGCCCAGGTGCGCGGCAACTCGGTGTATTTCCCCGAGCGCGTCATTCCGATGCTGCCCGAGGAGCTGTCCAACGGCCTGTGTTCGTTGAACCCCAAGGTCGACCGCCTGGCCATGGTCTGCGAGATCAGCATCTCCAAGACCGGCAAGATGACCGACTACAAGTTCTACGAGGCGGTGATCCACTCCCATGCGCGCCTGACCTACAACAAGGTCAGTGCCATGCTCGAGCAGCCCAAGAGCAGCGAAGGCAAGGCCCTGCGCAGCGAATACAAGGAGGTGCTGCCGCACCTCAATCAGCTGTATTCGCTGTATCAGGTGCTGCTCACCGCGCGCCATGAGCGCGGCGCCATCGACTTCGAAACCCAGGAAACCCGCATCATCTTCGGCACTGGCCGCAAGATCGCGGAGATCCGTCCGACCCAGCGCAACGATGCCCACAAGCTGATCGAGGAATGCATGCTGGCGGCCAACGTGGCCACCGCCGCGTTCATGCAGAAGCATGGCATTCCTGCGCTGTATCGGGTGCACGACGGCCCGCCGCCGGAGCGCCTGGAAAAGCTCAAGGCATTCCTTGGCGAGCTGGGCCTGTCGCTGCATCGTGGCAAGTCGAAAGACGGCCCGTCGCCCAAGGACTATCAGGCGCTGCTGGAAAGCATCCGCGGTCGTGACGATTACCACCTGATCCAGACCGTGATGCTGCGCTCGCTCAGTCAGGCGGTGTACAGCGCCGACAATCAGGGCCACTTCGGCCTGAACTACGATGCTTACGCGCACTTCACCTCGCCGATCCGCCGTTATCCGGACCTGCTGATCCACCGTGCCATCCGCAGCGTGATCCGCTCCAAGCAGGATACGCCGCACGTCGAGCGTGCCGGCGCGGTCAGCATGCCCAAGGCGCGTATCTACCCGTACGACGAATCGATACTGGAGCAACTTGGCGAGCAGTGCTCGATGTCCGAGCGGCGTGCCGATGAAGCCACTCGCGATGTGGTCAACTGGCTCAAGTGCGAGTTCATGAAGGATCGCGTCGGCGAAACCTTCCCGGGTGTGATCACCGCGGTAACCGGCTTCGGTCTGTTCGTCGAGCTCAAGGACATCTACGTCGAAGGCCTGGTGCACGTCACCGCGCTGCCCGGCGACTACTACCACTTCGACCCCGTGCACCACCGCCTGGCCGGTGAGCGCAGTGGCCGCAGCTTCCGCCTTGGCGACAGCGTGTCGGTGAAGGTCATGCGTGTCGATCTGGACGAGCGCAAGATCGATTTCGAGATGGCCGAAGGTGCAGAGCAGGCACCGGCCGCGCGTGGCAAGCGTCGCGAGTCCGGCAGCGACGGTCGCAGTGGTCGCGGCTCGCGTGGCGGCTCGACGGGCAATACCGACGTGCAGAAAAGCCGTGACGTGAAAAAGGCCCTGCTCGCCGACTCCAAGTCTTCCGGCAAGGGTGCCAGCAAGGCGGCGGACAAGGGCGGCAAGCCGAGCCGTCACCGCAAGGGCCCACCGAAGAGCAAGGCCAAGTCATGAGTCAGCTGGAAAAGATCTACGGCGTGCATGCCGTGGAAGCCTTGCTGCGCCATCACCCCAAGCGGGTGAAGCAGATCTGGCTGGCTGACGGCCGCAGTGATCCACGGGTGCAGCCGCTGCTCGAGCTGGCGGGTCAGGCGCGCGTCGCCGTCGGCCAGTGCGAGCGCCGCGAGATGGATGCCTGGGTCGAAGGCGTGCACCAGGGTGTGGTGGCCGAGGTCAGCCCGAGCCAGGTGTGGGGCGAGGCGATGCTCGAGGAACTGCTCGATCGTTGCGAAGGCCCGCCGCTGCTGCTGGTGCTCGATGGCGTCACCGACCCGCACAACCTTGGTGCCTGCCTGCGTACCGCCGATGCCGCCGGCGCGTTGGCGGTGATCGTGCCCAAGGACAAGTCGGCAACCCTGACGCCGGTGGTGCGCAAGGTCGCTTGCGGCGCCGCGGAAGTGATTCCACTGGTGGCCGTGACCAACCTGGCGCGCAGCCTGGAAAAACTCCAGCAGCGCGGCCTGTGGGTGGTCGGCACGGCCGGCGAGGCCGAGCAGGAATTGTTCCAGCAGGACATGACCGGCCCGACGGTGCTGATCATGGGCGCCGAAGGCAAAGGCATGCGCCGCCTGACCCGCGAGCACTGCGATTACCTGGTCAAGCTGCCCATGGCCGGTAGCGTCAGCAGCCTCAACGTGTCGGTGGCCACCGGCATCTGCCTGTTCGAGGCGCTGCGCCAGCGCCGTTCGGTCAAGCGCTGAAACAATCGCCGGCTCATCGCCGGCGATTGCTGTTCAAAATATCACCAGTTCATCTTGCGTGCGCCAGGGGGCTTCTCTAGAATGTCGCCCCTTGCCGTCACGGCAGGCGCGTTCGCGCCCCTTCGTTTCAGCAAGCCAACAGTGTCATTCACTCCTTGCCTGACCGCATTTGGCGGCAGGCTACAACCCGTAAGGAGCATTCATGCGTCATTACGAAATCATCTTTCTGGTTCACCCGGACCAGAGCGAGCAAGTCGGCGGCATGGTCGAGCGTTACACCAAGCTGATCGAAGAAGACGGCGGCAAAATCCACCGTCTGGAAGATTGGGGCCGTCGTCAACTGGCCTATGCCATCAACAATGTTCACAAGGCTCACTACGTGATGCTGAACGTTGAGTGCAGCGGCAAGGCCCTGGCCGAGCTGGAAGACAACTTCCGCTACAACGATGCCGTGATCCGTAACCTGGTCGTCCGTCGTGAAGAAGCCGTTACCGGCCAATCCGAGATGCTCAAGGCCGAAGAAAACCGCAGTGAGCGCCGTGAGCGTCGTGAACGTCCTGAAAACGCCGAGTCCAACGACGGCGATGACAGCGACAACAACGACAGCGACAACGCTGACGAGTAATCACCGGATCTATTGAGGAGCCAACTCCATGGCACGTTTCTTCCGTCGTCGTAAATTCTGCCGTTTCACCGCTGAAGACGTGAAAGAGATCGATTTCAAAGATCTCAACACCCTGAAAGCCTACATCTCGGAAACCGGCAAAATCGTTCCTAGCCGTATCACCGGTACCAAGGCTCGTTATCAGCGTCAGCTGGCTACCGCTATCAAGCGCGCCCGCTTCCTGGCCCTGCTGCCCTACACCGACAGCCACGGCCGTTAAGATCTGACGTTCGACAAGTAGTAAGGGATATATCGCATGCGCGCCTTGGCAGAATTCATCATGCGCGGCCGTATGCAGGCCACCCTCGTGGTGGTCGGTTCTGCAGCATTGCCGCTGCTGTTCTGGTTGAGTGCCGCCGCGGGAAGCCTGGTGCTTCTGCGGCGTGGCCTGAGTGATGCGATCGGCATCCTCGCCTGGGCTTTGCTGCCAGCCATTGGCTGGTGGTATTTCGGCGAACCGCGCACCTTGCTGGTGTTGCTGGGGGCGCTGGGGTTGGCGTGTGTATTGCGCGCCAACCCGTCCTGGCGGCGAGTGCTGTTGTTCAGCATCGCATTGGGCCTGGTGTATGGGCTGGTACTGAGGGCGACGTTCCATGAGCCCATCGAAGCCATGGCGCAGGAGTTGAACAAGCTCTTGCCGCAGATGTTCGATGGCGTTCACCAACAGATGTCGGTGGATGATCAGGCGCGTCTTCAGGGGCTCATTGCACCCATACTGACCGGATTGCTGGCAGCGTTGCTGCAGGTGGTCAGCTTGCTTAGCCTGATGCTTGGGCGGTTCTGGCAAGCGGCGTTGTACAACCCGGGAGGTTTCGGCTCCGAGTTTCGTGAGCTGAGATTCCCGCCGATGCTGGCGATGTTACTGCTGGTCGGCATGCTGCTCGGGCCCAATCTGGGTGTCGAGATGGCCATGCTTACACCGTTGTGCAGTGTTCCGCTGGCGTTCGCGGGCATCGCCCTGTTGCATGGGCTGGTGGCCAAGGGCCGACTGTCGAAGTTCTGGCTGGTCGGCATGTACATCACGCTGCTGCTGTTCATGCAGCTGACCTTTCCCTTGCTGGTGGTGTTAGCCATCGTCGACAGTCTGTTTGATTTTCGTGGTCGTTTGACGGACAAGCCCGGTTCGGGCCCCGCCAACGGTGAAGGTTAAAAGTTAAGAGGTAACACCCAAATGGAAGTCATCCTGCTGGAAAAAATCGCCAACCTGGGCAACCTGGGCGATAAAGTGAACGTTAAAGCCGGTTACGGCCGTAACTTCCTGCTGCCGCAAGGCAAAGCCACCGCTGCCACCGAAGCCAACGTTGCTGCTTTCGAAGCGCGTCGTGCCGACCTGGAAAAAGCAGCTGCTGACCGTAAGGCTTCGGCCGAGTCGCGCGCTGCTCAGCTGGCTGAGCTGGAAGTCACCATCACCGCCACCGCTGGCGATGAAGGCAAGCTGTTCGGTTCCATCGGTACCCACGACATCGCTGACGCCCTGACCGCCTCCGGCGTTGAAGTGGCCAAGGCTGAAGTGCGTCTGCCGAACGGCACCATTCGCCAGGTTGGCGAATACGACGTAGCCGTGCACCTGCACAGCGATGTCGAAGCAACCGTCAAGGTTGTCGTAGTCGCTGCCTAACTCTCAGCGAACTGCTTAGCGGGCTTGCACTCAGGTGCCTTCCCGCTAACATCGGGCACGGTATTGCGAAAGCGATACCGTGCCCTTTGTTTTTCAACGCAAGCATTCTTTCCAGGCGCCCATGAACGACATCAGCATCCCCGAACAGTACGACCTGCAAACCGCCGCCCTGAAAGTGCCGCCGCACTCGATCGAGGCTGAGCAGGCGGTGCTCGGTGGCCTGATGCTCGATAACAACGCCTGGGAGCGCGTGCTCGACCAGGTGTCCGATGGCGACTTCTATCGCCATGATCATCGCCTGGTATTTCGCGCCATCCACAAGCTGGCCGAACGCAATCAGCCCTTCGACGTGGTCACCTTGTCCGAGCAGCTCGACAAGGAAGGGCAGCTGTCCCAGGTCGGCGGCCTGGCCTATCTCGGCGAACTGGCGAAGAACACGCCGTCGGTGGCCAACATCAAGGCTTATGCCGGCATCATTCGTGAACGTGCCACGCTGCGTAAACTGATTGGCATCAGCAACGATATCGCCGACAGCGCCTATGCACCGGAAGGGCGAACCGGCGAGGAAATTCTCGACGAGGCCGAGCGGCTGATCTTCCAGATCGCCGAGGCGCGGCCGAAGACCGGTGGCCCGGTGGGCATCAACGATATTCTGGTCAAGGCCATCGACCGCATCGACGAGCTGTTCAACAACGGCGATGCGATCACTGGCCTGTCCACCGGCTTCTCCGATCTGGACAACCTGACCAGCGGCCTGCAGCCGGCCGACCTGATCATCGTTGCCGGGCGTCCGTCGATGGGCAAGACCACCTTCGCGATGAACCTGGTGGAAAACGCGCTGATGCGCAGCGACAAGTCGATCCTGGTGTATTCCCTGGAGATGCCATCGGAATCCATCGTGATTCGTATGCTGGCCTCGTTGGGCCGTATCGACCAGACCAAGGTGCGCGCGGGTCGCCTCGACGATGATGATTGGCCGCGGCTGACCTCGGCGGTCAATCTGCTCAATGACCGCAAGCTGTTCATTGACGACACCGCCGGTATCTCGCCGTCGGAGATGCGTGCGCGTTCGCGGCGTCTGGCCCGTGAGCACGGCGAGATCGGCCTGATCATGGTCGACTACCTGCAGTTGATGCAGATCCCCGGTTCCAGCGGCGATAGCCGGGTCAACGAGATTTCCGAAATCTCGCGCTCGCTCAAGGCCCTGGCCAAGGAATTCAACTGCCCGGTGATTGCCCTTTCCCAGCTCAACCGGGGCCTGGAGCAGCGGCCCAACAAGCGCCCGATCAACTCCGACTTGCGCGAATCCGGGGCTATCGAGCAGGACGCCGACATCATTCTTTTCGTCTACCGGGACGAGGTCTACCACCCGGAAACCGAATACAAGGGCGTCGCCGAGATCATCATCGGCAAGCAGCGTAACGGCCCGCTGGGTACCGCACGCCTGGCCTTCCTCGGCAAATATTCGCGTTTCGAGAACCTGGCGCCCGGCAGCTACCAGTTCGACGACGAGTGACGGTTCAGCCCGTGGCCGGCTCGAACACCGCGTAGCCCGAACGCCCGGCGGCCTTGGCCTGATAAAGCGCCTGGTCGGCCGCCTTGTAGAGGTCGGCGAACTGTTCGGCATGCCGCGGATAGAAGGCGGCGCCAATGCTGATGCTGACGTTCAGCGCGTGGCCGGCGTAGTCCACGGGGCGGGCCAGCTCGGCAAGCAGGCGTTCGGCGACATCCTCGGCGTAACGCTGCGCATCCTCCCCGCCAATCAATACCGCGAATTCATCGCCGCCCAGGCGCGCCACCGTGTCGCTGCCGCGCACCTGTTCGCGCAGCCGCCGGCCGATCTGCTGGAGCAGCAGATCGCCGGCGTCGTGGCCATGCCGGTCGTTGATCGGTTTGAAATGATCCAGGTCGATCAGCAGCAAGGCGAGGTTCTCGTCGCTCTGCCGTGCGCTGCGCAAGGCGCGCTCGCAGCGTTCCACCAGGTGACGGCGGTTGGGCAACTCGGTCAGGGCATCGTGGAAGGCGGCATGGCGCAATTCCAGCTCCTGTAGGGAGAGCTGCTGGTTGGCGCTTTTCAGTTCGGCGGTACGCCGATCCACGGCCAGTTGCAGTTCGTCGGCGCTGGCCTGTACCTGGGCCAGGCGGGCACCTTTCTCCTCATCGGCGCGTTGCAGCGCCTCGGCACGCTGGTTCTTCAGCAACTGGATGCGGTAGGCGAGGGCGAACGAGAACAGGATCGACTCGACTGCCACGGCGACCGGAAACACGTAGCTGTTCCACGCCGCGGGCTGGATGACGCCCGTGGCGCGCAGCAGCAGCAGGTTGACGCTGGCCAGGATCATGCCGTACCCGCAGAAGTACAGGAACGCCGGAAAATAGCCCTGGCGCCAGCGTTTCAGCGAGGCCCACAGTGCAGTGGGAATGGTGGTGAGAGCCAGCAGCACGAAGATCCAGGCGCCGACGGCGCGCAGGCCGAACGCATCGGCGAGTACCGCCAGCAGATAGAGCGCACAGCTCAGGGTCAGCAGGTGGTGGGCCCAGGGGGTGTAGCGGCGCGTTTGCAGCAGCTTCTGGGTGAAGCGGCAGGCACCGAACCCCCATAGCGCCGGCACGCTGATGCGATCGAGCCAGAAGGGCACCGCCGAGCCGGGCCAGAGGTACTGAAAGCCGTGCCCGGTCATGCCGAGAATCATCAGCAGCGCGCCGGTGGTGGTGACCACATACCAGAAGTAGGCACTGTCGCGCAGCGCCAGGAACAGGAACAGGTTGTACAGCAGCAGTGCGCTGATCACGCCGTAGATCAGGCCCAGCCAGAGGTTTTCGGTCGCCACCTGGGTTTTCAGGTCAGCCAGCTGCCACACCTTCAACGGAAAGGAATTGCCGGCCGGGTCATAGCTGCGCAGATAGAAGGTAAGCGGCTGCTCGCCAAGTGCAGGCAGGCGCAGCAGCATACGGCGGTGGGGGTGGTCACGGCCTTCGGCGAAGCTGACCACCTCTCCAGACTGGCGTTTCTGCCAGCCGCCCTGGCCATCGGGCAGGTACAGCTGCAGGTCGAGCAGGGTGACCGAGGCGATTTCCAGCCACCATTGGCGTGGGGCATCGGCTGTGGCGCTGAGGGTTACCTTGATCCACCAGGGATTGGCGCTCTGGCCCACGCTGGCCTTGCCCTGGGCAGGCATGAAGCGCTGCTGCACGGCGGGGTCGCTCATCTGCTCGATGCTCAGCTTTGCGCCGGGATCCTCGAGCAGTTCCACGTGTTCGTTGAGGCTCTGGCCGCTGCTGTGCGAGGTCAAGGCGAGGGTGTCGGCATGCGCCGTCAGGCTCAGGGCGGCCAGCAGCAGAATCTGCGACAGGAATGTGGCTAGGCGCTGCAAGCGGGGGGCTCCTGAGGGCAGGCGGGTCTTGTTGTGTAAGCACAAGAGTACACCTAACCGAGCAAATTTAGATGCTGGCCCAGCAGCCGATGCCTGCTATCGGATGCTCGGTACAACCTGGCGTAGCAGTCGGGTTTGGTTAAAATTTGTGCTATATTCCGCGCCCCGTGAAATTCCTGATCAAAACGGTTACCGCCATGCAAGCCGCCAAGCCGCTGTTCGACTATCCCAAATACTGGGCCGAGTGTTTCGGCCCGGCGCCGTTCCTGCCGATGAGCAGGGAGGAGATGGATCAGCTCGGCTGGGATTCGTGCGACATCATCATCGTCACCGGTGATGCCTATGTCGATCACCCCTCGTTCGGCATGGCGATCATTGGCCGGCTGCTGGAGTCCCAGGGCTTCCGCGTCGGCATCATCGCCCAGCCCAACTGGCAGTCCAAAGACGACTTCATGAAGCTCGGCGAGCCGAACCTGTTCTTTGGCGTCGCGGCCGGCAACATGGACTCGATGATCAACCGCTACACCGCGGACAAGAAGATCCGTTCCGACGACGCCTACACGCCAGGCGGCCTGGCCGGCAAACGGCCGGATCGCGCCAGCCTGGTGTACAGCCAGCGCTGCAAGGAGGCGTACAAGCACGTGCCGATCGTGCTTGGCGGCATCGAGGCGTCGTTGCGGCGCATCGCCCACTACGACTACTGGCAGGACCGCGTGCGCAACTCGATCCTGATCGATGCCAGCGCCGACATCCTGCTCTACGGCAACGCCGAGCGGGCCATCGTCGAGGTCGCCCAGCGCCTGTCCTACGGCCAGAAGATCGAAGACATCACCGACGTGCGCGGCACCGCGTTCATTCGCCGCGACACGCCGAAGGACTGGTACGAGGTCGACTCCACGCGCATCGACCGGCCGGGCAAGATCGACAAGATCATCAACCCGTACGTGAATACCCAGGACACCCAGGCCTGCGCCATCGAGCAGGAAAAAGGTGCGGCCGGCCCAGGCAACGTCGAGGACCCCAACGAAGCCAAGGTCGTGCAGATTCTCGCCAGCCCGAAGATGACCCGCGACAAGACGGTGATTCGTCTGCCGTCGATGGAAAAGGTGCGCAACGACCCGGTTCTGTACGCCCACGCCAACCGCGTGCTGCACCTGGAAACCAACCCGGGCAACGCCCGCGCGCTGGTGCAGAAGCACGGCGAGATCGACGTGTGGTTCAACCCGCCACCCATCCCGATGACCACCGAAGAGATGGACTACGTGTTCGGCATGCCCTACCAGCGCATCCCGCACCCGGCGTATGGCAAGGAGAAGATTCCGGCCTACGAGATGATCCGCTTCTCGGTGAACATCATGCGTGGCTGCTTTGGTGGCTGCACCTTCTGCTCGATCACCGAGCACGAAGGGCGGATCATCCAGAACCGCTCGGAAGAGTCGATCATTCGCGAGATCGAAGAGATCCGCGACAAGGTGCCGGGCTTTACCGGGGTGATTTCCGACCTCGGCGGCCCGACCGCGAACATGTACCGAATCGCCTGCAAGAGCCCGGAAATCGAATCCGCGTGCCGCAAGCCGTCCTGCGTGTTCCCCGGTATCTGCCCGAACCTGAACACCGATCACTCCTCGCTGATCCAGCTGTATCGCAGCGCCCGTGCCCTGCCGGGGGTGAAGAAGATTCTCATCGCTTCCGGTCTGCGCTACGACCTGGCCGTCGAGTCGCCGGAGTACGTCAAGGAGCTGGTCACCCACCACG
>Ga0207790_1000669_pt1 | contig 11087 bp, 10 predicted proteins | sample HigsolmetaGSP14D_FD_184842 | JGI IMG/M metagenome (GOLD analysis project Ga0207790, IMG submission 184842) | High solid enriched microbial communities from the Joint BioEnergy Institute, USA - SP1-4-D (SPAdes) | ecosystem: Engineered > Bioreactor > SSF (Solid state fermentation) > Aerobic >...
ACAGCGTGGCGTCGGCCATCTGCAGCAGCACTGCCGGGGAGTCGCCATCGGCCGGGTAAGTGGCGATGCCGATCGACATCGTCACCGGGCCGAGGGTCTGGCCCAGGTGCTGCACCGTGGTGCGCTCGACCTCGCGACGGATCTGCTCGGCGCGCGCGCAGGCGCCCGCGGCGTCGAGCTCGGGCATGACGATCGTGAATTCCTCGCCGCCGTACCGGCAGGGAATGTCCTCGGACCGCACGCCGACTTCCAGCAGGCGACCGACCTGCGACAGCAAGGCGTCGCCGGCCGCGTGGCCATGGGTGTCGTTGAAGCGCTTGAAATGGTCCACGTCCAGCATCAGCACCGACAGCGGCAGGCCGCGGCGCTCGCAGCGGGTCAGTTCGCGCGCGAGGTTCTCTTCCAGATAGCGGCGGTTGAACAGCCCGGTCAGCGGATCGCGCAAAGACTGCGTGCGCAGGGTTTCGCGCAACTGCAGGTTGGCGATCGCCAGGCCCAGTTGTTCGGCCAGCTGGCCGAGCAGTTCATCGATCGCCTCGCCGTGGTCGAGCGTATGCGTGGGCCCGCTGACGTGGAGCATCCCGATCTGCGTCCCTTGGGCACTCAGGGGCAGACACAGCGCGGTCGTGCCCGGGCGCGGCATGCCGGCATCGATGTGCGCGCAGGCCATGCGCGAGCCGTCCTCGCCGTGGATCTCGTGCGGCTGGCCCCGGCGCAGGGCCCAGCAGTCGTGGGCGGTGAGCGAATCGGGACTGCTGATCAACGCCTCACCGAAGCTCGCGACGCTGTCCTGGAAATCCTGCGAAGCCCGGGTGAGATAGAAACGACCGCTCGCGCCGGGCACGAGCCGCTGGATGGTTTCGATCGACAGCTGCACGATCTCCTCCAGGGTCTGGCAGCTCTGCAGCAGGCCCGAGTAGCGGCTCAGGGCCTGGCGCTGGCGCGACAGGCGGCCGAGCTGGTCCATGCTCAGCGCCATGTCGTGCGCGGCGCCGCGCGCTTCCTGCTCGAGCGCACGTACGCGGCGGTTCTCGCGGTTGACGCTGACCATCAGCGCGACCAGCAGTGCCACCGACAGCAGCGTGCCCAGCACGACGATCGCGACCAGCCGGCGTGCATAGGTGTCGCTGCGGGCCTTGCGTTGCTCCAGCAGGCGCAGCTCCTCGCGCCGCATGTCCGTGCCGGTGGCTTCGATCTCGCCCCATTGCGCGAGCGTGAGCGCGGCATCGGTCGCCAGGCGGGCGGCCGCTTCGTCCTGCGCCTCCTGAATGTCGTAGAGCCGCCGCAGTTCGGCCAGGTGCGCGCGGGCGACCTCGCGCAGGTGACGGGCGCGCCGGTCCTGGGCCGGGTTGTCGCGGATCGCGACCATCAGCGCATCGGTCGCGCGCTCGACCTCCAGCGCGGCGACGAGGTACTGGCTGCGGAAATCCGGATGCGAGGTCAGCCGATAGGCACGTGCATTGGCCTCGGCGCTCCGGATCGAGCGCTCGGCGACCTCGATCCGGTTCATGACCTCGTAGGTGTGCCCGATCCACGCATTGCTCTGGCGCAGGCTGTTCACGCCGTAGACGCTGGCCACGCCGACACCGAGCAGCATCGCCACGGCGATGGCGAAGGCGGGGATCCGATAGGTCGACAGGCGGGACCGGGACGCGGGCAAGGGGAACGACCTGATGGCGCAACGGCCGATTCTAGCCCCGGGTTTGCGAAAGACGTGCGTGCAGCGCCGGCAGGAACGTCCCGAATGGCGGCCGGAACGGCGCTGCGGTAGGCTTCCCGGCCGTTCCGCCGCCAGCAGCCTTCCGTGTCCAGCGAACCCGTCGTCGTCGATCCCAACGCCTATCAGCCCACTCCGGTGGAGTCCGACGCCCAGCGGTTCTGGACCGACACGCGCGCCTTCGAGGTCACCGAGCGCGCCGACAAGCCCAAGTACTACTGCCTGTCGATGCTGCCGTATCCGTCGGGCGCGCTGCACATGGGCCATGTGCGCAACTACACGCTCAGCGACGTCATCAGCCGCTATCAGCGCATGATCGGCAAGAACGTGCTGCAGCCGATGGGCTGGGACGCATTCGGCCTGCCGGCCGAGAACGCGGCGATCAAGAATGCGACCGCGCCGGCCAAGTGGACCTACGCCAACATCGCGCACATGCGCGGCCAGCTGCAGTCGCTGGGCTACGCGATCGACTGGAGTCGTGAGTTCGCGACCTGCGCGCCGGACTACTACGTCCACGAGCAGCGCATGTTCGTGCGCCTGATGAAGAAGGGCCTGGCCTACCGCCGCAACGCGGTCGTCAACTGGGATCCGGTCGACCAGACCGTGCTCGCCAACGAGCAGGTCATCGATGGCCGCGGCTGGCGCTCGGGCGCGCTGGTGGAGAAGCGCGAGATTCCGCAGTGGTTCCTCAAGATCACCGCCTACGCGCAGGAACTGCTCGACGGACTGGACACGCTGGGCGGCTGGCCGGACTCGGTCAAGACCATGCAGCGCAACTGGATCGGTCGCAGCGAAGGCCTGGAGTTCGCGTTCGACGTGGCCGGCAGCGACGAGCAACTGTCCGTCTACACCACGCGTCCCGACACGCTGATGGGCGTGACCTTCGTGTCCGTCGCCGCCGAGCACCCGCTGGCGATGCGCGCGGCCGAAACCGATCCGGAGCTCGCCGAATTCATCGCCGACCTGCGCCAGGGCGGCGTGTCCGAGGCCGAGCTGGAGACCCAGGTCAAGCGCGGCATGGACACCGGCCTGCGCGCGATCCATCCGGTCACGGGCGAGGAGATTCCGGTGTGGGTCGCCAATTTCGTGCTGATGGGCTACGGCACCGGCGCGGTGATGGCCGTGCCCGGCCACGACCAGCGCGACTGGGAGTTCGCGAAGGCCTACGGCCTGCCGATCCGGATGGTCGTCGTGCCGGACGAGGTCCGCGACGCGCTCGAGGAGATCGGCCGCGACCGCACGTCGCATGCCGATCCGATGGCGACGGCGCTGGGCAGTGGCGCGTCGCTCGATGTCTACGACACCGGCGCCGCGGTGCAGGTGGTCGAGTCCTTCGAGCGCCGCATCGCCGAAGAGGGTGCGTACACCGACCGCGGCTGGCTGGTGAACTCGGGCGAGTTCGACGGTCTCGATTTCCAGCAGGCGCTCGATGCGCTGGCCGCACGTTTCGAGGGCGAAGGCCGCGGCACGCGCAAGGTCAATTTCCGCCTGCGCGACTGGGGCGTCAGCCGCCAGCGCTACTGGGGTTGCCCGATCCCGGTGATCTACTGCCAGGCCTGCGGCGCGGTGCCGGTGCCCGAGGACCAGTTGCCCGTGCTGCTGCCAGAGGACGTCGAGGACGCGTTCGCCAATCCGGGCGTCGTGCAGTCGCCGATCAAGTCCAACCCCGAATGGCGCAAGACCACGTGTCCGAGCTGCTTGGGTCCGGCCGAACGCGAGACCGACACCTTCGACACGTTCATGGAGTCGAGCTGGTACACCGCGCGCTACACCTCGCCCGGCGCGGCCGACATGGTCGACGAACGCGCGGATTACTGGACGCCGGTCGACCAGTACATCGGCGGCATCGAGCACGCGATCCTGCACCTGCTGTACTTCCGCTTCTATCACCGCCTGATGCGCGACGAAGGTCTGGTGCGCAGCGACGAGCCGGTGATCAACCTGCTGACCCAGGGCATGGTGATCGCCGAGACCTTCTATCGGGAGCAGGGCAACGGCGGCAAGGATTGGATCAATCCGGCCGATGTCGAGGTCGTCCGCGACGACAAGGGTCGGATCACCGGCGCGACGTCGAAGCTCGACGGCCAGCCGGTGCAGATCGGCGGCACCGAGAAGATGTCCAAGTCCAAGAACAACGGCGTCGATCCGCAGTCGATGATCGCCAAGTACGGCGCCGATACCGTGCGTCTGTTCTCGATGTTCGCCGCACCGCCCGAGCAGTCGCTGGAATGGAACGAGGCCGGTGTCGAGGGCATGTCGCGCTTCCTGCGCCGCCTGTGGACCCAGGTGCACAAGCACGTGCAGGGCGGGGCGACCGCTGCATTCGACATCGGCGCCGCCACGCCGGCGCAGAAGACGCTGCGTCGCCAGCTGCACGAGGCGATCCAGAAGGTCGGCGACGACTACGGCCGCCGCCACAGCTTCAACACCGCGATCGCCGCGGTGATGGAACTGCTCAACCATGTCGGCAAGTTCGACGAGGCCGATGCCAATGCGCGCGCGCTGCGGCAGGAAGCCTTCGAGACCATCACGCTGCTGCTCAACCCGATCACCCCGCACATCAGCCACACGCTGTGGCAGCTGCTGGGCCACCCCGAGACGCTGCTCGAGGACGTGCCGTTCCCGCAGGCCGATGCCGCCGCGCTGGTGCGCGACGCGCTGACCCTCGCGGTGCAGGTCAACGGCAAGCTGCGCGGCACGATCGAGGTCGCGGTGGATCTGCCCCGGGATGCGATCGAGGCCCTGGCACTCGCCGAGCCCAACGTGGCGAAGTTCCTGAGCGACCTCACGGTGCGCAAGGTCATCGTCGTGCCGGGCAAGATCGTGAACATCGTCGCCGCCTGAACACCTTGTCGTCGCGCCGCCGGCGCCACGCTTGCCGCCCCCATCGACCTCGTCCAGACTCCGCCCATGCGCATCCTCCGACCGGTCCAGACCTTCGCCATCGTCGTCCTCGTGCTGGCGCTGTCGGCCTGTGGATTCCACCTGCGCAATGCGCTGTCGCTGCCGCCCGATCTGGGTCCGGTCGACGTCGCCTCCAGCGATCCCTACAGCCGTCTGGCCCGTTCGGTCGAACGCGCGCTGGCGGCCGCGGGCGCGGAACTGGCCGGTCCGGACGCGACCGACGTCGCCGTGCTCAACATCCAGTCCGAGCGCTGGGCCGCGTTGCCGGCCAGCCTCGACGCGCAGGGCCGCGCGCAGGAATACACGCTGCGCTATGCGGTGGTGTTCTCGATGCGCGACGCCGACGGCCGCGACATCGTGCCGCAGCAGGCGATCGAGCTGGCCCGCGATTACCTCTCGCCGCCGACCGATTCGATCGGCGCCGATTCGGAGCGCGAACTGCTCTCGCGCGAGCTCGAGCGCGAGATGACCGCGTCCATCATCCGTCGCATCGACGCGGTGTTCCGCAATCCGCAGGAACGCGCGCGCCAGTGAGTCCGGCGATGCACGCGCGCTCCGCATGGAACTGACCCCCGAACGCCTGCCCGCGCAACTCGCGCGTGAGCCGCTGCGCCCGGCCTATCTGATCGCAGGTCCCGAAGCGCTGCGGGTGCTCGAAGCCGCCGATGCCGTGCGCCATGCCGCGCGTGCGCAGGGCGTGTCCGAGCGCGAGGTCTTCGAGCCAGAAGGTCGCGAGATCGACTGGAACGCCGTCGAGGCGACGTTCCGCGCACCGAGCCTGTTCGCGTCGAAGCGCCTGATCGAGATCCGTCTGCCGACGACCAAGCCCGGCAAGGACGGCGCCGCGGTCATCAGCGGCTTCTGCGCCGATCCGCCGCCCGACATCACCCTGCTGGTCACCGGCGGCGAGTGGAGCCGCCAGCACGGCGGCAAGTGGAGCGAGGCGATCACCGGCATCGGCCATCTGGTCGTCGCCTGGCAGGTCAAGCCGCACGAGCTCGAAGGCTGGATCGACGCACGCCTGCGCAGCCGCAACGTACTCGCCGACCGCAGCGCGGTGCAGCAGCTGGCCGAGCGCGTCGACGGCAACCTGCTGGCCGCGGCGCAGGAGGTCGACAAGCTCGCACTGCTGGCCGACGGCAGCACGCTCGATGCCGAGCGGATGCAGTCGCTGGTCGCCGACGCGGCACGCTTCGACGTCTTCCGCCTGCTCGACGCCACGCTCAACGGCCAGGCGGCCCAGGTCGTGCGCATGCTCGCCGGCCTGCGCGCCGAGGGCGCGGCGGTTCCGGCGCTGATGGGCATGGTGGTCATGGAGCTCGCACGCGCCGCGCAGCTGGCGCAGGTGCAGGCCCGAGGCGGCAACATGGCCAACGAGTTCAAGGCGCAGCGCATCTGGGACGCGCGCCAGGCCGGCTACCGCCGCGCGCTGCAACGCCATCCCGAGGCGCGCTGGGTGCGCTTCGTCGCCGAGGCCGGGCGCGTGGACCGCATCGCCAAGGGCCGCGGCCGCTGGGGCACCGATCCTGTCGATGCCTGGCTCGCGCTGGAGCGGCTGCTGGTCGCGGTGGCCGATGCGCGCGCGGGCGCCCTGCTCGCGGCCTGATCCGGCGATGCCGCTGCATCTCGTCTACGGCGGCACCTTCGATCCGATCCACCTCGGGCATCTCGCCATCGCGCGAGCGGCCCGCGCCCGTCTCGACTGCACGGTCCGGTTCATGCCGGCCGGGGATCCGCCGCACCGCGCGCCGCCCGGCGCGGGTGCCGAGGATCGCGCGGCGATGGTCGCGCTGGCGATCGCGCACGACCCCGGCTTCCTGCTGGATCGACGTGAGCTCGAACGCGGCGGCCGCAGCTACACCGTCGACACGCTGGCCGGACTGCGCGCGGAACTGGGGCCGGCGCAGCCGCTGGCCTGGCTGGTGGGCGCCGACAGCCTGCTCGGCCTGCCGGGCTGGCACCGCGCGCGGGATCTGCTGGCGCTTGCCCATCTGGTCGTGGCGGACCGGCCCGGCAGCCCCATCGACGCGTCCGCATTGCCTCCACCGTTGGCGCACATGCTCGAAGGCCGCTGGACCGAAGATGCCGGCCTGCTGCACGCCACGCCTGCCGGACACCTGTTGCGGCTGCACCAGCCACTGCACCCGGCCTCGGCGACCGGCGTCCGTGCGCGCCTCGCCGCAGGCGATCCCGCGGTCGATCTGCTGCCCGCGGACGTGGCCGCATTCATCGAGGAGAAGGGGCTCTACCGGCCGGCGCCGGCGGCTCCGCTATAATTTCGGCCGCACTTTCCGAGTCCCGCTCAATTGTCCAGTCCCGCACACGTCATCAAGACCCGTCTTCCCGAGCCCCCGCCGTCGGCGGACGCGCTGCTCCAGATCGCCCGCACCGCCGTCGCCGAGATCAAGGCCGTCGACGTCATCGACATCGACGTGCGCGGGCGCAGCAGCGTCTGCGATTTCATGGTCATCGCGTCGGGCACGTCCAGCCGTCACGTCAAGTCGATCGCCGATGAAGTCGTCAAGCACGCCAAGCAGCTCGGCTGCCAGCCGCTCGGCGTCGAGGGCGAGCGCGAGGCGGAGTGGGTGCTGGTCGATCTGGGCGACGTCATCGTCCACGTCATGCTGCCGCGCGTGCGCGAGTTCTATGCGCTCGAGCGCCTGTGGACCGTCGGCGACCAGCCGCCGGGCGAGGACCGCGGTCCGCGCGGTGCCTGATCGCCAGGCGCCGTCGCGTATCGGCGCGGCGGCATGAAGGCGAGGCTCGTCGCCGTCGGTGAGCGCGCGCCGGCCTGGGTCGCGGACGGATTCGCCGAGTACCGCAAGCGGCTGTCGTACTGGCTGCCGCTGGATCTGATCGAAGTCGAGCCCGGCCTGCGCGGCAAGGGCCGCGATACCGTGCGTGCGATGTCCGAGGAAGGGGCGCGCGTGCTGGGCGCAGTGCCGCGCGACGCGCTGGTCGTCGCGCTCGACGGCCGTGGTCGGCTGCATTCCTCGGAGGATCTCGCCCAGCGTCTCGAGCACTGGCGCATGCAGGGGCGCGACCTGGCGTTCCTGATCGGCGGGCCGGAAGGACACGCGCCCGACGTGCTGGCGCGCGCCGACGAGCGCTGGTCGCTCGGCCCGCTGACCCTGCCGCACATGCTGGTACGGCTGGTGCTCGCCGAACAGCTCTACCGCGCCGCGGCGATGCTGGCCAATCACCCGTATCACCGGGCGTAGCAGACGGTCATTGACGACGCTTCGTGGGAGCGCGCTTGCGCGCTGCGCATGAGGCGTCGTGAGTTGGACCGAAGGCTTCGCGCGCGAGCGCGCGCAGCGGGCTGACACCCGACGGCGCCCGCAGGCTGCGCGCGACGATTTCCGGTGGCAGGGAGTCGCCTGCGGGTCGAAGCGATCGTGCGCACCGGACGAGGGCGCGCAGAATTTCCCGAGACGCTGCTTCGTGCACGCAACCCGCCATCCCGGACATCGGGATGACGGGTGCGAGACGTCCCTCAGCCCTTCGACAGGTTGAACGCGATCGGCACCAGTCCGATCGCCTCCACCGCCACCCCGTTGCGCATCGCAGGCTGGAAGGTCCACATCCGCTGCACGTGGCGCAGGGCGGCGCGATCGAGGTCGCGGTTGCCGCTGCTGCGATGGATGCGCACGTCCATCGGACGGCCGTCGGTGCCGACGTGGACCTCCAGCAGCACCACGCCCTCGGCACCTGCGGTCAGCGCCGCACGCGGGTAGTCGGGCGCAGGGGCACGCGCGTACTGCAGGGCGACGCCCGACATCGGCGTGGGGTCGATGGCCGGCGTCGCGACCTCGACCGGCGGACCCTCGAACGCGGGCGACGCGGGCAACGTGCCGCCGTCGACGACGACCGCAGCTTCGATCGGCGCCGTGGGTGGTGTCGCGGGCCGCGGCACTGCAGGCGTGGGCACCGAAGGCGGCTGCACGATCTCGACCCGCTCTGGCGGACGCGGCGGCTGCGGCGGGGGCGGCGTGATCCACTGGAACTCCTGCTTGCGCTCGGGCAGGGCGCGGTCGATCGCGTCCTGCGTCGCCGGCACCAGCAGCACCATGAACAGCATCGCATTGAGGGCGAGGGTGCCGCTCAGGCCGACGATGCGCACGGCATCGGGACGGGGCGGCGCGTGGCGCGTCGTCGTGGACATCGATCCGCGCATGCGGGGACCAGCGGGCTGCAGCACCATGCACCACCTCCTCATCGTCGGACCGGATGGCCCGTGGAAGCGTCAACGCGGCAGCGGGGGCAATGGGGTCGATCCCTCGCGCCGGCGCATCGTTCGCTTCGAAGCTGCGCCGACCGGCGCGACGGGACAAGACCACGCCGACGAACGGAGGTCGCTGCGGGACTGGCGGTGCGAGGGCGGGCGTCGACACCGCGTGCGATTGCGGCCGCGCGGACGCGTTGCCGAGGCGCACATACGCCAGGGCCCGCGCGTGGCGGGCCCTGGCGATACATGCGGTACTGCCGGGTCAACGCTCCGGCATGTTTTCCGGTTCGCGATCGAGACCACCTTCGTCGGGACTCTCCGTGTCCTGGGTATCGGCCGGCTGGTGGGCATCGCCCTTGTCGGTCGGGTTCTTCTCCGGATAGCCGGGGTTCTGGCCCGGCTTGACCGGTGGTTCGGGGGTGGTCCTGTTCTGGCTCATGTCAGCGTCCCAGTTCGAAAACGACGTCGAGATTGGCGGTGAGCGTGGACTCGCCGGGCGAGATGGACGTGTCGGCGCTCTCGGCCATCGCGCGCATCGCCATCATCGGGCGTGGCGGCGCCTGGAAGCCGCCGCCCTCGCTGATGCTGACGATGCGACGCACGCGCATGCCCAGCGTGTTCGCGTAGACCTCGGCGCGCGCCTGCGCCTGCTTCAGTGCCGCGGCGCGGGCTTCGTTCTGGACTGCGTCGGCATCGTCGATCTCGAAGGTCGGGCCGTTGATCTGATTGGCGCCACTGGCAACCAGCGCGTCGAGCACCCGGCCGAGCTTGCCGATGTCGCGGACCTTGAGGTTCACGGTGTTGCTGGCCTGGTAGCCGGTGATCGCCGGGGGCTGGTTCTCGGCGTAGCGGTACTGCGGGCTGAGGTTGACGCCCGCGGTCTGCACGTCGCGCTCGGCGATGCCGGCGGCCTTGATCGCCTGCATCAATCGGGCCATCTGGTCGGCATTGGCGCGCATGGCCGCATTCGCGTCGGCGGCCTGGGTCACCACGCCGGTCGAGATGGTGGCGATATCGGGCGCGCGGCTGGCCTGCGCCTGGGCCGAGATCGACAGCAGGGTGCCGTCGGCGGGTGCGGCGAGGCGGGTTCCATCCTGGGCGCTGGCGCTCATCGTCAGGGTTCCAAGGGCAATGCCGCAGGCGAGCAGCAGGGGGCGGGGAATCAGGCGCATGAAGAGCTCCGGTGGTGGTGACCAAGGGTCGGGACGATCCGGTGAACGGGCCGTGAGCCAGACCGGGGTTGGCGCGGTTCAGCGGGCGGTTGGAGAGGGGTCGCAGGGTATCCTTGCCGGATGCTGCTTCTGGCTTCGCAATCCCCCCGTCGCCGCGATCTGCTGGCCCGTCTCGGCCTGCCCTTCGGGCGGGTCGACGTCGACGTGCCCGAGGTGCGTGCGCCCGGCGAACCGGCTGCCGAGTACGTGTTGCGCGTCGCGGCCGAGAAGGCCCGCGCGGGCTTCGAGGCGCTCGGTCGCGATGACGCGGTGGTGCTGGGCGCGGACACCGAAGTCGTGCTCGAGGGTGAGGTGTTCGGCAAGCCCCGCGACGCGGCCGATGCGGCGGCGATGCTGCAGCGACTGTCGGGGCGTACGCATCAGGTGATTTCGGCCGTTGTGCTCGTCGGCGCCGGTCGGCAGGTGCATGACGTCGTCGTCACCGACGTCACGTTCGACACGCTCGACGAGGCCACGATCGCGGCCTACGTCGCCAGCGGCGAGCCGCACGGCAAGGCCGGCGCCTATGCGATCCAGGGTGGCGCAGAGCTGTTCGTCACCCGCATGGCCGGCAGTCACTCGGCCGTGGTCGGCCTGCCGCTGCAACAGACCGCTGCATTGCTGCGGTCGATCGGACTGATGCCGAGCTTCCAGCTGCCCCCATCCCATCCTTCCCCCGCAAGCGGGGGATGGGGTGTCGGTGCCGTGCGGGAGCCGCCAGCGCCGGCGTTCGCCGCGACCGAATCCTCCACCAGAGATCGAGACTCGGTATGTCGGAAGAAATCCTGATCAACGTGACCCCGCGCGAGACGCGCGTGGCGGTGGTCGAGAACGGCATGCTGCAGGAGCTGCACATCGAGCGCGGCTGGCGCCGCGGCGTGGTCGGCAACATCTACAAGGGCAAGGTGCAGCGGGTGATGCCCGGGATGCAGGCCGCGTTCGTGGACATCGGCCTGGAGCGCGCCGCGTTCCTGCACGCCAACGACGTCATGCGCGCGCCGCAGCCCGAGGGCGACGCCAACGGCGA
>Ga0207790_1000671_pt1 | contig 11078 bp, 9 predicted proteins | sample HigsolmetaGSP14D_FD_184842 | JGI IMG/M metagenome (GOLD analysis project Ga0207790, IMG submission 184842) | High solid enriched microbial communities from the Joint BioEnergy Institute, USA - SP1-4-D (SPAdes) | ecosystem: Engineered > Bioreactor > SSF (Solid state fermentation) > Aerobic >...
TCTTGCTCTGCGCAATGAGACGGGCCAACGCGACGCCGTCCGCCGCCTGCGTGGACGGGTAGATGACGGTCGCCTTGAGGACGCTGTCGTCCGCTTCGATGGCCTCCATGGCCGCCTTGCTGCCCGCGCCGCCCATCATGAAGAACTCGTCGCGGCCCGCGGAGGCGATGGCGGCGAGGACGCCGATTCCCTGGTCGTCGTCGTGGTTCCAGATGGCGTCGATCTTCGGGTTGGCCGAGAGCAGCTGCGATGCCGCGGACTCGCCGCCGGCGACCGTGAAGTCGGCGGCGACCCGGGCGGAGACGTCGAGTCCGCAGTCCTTCAGTGCGTCGGCGAACCCCTGCGACCGGTCCTGCGTGAGGGGTAGCGAATCGATGCCGGCGATCTCGGCCACGACGGCGTCGGTCTTCCCGTCGAGCTGTTCGCAGATGTAGGTGCCCGCAGAGACTCCCATGCCGTAGTTGTCGCCGAGGACGGTGGCCCGGGCCGCGAAGGGGCTCGAGAACTCGCGGTCGACGTTGATGACGGGGATGCCCGCGTTCATGGCGGCGATCGCGGCCTCGGTCAGGGCCGCACCGTCGGTCGGCAGGAGGACGATGGCGTCCACCTTGTCGTTGACGAACGTCTCCACGGCGGCGATCTGCGCGATGGGGTCGTTGGTTCCTTCCGCCGTCTTCAGCTCGACGTCGTCGAAGCTCGCGGCGGCGTCTGCGGCGCCGGAGTTGATGGCGCCGAGCCAGCCGTGGTCGGCTGCGGGACCGGAGAACCCGATCGTGACGGTGTCCCCGCTCTCCGCGTTCTCCTCCGACGTGGTGCCCTGCCTCTCGGCACCGTTCTCGTCGGCTCCGGTCCCCGTACAGCCGACCAGCAGGCCGACCGAAGCGGCGGCGGCGACGCCGGTCAGGATGAGGCGCGTGCGCGCCGTCATGCGTGAGCGCATGTCTTCCTCCTTGAATGTGATGCAGCTCTGGTGTGAAGCGACCAGCGCACCTCTCGGCCTCGAGAACGCACACGAGGAGGGTCAGCGCTGACGGGATGAACATAACAGAACGGATGTCGTGTCCGTCAACTTTTGTTTTTCTATCGTCAGAAGTACCGGCGCCAGAATCCTGAACGTAAATGGCGGAATCTCGGGCGAGATGCTTCGGAGAGACTGCTGATACCTCGGCGCTGCGCCCCTCGCCAAAGGCTTGACGCGCATGTTATGTTCGCGACGTGATCAAAGATGACCATGAACCGTCATTACTCGAGGTGCGAGGAGTGACGAAGTCCTTCGCCGGTGTCCGCGCCCTCCGCGGAGTGGACCTCGACGTCCGCCCCGCCGAAGTGCACTGCATCCTCGGACAGAACGGTGCCGGCAAGTCCACCCTGATCAAGACCCTCGCCGGCGTGCACAGACCCGACGCGGGAGAGATCCGGTGGGACGGCGCGATCGTCGACATCCCCGACCCGGATGCCGGTCTCGCCCTCGGCATCGCGACGATGTACCAGGAGCTCGACGTCGTCGACGGGCTGACGGTGGCCGAGAACATCTTCCTCGGCCACGAACTCTCCCGGGGCGGATTCACCCGACGGGGCGAGGCGGCGCGGCGGACCCGCGAGCTGCTGCGACGACTCGGTCACGGTTCCCTCTCGCCCCACGCCGAGGTCGGGCAGCTGAGCGCGGCCAACAAGCAGATCGTCGCGATGGCGCGAGCACTCTCCCACGAGGTCAAGCTGATCATCATGGACGAGCCTTCCGCCGTCCTCGACAGCCACGAGGTGCAGAACCTGTTCGGTGTCGTGCGCGAGCTGACGGCGGCGGGGATCGCCGTCGTCTACATCACCCACCGCCTCGAGGAGATCCGCCAGATCGGCGACCGCATCACGGTCCTCAAGGACGGCCGGACGACGGCGACGGGACTCCCCGTCGCCGACACGCCGACGCCCGATCTGATCCGCCTGATGACCGGGCGCGACGTCGCGAACGTCTTCCCGCCGTCCTCCCCGCCCGCCGCCGACGCCCCGGTGGTCCTCGACGTCCGAGACCTGTCGCTGCGCGACGTGTTCGAGGACGTGTCCTTCCAGGTGCGCGCCGGCGAGGTCGTCGGTCTCGCCGGCCTCGTCGGATCGGGACGGTCCGAGATCCTCGAGACCGTCTACGGCGCCCGCCGCGCGACCTCCGGCACCGTCACCGTCGCGGACCGGCCCCTGCGCCGGGGCTCCGTCGTCGACGCCGTCGCGGCGGGGGTGGGGCTCTCCCCCGAGGAGCGCAAGAGCCAAGGCCTCGTCCTGGACGAACCCATCGCGATGAACGTGACCCTGCCGTCGATGTCGAGGTTCTCGCGCGGTGGCTTTCTGGACTTCCGCGGCGAGCGCGCCGCGGCTCGCGAACAGATCGAGGCGCTCGAGCTCCGACCCGCCGACCCCGACCGGCCCGCACGCACGCTGTCGGGCGGCAACCAGCAGAAGATCCTGCTCGCCCGTTGGCTCGTGCACGGAACGCGGGTCCTCCTCCTCGACGAGCCGACCCGCGGCGTCGACGTCGGCGCGCGCGCCGAGATCTACGCCCTCATCCGCCGACTGGCAGCCGAGGGCAACGCGGTCGTCGTGGTCTCCAGCGAGATCGAGGAGGTGATCGGCCTCGCCGACACCGTGCTCGTCGTCGCGGAGGGCCGCATCCTCTCCACCCTTCCGTCCTCCGAGATCGACGAGCACGGCGTGCTCGACCTCGTCATGAAAGGAACCGCCGCGTGAGCGAGCAGACCACCGCCGGGGCGGACACCCCGCTGACCTCGACCGACGCACCTCCGACCACGTCGACCGTCACGGTCGAGGACGCACCCCTCTGGCGCCGCATCCTCTCGGGGTCGGTCGGACGCAACATGGGCCTGGTCCTCGCTCTCCTCGTCCTCGTGATCGTGGGCGCGGCATCCGCCCCCGACACCTTCCTCGGCCTGTCGAACATCATGGTGATCCTGCGCCAGGCGTCGATCGTGGGCGTGATCAGCATCGGCATGACGCTCGTCATCATCGCCGGCGGAATCGATCTCTCGGTCGGGTCCGTCCTGGGCCTCGCGTCGGTCGTCGGAGCGCTGGCTGCCGTCCAGGACCTCGCCGACCAGACCCACTGGATCGTGATGGTCATCGTCGCCCTCGCGGTCGGCGTCTTCGCGGGGTTCCTGAACGGGATCGTGATCGCCTACGGCAACGTCGTCGCCTTCATGGCCACTCTGGCCATGCTCGTCGGGGCGCGCGGGTTCGCCGAGATCCTCGCCAACCGCAGGACGCTGCAGGTCGGCGGACAGCGCGAGTTCATCACGTTCATGAACCTCGACATCCTCGGAGTCGACATGCTCATCTGGATCTTCCTGGTCGTGTCGGTCCTCGGCTGGGTGCTGCTGAACCGGACCACCTTCGGTCGCCGCACCGTCGCCATCGGAGGCAACCGCGAGGCGGCACGCCTGGCCGGCATCAACGTCAAGCGCCACGTCATGTACCTCTACGCGATCTCGGGCCTGTGCGCCGGAATCGCCGGCGTCATGATCCTCGGGCGCACGACCGCGGGAGCGTCGGTCAACGGGCAACTCCTCGAGCTCGATGCGATCGCGGCGGTCGTGGTGGGCGGAACGCTCCTCATCGGCGGCCGGGGCACCGTGACGGGGACCGTCTTCGGCGTCCTGATCTTCGCCACCCTGACCAACGTCTTCGTTCAGAACAACATGTCGTCGTCGGTGCAGGCCGTGGCGAAGGGCGTCATCATCGTCATCGCCGTGCTCCTACAGCAGCGGTTCGCGCGACCTGCCGGCCGGACCTCCTGACGCCACACGCGCCGCAGGCCGACGAGGTCACATGCACGTCAGACATAGCGCGGCGGTGGAGAATCGACGGATGTCGAGGCGTGCGCCCGATCGCAGGACCCGGAAGAGATGATCCGATGACCGACTCCCCCGCCCTGGCTCCCGGAGCCAGCGAGCTTTTCCAGCTGCTCCGCGACGGGGCACCCCGCACCCGTGCCGAACTCGCCAAGTCGACGGGTCTCGCACGGTCCACGATCGCGGCGCGCGTCGAGGAGCTCATGCGGATGGGGCTGGTGACGGCGGTGGCGGACAAGGTCTCTACGGGCGGTCGCCCTCCGTCCCAGTTCGCCCTCAACCCGGCCGCCAAGGTCGTCATCGCCGCGGATCTGGGGGCCTCCCACGCGACGGTCGCTGTCAGCGACCTGGCCGGAGTGGTCCTCGCGCAGTCGTCGGAGCCCATCGACATCGCCGACGGCCCGGACTCGGTGCTCGCCTGGTTGCTCGACGTCGCGCGACGGCTCCTTGCGCAGGTCGGTCGCGACGATGCCTCGGTGGCGGCGATCGGCATCGGCGTGCCCGGACCCGTGGAGCACTCGAGCGGCCGGCCGTCCAACCCTCCGATCATGCCCGGCTGGGACCGGTTCGACATCCCCGGCCGCCTCCAGGAACACCTCCCGGTACCCGTCCTCGTCGACAACGACGTGAACACGATGGCCCTCGGCGAACGCGCCGCGGCATGGCCCGCAGTCGAGGATCTGCTCTTCGTCAAGATCGCGACGGGGATCGGCGCAGGACTCATCTCAGATGGGCAGCTCAGGCGAGGCGCCCAGGGCGCAGCCGGCGACATCGGCCACGTTCATGTGGCTCGCGGCGGCGATGTGCCGTGCACCTGCGGCAACCGGGGCTGCCTCGAGGCACTGGCCTCGGGACCGGCGATCGCGCGCGGACTCCGCGCGATCGGCGTCGACGCGCGCACCTCGAACGACGTCGTCGAACTCGTCAAGCGGGGAAACGTGGAAGCCATCCAGGCCGTCCGGCAGGCGGGTCGTGACATCGGCGAGGTCCTCACCACCTGCGTCAGCCTGGTCAACCCCTCGGTGATCGCCGTCGGCGGGTCGATGGCCCGCGTCGGAGAGCACCTGATCGCCGGCATCCGCGAGGTCGTGTACTCCCGATCCGCCCCGCTGGCGACGGCGCATCTGTCGATCGTCCAGTCCGCGACGGGCGCCGACGCCGGCGTTCTGGGCGCGGGGATGCTGGCGATCGAGCACGCGCTCTCGCACGACGTCCTCGCCTCGACGTCACTGAGGGCGTGAGCATCCTCGCCGTCGGCATCCGGCGGGTCGGGGCGAGCGTGCGGGAGGGGCGACTTAGGATCGACGGGTGACTCCCGAACTCGCTGCCCGGATCGTCGCGGACTCCCGCGACCGGGTCGCGTGGATGCGGGCTCGCTCCCGCGGGATCACCGCCACGGACGTCGCGTCGCTCACGAGCGAGCGCGCCATCGCCCGGGCGGCCGAGGCCAAGCTCAACGGGTCGGGATTCAGCGGCAACGCCTACACCGACCACGGCCGACGCCGCGAGCCCGAGATCGCCGCGTGGGTGGCGGCGACCCACGGCATCCTGCCCTCGTCCGCCCTGTTCCACGCCGAGGTCGAGAAGCGTCACCTCGCGACTCCTGACGGGATCATGGTGGATGCCGGGGGCCGCGTCGTTCTCGCGGAGATCAAGACGACCAACAAGACCTGGAAGTCGATCCCCCGCACCTACATGCGTCAGGTGTGGTGGCAGCAGCACGTCCTCGGCGCCGAGCGGACGCTCGTCGTATGGGAGGAGCACCAGGACTTCGTCCCGCTCCGAGACGAGCCGCGCTGCGCATGGATCGACCGGGATGAGGCCGAGATCGGCGCGCTCGTGCACCTGGCGACGTCGCTCATCGATGAGCTCTACCGCCGCACCACCGGCAACACCCCGCCGCGACGCGAGCAGCCTGCACCGGTCAGTCGTCGTGAGCAGTTGCGCGAGCGCGACATCTTCCGCGCGCTCGCCCTCGCGGACTGACGGCCGCATCACATCCGGGCTGCGGCCCGTGATCCCGGCGCGCCCGCGCGCTAGCCGTCTGCAGATAGTTGACACGGATCAAGCATCAACATATAGTTGACTTCTCTCAATCTTTGATGTGAGTCAACCATCTGGAGCTGTACATGACCACCACCACTCCGACCCGGCGTCGGGTGCTCGTCCCGCTGTCGGGCCTTCTTCTCGGCATGTTCGTCTCGATGATCGCCTCGACCGTCGTATCGACCTCCCTTCCGGTGATCATCCACGACCTGAACGGCGACCAGGGCGCCTACACCTGGGTCGTCACCGCCACCCTCCTCACCACCGCGATCTCGACCCCGATCTGGGGCAAGCTCGCCGACCTCATGGGCCGCAAGACGCTCTACCAGATCGCCCTCGTGATCTTCGTGCTGGCGACCGCCGCCGCCGGATTCGCGCAGGACCCCGGCACGCTCATCGCCTTCCGCGCCGCGCAGGGCGTCGGCGCCGGTGGCCTCGCCGCCCTCAGCCAGGTGCTGATGGCCGACATCATCAGCCCGCGCGAGCGCGGACGCTACATGGGCCTGTTCGGAGCCGTCATGGCCGTCGCCACGGTCGGCGGTCCGCTCCTGGGCGGTGTCATCACCGACGGTTTCGGCTGGCGCTGGAACTTCTTCGTCTCGCTCCCCGTCGCCGTCGCCGCTCTCCTCTTGGTGCAGCGCACGATCCCCGCCTCCGCCCCGTCGACGCGCCGACCGAAGATCGACTACATCGGCATCGTCCTCCTCTCGACCGCCGTCTCGCTCCTTCTCATCTGGGTCACCAACGCGGGCCGCAGCTACGACTGGTGGAGCACGGAGACGGTCCTCATGGTCGGCGGCGCCGTCCTGGCCGCGATCCTGTTCGTCATCGTCGAGCTCCGCAGCTCGGAGCCCCTCGTCCCGCTGACCCTGTTCCGCGACCGCACGTTCACCCTCGCTGTGGTCGCCTCGATCGCCACCGGCATCGCGATGTTCGGCGCATCGGTCTTCCTCGGCCAGTACATGCAGATGGCCCGCGGCGCGACCCCGACCGAGGCGGGCCTCATGACGATCCCGATGATCGCAGGGCTGCTGCTCTCGTCCATCGGCGTCGGAGCCCTCATCACCCGCTACGGACACTGGAAGCCGTACCTCGTGGTGGGCAGCATCCTGCTGACCGCGGGCGCCGCCCTCCTGTCGACCATCCACTACGACACGGACTTCTTCCTCGTGTCGGTGTACATGTTCCTTCTCGGTGCCGGTGTCGGCATGACGATGCAGAACCTCGTCCTGGCCGTCCAGAACAGCGCGAAGCCGAGCGAGATCGGCGTCGCGAGCTCGGGAGTCACCTTCTTCCGCAGCCTCGGCGGCACGATCGGCGTCTCGCTCATGGGCGCCGCGCTCGCCTCGCGGGTCGCCGACCTGTTCGCGGGCTCTCACGAGCGTGTCGTCGCGGCGCTCACCGCGATCGGCCCGGCCGGCGCGACGTGGGGAAAGCAGCTCAGCTCGGGAACGCTCCCCCGTGTCTCGGAGATGCCTGACCAGCTCCGCGTCATCGTCGAGGACATCTACGCCCAGGGGATCTCGTCCGCATTCCTGATCGCGGTGCCCTTCGGCATCCTGAGCATCCTCGCGGTGATCTTCCTGCCGAACCGGTCGCTCAGCACGATGACCACTTCGGAGCGTCGCAACGCCTCGGAGGCGGACCTCGCGACCGTCTCGGTCCCCGCCGCGATGGACAGCATCACCGCCACCGGCACCGTGCCCGTCACCGGTTCCGACGTCGGCACCGATGCTCGCTCCGAGGCCGAGGCGACGCCCCGCCGATAATATGGCCGAGATGTCTACGCAGTCCGATCGAGAGGCGCGCACCCTGGCGGTGCGCGCCCTCGAGGGCGAGTTCAGTGATCTGATCGCCTTGTTCCGCCGCCGGATCACCGAGAACGCGAACCGGGTGAGCCCCGGCATGCTGCCGGGTGCGTACAAGGTCTTCACGACGATCGCGCGGCACGAGCCGGTGACGCAGTCCGCTCTCGCCGAGATGCTCGCCGTCGACAAGGGCCAGCTGAGTCGCACCGTCCGGGAGCTGGCCGATCTGGACCTCATCGAGCGCACCCCCGACCCGACCGACGGTCGCTCCAGCCTCCTGTCCGCCACGGCGCGCGGTCACGAGCGCCTCGCGGATGCCCGCGGCCCGCAGGAGGGGGCACTGCTCGAGGCCCTCAGCGACTGGCGCGTCGAGGACATCGAGAACCTCGCGCACCTCCTGCACGCCCTGGTCGCCGGGTCACGGCCCGACGGCAGATCCCTCTCTTAGGCCGCGCCGAGGGCCTCAGGCCGGGCTTCTTGCCCCGGTGATGCCGACGTAACACCGCCGAGACAATGGCGAGGTTGACTGGTCATCCACCGAGCACCTAGAGCGCCCGCCGTCGAGCGCTGGTGAGAAGGAGCCGCCGATGCGATTCCGGCCACTGCGACCCGCAGCCCCCACCGCGAGCGACCTCGTCGAGGTGACCGCTCCCCCCGCTGCCATGCGCGCCGTCGTGTACGACGGGCCGGGCGATGCCGGGGTCCTGCGCGAAGCCGACATCCCGGTCCCCGAGCCGGCGCTCAGCGAGCTGCTCGTGCGCGTGGTCGCGGCCGGCGCGAACCCCATCGATGCGAAGACGCGTTCCGGCCGGGGTGTCTCGGGGCAGATCCCGGAATACCCCTCGACCCTCGGGTTCGACTTCAGCGGCATCGTCGTGAAGAGCCCCTTCGAAGCTCACCCCCTGCAACCGGGTGATCAGGTCTTCGGCATGGTCCCGTTCCCGCGGTCGGGCGGCACCTACGCCGAGTACGTGGTCGTGCCGACGCTCTCCGTCGCACGCAAACCCGCGTCACTGTCGCACGTCGAGGCCGCGGGGGTACCCCTGGCCGCGTTGACGGCCTGGGGGCTGGTCGTCGAGACAGCTCACGCGCATGAGGGCCAGCGGGTGCTCATCCACGCAGGCTCCGGCGGAGTCGGCCACTTCGCCGTGCAGCTGGCCGCCTACTTCGGAGCCCATGTGACCGCGACGGGATCAGACGGCAACCTCGGGTGGCTGCGTGAACTCGGGGCGTCGGTCGCCATCGATTACGCGACGACGCGGTTCGAGGACGTGGTCGGCGACGTGGACGTCGTGATCGACCTCGTCGGCAACGTCCACGATGACACGGGCGCCCGCTCTCTCGGCGTCCTGCGACCCGGGGGCCTGTACATCATGGTCCCGACGGGCGGATGGGACGGCTACGCGGATGCCGCCGCCTCGGCCGGCGTGCGCGCGACGACGTACAAGGTCGTGCCCGACGGGTCGGTGCTGGCGACCCTCGGTCGGCTGCTCGAATCGGGCGCCATCCAGGTCTACATCGACAAGGTCTTCGACCTCGCCCACGCCGCGGACGCGCACCGCGAGGTCGAGCGGGGTCACGTCCGCGGCAAGGTCGTCCTCAGCGTGACGGAGGCGTGATGCGGCGCATCCGTCTGGTCGTCCGCGGCATCGTCCAGGGCGTCGGGTTCCGCTACTCCCTGCAGCACATCGCTCGCGGCGCGGGCGCGACGGGATGGGTCAGGAACCTCGCAGGCGGCTCCGTCGAAGCCGAGGTGCAGGGGGATGCCGCCGCCGTCGAGTCCGTGGTGGAGTGGGCGGCGACCGGCCCGCGCGGAGCGGTCGTGGACCACGTCGCGATGACCGAGCTGACGCCGGTCACGGACGAGGACGGGTTCGAGATCCGGCGCGACGCCTGAGGCTCAGTCCTCGAGCGGACGCAGGATGCGGTCGAGGAATCGCCGCGTGCGCTCGTTCGTCGGCGCGGTGAAGATGTCGCGCGGATGCCCGCGCTCGACGATGACGCCGTCGTCGAAGAACACGACCTCGTCCGCCACCTGCCGCGCGAAGGCCAGCTCGTGCGTGACGATGACCATCGTCCACCCCTCCTCGGCGAGCTCCTTCAAGACGAGGAGCACCTCGCCGACCAGCTCGGGGTCGAGCGCGCTCGTCGGCTCGTCGAACAGGAGCACGTCGGGCGCGAGGGCGAGCGCCCGGACGATGCCGACACGCTGCTGCTGACCGCCGGAGAGCTCGTGCGGGTACGCATCGCGCTTCTCGGCGAGTCCCACGCGACCCAGCAACCGCTCGGCCTCGGCGGTCGCGGCATCCTTCGACGCACCGTGGGCGTGCACGGGACCTTCGATCACGTTCTCGAGCACGGTGAGGTGCGGGAACAGGTTGTTCTGCTGGAACACCATGGCGGACCGGTCGCGGAGGGCCGCGCGGTCGAGCTTGGCCGCACGGCCCTTCAGAGGCTGTGCGAAGTCGTGACGCTGACCGTCGGAGAAGGCGACGACACCGGCGTCGGGCGTCTCGAGGCCGTTGAGGCAGCGGAGGACCGTCGTCTTGCCCGAACCGCTGGGGCCGATCAGGCAGACGACCTGCCCGGGCGCGACGGAGAAGTCGACGCCGTCGAGGACGACGTTGTCGCCGAACGACTTGCGGAGCCCGGTGACGGCGAGAAGGGGTGCGTCAGTGTGCGACACGGCGGTCGAGCCTCCGTTCGATGCGGTCCTGGCCGAAGGACAGGACGAGGCAGAAGAGCCAGTAGATGAAGGCCGCCTCGATGTAGACGACGAGGAACTCAGAACTGAACGCGGCGATGCGCTGCGCCGCGAGGAAAAGCTCCGCGACGGTGATCTGGGCGACCAGCGACGTGTCCTTCACGAGTGAGATGAACGTGTTCGACAGCGGCGGCACCGACACGCGGGCCGCCTGCGGGAGGATGATCCGCCGCAGCGCCGTGGCCCGCGAGAGTCCGACGGTGAAGCCGGCCTCCCACTGCCCCTTCGGCACCGACAGGATCGCCGCCCGGACGACCTCGGCGGCGTATCCGCCCACGTTCAGCGACAGAGCGATGACCGCCGCGAGGTACGCATCGATCCGCACGTTGATCTGCGGCAGGCCGTAGAAGATCACGAAGATCTGGACGAGCAGCGGCGTGCCGCGGATGGCGGAGATGTAGACACGCGCGATCCCCGACAGGATCCGGTTGCCGGAGATCCGCATGAGGGCGGCGGTGATCGCGAGGATCAACCCGATCGCGAACGAGATGAGCGCGAGCGGGATCGTGACCGTGACCCCGGCGATGAACATCGGCCAGAACGAGGTCAGGATCAGCTGCCATGTATCGGTGTCCACCGGCATCCTTTCGCAGAACGGGGAACGGG
>Ga0207790_1000672_pt1 | contig 11073 bp, 9 predicted proteins | sample HigsolmetaGSP14D_FD_184842 | JGI IMG/M metagenome (GOLD analysis project Ga0207790, IMG submission 184842) | High solid enriched microbial communities from the Joint BioEnergy Institute, USA - SP1-4-D (SPAdes) | ecosystem: Engineered > Bioreactor > SSF (Solid state fermentation) > Aerobic >...
CAGCCAGAATGGCCGGCGCTTCGGCGTGCTGGCTCAGCGGCAGGTAGCCGCAATCGCTGCGCGGATAGGTGATCAGCTTGTCGGTCTCGTAAAGCTTCTGGGCGATATCCAGGGTTTCCTGGGCGCCCAGGCCAAGCTTCTTCGAGCACACCTGCTGCAGGGTACCGAGATCGAACAACAGCGGTGGCGCTTCACCCATGCGTTCGGTCTTCAATTTTTCCAGCACGGCATGCTCGGCGCCCTGCATGGCCTCGGCGGCGCGCTGCGCCACCGCTTGCTTGAGGCAACGGCCCTGCTCATCACAGTCGTCCTGAGGCGCACGCCACTGGGCGGTGAACGGCGTGCCGTTGCCATCGAGCGTCACGTCGATGGCCCAGAACGGCACCGGCACGAAATCGGCGATGCTGCGGTCACGGTCCACCACCAGGCGCAGGGTCGGCGTCTGCACGCGGCCGACCGGCAGCACGCCCTGGTAGCCGGACTTGCGCCCGAGCAAGGTGAACAGGCGGCTCATGTTCATGCCGATCAACCAGTCGGCCCGCGAACGGCCGAGTGCCGACTGATAGAGGTTGTAGGTGCTGGCGCCGGGCTTGAGCGCGGCCAGGGCCTTGCGGATCGAGGCGTCGTCCAGCGCCGACAGCCACAGGCGCTGGATCGGCCCGCGGTAACGGCAATGCTCGAGCAGTTCGCGGGCGATCATCTCGCCCTCACGGTCGGCATCGGTGGCGATCACCAGTTCGCCGGCTTCGCCAAGCAGCCGCTTGACCGCCTTGAACTGGGCGGCGGTCTTGGGCTTGATGCGCATCTTCCATTGCTGCGGCACGATGGGCAGATCGTCCAGCACCCAGCGCTTGTAGCGCGCGTCGTAGGCATCCGGCGGCGCCGTCTCGAGCAGGTGACCGATGCACCAGGTCACCGTCACGCCGTTGCCCAGCCAGCAACCGTCGCCGCGCCGCGTGGCGCCGAGCACGCTGGCGATGTCTTTGGCTTGCGAGGGCTTTTCGCAGAGAAACAGGCGCATCAGGTCTGGCCACCAGGAAATGAATACCGACAAGAATACTGTATATCCATACAAATCGCCTGCCCGAGGTGATTTGCTCGCGGCAAAGCCCTCTGCTAGTGTCGCGGCGACCGCGAACCCGCCTGAGACCTGCTGACCATGGCCCGCAAGAAAGCCGCGCTCGATTTCGAGCAATCCCTGACCGAGCTGCAAACCCTCGTCGAGCGCCTGGAGAATGGCGAGCTGTCGCTGGAGGAGTCGCTGAGCGCCTTCGAGCAAGGCATCGGCCTGACCCGCGAATGCCAGGCCGCGCTGACCCAGGCCGAGCAGAAAGTACAGATCCTCCTGGAGCGCGATGGCGCCCTGGAAGCCGCGCCGTTCGAAACGGACGAACCGCTATGATCGCCGCCTACCAGGCGCGCTGCCAGAAACAGGTCGACGCCGCCCTCGAGCCGCTGTTCACGGCCCCGCGCGCCGAGCTCGAACGCCTGTATGCAGCCATGCGCTACAGCGTGTTCAACGGTGGCAAGCGCGTGCGCCCGCTGCTCGCCTATGCGGCCTGCGAGGCCCTCGGCGGCAGCGCGCAGCAGGCCGATGGCGCGGCCTGCGCAGTGGAACTGATCCACGCCTATTCGCTGGTGCACGACGACCTGCCGGCGATGGACGATGACGACCTGCGCCGCGGCCAGCCGACCACTCACATCGCCTTCGACGACGCCACCGCCATCCTCGCCGGCGATGGCTTGCAGAGCCTGGCCTTCGCGGTGCTCGCCAGCCCCGAGCACAACCCGCAGAGCGCCGAGATTCGCCTGAGCATGTTCCAGGCCCTGGCCCACGCCGCTGGCCCGGCCGGCATGGTCGGCGGCCAGGCCATCGACCTCGGTTCGGTGGGCCAGCAGCTGCAGCAACCGGCGCTGGAAACCATGCACCGGCACAAGACCGGCGCGCTGATCGAAGCCAGCGTGCGCCTCGGCGCCCTGGCCAGCGGCCGTGCCGACGAGCAAACCCTGGCGGCGCTGAGCACCTACGCCCGCGCCGTCGGCCTGGCCTTCCAGGTGCAGGACGACATTCTCGACGTGGAAAGCGATACCGCGACCCTGGGCAAGACCCAGGGCAAGGATCAGGCGAACGACAAACCCACCTACCCTGCCCTGCTCGGCCTGGCCAGCGCCAAGGCCTACGCCCTGGAACTGCGCGACCAGGCGCTGCACGCGCTGCAGCCATTCGGCGAGGCCGCCGAGCCGCTGCGCGAGTTGGCGCGTTATATCGTCGAACGGCGTAACTGAACCGCTGTCTATCTGACATCGCTGCTGCGGCAACCACGCCCAAGTCCTCCCTTGGGCTAGGCTCATCGCATCAGGTAGACTGCCCCACTATTTTGAATTCTTATAACGACTCGCCTGATGCCGACGACTTTCCACGAGATTCCCCGCGAACGCCCGCTGACGCCGCTGCTCGACCGTGCCAATACGCCGGATGAGCTGCGCCGCCTTGGCGAGGCCGAGCTGGAGACCCTGGCGGATGAACTGCGCCAGTACTTGCTGTACACGGTCGGCCAGACCGGCGGGCATTTCGGTGCCGGCCTCGGGGTGATCGAACTGACCGTCGCCCTGCACTACGTCTTCGACACGCCGGACGACCGCCTGGTGTGGGATGTCGGCCACCAGGCCTACCCGCACAAGATTCTTACCGGCCGCCGCGAGCGCATGGGCAGCCTGCGCCAGAAGGATGGCATCGCCGCCTTCCCTCGTCGCTCGGAGAGCGAGTACGACACCTTTGGCGTCGGCCACTCCAGCACCTCGATCAGCGCCGCACTGGGCATGGCCATCGCCGCCCAGCGCCAGGGCAGCAAGCGCAAGTCGGTGGCGGTGATCGGCGACGGCGCGCTGACCGCCGGCATGGCCTTCGAAGCGCTCAACCACGCAGCCGACGTGAAAGCCAACATGCTCGTGGTGCTCAACGACAACGACATGTCGATCTCCAAGAACGTCGGCGGGCTGTCCAACTACCTGGCCAAGATTCTCTCCAGCCGCACCTACGCCAACGTGCGCGAGGGCAGCAAGAAGGTGCTGTCCAAGCTGCCCGGCGCCTGGGAAATCGCCCGCAAGACCGAAGAGCACGCCAAGGGCATGCTGGTCTCCGGCACCATGTTCGAAGAGCTGGGCTGGAACTACATCGGCCCCATCGACGGCCACGACCTGCCGACCCTGCTGGCCACCCTGCGCAACATGCGCGACCTGGAGGGTTTGCAGTTCCTCCACGTGGTCACCAAGAAGGGCAAGGGCTTCGCGCCGGCCGAGGTCGACCCGATCGTCTACCACGCCATCACCAAGCTGGAGCCGATCAACGCGCCCGCCAAGGTGAAGAAGCCGTCGGGGCCGAAATACTCCAGCGTATTCGGCCAATGGCTGTGCGAGATGGCCGCCCACGACGAGCGGCTGATGGCGATCACCCCGGCGATGAAGGAAGGCTCCGACCTGGTGGCGTTCAGCGAGCAGTACGCGGACCGCTACTTCGACGTGGCCATCGCCGAACAGCACGCGGTGACGCTGGCCGCCGGCATGGCCTGCGAAGGCGCCAAGCCGGTGGTGGCGATCTACTCGACCTTCCTGCAGCGCGCCTACGACCAGTTGATCCACGACGTCGCGGTGCAGAACCTCGACGTGCTGTTCGCCATCGACCGCGCCGGCCTGGTCGGCGAAGACGGCCCGACCCACGCGGGCAGCTTCGACCTTTCCTACCTGCGCTGCATCCCCGGCATGCTGATCATGACGCCGAGCGATGAAAACGAGCTGCACCACATGCTCACCACCGGTTACCAGTTCACGGGCCCGGCGGCAGTGCGCTACCCGCGCGGCAGTGGCCCGAACTCACCCATCGACCGCGAACTGACGCCACTGCCGATCGGCAAGGGCATAGTACGCCGGCAAGGCAAGGGCGTTGCCCTGCTGGTATTTGGCGTGCAACTGGCCGAAGCCCTGCGCGTTGGCGAAACGCTGGACGCCACGGTGGTCGACATGCGCTTCGTCAAACCCCTCGATGAAGCGCTGGTCAGCGAACTGGCCGCGAGCCACGACCTGTTGGTGACCATCGAGGAGAACAGCGTGATGGGCGGCGCCGGCAGCGCCGTCAGCGAGTTCCTCGCAGGCGCAGGCACCCTCAAACCGATGCTGCACCTGGGCCTGCCCGACAGCTACGTGGAGCACGCCCGCCCCGACCAGATGCTCGCCGAGTGCGGTTTGGACGAAGCGGGCATCGAAGCGGCCGTGCGCCAACGTCTTGAAAAAGGCTCAAGCAAAGCCTGACCGACCTGCTTGTGTTTCATGCAGTCACTCTCTAAGGTACGCCTCGTTCACCTCCTGCCAGGTGCACGCGGCGCTGCCATGCCGCGCGTTAAACGGGAAGTCGGTGCGCTCGCTCCGCGCGCCAGGCCGACGCTGCCCCCGCAACGGTAATCGACCGCAATCAGCCGATTGCACAACCGCTCAACCGCCACTGGGTCTACCGGGAAGGCGAGCGGTTGCAGGTCGAAAGCCCGGATACCGGCCTTGCAGGACGAGACGCGTGTTGCGGAGGGCACCACCGTCAGGCGTCAGCATGCGCTGCGCTTGTGCTCGCCCTCCTCGAAAGTCTGCCGACCTGCGAGGACACCCACCATGAAACACCTTCACCTGATGCTCGCCAGCGCCCTGTCGCCAGGCCTGGCACTCGCGACCACCACGACCTACGACGAGGCGCTCAAGCTCTCGGAGACCGTGGTGACCAGCAACCGAGACGTGCAGCCGCGCGAACAGAGCAGCACGCCCACCACGGTATTCACCCGCGCCGACATCGAGCGCCTGCAGCCCGGCAGCGTGCTCGACCTGCTAAGCCGAGTGCCGGGGGTGCAGGTCACCCGCGCCGGTGGCCGCGGCAGCACCAGTGGCCTGTACATTCGCGGCACCAAGACCGCGCAGAGCCTGGTGCTGGTCGACGGTCAGCGCATCGGCTCGGCATCTGCTGGCGGTGCGCCGCTGGAATACCTGAATGTCGAGCAGATCGAACGTGTCGAGGTGCTGCGCGGCTCACGCTCGGCCATCCATGGTGCCGATGCGATTGGCGGCGTGGTGCAGATTTTCACCCGCCGGGCTACGGGCGAAGGGCTCAACCCGCGCCTGCGCGTCGGCTATGGTTCGAACCACAGCTGGGAACGCAGCCTGGGCCTGTCCGGGGGCGATGCCGACACGCGTTTCAACCTCGGCCTGAGCGCCGACGACAGCCGCGGCATCAATCGCAGCCATACCCGCGCGGCACCGGACAGCGACCGCGACGCCTACCGCAACAACGCCTTCAGCGCCAACCTCAGCCACCGTTTCAGCGAAGCGCTGGAAGCCGGCTTCAGCGTGCTCGACCAGCGCGGCGAGAGCGAATACGACGGTGGCTGGGAAGGCGCCTACCCATACACCGACTATCAACTGACCAGTTACTCCGGGTTCCTCGACGCCCAGTTGCTGCCTGACTGGAAAAGCCGCCTGGAAGTCGGCCACAGCGAGAACCGCTCCGTCGAGCGCTTCGATGACGTGCCCGCCAGCAGCCCCTTCAACACCTACCGCAACAGCCTGGCCTGGCTCAACACCCTCGACCTGGGCGACGGCCACAGCCTGCTGCTCGGCGCCGATGGCTACCAGGAACAGCTCAACAGCACTACCGCCTACGCCGAGGACAGCCGCTGGAACCATGCCCTGCTCGCGCAGCACCGTTACCGCGGCGAGCGCTTCAGTACCGAACTGGGCATGCGCCACGAGAAGAACCAGCAGTTCGGCAGTGCCAACACGTTCAGCGCTGCCCTGGGTTACCAGCTCGATGCGCGCAACGAGCTGATCCTCTCCTACGCCGAGGGCTTCCGTGCGCCAACCTTCAATGACCTCTACTGGCCAGGTGGCGGCAACCCGGACCTGCAGCCGGAGACCTCCAAATCCTACGAGTTGCAGTGGCGCAGCCAACTGGCCGAGCGCACGGCGCTGCAGGCGTCGGTGTACCGCACCGATCTGCGAGATGCGATCAGCGGCTGGCCCACCGAGAACATCGACAAGGCGCGTATCAACGGCTTCGAAGGCAGCCTGCAGCATGAACTGCTGGGCTGGCAGGTAGCGCTTGGCCTGAGCCTGATCGACCCTCGCGACCGCAGCACCGGCAAGCAATTGAATCGCCGCGCCAAGCGCACCCTGAGCCTGGATGTCGACCGCCAGCTCGGCGACTGGTCGCTAGGCGCCACATGGCAAGCGGTCAGCCGTACCTACGATGACGTCGACAATCAGCGCGAGATCGCCGGCCATGGGTTACTTGGCCTGCGCGGCAACTGGCAGGCGACTGCGGAGCTGGCATTGGGCCTGAAAGTGGATAACGTGCTGGACAAGGGTTATAGCCGCGCCCAGTACAGCGATGGAAGCTGGCCCGTGACGCATTACAGCGAATACCGCGAGGAAGGGCGCACTGCCCTGCTGTCACTGACCTGGACGCCGGTGCTCTGAGAGCCCGCTCTCGATCTTGGTCACTTGGCAAACCCGAATCAGCATGCCTATAGACTGGCGGCAAAGTGGCGGGAGCAACCAGTCGTAGGGTGGACGACGCCTCACCTACGCGGCCCGACCCGTCCACCGTTCTGCGATCGCAATGGTGGATGAAAAGAGCGTCATCCACCCTACGGCTGAAGCTCACCTTACCCAAGATGCGCGGCTGTAGGGTGGGCTTCAGCCCACCAAATCGAACGTCCGCTCTTGCCTTTTTGCAGCCCTCCATTTTGAGTGTCTGCTTCTGCCTTTCTGCTGCCTCTGCTCGCGGCGCCTCATCGAAAGATCGTGAACAGACCCTGAGTCAGGAAATCGCCCGCAAGCGGCACCTATCCGGTCGATGGATCAGCGTAATCGGTTTAGAAGCTGCGGGGCGATCCAACCGCCATGATCACACCCAGCCCTGGGCCTTGAGCTCGCTCTTGACGTAGGCATAGTAGACCGGTGCCGCCACCAGCCCGGCGATGCCGAAGGCGGCTTCGAACACCAGCATCACCAACAGCAGCTCCCAGGCCCGCGCCTTGATCTGCCCGCCGACGATGCGGGCGTTGAGGAAGTACTCGACCTTGTGGATGACGATCAGGTAGGCCAGCGCGCCCAGCGCCACCCAGATCGACAGCGACAGGCCGACCACGAAGATCGCGGTGTTGGAGATCAGGTTGCCGACCACCGGCAGCAGGCCGGCCACGAAGGTGATCGCGATCAGCGTCTTGGTCAGCGGCAGGTGCACGTCGAACAGCGGCAGCACGCCCATCAGGAAGATGCCGGTAAAGCTGGTGTTGAGCAGCGAAATCTTGATCTGCGCAAAGACGATATTGCGAAACGCCTCGACGAAGCGCTGTACGCGCGTCAGCAAGGCGCCGGCCAGCGGCTTGAGCTGATCCGGGTCGGGTACGCTCTGCAGCGCGATCACCGCGCCAAGGATCATGCCGATCAGCACGGTGACGAACATGTGCACGGCGCCCTTGCCGAGCAGCTGCAGTTCGCTGATATGCCCGCGCAGCCAGTCGTGCAGCGCCACCCGAATGTCGTCGACATTGGCCGGCAGGTAGGCCACCAGCGCTTCGGGCAACTGCTCGCGGGCCCGGTCGACCACGCCGAGCAGCTTGCCCATCATCCGTCCCGGGTTGTTGAGCTCGTGCATCAGCAGCGAGAAGCCGCCAGCGAAGAGCAGCCCGAGCACGGCGATCACCAGCACGCTGAGCACGCCAACCGCCAGCACACGCCCCATATGGCCCGCCAGCAGGCGCTGCATAGGCCGCGCCAGGCGGTTGACCAGCTCGAACACCAGCAACCCGGCCAACAGGCTGGGCAGTAGCTTCAACGGAAATACCAGGAGGAGCGCGGCGCCGACGATCAAGGCGCTGGCGAGGGAAAACCAGGGAGAGGCAGGGACTTTCATAACGTCTGCAACAAACGGGGAGGCGCTCAATCTGCCAGTTGCCGGCGCGCTTTACCAGTGTCATCGCACGACTTGAGCGCCGGCATTGACGGCGATCACCTGGCCGGCGCGAGCAACGCGCAGAGCCTGGCCGTGGCGGCGAGCATCTGAAAGCTGGGGCGCTCGAGGCCTTTATCAGGCAACACCACCAACTGCTCGTTCTTTACCGCCCTGAGTTGCGGCCAGCGCTGCCAGGACTGCAACTGGCGCGCATCTGCGGCAATGATCAGCGCCGGGTCGCGTTGCAGCACGGCCTCCACGCTCACCTGAGGCGCAGGCAGGTCGAGGTCGGCAAACAGGTTGCGTGCTCCGCACACCTGCAGCGCATCACTGATGATCTGCCGGCCGCCGACGGTATAGAGCGGTGCGTCCCACACCTGATAGAACACCGGCAAAGGCTCGGTACGCCGATAACGCGTCCGCAGCGCTTCGAGCCCTGCCACGAAGCGATCATGCAGGCGCCGCCCTGCTTGTGGATGGCCCAGGCGTTCGCCGATCAGCAGGAACTGCCGGGCCAGCTCGGCCAGCGAATGCGGCTCGAGGACCAGCATGGGAATATCGAAGGCCTGCAGTTGCTCGCGTTGGGCAGCACTGACGCTGCCAGGCCACACCAGCAGCAGATCCGGCTGCAGGGCCAGCAGGGTTTCCATCTCCAACTGCCCATAGCGCCCCACGGAGGGCACATGGGCCAGCGCCTGGGGGCGCTCGCCGCCGTCGAGCACGCCAACCAGCAGGTCGGCGGCGCCCAGTTCGAGGACGATTTCACTCAGCGAGGGCGCCAGGCTGACCACCCGCTCGGCGGCCAGCAGCGAACTGGCCTGCAGCAACAACAGCGCGAGCAACACGCCGCGCATCAGAGCTGCCGGGGAATGCGGTAAAGGTAGAACACCACCACGCTGGCCAGCGCCAGGAGTATCTGCGGCACCGCTTCCAGCCCGGCGAACACCGCCAGGGCGGCAATCCAGGCTGGCAGCCCGGCGCCCAGCAATGCCGGGCGCCGGCGCTCGGCCAGGGTCAGCCAGGCGGCAGGCTCGTCGGTGGTATTCAGGGCTTTCGCGGTGGCGAACAAGGCGCGCTTGTAGGCGCTGAACAGCGGCAGGCTGACGAACAGCGAAGCCAGGCCGGCAATGAACAGCGGCATGGCCAGCACGCCCGGTTGGCGCCCGGCAGCGAACAGCAGGTTGATCAGCAACAACGGCGCCAGGGTCAGTGCCAGTTGCCGCCACCAGAGCAGGGCCAACCGGCGCTTGACCGCGGCGCGGGTCAAGGCCGCTCGACCTCGCCCTGATGCAGCTTGCCGAGCATGTGCCCGAGCTTGCCGGCCTTGGTCGCCAGGTACTTGCTGTTATGCGGGTTGTGGCCCAGTTGCAACGGCACGCGATTGGCCACCGGGATGCCCATGTCGCCCAGCGCCTTGACCTTGCGCGGGTTGTTGGTCATCAGCTTGAGCGAGGAGATGCCCAGGTGCTTGAGCATCGGCAGGCAGATCGCGTAGTCGCGCATGTCGGCGCCGAAACCCAGGCGCTCGTTGGCCTCGACGGTGTCGGCGCCACCATCCTGCAGTTCGTAGGCGCGAATCTTGTTGAGCAGACCGATGCCGCGGCCTTCCTGGCGCAGGTACAGCAGCACGCCGCGGCCTTCCTCGGCGATGGCGCGCAGGGCGCCTTCGAGCTGGAAGCCGCAATCGCAGCGCAGGCTGAACAGCGCATCACCGGTCAGGCACTCGGAATGCAGGCGCCCCAGCACCGGCTCGCCATCGGCCACATTGCCGAAGGTCAGCGCGACATGCTCCTTGCCCGTGGCCTCTTCGAGAAAGCCATGCATGGTGAACACACCGAACGGAGTCGGCAGTTGGGAGGCGGCGACGAACACGACGGGCACCGGATGCTCCTGATAGCGGAAAGGGATGCGGATTTGCGAGGGGTGATAGTGTAACAGCAGCGTCAAGAGCCGCGTCAGCCGAATTACCGATCAAAAGGATCGAGCAACAGGCTTAGCAGGCCGTTGAAAAAACGTAGGCGAGGCAGCCAGTGCAAGGCAAAAACAGCCGAAAAAGCGGAGTGTACGAGTTGTACATGAGCATTTTGAGGCTGTTTTTAACGCAGCAATGGCAACGGAGGTAGCTTTTCAGCGGCCTGTTAATGGATTGGCGACGGACGCTGACGAATGTAGCGGGCACTCACGGCGAGGTCCGCTGAACGGTGCCCGATAGCCTTTGTCGATAACTTTTATCGATAGCGCGGCAATGAGCCGGTCGCCGATTTTTGCGATCATCACTGCCGAACAGAACACGGAAAGGAGGGTGCATGAATTTTCATACACGCAAGTGGGTAAAGCCTGAAGACCTCAACCCCAATGGCACGCTGTTCGGTGGCAGCCTGCTCAAATGGATCGACGAGGAGGCGGCGATCTACGCCATCATCCAGCTTGGTAGCCAGCGCGTGGTGACCAAGCTGATCTCCGAGATCAACTTCGTCAGCTCGGCCCGCCAGGGCGACATCATCGAGCTGGGTATCACCGCCACCGAGTTTGGCCGCACCTCGATCACCCTGCGCTGCGAGGTGCGCAACAAGATCACCCGCAAGAGCATCCTGACCATCGACAGAATGGTCTTCGTCAACCTCGGCGAGGATGGCCAGCCGGCGCCCCACGGCAAAACGGAAATCACCTATATCAAGGATCAGTTCAAGGACTGAATCGTCTATCTGAGCTGGAAGCCGGCCACGCCTGCTCTGCCCAGCTGATCGGCGAGCGCGAGCACTTCTTCGTGCTGGAAGAACGCCTGCAGCTGGGCTGCGCGAGTCGGGCCGATGCCGGGTAGCGTCTGCCAGTCGCTGGCGCTGCGCTGCTGCATCTCCATCCAGCTTTCGGCCCTCAGATTATCCGGGTTGACCGGCGCGCCCAGCGCCCGCAACCAGTCATGAAAGGGCCGCTGCCGGGCTTCGGCAAAGCGCTGGCCGAGCGCTGTGGCACCTTGTGGGCCAATGCCGGGCACGGCGAGCAACTGCTCCTCATCGAGATGCAGCCAGTCGAGCAAGCCCTCGAGATGCTGCGCCGCAAGCAGTTTCTGCCAGGTACCGGCG
>Ga0207790_1000675_pt1 | contig 11058 bp, 8 predicted proteins | sample HigsolmetaGSP14D_FD_184842 | JGI IMG/M metagenome (GOLD analysis project Ga0207790, IMG submission 184842) | High solid enriched microbial communities from the Joint BioEnergy Institute, USA - SP1-4-D (SPAdes) | ecosystem: Engineered > Bioreactor > SSF (Solid state fermentation) > Aerobic >...
GATCATTATGCGCATGAAGCGGCAACTACAAGGCAAAAGCGGACGGTCCCAGCGTAGGGTGGACAACGCTCTTTTTGTCCACCATTGCGCTCGCAGAGCGGTGGACGGATGAAGCGTCGTCCACCCTACGAAAGGCCGCTATCGCCACTTTGCAGGCAAAGTGCTGAAGTCGAGCCGAAAGATCGTGAACGGCTTCCAAGCCCTGTGGTTGGTCGGCGTGCGGCTCAGGGGTCGCTGGGCCAGCCTTCACAGATCGCCCGTGCCTGGGCTAGATCACGGGCGTAGCTCAGGCGCCCGTGGGCCCGTTGCAGGCCGGCGCGGCGCAGCTTCAGGCGCAATGACGGCGAGGCGCCGCTGACGATCAGGGCAATGCCGTGCTTGCGGTACTCCAGCACGATGCTGTGCAGCGCCGCGAGCGCCGTCATGTCGAGCATCGGCACGGCGCTGACGTCGAGAATCACCACCCGAATATGCGGATCGAGGCGGCGCAGGGCGCCGAGGGTGCGCTCCGCTGCGCCAAAGAACAGCGGGCCGCGAATGGCCAAGGCCAGGGTGTGTTCCGGCAGATCGCTCAGCGCCTGATGGCTGTGCCGCGGCAGGCTGCGGGCATCGGTCAGCTCGCTCATGCGCTTGATGAACAGCCCGGCGGCCAGCAGCAGGCCGACGCCCACCGCCAGCACCATGTCGAACAGCACCGTCAGCAGCAGGCAGGTCAGCAGCACCAGCACGTCGCTGCGCGGGGCGATGCGCAGGGTGTGGGCCACATGGTGAGCTTCGCTCATGTTCCACGCCACCATCAGCAACAGGGCGGCCAGCGCGGCCATCGGCAGGTAGCTGAACAGCGGCGCCAGGAACAGGATGGCCGCCAAGACCACGCCGGCATGGATGATCGCCGCCAACGGCGAGCGCGCACCGGCCCTGACGTTGGCGGCGCTGCGGGCGATGGCGGCAGTGGCGGTGATACCGCCAAACAGCGGCGCGACCAGGTTGCCGATGCCCTGACCGAGCAGTTCGGCGTTGGGGTCGTGCTTGCTGCCGGTCATGCCATCGGCGACCACCGCGCAGAGCAGCGACTCGATGGCGCCGAGCATGGCGATGGCAAAGGCGGGAGCCAGCAACTGGCGGATCAGCTCGAACGACAGCAGCAGCGGCTGGCCATCGGCGCCCGGCAGTTGCCAGGGCCAGGCGAAGGTTGGCAGGAAAGGCGGAATGCCTGGGTAGCTGATGCCATCGACGCTGTAACTGAAACGCTCACCGAGGGTCGCCACCGGCAAACCGCCTCGTTCCAGCGCCAGGCCCAGCAACGCACCGACCGTCAGCGCCACCAGGTGCCCGGGCACCCGCGGCACCAGCCGCGGCCACAGCAGCAACACACCAAGGCAGGCCAGGGCCACCAGGCTGTCACCGATCTGGATGCCGGGTAACGCCTGCCAGAGCATCTGGATCTGCTGCACGTAGTGGCTTGGCTGCCCGGCCAGTTGCAGGCCGAGCAGATCCTTGAGCTGCAGGGTGGCGATGACGATGCCGATGCCAGCGGTGAAGCCCAGGGTGACCGGGTAGGGCACGAATTCGATCAGCCGCCCGGCCTTGAGCAGGCCCAGGGCGATCAGGATCAGCCCGGCCATCACCGTACACAACAGCAGGCCGCCGATGCCGAATTGCTGGGTGATCGGCAGCAGGATCACCACGAAGGCGGCGGTGGGGCCGGAGATGTTGAAGCGCGAACCGCCACACAGGGCGATCAGCGGGGCGGCGACCAACACCGTGTACAGGCCGTGTTGCGGCGCCACGCCGACGGCGATCGCCAACGCCATGGCCAGGGGAATGGCGATGATGCCCACCGTGAGGCCGGCGGCCAGGTCGCCACGCAGGCTGGCCCAGGAGTAGCCACTACGCAGGCTCTGGCGGCACGCGGCGAACAGGGTTGGCATGCTGGCGCTTCCTGAAGGAGTGCCGCCAGTATAGAGCGGCGCCGGGCCCGTGGGGGTTGACCTATGTCGCCTGGTGACAGGGGCGCGGTGGTGTTACAAAGACCGGCTGCAGTCGGTAATCGCGCCTTGCGTTGAGCGACTGCAGCGCCGGCGTTACACTGCCGGCCCCGTGTATTCTGGTTGGCTGGAGTGAGCGATGCGTAAAGACAAGAAGCAGGTGATTGGCGACGACATCAGTGATGAGCAGATCAAGCTGTTTCTCGCCGTGGAACCGGCCGACGCCACGCCGCCCTCGCTGCACAAGCTGGTCAAGGCTTACCGTGGCCTGCGCGATCACGACTTCGAGCGTTTCCTGGGCTTCTTCGTCGAGGCCGGCTATGACCTCGACGCCAAGGACGCCGACGGCAATGACTTCATCGCCCTGATCCAGGATCAGCGCAATGCCGAGGCCTACATCGCGGCAGTCAAAGCTGCTCGCGGTTAAGAGCCTGTCCACGAGCTTTTAGGTGATGTGAAAGAGGCTGCTACAAGGCAAAAGCGGACGTTCCCAGCGTAGGGTGGACAACGCTCTTTTTGTCCACCATTGCGCTCGCAGAGCGGTGGACGGATGAAGCGCCGTCCACCCTACGAAAGGCCGCTTGCGCTATTTAGCTGCCAAAATCGACGAACCTGGGCTCGAAGACGTTGAGCCGGTTCCAGGAGCTATGCGGCGGCGACATCCTGTCGTCGCCTATCTGATCAGGACAGCAAGCTAGTCGCCGCGCTTGCTGTCGATCCGCTCCAGGCGATTGCCCACGAAGCGCAGGAAGTAGTTCATGCCGTTGCGCGGGCCGTAATTCCATTCCTCGATCTGCACCTCATGGGTGAAGCCGTAGCTATCGGTCTGCTCCTTGTAACCGACGAAGGCGCGGTTGTTCGGCTCGCCGCACTTGGCCTGCACCTCGGCGGTGGTGTCGCCGGTGCTGGCGATTGCGCTGCCGCAACGCCAGGTCGCAGCATTGGCGGTGCCGGCGAGCAGCAGGAGCAGGGCGGCGCTGATGAGTGTCTTGAGCATGGTCATTGCGGGCGTTTGCGCTCGATGCGCGTCAGCCGATTGCCCTCGAAGGTCAGGATGGTGAACATGCCGTTGCTGGGCTCGTAGGCCCATTCCTCGATGTTCGTTTCACGCCGGTTGTAGGGGCCGACGGTGTAGCCGACCGGATCGCGGAACGCCGGTTCGCCGCACTTCTGCATCACCTCGAAGGTGCGATCGCCCAGGTTCACCAGCTTGCTGCCGCAGCGCAGGGTGTCGGCGTGGCTCAGCAGCGGGCTGGCGCACAGGATCAGCAGCAGACTCAGTCGTTTCATGTGCATCACTCGCTGCCCAGATGAAGGGGGGTGGCCACGCGGCCATCGGGTTCGGCCTGGCCCAGGTTGACGTCGAGCAGGTAGATGCGCTCGTCGGCCAGTTTGCCACTGTCCACCAGATAGGCCTTGATCGCCGCTGCACGTGCCTGTGCCAGCTGGCGTTGCAGGCCGCGGCTGTCGCTCCAGGATGCCAGCACCGCGGCATGCAATTGCGCGGTGCGTTGTTCATCACTCAGGTTGGCCCACTCGGCCGGTGGCTGCTGCTTGAGGCGGGCTCGGTAGATGCCTTCGAGCAGCGGTGCCTTTTCGTCCTCGGGCACTGCCAACTCCTCGGCACTGGCCGGCACCTGGTCACCACGGCGTTGCATGATGCGGTACAGGTAATCCTGATACTCGCGCTCCAGGCGCTGTTCGGCGAGCAGTGGGCCGTCGCTGCTCTGGGCGGCGGCGCCTTCGATTTCCAGGCGCAGGGCCGGGCGCTCCTGCAGGGCGCTGGCCAGGGTGTCGAGGGCTTTACGGGCCTGGTCGTCCAGCTCGGCGCTGCCAGGCGCGAAGACGATGGTGCTCAGGTCCATGTTGCTGCCGCCGCTGACCAGGCCACCAATGAATTTGAACGGTGCCTGGGCCGTGCGCAGCACCAGGTTGCGCAGGGTCTGCCAGACGATCGGCATGACGCTGAACTGCGGGTCATTGAGGTCGCCCTGCAGGGGCAGCTCCAGGGAAATACGCCCCTGGGTGTCCTTGAGCAGCGCCACCGCCAGGCGGATCGGCAGGTCGACGGCATCCGGGCTGTCGACCTTCTCGCCAAGTTGCAGTTGCTCGACCAGCACCTTGTTCTCGGCGTTGAGCTTGCCGTTGTTGATGCGGTAGTGCAGGTCCAGGTTCAGGCGGCCCTTGCGGATGCGGTAGCCGGCGAACTTGCCGGAGTAGGGCGTCAGGGTGGTCAGCTCGACCTGCTTGAACTGGGTGGCGATATCCAGGCTCTGCATCGGGTCGAACGGCGTCAGGCTGCCCTTGATGCTGACCGGCGCGTAGCGGTCGACCTTGCCGCTGATATCCACCGGCGCAGGCTTGCTACTGGTGCTGTCCAGGGTGCCGATGCGGCCATTGAGCTGCTGCACGGCGGTGGCGAAGTTGGGCCTGAGGCTGAAGTCGGCGAAGTTGGCCGAACCGTCCTTGAGGCTGACCTCGCCGATGCGGATCGCCAGCGGTTTGTCCTCGGCCGCCGTGGCCGACGACTTGGCCTGCGAGGCATTGCCAGCCGGTTGCTTGACGATCAGCTCGTTGACGTTGGTGGTCAGGTCTTCGTTGATCACGAAGCGCGCGTAGGGCTGTTGCAGATCGACCCGTTGGATATCCAGGCGCTCGCCATGGCGGTAGTCGATGCCGCCCAGATCCAGCTGTTTCCAGCGCAGCAGGTCGCGGTCCTTGATGGTGTCGAGGGTATGCAGCTGGGTCACCTGAGCCTTGCCCTGCACGCGCAGCGCCAGTGGTTCGGTGCCGGTGAGGGCGACGTCGAGATCGCTGCTCAGCAGGCCGCTGCGCAGCTCCAGGTGCACGAAGGGGCTGATGTACGCCTGTGCCACGCGCATGTCGAGGTTACGGGTGGCGACTTTCAGGTTGGCGGTGGTCGGGCTCAGCTGCACCTGACCTTGTGCCTCGAGCTTGCCCTGCTTGCCGACACCGGTATCGAGCTTGAGGGTGAAGGGCGAGGTGCCCAGGCTGTCGAAGTTTTGCATGTCGAGGTTGAGCGGGCCGAGTTCGACGGCGACTTCCTCGTCGGGTACGCGATCCACCAGGTGGGCGTGGTAATCGCGCAGTTGTGCGTCCTTGACCTGCACCTGCCAGGGCTTGGCCGGCTGTTTCGCCGGCGCATCATTCGCTGCTTTGCCGGGCGTTGGTTGATCGGTATCGGCTGCCGGGGCCTGCTTGGCACCTTGGTCGGGTTTGCCGGCAAACAGCTTCTGCCAATCCAGCTCGCCATCTTTTTCGCGCGTTGCCCAGGCTTCGAGCTTCTGCCCGCGCACCTTGCCGATCACCACCTGTTGCTTGACCAGGTCCAGCGCGGTTTCGCTGACTTCCAGGGATTGCAGCTTGATCAGCGGCTTGCCATCCGGGGTCTGCATGGCGAACGGCGCAGCCTTGATACGGGTGTTGCTGAGGGTCAGCTCGGTGCCCTTGCGCAGGTCCAGGCGATAATCGGTGGCAAGGTTCACCACGCCCTGTTCGAGCACCAGTGGCAAGGCGTCGCGCACATAGGGCCAGAACGCTTGCATGGGCTCGTCGGTGATCTTCAGGGTGCCGCTGGAGCTGAACGGGCTGAGGCTCAGCTCGCCGCGCCAGTCGATGCGCCCGCCTGCCGGGCCGGTGGCCACCAGGGTCATGTCGGCGTTGTCGTCGGGCAGGGTGCTGAGGTTGTGCAGCTCGAGGTTCAGGTCGTCGTAGTGGATGTCGATCGGCTCCTGCGGGCGCAGGTCCTGAAAGCGCAGGTTGCCGCCGGCCAGTTCGATACGCTCGATGCGCAGGGGAAACGGCTCGCCTGGCTCGTCGGCCTTGGGCTCGCTGGGCGGCAGCTTGAACAGTTGCGCCAGGTTCAGGCTGCCGTCCTTGGCGAAGCGCACCTCGGTGTGCGGCTTGACCAGGGTGACATCCGCCAGGTGCAGGGCGCCGCTCCACAGGCTGTCCAGCTGCAGGTCGAGCGCCAGGTGTTCGAACGCCACCTGCTCCTTGCCGGGCTCGCCCAGGTGCAGGCCCCACAATTTCAGTTCCAAAGTGAAGGGGTTGAACTGCAGACGATCCAGCCGCGCCGGCTGGGTGGCGTAGTGCTCCAACTGCTGATTGGCGATACGCAGGGCAACGCCCGGCAGGATCAGGAAACCGATCAGGCTGTACAGGCCCAGGGCGATCAACAGGGCAGTGGCGGCGCGGCGCAATCCTTTGGGCATGGTTTCGCTTCATCTTCCTGGCGGGAGTGCCTTTGATTATGGCATGGGCCCCCGGTTCCACGGAAAGCCACTGGTTCCTAGAAATGCAGAACGAGGGTCTTCAGCGGCGGATTACCATCGCTCGAGGGGAAGTCCGCGGCCGGCTGCAATTGCTCGTGTTCGCGTACCGCACGGCCCAGCTTCGCGGCGCAGCGCAGCACCTGTTCGCGCCATTCGTCCATTGGCACTTTCGCCAGGTTGTTGCAGCACACCAGGGTGCCGTGTTCGGCGGTGGCGAGAATCGCCGGCTTCAGCAGGCTCTGGTAATCGCGCAGCAGGTCGACGGTGCCGAAGGCGCTCTTGGCCCAGGCTGGCGGGTCGAGAAACACCAGGTCGAACTGGCGCTGCTCGAGGCGCGGGTAGCTCGGCAGCTTGTGGCCGCGACGCGCGGCGATGGGCAGACCGGCCCACTGGCGGATCGCCGGGAAGTAGTCGGACTGCACGAACTGCATGGCCGGCAGCGCCGGGTTGAGCGCAGCATTCTCGCGGCCGACCGCCAGGTTGCCTTCGGCGAAGTCGAGGTTCACCACCTCGCTGGCACCACCCGCGGCGGCATTCAGGCCCACGCCACAGGTGTAGGCGAACAGGTTGAGCACGCGCTTGCCGGCGCTATGGCGCTGTACCCAGCCACGGGCGTTGCGCAGGTCGAGAAACAGCAGCGGGTCCTGCCCGGCATGACGGCCGCGCACCCGGTAGTTCAGGCCCCATTCCCGGCCCACCAGGTCGGCCAGCGCATCGTCAGCGGCGCTGTACACCGGGTCGCTGCGGTCGACGCGCGAGTTGCCCTTGGAGCGGTCGTTGTAGACCAGCAGCGTCGCGAAACCGAGGGTTTCGTTGACCTGCTCGTGCAGGGCCAGCAGCTCGTCACGGCTCAGCGTCTGGTGAAAGCTTTGCACCATCAACTGCTGGCCGTAACGGTCGACGGTCAGGCCGCTGGCGCCTTCCTGGCTACCGTGAAACAGGCGATAGCAATCGGTGTCTTGCGCGTGCAGTTCGGCGATCAGGGCTTGGCGATTGGCGAGTGCGGCGCGCACTGCCTGGTCGAGAGACGGCATGGCGGCGACTCGTGGAAAAGGGGGCACGCAGTCTACCACCCTCGGAATCGCTTAAACGCCTGCCGGGCCGTGTTGCATGCCTGGCTCGCCGGAGCTGTCAGTACGGCGGCAGGCCCATGCGAATCCGCGACCGGTGCAGCGAGCCGCTGCGCACCGCCCAGCGGATGATCGGCGCGATGCCCTGCACGCCGCCGCGCACCAGGCGGCTGCGCAGCGGCGTCATGGGCTGGTCGAGCAGCTGCTGCGCCCAGTCGGGCAACAGGTCGATGCCGGCCTGCATGAACAGCTTGCCCACCGGCGCGGCCAGGCGGCTCGGCGCAGGCGCCGCCAGCAGGATGCGCAGGATTTCCCGCGAGCGCTCGTCGCAGCACAACTGGCCGCGCATACGCTGCAGGTAGCTGTCGATCTGCGTACGGTCGCGCGGTACGTCGCCGGCGCCCAGGCGTTCGGCCACCAGGGCGACCTCGGCGTAATAGCGGTCCTGATCGGCGCCGCTCATCCGCGGGTTGAGGTAGCGCAGGTGGGCCTGCAGGAAGCTGTGCACTTCGGCGACATGCACCCAGGTCAGCAGCTCAGGGTCGCTGGCGCTATAGGGGCGGCCATCCGGCGCGGTACCGACGACGTGCAGGTGGATGCGCCTGACCTTGTCGATCAGCCAGTCGGCGTCGGCTCGGCTGGCGAAGGTGGTGCCGGAGACGAACTGGCCGGTGCGGCGCAGGCGGCCGAGCAGGTCTTCGCGAAAGTTGGAGTGATCCCAGACCCCGGCCAGCGCCAATGGGTGCAGGGCCTGCAGCAGCAGGGCGGTGATACCGCCGATAAGCATGCTGGTGAAGTCGCCGTGGATGCGCCAGCACACGGCGTCCGGGCCGAACAGGCCGGGGTCGCCCTTGGGGTTTTCGAAGTCGATCTGGCCGAGAGAAATGCCGCTCAGGCTCAGGGCTTGCTGTTCGATGCGGCGGCGAATGATTTCCATGGCGCGAGCCTAAAGCGCTGCGCTGCCGGCCACAAGTCATTGCGGGCTCACTCGCCCGCGTCCCTGAATGCATTGCCACGCGCAGCGTGAGGGACCATCGGGGGCGTAATGCGCCGGGCTGTCGTGACGCTGCGCGAGAATGCCCGCGGGTATCGCTTCGCTCAACGTCGGGCTGCAGGTTCATTGCCTGCTGTAGCCTGTGGTCGAGCGCAGCGATACCCAGGGAGCCTGCACTCAGGTGTTGAGCCGCTCGGCCACCAGGCTGTCGACCACCGCCGGGTCGGCCAGGGTCGAGGTGTCGCCCAGGGTGTCCAGCTCGTTGCAGGCGATCTTGCGCAGGATGCGGCGCATGATCTTGCCCGAACGGGTCTTCGGCAGGCCCGGCGCCCACTGGATCAGCTCCGGTTTGGCGAAGCTGCCGATCTCCTTGCCGACCAGGCTGAGCAACTCCTTCTTCAACTCGTCGCTGGGCTCCACGCCATTCATGGTGGTGACGAAGGCATAGATGCCCTGGCCCTTGACGTCATGGGGATAGCCGACCACCGCCGCCTCGGCCACGGCGTCGTGCAGCACCAGGGCGCTTTCCACTTCGGCGGTGCCGATGCGGTGGCCGGAGACGTTGATCACGTCGTCGATGCGCCCGGTGATCCACCAGTAGCCGTCCTCGTCGCGGCGTGCGCCGTCACCGCTGAAGTAGTAGCCGGGGTAGGCGGTGAAGTAGGTCTCCAGCATGCGCTTGTGGTCGCCATACACGCTGCGGATCTGGCTCGGCCAGCTGGCCTTGATCGCCAGCACGCCGGCGCCGGGGCCGTCGATTTCCTTGCCTTGCTCGTCGAGCAGCACCGGCTGCACGCCAAAGAACGGGCGGGTCGCCGAGCCGGGTTTGAGCTCGGTGGCGCCCGGCAATGGGGTGATCATGATGGCGCCGGTCTCGGTCTGCCACCAGGTGTCGACGATCGGGCAGCGCTGTTCGCCGACCACCTTGAAGTACCACTCCCAGGCTTCCGGGTTGATCGGCTCGCCGACGCTGCCGAGCAGGCGCAGGCTGCTGCGTGAGGTGTTCTTCACCGGCGCTTCGCCTTCGCGCATCAGTGCGCGCAGGGCGGTCGGTGCGGTGTAGAAGATGTTCACCTGGTGCTTGTCGATCACCTGCCAGAAGCGCGAGGTGTCCGGGTAGTTGGGCACGCCCTCGAAGATCAGGCTGGTGGCGCCATTGGCCAGCGGGCCGTAGACGATGTAGCTGTGCCCGGTGACCCAGCCGACATCGGCGGTGCACCAGTAGATGTCACCCTCGTGGTAGTCGAACACGTACTTGTGGGTCATCGCCGCCTGCAGCAGGTAGCCGGCGGTGCTGTGCAGCACGCCCTTGGGTTTGCCGGTGCTGCCCGAGGTGTAGAGGATGAACAGCGGGTCTTCGGCGTCCATCGGCTCGGCGGGGCAGTCGGCGCCTACCTGCTGCACGGCCTGGTGGTACCAGAGATCGCGCTTGTCGTCCCAGTCGACCGGGTTGCCGGTGCGTTTGACCACCAATACGCTGGATACGCCCGGGCAGCTCTTCAGCGCCTTGTCGACGTTGCTCTTGAGCGGGATGCGCTTGCCGCCGCGCACCGCTTCATCGGCGCTGATCACCGTGCGGCAGTCGGCATCGAGAATGCGGTCGCGCAGGGCATCCGGCGAGAAGCCGCCGAACACCACCGAGTGCACCGCGCCGATGCGCGTGCAGGCGAGCATGGCGTAGGCGGCCTCGGGAATCATCGGCATGTAGATGCACACCCGGTCGCCTTTCTTCACGCCGCGCGCCTTGAGCACGTTGGCCAGCCGGCAAACCTGCTCGTGCAGCTGTTTGTAGGTGATGCGGGCCGAGTCCTTGGGGTCGTCGCCTTCCCAGATCAGTGCCACCTGATCGCCACGCTTGGCCAGATGGCGGTCGATGCAGTTATGGCTGATATTCAGCTGGCCGCCGGAGAACCAGCGCACGTCGCCCTGGCTCAGGCTGCCACTGCAGACCTCATCCCAAGGTTTGTACCAGTCGAGAAAGGCGTTGGCCTGCTCGCCCCAGAAGGTCTGCGGGTCATCGACCGACTGGCGATAAAGACGCTGGTAGGCAGCGTCGTCGAGGTGGGTACGCTGGCGCGTGGCGTCGCTGACGGGATAGCGATGGGGTAGAGACATGGCGAGTCACCCTTGTTGTTATATGTCCGCAATAGACATCAAGGGTAGCAGCCAAGTTTTAGGGCGAGACCGAGAGTGGTTCAACGTATTGCAGGCGCCCACTGTCGGGCGCCTGCCATAAGGATCAACCGCGATGGCGACCGCGGAAGTAGTTGATCAGCCCCTGGGTGGAGCCGTCTTCGGCGCTGCTCTGCTCGCTGCCGACCATGCGCGAGTAGACACCCTTGCCCAGCTCCTTGCCGAGTTCCACGCCCCACTGGTCGAAGGCGTTGATGCCCCAGATGGCGCTCTGGGTGAACACCTTGTGCTCGTACAGGGCAACCAGCGCACCCAGGCGGCGCGGGCTGATGCGTTCGAGCACCAGGGTATTGCTCGGTCGGTTGCCGGGGATCACCTTGTGCGGCGCCAGACGCTGCACGTCGTCCTCGTTCATGCCCTTGGCGCGCAGCTCCGCTTCGGCCTCTTCGCGGGATTTGCCGAGCATCAGCGCCTGGCTTTGCGACAGGCAGTTGGCGTACAGCCACTGGTGGTGGTCGGCGACCGGGTTGAAGCTGACCACCGGCACGATGAAATCCGCCGGAATCAGCTGGGTGCCC
>Ga0207790_1000677_pt1 | contig 11033 bp, 14 predicted proteins | sample HigsolmetaGSP14D_FD_184842 | JGI IMG/M metagenome (GOLD analysis project Ga0207790, IMG submission 184842) | High solid enriched microbial communities from the Joint BioEnergy Institute, USA - SP1-4-D (SPAdes) | ecosystem: Engineered > Bioreactor > SSF (Solid state fermentation) > Aerobic >...
ATTTCATTTTCCAAATAACAGCCATGTCTTCCACTAAAATGCATACTTTGCATTCATTTTAACTCCTTTTATTTTATTATTATTTTTATCTTATCCCTTTTTTATTTGCTCCATCTCTACCTCACAAAGAGAATCGCATCATCCGTAGAGGAAAGCGATTTTTTTCTTTTTGATCTTAATAAGAGAGGGCGATGTCATTCCAAAAATTTGCTATACTTTTTAAAAAAGGAAATGAAGGAGTTTACGCGTTATGAATATTACGAAGTTGACCCAAGCCGAGCTCGCGTCGACGACAGGAAGCCAAATGGTGAAATGGTTGGAGAAGAAGAGTATGACGAAATCGGAATATAAGCGTCTGTACGAAGACTTCAAGACGATCATCATTATGCAACAAGCTGGTTTTTATGAACAAGCAGATGCACGGCTTCTACAATGGAAACATCTACCGATGCCGGTTGAATATTATACATATCGTCTTGCGATCGCTTCGAAGGCAGGGGGACGACGTCTTGCAAAGAAACGGTTCAAAGCGTTGCCAGAAGCGATTCAAAAACATGCCAAATTAAAACCGTGGCGGCAAGCGGTGAATCAGAATCAATGGTGGATGGCAGCAACTGGAGTAGCGGCAGCCGGGCTCTTATTCGTAGGGATTCAAGCATGGTCTCCCGCTTCAGAGAATGCTGCACCAAAAGAAGACACTGACCAAAAAGTTGCGCAACAGTTAGCAGCTTTACAAACAGAAGTCGAGCAGTTGAAAAAAGAAAATGAAAAATTGAATACGGATCAGAAGCAAAAGGCAGAAGTGAAGCAAAAAGAAGCGACACCGGTTAAAGAGAAGAAAACAACGAAAACGAGTAACCTGAAGCCAGAAGTCGCATTGAAGGAAGCAGTTGCGGCCGTACAAGCAAAGGATTATAAAGAAGCCGATGACCTTTTGAGTGAAGACGTCTTAAAAAATAAAGAGACGGCAGGTATGGCAAGATTCTATAAATTGATCGCAGCTGGAAAATTGAAAAAGACGACACAAGCAGACTATATCGCTTACCGGGAAGATTTCCCGAAATCGGGTTATATGAGTGACGTGTTGTGGATGCAAGCAGTCTATGAACAAAAATATAAAAAAGGCGACTACCGAGCAACCCTTCAAGAACTCGCAGAACAACCGGAGAATGAATGGTCTTATGCAGCGAAGGCAATTCTTTCTGGCAAGAGCACGCTTGGGGACTGACGAAAAAACAGTTCCCAAGCAGTACGCTTTTAGAGTACAATGCGAAAAGAGAATGGAGAGGAGATGCAAACAATGAGTAAAGTACATGTATTTGATCACCCATTGATTCAGCACAAGATGACGATCATGCGTAAGGTCGAAACAGGAACGAAACAATTCCGGGAACTTGTCGACGAGGTGGCTTCATTGATGGCATATGAAATCACACGTGACCTTCCACTCACAGATGTCGCGATCGAGACACCGGTCACGAAGACGACGCAGAAGATGATCGAAGGCAAGAAACTCGGGATCGTCCCGATTCTCCGCGCTGGTCTCGGTATGGTCGACGGGATGCTTCGCATGATGCCGAACGTCAAAGTCGGTCATATCGGTCTTTACCGTGATCCGGAGACACTCGAGCCAACGGAATACTACCTCAAGCTTCCAACAGACGTCGCAGAACGTGATTTCGTCGTCGTTGACCCGATGCTTGCGACAGGTGGTTCGGCGGCAGACGCCATCTCCTCACTGAAGAAACAAGGGGCAAAGAGCATCAAGCTCGCATGTCTCTGTGCAGCACCTGAAGGCGTTAAACGCGTTCAAGAAGAACACCCGGACGTCGACATCTATCTCGCAGCACTTGACGAGAAGTTGGATGACCATGGATACATCGTCCCAGGACTCGGTGATGCAGGAGACCGTCTCTTCGGAACGAAGTAAAAACAGTAAGATACATGAAAAAGTCGCAGACGATGCTCTGCGGCTTTTTTCGTTGCTATTTCGTAAAGTGCGCAAGGTTGTCGAAATATGCTTTAATGAAAAAAGGAAAAAAGGAGGAAGTCACCATGCCGATTACAGTCATGCCGATTTTCGGGACACGACCGGAAGCCATTAAGATGGCACCGCTCGTCAATGCCCTGAAGCAACACCCTGCATTCGATGTTCATGTTACGATTACTGCCCAGCACCGCGAGATGCTCGATCAAGTGCTCGAACTGTTCGAAATCGAACCGGATCACGACTTGAATATCATGAAGCAACGTCAGACACTCGTTGATATCACGACACGTGGTCTCGAAGGACTCGATGCGATCATGAAAGAGATTAAACCGGATCTTGTCCTCGTCCATGGCGACACGACGACGACGTTCGTCGGAAGCCTTGCTGCCTATTACAATCAAATTGCGGTCGGTCACGTCGAGGCGGGACTGCGCACGTATAATAAATACTCTCCGTTCCCGGAAGAGGTCAATCGACAGTTGACGTCGACGCTTGCGGACTTGCATTTCGCTCCGACAGCGCAAGCGGCGGCGAATCTTGCGTCCGAAAATCGTCATGCTGGTGTCTACATCACGGGGAATACTGCGATCGATGCCCTGCAGACGACCGTCCAAACTGATTACGTACATCCGATGCTCGAGACGGTCGGTGATCGGAAGTTGATCTTGATGACGGCACACCGTCGTGAGAACCAAGGCGAGAAGATGCATCAGATGTTCCGCGCGATCCGTCGTCTCGTCGATGCGTTTCCAGATACACACGTCGTCTATCCGGTTCATCTCAACCCAGTCGTTCAGGAAGCAGCAAAGACCGTCTTTGAAGGGCATGATCGAATTTCTCTGATTGCCCCACTCGACGTGTTCGACTTCCATAACTTCGCGAGTCGTGCTCACTTGATCTTGACTGACTCCGGTGGCGTACAAGAAGAAGCTCCATCGCTCGGTGTACCGGTTCTCGTCTTGCGAGATACGACAGAGCGTCCGGAAGGGATAGCGGCTGGGACGCTAAAGCTTGCCGGAACGGAAGAAGAGACGATTTATCAGATGGCAACGGAACTCTTGACGAACGAAGCGCTTTATCAAGAGATGGCGCATGCCTCAAATCCATACGGAGACGGACATGCATCTGAACGGATCGTCCAAGCGATTCTGCATCACTTCGGTCAAGGGGAAGCACCGGCACCGTTACTCACGCAATAAAAAACGATCATTATTTTCGAATCGCTTACAATTACTTGTTTTCCTCAGACGAGGAACCGCGTGATGTGGGCGATTCTTTGTTATGTCTTGAAGTTCGTGAAATCGCACTAGTTGATTTAGGAGGATAATATCTTTAAATCTTACCAATTCCACTAAAATCAGCCCATTTGTTTAGAAAATGTAAAACCAGATGACCTTGAAACTGGAAAGGAAACAGTGACGATTCAAGCTGTGACGCACCGCACGATTGAAAAAATGGAAATCGTTGAAATGTATTGTTACAAACAGATGTCAGAGCTGTTTTTACGTCCCGATTCGGAAGCGTTTTCAATTGTGAACAAAAAATGTTTTTTCACAAAATCGACACAAATCAGTTTTAGAGGTCTTGTTTCGGTTTAACAGGCACGATATAACGTTACTATTCAACGGTTTTGTTCACCATATGAACAATCTCTTTAACCGTTGATAGTACTACATATTTTCTTCACATCTTCGTGAAATGACTTGCACGGATGACATCTGTGAAAACCTTATCAATCGTTGATATGTATAGGTTTTTCGGCTCTGTTTTTATTGTGAATTCATTTGACTATGAAAGCTGCTTCATTGTATTCTTGACTAGTATGAAAATCCGCAAATTGTGGGAAAGAAAAAGAACTCACAATTGGGAAAAAAGGGGGTCGTCTCTAGTGCGCCAAAGTGGGCTCGCGAAGAGTATGGTCATGGCCTCGCAAATTTCGACGGCACTGGCTGCACCGATCGTCATTGGCTTTTTGGTTGGGAACTATGGGGAACAACAACAATGGTGGGAAAAAATGGGTGCGACATTCGCCGTGTTCATCGGGATTTTCATCGGCATTCTTTGCATGATCGCCATGATCAGGCACTTGTTAGGGGAGAAGACATGAACATCATCCTTCAAGATGCGTTGTATCGTGCGTACTTACGATGGTTTGGACTCTTTTACGGAATCCTGGCTGTCCTGCTGCTCATCGGACGCCCGAGTGATCCAGTCATCTATGGACTAGCACTTGGTGGAACTGGCAGCTTCTTGATCTTGACGCTTCAACGACTGAGCGTCGATCGTATGTATCGTGTAATTGAGACAGGGCGTAAGCCAGTGTCTCGAGGGACCGTTTCACGCATGGCGGTCGCGGTACTCTGTGTGATGATCGGTTTGAAATATCAAACTGAATTGTCATTAACTGCGGTGGTAATAGGCCTTCTCGCCGGCCACGTCATACAATTTTGTGAGTTCTTGACTCACGAACTCAAGCGGGAAAAGAGGTGAATAGTCAAATGAACCACGAAATGCCACTTTACGAAATCCCACTCTGGGGTGACTTCGTTCTGTACGGTAGCTGGACGAACTTGATCACAGTATTGATTGCTGCTGCTCTCGTCTTCTTGATTGCCGTGGCCGGTACGCGACGTCTTGTGATGAAGCCAACCGGTGCTCAAAACGTGATGGAGATGTTCCTCGAATTCGTTCGCGGTATCATCAGCAGCACGATGGACTGGAAAACAGGGGGTCGCTTCCTTACGTTCGGAATGACATTATTCCTGTTCATCCTTGTGTCCAACATCATGGGTCTCCCATTCAACGTCGTGACGGGACACTACATTTGGTTCAACTCACCAACTGCAGATCCTTACGTGACACTGGCACTTTCATCTCTCGTAGTAGTCTTAAGTCATTACTACGGTGTGAAGATGCGAGGCTTCGGCGCTTATGCGAAAACATTCATGACGCCGATGTTTATCATTACCATCATCGAGGAGTTTGCAAACACGTTGACGCTCGGTCTTCGTCTTTACGGAAACATCTTCGCTGGTGAAATCATGATCGGAATCATTCTTTCGATCGGTATCGTCTCTGGTACGAACGATTTCCAATTCGCCGGACCACTAGGCGCGATCATCTCGGGTATCCCGATGTTGATCTGGCAAGGATTCTCACTCTTCATCGGTGGTATCCAAGCGTACATCTTCCTTATCCTGACGATGGTTTACATCGGACATAAGGCAGCGCACGACCATTAATTCGAAGGTAAAGCATCCGCTTTTCCGATAACAGCACGACAAATCAATGAACATACTCTAGGGAGGCAATTTATCATGAATCTTATTGCAACAGCGATCATCATCGGACTCGGCGCACTCGGCGCAGGTATCGGTAACGGTCTTATCGTAAACGGTACAGTATTAGGTCAAGCACGTCAGCCAGAACTCAAAAACGAACTTCGTCAAACAATGTTCATCGGTATCGGTCTTGTTGAGGCACTTCCAATCATCGGTGTAGCGGTCGGTTTCCTTCTTCTCAACTCTTAATCCACGATTAACGAGAACGGACTACATAGGGCGCTATTCGTTCAACGTTTGAGTGAACCGTCACGGGAGCTTAGGCTCCCTTATGTAGATATTGAAGTTGAACCAACCACGAGGGGAGTGTAATCGAATGAATCTAACGTATCTTGCGGCAGAGGCTGGTGGCGATAGCAACCATCTCTTATTAGCCAACATGATCGTCACGATCGTCGTTTTCCTCTTGCTCCTCATCCTCTTGAAGAAATTCGCATGGGGCCCGCTCGTCAACATGATGAAAGCGCGGGAAGAGCATGTGGCTAGCGAGATCAACTCGGCTGAAAAGAGCCGTAAAGACGCTGAAGTCTACGTAGAACAACAACGCGAAGAATTAAACAAGGCGCGTACGGAAGCACGCGATCTTTTAGAAGCATCACGCCGTCAGGCAGAAGCAGAGCAAGCACGTGCGATGGAGCAGGCACGTCTTGAATCCGAAATGAGTAAGGAAGAAGCTCGCCGTGCGATCGAACGTGAACGCGCTGAAGCACAAGCTGCTTTGAAGAACGATGTCGCTCTTCAAGCAATCGCTGCAGCACGCCACGTCATGAAAACACAGCTTGCGACAGACGAAGCCGCTCAAAAAGCACTCGTCGACCAATTCCTTGCTGATACTAAGGGCACGAACTAATGCGTGATCACGTAGCGGGACGCTACGCAAAAGCGCTCTTCGATCTTGCGCTTGAGCACCATGTGCTCGAGCAAGCAGAAGCTGATGTGCGGACGCTCGGCGAAGTGCTCCACGCAACACCAGAGCTCGCTTCGGTTTTAGATAACCCATCGATTTCTGCTGAAGAGCTCAAGCAAGTTCTTCAAACAAGCTTCACTGGCTTCAACTCGATCGTCTTAAACACACTGCTCGTCATGGTCGAAAACGACCGGGCAGCAGAGATCGTTACATTACCGGAACACTTCATTGCATTGTTGAATGAACACCGCAATGTCGCGACGGCAATCGTCACGAGTGCATACAAATTGTCGGACGAGGAACTCACGAAAGTGAAAGAGACGTTTGGCCAAAAATCAGGTAAAACGCTTGAAGTCGAGAACGTCGTCGACACGCGCGTCATCGGAGGACTTCGCGTCCAAATCGGTTACACGACATATGACGGAACGATCGAAACTAAACTAACGCGCCTTGAGCGTGAGCTGTTAAAAGCGTAAGAAAATAGGGGTGAAACGCATGAGCATTAGAGCTGAAGAAATCAGCGCCCTGCTTAAAGCGCGTATCGCGCAGTACGGTTCTACGATGGAAGTGAACGAGACAGGTACGGTCATCCAAATCGGTGATGGTATCGCTCGTGCACACGGACTCGACAACGTCATGTCGGGAGAGCTCGTAGAATTCGCTAACGGCACAATGGGCTTGGCGCAAAACTTAGAAGAAGGCAACGTCGGTATCATCATCCTCGGTGACTACCTTGAAATCAAAGAAGGCGACTCTGTTCGCCGTACGGGCCGCATCATGGAAGTACCAACAGGAGACGCACTCCTCGGACGTGTCGTTAACCCACTCGGTATGCCAATCGATGGTCTTGGTCCAATCGAAACAGAACACTACAACCCGATCGAGCGTAAGGCGTCTGGCGTCATGGCGCGTAAATCGGTACACGAACCACTTCAGACAGGAATCAAGGCGATCGATGCCCTCGTTCCAATCGGTCGTGGACAGCGTGAGTTGATCATCGGTGACCGTCAGACGGGTAAAACGTCGATCGCAATCGATACGATCATCAACCAAAAAGAAGAAAACATGATCTGTATCTACGTCGCAATCGGACAAAAAGAATCAACAGTCCGTGGCGTCGTCGAGACGCTCCGTAAAAACGGTGCCCTCGATTACACGATCGTCGTTTCGGCAGCGGCTTCACAGCCAGCTCCACTTCTTTACCTCGCACCATTCGCAGGTGTCGCGATGGGTGAACACTTCATGGACCAAGGCAAACACGTTCTTGTCATCTATGATGATCTTTCAAAACAAGCAGCTGCTTACCGTGAGCTTTCACTTCTCTTGAAACGCCCACCAGGCCGCGAAGCTTACCCAGGGGATGTCTTCTACCTCCACTCACGCCTTCTTGAGCGTGCAGCGAAGTTAAACGACGAGCTTGGCGCAGGTAGCTTGACTGCCCTTCCGTTCATCGAAACACAGGCGTCGGATATCTCAGCTTATATCCCGACAAACGTTATCTCGATCACGGATGGTCAAATCTTCCTTCAATCGGATCTCTTCTTCTCAGGTGTCCGTCCCGCGATCAACCCGGGTCTCTCGGTATCGCGTGTAGGTGGTTCGGCTCAAGTAAAAGCGATGAAGAAGGTAGCGGGTACGCTCCGTCTTGACCTCGCATCTTACCGTGAGCTTGAAGCATTCGCACAGTTCGGATCTGACCTTGATAAAGCGACTCAGTCGAAGCTTAACCGTGGTGAGCGGACAGTTGAAGTCTTGAAACAAGACTTGAACCAACCACTTACTGTCGATAAGCAAGTCATCATCATCTATGCCTTGACTCGTGGTCACCTTGATGATGTTGCTGTAACGGATATTCGTCGTTTTGAAAAGGAACTCAACCTCTGGCTCGATCAAAACCGCAAACAACTTTGCGATGAGATCCGTAAGACAGGTAACCTTCCAGCAGACGAAGAGATCGTAGCAGCAATCTCAGAATTTAAGAAAACGTTCCAAGCGACGGTTTAATCCGGCGGAACGCTCTTGATACTAACAAGGTGGTGAATCGAAATGGCATCGTTGCGCGAGATACAAACGCGGATCAACTCGACGAAAAGTACGAAACAGATCACGAAAGCGATGAACATGGTTTCGGCGTCGAAACTGAACCGCGCTCAAGCACATAGCGCGAAGTTCCAACCTTACATGCTGAAAATGCAAGAGGTACTCGGAACCATTGCGAATGGCACGACAGGTGCGAGCCATCCGATGCTCGAGAAACGTCCCGTCAAAAAGACAGGATATATCGTCATCACATCGGATCGCGGCTTAGCTGGTGCATATAACGCCAACGTGCTGCGTGAAGTCTACCGGGAAATCAAAGAAAAGCATACTGCGGACAGTTACGTTCTCTTCGTGGTCGGTAAAGTCGGTGTCCAGTTCTTCCGTTCACGCGGAATTACGGTCACGGATGCGATCACAGGCTTGAACGATTCTCCTTCGTATGTCGACGTCGCTGAAATCGTGAAGCGCACAGTGAGTGCGTTCACGCTTGGCGAAATCGACGAGCTCAAGCTGTGCTACAACCACTTCTTATCTGTCATCAGCCAAGAAGTGAAAGTCGAAACCCTTCTCCCACTCGGAGAAATCGAAGCTTCATCTTCGACGACTTATGAGTACGAGCCAAGCGAGGAACAAATCCTTGCTGAACTCCTCCCGCGTTATGCGGAGAGCTTGATCTTCGGTGCGCTTCTTGACGCGAAAGTAGCAGAACATGCGTCACGTATGACAGCAATGCAAAGTGCGACAGATAACGCAGATGACTTGATCGGTCGATTGACTCTCGTCTACAACCGAGCTCGACAAGCTGCAATCACGCAAGAAATCACAGAGATCGTCAGTGGGGCTGCTGCGCAGCAGTAATCCCGACTGACGTAACGATAGGTAGGAGGAAACACGATGAACGAACTCGGTTTAAAAGGCCGCGTCGTCGCGGTCATGGGACCTGTCATCGACGTTAAGTTCGAAGGACACTTACCGAACATCTACAACGCGCTTCGTATTCAATATACGCCGCAAACTGTAGAAGAAGTGGCTATCGACTTGACGCTTGAGGTCGCCCTGCACCTTGGTGACGACGTCGTCCGTACCATTGCGATGGACTCAACGGATGGAGTACGCCGTGGAATTGAAGTAATCGATACGAATGCTCCAATCTCGGTACCCGTCGGAGAAGCGACACTTGGTCGCGTCTTCAACGTACTCGGTAACCCAATTGATGAAAAAGAAATCGCTGCTGACGTGGAACGTCTTCCGATCCACAAAAAAGCACCGACTTTCGATAACCTTTCAACGAAAGTTGAAATCCTCGAGACTGGAATTAAAGTCGTCGACTTGCTCGCTCCTTACATCAAGGGTGGTAAGATCGGTCTCTTCGGTGGTGCCGGTGTAGGTAAGACCGTCCTCATCCAGGAATTGATCAACAACATCGCCCAAGAGCACAGCGGTATCTCGGTATTCGCAGGTGTTGGTGAGCGGACGCGTGAAGGTAATGACTTGTTCCACGAGATGACGGATTCAGGCGTTATCAAACAAACAGCGATGGTCTTCGGTCAGATGAACGAACCACCTGGTGCACGTCTTCGTGTTGCCTTGACTGGTTTGACGATGGCAGAATACTTCCGTGATGAGCAAGGACAAGACGTTCTTCTCTTCGTTGATAACATCTTCCGTTATACACAAGCAGGTTCTGAAGTATCAGCCCTTCTTGGTCGTATGCCATCTGCCGTTGGTTACCAGCCAACACTTGCAACAGAGATGGGTATGCTTCAAGAGCGGATCACATCAACAAACAAAGGTTCGGTTACATCGATCCAAGCGGTTTATGTACCAGCCGATGACTATACTGACCCGGCTCCTGCGACGACGTTTGCTCACTTAGATGCAACGACGAACCTTGAGCGCCGTCTCTCTGAGATGGGGATCTATCCTGCCGTGGATCCACTTGCTTCGACATCACGTGCCCTTTCACCGGAAATCGTCGGCGAAGAGCACTACGGTGTTGCACGTCAAGTTCAGGAAACACTTCAGCGTTATAAAGAACTTCAAGATATCATCGCGATCCTCGGTATGGACGAGTTGTCAGAAGACGACAAATTGACTGTACACCGTGCGCGTCGTATCCAGTTCTTCTTGTCGCAGAACTTCCACGTAGCTGAGCAGTTCACAGGACAAAAAGGATCGTACGTCCCAGTTAAGGACACGATCCGCGGCTTCAAAGAAATCCTCGAAGGTAAACACGATGACTTAACGGAAGAAGCTTTCCGTCTCGTCGGTCCGATCGAAGATGCGATTGAAAAAGCGAAGGCGCTTGTCTAAGTGACAAAGCATAAGGGGGACTTGAGATGAACACACTTCATGTCAATATCGTCACCCCGGATGGCGAAGTGTATGATGGCGATATCCGTATGGTCGTTGCGAAGACGATTTCTGGTGAGATCGGGGTTCTCCCGCACCACGTCCCACTCGTAACACCACTCGATATCAGCATCTTGAAGTTGCGCCACGAAGATGGCGGACGCACGTTGATCGCTATCAGCGGTGGCTTTATGGAAGTGCGCCAGGATACTGTAACGGTTCTTGCGGAAACTGCGGAGCAAGCAGACAAGGTCGATTATGACCGTGCTGCAGCTGCGAAGGTTCGTGCAGAACGTCGTCTCCAGGACACGAAATTATCAGAACTCGAATTCAAGCGTGCTGAACTTTCACTGAAACGAGCAGTTAACCGTCTCAGCTTGAAAGACTACGGTCGCGATTGATT
>Ga0207790_1000680_pt1 | contig 10935 bp, 14 predicted proteins | sample HigsolmetaGSP14D_FD_184842 | JGI IMG/M metagenome (GOLD analysis project Ga0207790, IMG submission 184842) | High solid enriched microbial communities from the Joint BioEnergy Institute, USA - SP1-4-D (SPAdes) | ecosystem: Engineered > Bioreactor > SSF (Solid state fermentation) > Aerobic >...
TCAGGGCACCTTCACCCCGACCCTGTCGAGCATCTCCACCAGGCGAATCAGCGGCAGGCCGATCAGGCTGTTGACGTCGCTGCCTTCGGTGCGGCGGAACAGGCTGATGCCAAGACCCTCGGCCTTGAAGCTGCCAGCGCAATCGTAGGGCTCTTCGGCCTGCAGATAGCGGGTGATCTGCTCGGCATCCAGGGTGCGAAAATGCACGGTATAAGGAATGCAATCGACCTGGCAGGCGCCGCTTCTGCTGTCGAGCAGCGCCAGGCCGGTGAGAAAGGTCACGCTCTTGCCGCTGGCGGCGCTGAGCTGGGCATGGGCCCGTGGGAAGTCGTGGGGCTTGCCGAGCACCTGGCCGTCGAGCACTGCCACCTGGTCGGAACCGATGATCAGGTGTGCGGCGAATTGTCCCGCCAGCGCCGCGGCCTTTTCCCGGGCCAGGCGGCGCACCAGTTGTTCGGCCGGCTCGCCGGCCTGGCGAGATTCATCTATGCTCGGCGCGGCCCACTCGAAGGGCCTGCGCAGGCGGCTCAACAGCTCGCGGCGGTAGGGGGAACTGGAAGCGAGAACCAGGGGCAGCATGGGCATTGACCTCGTGCGGAACGAGCCGCCGATTCTAGTCGTCGACAAAGGGCCTGGACAGGCGGAATTTCCTTTGACAGCGCCCGGTTGCATCCATAGAATGCGGCGCCTATGTCAAATGGCCCGATTCCACCTCACGTTGATCCACGCAAACTCGCTGACCGCGGCGCCACTCTTCAGGGTGAGTTGCCGTTAGCTGATTTGTCGAGGCTCTGCGATCCTCTTGCCGATAATGGCGGCAACGTGCGCGTGAAGCTCAGCTTCGAGCGTGACGAGCGCCATGCTGTGGTCATCCACAGCCAGCTTGAGGTCGAAGTCAAGATGGTTTGCCAGCGGTGTCTGGATCAGGTCACCTTACCGATCCTCAGCGAGTGTGATTACGCTGTGGTGAAGGAAGGCGCGAATACCCAGTCCGTGCCGCAAGGCTATGACGTACTGGAAGTGGGTGAAGATCCTCTGGATCTGTTGGCCTTGGTCGAGGATGAGCTGTTGCTCGCCTTGCCCATCGTGCCGATGCATGACCCGAAAGATTGCCAGCAGCCGGCGGGCCTTGATGAGCCCGAATCGAGTGAGGACGGGGTGACGCGGTCCAACCCGTTCAGTGTATTGGCACAGTTAAAGCGTGACCCAAACGTTTAGGAGTTTACTAGTATGGCTGTTCAGCAGAACAAAAAATCCCGTTCCGCCCGTGACATGCGTCGTTCGCATGACGCGCTCGAGGGTAACGCTCTGTCCGTTGAGAAGAGCACCGGTGAAGTTCACCTGCGCCACCACGTATCGCCGGAAGGCGTTTACCGTGGTCGCAAAGTGATCGACAAGGGCGCTGACGAGTAAATCTTGTCCGCTCCGATCATCGCGATTGATGCAATGGGTGGGGACTTCGGTCCCCACTGCATTGTTCCAGCCAGCGTCGCCTGTCTGGCCGAATTCCCCTCGCTGCACCTGGTCCTCGTCGGCCAAGCTCCCCTGATCGAACAATTGCTCGCTGCTAGCCCCGGTGTGGATCGCGCACGTCTGCGCGTCGAGCACGCCGGTGAAGTCGTCGAGATGGGCGAGCGCCCTGGCCAGGCCCTGCGCGGCAAGCCCGATTCCTCGATGCGCGTGGCGCTCGAGGCGGTGCGCGACGGGCGGGCCCATGCCTGCGTGAGCGCGGGCAATACCGGTGCGTTGATGGCGTTGTCGCGGCATGTGCTGAAAACCCTGCCGGGCATCGATCGGCCGGCGATGATCGCTGCCATTCCCAATCGCAAGGGCGTATGCCTGCTGCTGGATCTGGGCGCCAACGTCGATTGCACGGCCGAGCAGCTGTGCCAGTTCGCGATCATGGGCGCGGTGGCGGCCGAGGTGCAGGGCACCAGGGCGCCGCGCGTCGGTTTGCTGAACGTGGGCAGCGAAGAGACCAAGGGCAACCAGCAGGTCAAGCAGGCCGCTGCGTTGCTCGAGGGGGTCGAGGGCCTCAACTATGTCGGCTTCGTCGAGGGCGATGGGCTGTATGGCGGCGAGGCCGACGTGCTGGTGTGCGACGGCTTCGTCGGCAACGCGTTGCTCAAGTCCAGCGAGGGGCTGGTGACCATGATCGTGTCACGGCTCGAGGCGCTGTTTCGCAGCAGCCTGCTGGGGCGTGTCGCCGGGCTTCTGGCCTTGCCGCTGCTGCGTCGTCTGCGCGGCGAGCTGGCGCCGGCGCGGCACAATGGCGCGAGTTTTCTCGGCTTGCAGGGCATCGTGGTGAAGAGCCACGGCAGTGCCGGGCCGGATGGTATAAAGAGCGCCATCCGCCGGGCGATGACCGATGTGCAGGAAAATTTACCGACGCGACTGGGTGGTCGAATCGAGCACTTGATCCGTAATATGTGACCGCTCGGGATGGTCAGCCATCCAAGGTGTCAGATTTCCAGCGCTCGCCACGGGTGGGCGTAACTTTTTCGACGAGAAGATCACTAAGGGAACCGTTCCATGTCTGCATCCCTCGCATTCGTCTTTCCCGGTCAGGGCTCGCAAGCGCTGACCATGTTGGCCGGACACGGCGCCGAGCACGCGCTGGTCCTCGATACCTTCGGCGAAGCGTCGAGCGCCCTGGGCTATGACCTGTGGGCGCTGACCCAGCAGGGCCCGGAAGAGCAGCTCAACCAGACCGACAAGACCCAGCCCGCGATCCTCGCCGCTTCCGTCGCCCTGTGGCGTCTGTGGCTGGCCGAAGGTGGCGCGCGTCCGGCGTTCGTTGCCGGGCACAGCCTGGGTGAATACAGCGCGCTGGTCGCCGCCGGTGCGGTCGGCTTTGCCGAGGCGGTCAAGCTGGTCGAGCTGCGTGGCCAGCTGATGCAGCAGGCGGTACCGGCCGGGCAGGGCGGCATGGCAGCGATCATCGGCCTGGAAGATGCCGAGGTGCAGGCTGCCTGCGCCGAAGCGGCCCAGGGCGATGTGGTCAGTGCGGTGAACTACAACGCCCCGGGGCAGGTGGTCATCGCTGGCTCCGCGGCTGCCGTGGCGCGTGCCGTCGAGGCCTGCAAGGCCCGTGGCGCCAAGCGTGCGCTGCCGCTGCCGGTCAGCGTGCCGTCGCACTGCGAGCTGATGCGCCCGGCGGCCGAGCGCTTTGCCGATGCCGTCAACGCCATCGCCTGGCAGGCGCCGCAGATTCCCCTGGTGCAGAACGTCAGCGCGGCCGTGGTGGCCGACCTGGATACCCTCAAGCGCGACCTGCTGGCTCAGCTGTACAGCCCGGTGCGTTGGGTCGAGTCCATCGTTCGTCTCGGCGAGCAGGGCGTTACCGATCTGGTCGAGTGCGGCCCGGGCAAGGTGCTCTCCGGCTTGAACAAGCGTTGTGTCAAGGGCGTCAACACCCACAACCTCGACACCCCCGAAAGCTTTGCCGCTGCGCGCGCCGCACTGGCCGACGTACAGTCCTGAACAAGGGAGAATGCTATGAGTCTGCAAGGTAAGGTTGCACTGGTCACTGGTGCCAGCCGTGGTATTGGCCAGGCCATCGCCCTGGAGCTGGGCCGTCAGGGCGCCGTGGTGATCGGTACCGCCACCTCCGAGGCGGGTGCCGAGCGCATTGCCGCGACCCTCAAGGAAAACGGCATCGAAGGCACCGGCCTGATGCTCAACGTCAGCAACGACGAATCCGTCGCCGCCACCCTGGAGAAGATCCAGAAGGATTTCGGCCAGGTGCTGGTGCTGGTCAACAATGCCGGCATCACCCGCGACAACCTGATGCTGCGCATGAAGGACGACGAGTGGTACGACGTGATCGATACCAACCTCAACAGCCTCTATCGTCTGTCCAAGGCCGTGCTGCGTGGCATGACCAAGGCGCGTTTCGGGCGTATCATCAACATCGGTTCGGTGGTGGGTGCCATGGGCAACGCCGGGCAGGTGAACTATGCAGCCGCCAAGGCCGGTCTGGAAGGTTTTGGCCGTGCGCTGGCCCGTGAAGTGGGCTCGCGTTCGATCACGGTAAACGCCGTGGCACCGGGTTTTATCGATACCGACATGACCCGTGAATTGCCTGAAGCGCAGCGTGAAGCGTTGCTGACACAGATTCCGCTGGGCCGTTTGGGGCAGGCGCAAGAAATCGCCAACGTGGTTTCTTTCCTTGCTTCCGATGGTGCAGCTTACGTCACAGGGGCTACTATCCCTGTGAACGGCGGGATGTACATGAGCTGAATTGAAGGGGCGCTGTCGGCGAACGTCTGCGATCCGGTGCAAACATGGTGATGAAGCTGTAAGTTTGCATACCGAATCGTTGGCGTATTTCCGTGGGCGCCACTGGCTTTCAGCTTGAAAAGCTGAAAACCCTTTCTATACACTTGCCGGCACAACCAGCTGGCTGGATTTGTCCAATAGGAGTGATAACACGTGAGCACCATCGAAGAACGCGTCAAGAAAATCGTTGCCGAGCAACTGGGCGTGAAGGAAGAAGAAGTAACCAACAGCGCTTCCTTCGTTGAAGACCTGGGTGCCGACTCGCTTGACACCGTTGAGCTGGTGATGGCTCTCGAAGAAGAATTCGAGACCGAGATCCCGGACGAACAAGCCGAGAAGATCACCACTGTTCAGGAAGCCATCGACTACGTTACTGCTCACGCTCAGTAAGCAGTTCGTCGCTTCCCGAATCGGAAAAGCCGCACGTCTGCAAAGGCGTGCGGCTTTTCTTTGACGGTTCGCTGTAGAAGTTTTCAACAACGCCCCTGGGCGTCGTTCCGCTCGGGTACCGGCTACCCTGAGCCAATCGCCGGATGATCAATCGCCTGGGCAACGGTTTGCCAGGTGCATCGTGGCGTCGAAAAACCTGATATGAGGAGATTGCTGTGTCGCGTAGACGCGTCGTGGTTACCGGGATGGGCATGTTGTCGCCGCTGGGTAACGATGTGCCGAGCAGCTGGCAGGGCATTCTGGCCGGCCGCAGTGGTATCGGCCTGATCGAACACATGGATCTTTCCGCTTTTTCGACCCGCATCGGCGGTTCGGTGAAGAATTTCGATGTCGAGCCCTATCTGGCGCCCAAAGAGGCCCGCAAGCTCGATCTGTTCATCCAGTACGGCATGGCCGCCTGCTTCCAGGCTGCCCGCGATTCCGGGCTGGAAGTCACGGATGCCAACCGTGACCGTATCGGTGTGGTGATGGGCTCCGGCATCGGCGGCCTGACCAACATCGAGAACAACTGCAAATCGCTGCATGAGCAGGGGCCACGGCGCATTTCGCCGTTCTTCGTGCCGGGTTCGATCATCAACATGATCTCCGGCTTCCTGTCCATCCACCTGGGTCTGCAGGGCCCCAACTACGCGATTTCCACGGCGTGCACCACCGGCACCCACTGCATCGGCATGGCGGCGCGCAACATCGCCTATGGCGAAGCGGACGTGATGATCGCCGGCGGCGCCGAGATGGCGGCCTGTGGCCTGGGCCTGGGCGGTTTCGGCGCAGCGCGGGCGATGTCCACCCGCAACGACGAGCCGACCAGGGCGAGCCGTCCGTGGGACAAGGACCGTGACGGCTTCGTGCTCTCCGACGGCGCCGGTGCCCTGGTGCTCGAAGAGCTCGAGCATGCCAAGGCCCGCGGCGCGACCATCTACGCCGAGCTGATCGGCTTCGGCATGAGCGGCGACGCCTTCCACATGACCTCGCCACCCGAAGATGGCGCCGGTGCCGCGCGTTGCATGGCCAACGCCCTGCGCGACGCCGGTATCGAGCCGTCCGCGGTGCAGTACATCAACGCCCACGGCACCTCGACCTCGGCCGGTGACAAGGCGGAAGTGGCAGCGATCAAGACCGTGTTCGGTGATCACGCATACAAGCTGGCGGTCAGTTCGACCAAGTCCATGACCGGCCACCTGCTGGGCGCCGCCGGTGCGGTGGAGGCGATCTTCAGCGTGCTGGCACTGCGTGACCAGATCGCACCGCCGACCATCAACCTGGACCAGCCCGATGAAGGCTGCGACCTGGACTTCGTGCCCCACGAAGCACGCCAGATGCCGATGGACGTGGTGCTCTCCAACTCCTTCGGCTTCGGTGGCACCAACGGCTCCCTGGTATTTCGCCGGTACGCCGACTGATGCTGCACTGGGTCGACGGTCAGCCAGCGGCGTCGCTGCCGCTGGTGGACCGCGGCCTGGCCTACGGTGACGGCCTGTTCGAGACCATGGCGGTGCGCGGCGGCAGCCCTGTGCTGTTGGAGCGCCACCTGACACGCGTCACTGCCGGGTGCGCGCGCCTGCGTATCGAGCTGGATGCAGGCCGCTTGCGTCGCGAACTCACGGCCTTTTGCGCCGAGCTGGGGCAGGGCGTCGCCAAGCTGATCGTTACCCGGGGTGATGGCCAGCGTGGCTATGCGCCGTCAACCGGGGCGCCGCGGCATATCCTGCAGTCCGCCGCGATGCCGGCTTACCCGCCGCAGCATGCCGAGAACGGCATTCGGCTGTTCCCTTGTGAAACACGCCTGGCCGAGCAGCCGCTACTCGCCGGTCTCAAGCACCTCAATCGCCTGGAGCAGGTACTGGCTCGCGCCGAATGGCAGGATGCCGCGCATGCCGAAGGATTGATGCGCGATGTGTCAGGGCGAGTGATAGAGGGCGTGTTCAGCAACCTGTTTCTGGTACGTGATGACGTGCTCTCGACACCCGAACTGAGCCGCTGCGGCGTGGCCGGGGTGATGCGTGCCGAGCTGCTGGAGCAGGCGCAGGCACTGGGCATCGCCTGCCAGGTTCGCGACATCGAGCTGGACGAACTGCTGGGCGCCGATGAAGTGTTTCTCTGCAACAGCCTGTATGGGGTGTGGCCGGTGCGTCAGCTACAGGCGCATCACTGGCCGCTGGGCCCGCTCACCCGTAAACTGCAGGCCCTCGCCCGTCATCTACTGGACCGCTGATTCGTGATGCGCAAATTACTGTTGATGCTCGAAATCGTCGTGGTGCTGGCCGGCCTTACCCTCGGCCTGGTGGCCTGGCAGCAGCATCGCGCGCTGGAGCAACCGCTGACGCTCGACGAGGAGCGCCTGATCGAGGTGCCGGTCGGTGCCACGCCTGGTGGTGTACTCAATCGCCTGGAAGCCGACGGCGTGATCGACGGCGCCTTCTGGCTGCGCCTGTACTGGCGCTTCAACCTGAAGGACCAGCCGCTGCACAGCGGCGAATACCGCCTGACCCCCGACCTGCGGGTGCGCGACATGCTCGACCTGTGGCGCCGAGGCGAGGTGGTGCAATACAGCCTGACCCTGGTCGAGGGCTGGACCTTCCGCCAGGTTCGCGCCGCCCTGGCGCGCCAGGACAAGTTGGAGTTGACCCTCAGTGAACTCAGCGATGCCGAGATCATGGCCAAGCTCGGCCAGCCTGGCGAGAACCCCGAAGGACGGTTCTTCCCCGACACCTACCGCTACGTGCGCGGCATGAGCGACCTGGATCTGCTCAAGCAGGCCCACAAGCGGCTGCAGGTGGTGCTCGACGAGGAGTGGGAGAAGCGCGCCGAGGGGCTGCCGTACAAGGACGCCTACGAGGCGCTGATCATGGCCTCGATGATCGAGAAGGAAACCGGCGTGCCCGAGGAGCGCGGCGAGATCGCCGGGGTGTTCGTGCGCCGCCTGGCCATCGGCATGCGCCTGCAGACCGACCCCACGGTGATCTTCGGCCTCGGCGAGCGCTATCAGGGGCGCATCACCCGTGCCCACCTGCGTGAGCCGACGCCTTACAACACCTACACCATCGACGGCATGCCGCCGACGCCGATCGCCCTGGTCGGCCGTGAGGCGATCCATGCGGCGCTGCACCCGGTGGAGGGCAAGACCCTGTATTTCGTGGCCCGCGGTGACGGCAGTCACGTGTTCTCGGAAACCCTCGAAGCGCACAATCGCGCCGTGCGCGAATACCAGTTGAAGCGCCGCGCGGACTACCGTTCCAGCCCGGCGCCCATTCCCCAGACCAGCGATAAGGACACCCAGTGAGCGGCTTGTTTATCACCCTGGAAGGCCCCGAGGGCGCCGGCAAGAGCACCAACCGCGAGTACCTGGCGGCGCGCTTGCGCGAGCAGGGGATCGACGTGCTGCTGACCCGCGAGCCCGGCGGCACGCCACTGGCCGAGCGCGTGCGCGAACTGCTGCTGGCGCCCAGCGATGAAACCATGGCCAGTGATACCGAGCTGCTGCTGGTGTTCGCCGCCCGTGCCCAGCACCTGGCCCAGGTCATAGTGCCAGCGCTCGAGCGTGGTGCGGTGGTGCTCTGCGATCGCTTCACCGATGCGACCTATGCCTATCAGGGCGGCGGCCGCGGCCTGGATGTTGCGCGTATCGCCCAGCTGGAAGATTTCGTCCAGGGTGCGTTGCGCCCGGACCTGACCCTGGTATTCGACCTGCCGGTTGAAGTAGGCCTGGCGCGAGCCGCGGCGCGTGGCCGGCTGGATCGCTTCGAGCAGGAAGGCCGCGCCTTCTTCGAGGCGGTACGCAGCACTTACCTGCAGCGCGCCAAGGCCGAGCCGGCCCGTTATCGCATTCTCGATGCGGCGCAGTCCCTCGAAGCGGTGCAGCGTGACCTCGATGCCCTGCTGCCACAATTGCTGGAGCTGCAGCGTGGCTGACGTCTACCCCTGGCAGGCGACGCTCTGGCAGCAATTGGCCGGCCGTACCCAGCATGCTCATGCCTACCTGCTGCATGGCCCTGCCGGTATCGGCAAGCGAGCGCTGGCCGAGCGCCTGATGGCCCTGCTGCTGTGCAAGTCGCCGGTGGACCTGCAGCCCTGCGGGCAGTGCAAGTCGTGCCATCTGCTGGCGGCTGGCAGCCACCCGGACAACTACGTGCTCGAGCCGGAGGAGGATGGCAAGGCCATCAAGGTCGACCAGGTGCGGGCGCTGGTCAATTTCGTGGTGCAGACCGCGCAACTGGGCGGGCGCAAGGTGATCCTCCTCGAACCCACCGAGGCGATGAACCTCAACGCTGCCAACGCGCTGCTCAAGAGCCTGGAAGAACCCTCGGGCGATACCGTGCTGCTGTTGATCAGTCACCAGCCCAGCCGGCTGTTGCCGACCATCCGCAGCCGCTGCGTGCAGCAGGCGTGCCCGTTGCCCAGCGAGGCGATGAGCTTGCAGTGGTTGAGCGCGGCCCTGCCGGACTGCGCCGAGCAGGACATCCGCGAGCTGCTTTACCTGGCGGCAGGCTCGCCATTGGCGGCGACGCGCCTGCACGCCCAGGGCGTGCGCGAGCAGCGCGCGCTGGTGGTCGACGGGGTGAAGAAGCTGCACAAGCAGCAGGTCTCGGCCAGTCAGTTGGCCGAGGGCTGGAAGGAGGTACCGCTGCCGCTGCTGTTCGACTGGTTCTGTGACTGGGCGCAGCTGATCCTGCGGTATCAGCTGACGCAGGACGAGAGCGGCCTCGGCCCCACGGACATGGCCAAGGTCGTGCAGTACCTGGCGCAGAAGGCCGCGCAACAGAAGGTGCTGAGTATTCAGGACTGGCTGCTCCAGCAACGCCAGAAAGTGCTGGGCAATGCCAACCTCAACCGTGTGCTGCTTCTCGAAGCCTTGCTGGTGCAGTGGGCAAGCCTGCCTGGACCGGGCTAGAATCGACCCCACGTCACGACTTCAGGAATCACGCATGAACTTGCCACCTAATCTGGGACCCCGTAACGGCATCCTGTCCCTGACCATCAAGGACAAGTCCGTGCTGTATGCCGCCTACATGCCCTTCATCAAGCATGGCGGCCTGTTCATTCCCACCAACAAGAGCTACAAGCTCGGTGATGAAGTGTTCATGCTGCTCAACCTGATGGACGAGCCGGAGAAGATTCCGGTGGCCGGCAAGGTGGTATGGATCACCCCCAAGGGCGCCCAGGGTAACCGCGCCGCTGGCGTAGGCGTGCAGTTCAACGAAGGTGACAACACCGCCCGCAACAAGATCGAGACCTACCTGGCTGGCGCCCTCAAGTCCGATCGCCCCACCCATACGATGTAACAGCGGCTCATTCGCGCAGCTCTGGCAGGCTTGTTTGCCTGCCGCGTCACCTGCGCATCCCGCCTGCCGCTCAAGGTTCTGATTTATGCTCATCGATTCCCACTGCCACCTCGATCGTCTCGACCTGGCCGCCCATGGCGGCTCCCTGGACGCCGCGCTGGCGGCCGCCCGTGCCCGCGGCGTTGGCCACTTCCTGTGCATCGGCGTGAGCGCCGACAACGCCGCTGCGGTGCGTGAGCTGGCAGGGCGCTACGCCGATGTCGACTGCTCCGTTGGCATTCACCCGCTGGATCTCGAGCCGGGCAGCGCGCCGGCGCTGGACTGGCTGCTCGCCGAGCTGGACCACCCCGGAGTGGTGGCGATTGGCGAGACCGGCCTGGATTATCACTACGAGCCCGAAGCGGTTGCGCTGCAGCAGGAGGCGTTTCGCCTGCACCTGCAAGCGGCGCAGATCACCGGCAAGCCGGTCATCGTGCATACCCGGGAAGCCCGTGCCGATACCCTGAAACTGCTGCGCGAAGCGGCGCTGCCCCAAGGCGGCGTGCTGCACTGCTTCACCGAAGACTGGGAGATGGCCAAGGCGGCGCTGGATATCGGCTTCTACATCTCGCTGTCCGGCATCGTCACCTTCCGCAACGCCGAAGCGCTGCGCGAAGTGGCCCGCCAGGTGCCCGCCGACCGCCTGCTGGTGGAGACCGACTCACCGTACCTGGCGCCGGTGCCGCACCGTGGCAAGCCGAACCTGCCGGAGTACGTGCGTGACGTCGCCGAGTACCTGGCGACCCTGCGCGGCGTCAGCTTTGACACCCTGGCGCAGCAGACCGGCGACAACTTCCGGCGGTTGTTCCCGCTGGCGCGAGTGGCCAGCGGCGCCTGAGGCACCCAGGAAAACCGCGAGCAGTTTTGCCGTCGCTTGCGCCGCTGC
>Ga0207790_1000684_pt1 | contig 10913 bp, 10 predicted proteins | sample HigsolmetaGSP14D_FD_184842 | JGI IMG/M metagenome (GOLD analysis project Ga0207790, IMG submission 184842) | High solid enriched microbial communities from the Joint BioEnergy Institute, USA - SP1-4-D (SPAdes) | ecosystem: Engineered > Bioreactor > SSF (Solid state fermentation) > Aerobic >...
CATCGACAAGCTGGTCGCCGGTGGCATCGAGAGCATCAAGGTGCGCTCGGTCCTGACCTGCGACTCGGCCGTCGGTGTCTGCGCGAAGTGCTACGGCCGGTCGCTGGCCAGCGGCAAGCTCGTCGACATCGGCGAGGCCGTCGGCATCATCGCCGCCCAGTCGATCGGTGAGCCCGGTACCCAGCTGACGATGCGTACGTTCCACACCGGTGGTTCGGCATCGGCGGACGACATCACCCAGGGTCTGCCCCGCGTCCAGGAGCTGTTCGAGGCCCGCACCCCCAAGGGTGCGTCCCCGATCGCCGAGGCCGACGGTGTCATCAAGATCGATGAGACCGACAAGGCCAAGAAGCTCATCCTGACCCCGGACAACGGCGACGAGCCGCACGTCTACCCGGTCCTCAAGCGCGCCACCCTCCTCGTCGAGGACGGCCAGCGCGTTGTGGTCGGTCAGCCGCTGCAGGTCGGAACGCTCGACCCCAAGGAGGTCATGCGCGTGCAGGGTGCCCGCGAGGTGCAGAAGTACCTCGTCGGCGGTGTGCAGGGCGTGTACCGCTCGCAGGGTGTGCCGATCCACGACAAGCACATCGAGGTCATCGTGCGCCAGATGCTGCGCAAGGTCACGGTCGTCGACCACGGCGAGACGGACCTGCTGCCCGGTGAGCTGGTGGACTTCAAGCGCTACCAGCAGATGAACCGCGAAGCGGTCGCCGCGGGCAAGCGCCCCGCGTCGGGTCGTCCCGAGCTGATGGGTATCACGAAGGCGTCGCTCGCGACCGAGTCGTGGCTGTCGGCGGCATCGTTCCAGGAGACCACCCGCGTCCTGACGCAGGCGGCCATGGAGGGCAAGAGCGACCCGCTCGTCGGCCTCAAGGAGAACGTCATCATCGGAAAGCTCATCCCCGCCGGCACCGGCCTTGCGAAGTACCGCAACGTCGTGGTCGAGGCGACGGAGGAGGCCAAGAGCGAGCGGTACCCCAACCGCATCTTCGCCTCGGACGGTGCGTACAGCGACGCCGACCTGAGCTACGTCGACTTCGACAGCTTCTCGACCGACGACTTCACCCCCGGCAGCTACAACTGATCGAGGTGTGATCGTCTGACCGAAGGCCCCCGGGACTCGTTCCCGGGGGCCTTCGGCGTTGCCGCACCTCTGCGTCGGTGCTGCGCCGCTACCGTGGGACGCATGGCACGGGTCGCAGGGCGGAACTCGGTTTTCGCATGGTTCGTCGGGGTCGTGAGTGCGGCGGTCGTCGTGACGTTGCTGGTCCTCGCCTTCCCCCTCTTCCCCGCGGCGACGCAGTGGGTCGCGCAGGCCGGTGGCGGCGCGCAGTCCGCGGGCGATTCCGACACGGGAGCACCGGGAGCCTCGCCGGCGGCCAGCGACGGCCCGCGCGTCTGCCGCGACCTCTACAACGAGGCCTCGTGGGCGGAACTCCGGTGGACGGACGGCGCCCAGGTCGCCGAGTCCACCGACCCGCCCGTGTCGACGGCGGAGGATCTCGTGGCAGCGCTCGAACCGGCTGTCGTCCTCACGTGTCGGTGGACCTCCGACGAGGGGGAGATCTCGACGACCGTCGCAACCGTGCCCACGGATGCGGGTGCCGTCGCCGCGGCCGCGTTGCCGACGAAGAAGTTCACGTGCGGCGACGAGGAGGGCCGCGTCCGCTGCACGCGCACCGACGGGGACCTCATCGAGACGATCGAGGCAGGTGCGGGGCGGTGGGTGTCGACCTCGCAGCGGGCGTGGCACCCGGCCGGCTACGCCGACGGCGTCGCCGCAGCGGTGTGGCCCGCGGCGGCGGACTGAGCGGTCAGCCCCAGATCGCCTTCACGATCCCGTCGGTGTAACCCTGCGGGGCGAGGTTGCGGTACTGCGTGTCGATAGCGACGCCGTCGCGCCAGAACACGGTGCGTCCCTGCGAGAGTCCGAGCGCGTCTTTGCCGCTCTTCTCGCACCGGAGCCCGTGGTCCGGCTCGTAGCAGAGGTAGCCGTCATCGACGCCGAGCAGGTAGAGCGCGTCGCGTGCATCCCGCTCGGGGGAGTACCCGACGACGGTCACGAGGCTCGTGCGGCTCGCCCCGGGATCCGCCCACACGCAGACGCGGCTGCTGTCGGGGCGGATGCCCCCGCCCATCCCGGGCGCGTTCAGCGGAATGCCCTCGAGGGAGGCGCGGATGCCGGGGGTCAGGATGCTCTCGCAGTCCGAGGGCAGCGGCGTCGTGGATGTCGAGGGACCGAAGGGGAAGTCGGCGATCGCGACCGGCGTGAGCGTGGGGCGGGGCGTGGCGGATGCCGCATCGGTGGGTACCGGAGGTGCGGCATCCGGTTCGGGCGCGCAGGCCGCGACGGACAGAGCCAGGAGCGCGGCTGCGGCCGCGCCGAGAGCTCGCCCGATCCTCGCCCGTCGCCTCGCCATGTCTCCACGATACGCACCGCCGGAGGCGCCGCGTCCGAGACACGTCGGGGCGCCTCCGCGGCGCCTGTGACGTGCGGGGATACGCTCACTGCAGCGGCGGCGTACGCCCCTGCGTGAGGAGTGACACGGCAATGAGCGACCCCCAGTTCGGCGAGCGCAACGACAAGACGACCGAGCCGGCTTTCGGCGAGCCCGTGGAGGAGCACACCTCCGCCGACGGATCACGCGGCGTGGATGATGTCGTCGGCAGTGCCAACGACAGTCTCGCCGATGCCGAGGCGGCATCGCGCACGGCTGACGACCGCCCTCGCGGTGACCGCTCCTTCGACGTGACCGATCGCGGGTCGGACCTTTCCATCGACTACGGCAAGTACAGCGAACCGGACGCTCCCGTCACCGCGAGCGCCGTCAGCAGCGAGCCGCTCTACCGCCCCGCCACTCCCGAGGCTGAGACCGCTCCTGCCGAATCCACGCCGTCGACGCGGTCGAACGAGTCCGTGAGCACGGATGCCGCCGCTCCGTCGGCCGCCACCGAGGCCTACTCGCACGCCGATCACACTCCGACGACCGTCACCGCGAGTGAGCCGGCGTCGACTGCTGCTCCGACCGCCGTGTACTCCCAGCAGCCGATCTTCGTTCAGGCGCCGGAGGCACCTCGTCCGCGCGGCAACCGCGGTGCGGCCGGCGCGATCGGACTCCTCGCAGCTCTGCTGTTCGCGGTGCTCTACCTGGCGGCAGCGCTGGGGCTCAAGGCGCTCGAGGACGGTCTGGCCGTCAACGCGCTCGGCCAGAGCGTCGTGGACATCGTGACGACGTGGAGCTTCTGGGTGCCCGTCGTGGTCTTCTTCCTCGGGTTCTGGATCCTCGGTGCCTTCATCAACCGCGGACGGTGGGGCCGGTGGGTCGTGTTCGGCCTCCTCGTCGGCGCCGTGGCCTACGGCGGGCATCTGCTCGGGCAGCTCTTCCAGGCGCCGTTCTGGTCCATCGCGCCCTCGCAGGCAGCCCAGATCGTCGGCGACCAGCTCCTCGCGCCGCTGGCGGTCATCGCCTTCGTCCTCGGTCGCGAGATCACGATCTGGTTCGGTGCCTGGGTCTCCGCTCGCGGGCGTCGCGTGACGGAACTGAACGACGAGGCGCAGCGCGAGTACGAGCGCACCCTCGAAGCCGGTCCGCAACTGCACCAGTACTGACGTACGCTCGGGGCTGATGGACCAGCCCGTCGGTGTCGCAGCCCCCATCGCCGCCTTCTTCGCGACGGTGGGGTTCGCTGCGCTCGCGATCTGCGGGTTCGGTTTCACGAGCCTGCTCACGAACACCGATGTCCTCTCGGCGCCCGATCTCGGACAAGGGGCCGGCATCGCCGCCATGCTTCTGTCCGGCGTCGTGTTCGCCGGAACGGAGTACGGTGCGGTGCGTCGCCGTCGTTACCCGGCCGCAGCATGGGTGATGATCGCGACGATCGCCGCGTACCTTCTGGGCGTCGTCGTCGGGGGAGTCCTCGGCGGCGTCGATGCGGCGGCGGCCCTCGGCGTCGCGGGGGAGTTCGCGCTGTCCTGGTACGCCCTCGTCCTCGGGGCGACTGCGGCTGCTGCCGCCTGGGCGGGCATCGCGCTTCATCGCACGCGCGCCCGTCGGCCGGAGTGGCCGTGGGAGCGCGACGAGGACGACGAATGACGGGCCGCGGCATCCCGCTGCCCTGAAATACCCCCGATCGGGCCGTGTCTCCGCGACAATGGACGCGTGGAGCGCTCGCTCGAGACGCAGGTCAGCCAGGCCGTGGAGGCCTGGCTGCGCTGGTTGCCGCGCTGGGAGCCCGCCACCCACCGCGGTCGGGTGGCCCCCTGCCGCCGGTGCCTGGGGTCACCGATCCTCTCTGCGGCGGGCCTCGGTTCCGACGTGCCGCACGGCGTGCAGCACGGGCTGTCGACCCGGATCAAGACGATCGTCGACAACGCTGTCGCCCTGTACACGGCGCGGAATCTGCCCATGCTCCAGGCCGAGCTCGACCAGCAGGCCGACCGCAACCGCTCCCGCACCTATCGGCCCTCGGAGGGCCTCGAGCCGGAGTTCGACGGCCTGCCGATGGATCCCGATCCGGTGCCCGGCGCTCCCTTCCTGTTCACGATCGCCGGGATGGCGGACGAAGCGGATGCCGCTGTCCCCGCACTCCCGCCGTTGTCCGAGGACGCGAAGGCGGCGCTCCGGCAGGAGGTCCGGCTCGCGGACGAGTACGCGAGCATGGTCGGGCGCGAGGTGTGCACGCTCCTGCTCCGGCACCGGCTGAGGATCCAGACGGCGATCGCGCAGTACGTGGAGCCGCAGATCGCGGCGATGCTCGATGAGCTCACCCGCTCGCTCGACGCGCCGTTCGATACGGGCGAGGGTCTCACGGGCGTCTGATCCCCGCCGCGCCGGAGCACCGCGCGCGCATAGGGTGGAGGGATGAACGGAGTCGACACCGGCGCGGCGATCGTCCTGGGTCTGCTGACCACGATCCTCGGCGTGGCCGTGTACGTCTGGGTCGCGTTGGCCCTCGCGGCAGCGTTCCGCAAGATGGGGGAGGAGTCCTGGCGCGCCTGGGTGCCGATCCTCAACATCGCCGTTCTTCTCCGCTGGGGTGGATTCTCCCCGTGGCTCGCGCTCCTCGCGCTCATCCCGGGCCCGGGGACCCTCGCGATCTGGATCCTCCTCGTCATCACCGTCCACCGGCTGAACCCCGGCTTCGGATACGGGGTCGGCATGACGGTGGTCGGTGCCCTGCTGTTCCCGGTCTGGGCCACGATCGTCGGCTTCGGCCCCGCGGAATGGCGGGGCGCGCGCCTCGCGCGCGAGCGTCGGCAGCCGGCCGCGCAGCCGAGCGCGTCCTACCCGCCGATCGGCACCCCGATGCCGGACTTCGGGGCCCCGATCCCGCCGCCGCCCTTCCCGGCTACGGCGGAGCCCGCGCCCCCGACTCCCCGAACGGGTGTGCCCGTGATGCCCTCGGAGCCGCCGGCATCCGTGGCCCCTCAGCCGTGGTCGCCCGAGCCGGGCGATGCGCCGGTGTCGGCGGTGCCGGTTGCCGAGCCCGTCCCGGCTCCCGAGGCCCCCGACCCGACCGCTCCGACGCCGACGGTCCGCTCCGAGGTCAGCCCGCCGGTCCGCGCCAGTGGCCCCGAGATCATCTCGTCGGTGCCGGGCCGGGACGACGCTCCGGTCACACGCCTTCGTCGCGCAGCGGCGAGCCCCGACCGCGACGAGCGCGACGTCTTCCCCGAGCTCACGGGAGAGGTCTCCGCCGTGTCCGGGTCGCCGGCCGCCGGCGCGCCGGTCTCCGCCGCCTCGTCCGTCTCCGCCCAGGAGCGCCGGCGTGAGGAGGCGGCGACGCCGTCGTTCGATGACGATCTCGAACGCACCGTCGTCGTGCGGCGGGGGCACGCGCGCTGGGAGCTCGTCCTCCCCGACGCCTCGACGATCCCGTTGTCCGCCGACGTGGTCGTCCTCGGCCGCAACCCGGTCGCCGATCCGATGCGGCCGCGCGCGCAGCTGATCGCGGTCGTGGACGCGACCCGTACGGTCTCGAAGACGCACGCACGCCTCGAACGTCACGGCGACACGTGGCGGATCACCGATCTGGGGTCGACCAACGGCATCCTGCTGCCCAGTCCGCTCGGGGCGGACGTCGAGCTCCAGCCGGGGGAGGACGTCGAGGTCACGGGCAGGTTCCTGCTCGGCGACGCCGCCCTCCGACTGCACCGGGTGGATGCCGGTTCCTGACCGGCGGCGATCGTCACCTGAGCACTCGCGGTGAACACCGGCCTCGTTTGACCCGGGTTCGCGATCCCGCGTATCATTGAGCGGGTGTGCGCACACGCGCGCCATGCGACGTGCCTCGGTGCGACGCGGGCGAGGCGGACGCACACAGGGACAGGGCCTGCGAACAGGCCACCCCCACGGCATATCCATCATCCCGTTCGTCGCAGTCGCGGCAAGCCGATGGATCTGTGGTGAAACCACGAACGCTGTCACCGTGCAGCACCTGTGCGAGGCGAGAGCCGCGCGCAGATCGACAAGGAGAGAACGTGCCAACCATTCAGCAGTTGGTTCGCAAGGGTCGCTCGCCCAAGGTCTCGAAGACCAAGGCGCCCGCCCTGAAGGCGAACCCGCAGCAGGCGGGTGTCTGCACCCGCGTGTACACGACCACGCCCAAGAAGCCGAACTCGGCCATGCGCAAGGTCGCCCGTGTGAAGCTCCGCAACGGGACCGAGGTCACGGCCTACATCCCCGGTGAGGGACACAACCTGCAGGAGCACTCGCTCGTGCTCGTCCGTGGTGGTCGTGTGAAGGACCTCCCCGGTGTGCGTTACAAGATCGTCCGCGGCGCCCTGGACACCCAGGCCGTCAAGAACCGTAAGCAGGCTCGCAGCCGCTACGGCGCCAAGAAGGGTTGAGTTAGATGCCTCGCAAGGGACCCGCACCCCGCCGCGTCGTCGTCAACGACCCGGTCTACGGTGCTCCGATCGTCACCCAGCTGGTGAACAAGATCCTCGTCGATGGCAAGAAGTCCATCGCCGAGGCCATCGTCTACAACGCCCTCAAGGGTGTCGAGGCGAAGAACGGCCAGGACGCCGTCGCGACGCTCAAGAAGGCGCTCGACAACGTCCGCCCCACCCTCGAGGTCAAGAGCCGCCGCGTCGGTGGCTCGACCTACCAGGTTCCCGTCGAGGTCAAGCCGCACCGCGCGAACACGCTCGCGCTGCGCTGGCTCGTCTCGTACGCGAAGGGTCGCCGTGAGAAGACCATGACCGAGCGCCTCCAGAACGAGATCCTGGATGCCTCGAACGGCCTCGGTGCCGCGGTGAAGCGCCGCGAGGACACCCACAAGATGGCCGAGTCGAACCGCGCCTTCGCGCACTACCGCTGGTAATCAGCACCTCGGTGACCGGCCGGGCAACCCCCGGCCGGTCACCCCGCGACATCCGTCACTACACGTAAGGACACCCCGTGGCACAAGAAGTGCTCACCGACCTCAACAAGGTCCGCAACATCGGCATCATGGCGCACATCGATGCCGGCAAGACGACGACGACCGAGCGCATCCTCTTCTACACGGGTGTCAACCACAAGCTGGGCGAGACCCACGACGGCGCCTCGACCACCGACTGGATGGAGCAGGAGAAGGAGCGCGGCATCACGATCACGTCTGCCGCCGTGACCTGCTTCTGGAACAAGAACCAGATCAACATCATCGACACCCCCGGTCACGTGGACTTCACGGTCGAGGTGGAGCGCTCGCTCCGCGTCCTCGACGGTGCCGTCGCCGTCTTCGACGGCAAGGAGGGCGTCGAGCCCCAGTCCGAGACCGTGTGGCGTCAGGCCGACAAGTACGACGTCCCCCGCATCTGCTTCGTCAACAAGATGGACAAGCTCGGCGCGGACTTCTACTTCACCGTCGACACCATCATCAAGCGCCTCGGTGCCAAGCCGCTCGTGCTGCAGCTCCCGATCGGTGCCGAGAACGACTTCGTCGGCGTCATCGACCTCGTCGAGATGCGCGCACTGGTGTGGCCCGGTGACTCCAAGGGTGACGTCACCATGGGCGCCAAGTACGAGGTCCAGGAGATCCCCGCGGACCTCAAGGACCGCGCTGACGAGTACCGTCAGAAGCTCCTCGAGACCGTCGCCGAGTCCGACGACGAGCTGCTCGAGAAGTTCTTCGGCGGCGAAGAGCTGAGCCTGGCCGAGATCAAGGGCGCCATCCGCAAGATGACCGTCGCCGGCGAGCTCTACCCCGTGCTCTGCGGCTCCGCGTTCAAGAACCGCGGCGTCCAGCCGATGCTCGACGCGGTCGTCGACTACCTCCCGTCGCCCCTCGACGTGCCCGCCATCGAGGCGCACGACCCGAAGGACGAGGAGAAGGTCATCGAGCGTCACCCCGACGCCAACGACCCGTTCGCCGCGCTGGCCTTCAAGGTCGCCGTGCACCCGTTCTTCGGTCGCCTGACCTACATCCGCGTCTACTCGGGTCAGCTCGACTCGGGTGCGCAGGTCATCAACTCGACCAAGGGCAAGAAGGAGCGCATCGGGAAGATCTTCCAGATGCACGCCAACAAGGAGAACCCGGTCGACGCGGTCACCGCGGGCAACATCTACGCCGTCATCGGTCTGAAGGACACCACTACCGGTGACACCCTCGCCGACCCGGCCGAGCCCGTCGTCCTCGAGTCGATGACGTTCCCCGAGCCCGTCATCGAGGTCGCCATCGAGCCGAAGACCAAGGCCGACCAGGAGAAGCTGGGCATCGCGATCCAGAAGCTCGCCGAAGAGGACCCGACGTTCCGCACCGAGCTCAACCCCGAGACCGGTCAGACCGTCATCAAGGGCATGGGCGAGCTGCACCTCGACATCCTCGTCGACCGCATGAAGCGCGAGTTCCGCGTCGAGGCGAACGTCGGCAAGCCGCAGGTCGCGTACCGCGAGACGATCAAGAAGACCGTCGAGCGTCACGACTACACCCACAAGAAGCAGACCGGTGGTTCGGGTCAGTTCGCGAAGATCCAGTTCGCCCTCGAGCCCCTCGAGGTCACGCCGGACAAGATCTACGAGTTCGAGAACAAGGTCACCGGTGGCCGCATCCCGCGCGAGTACATCGAGCCCACCAACCAGGGCTTCCAGGACGCCATGCAGGTCGGCGTGCTCGCCGGCTTCCCCATGGTGGGTGTCAAGGCGATCCTGACCGATGGTGCGTCGCACGACGTCGACTCGTCCGAGATGGCGTTCAAGATCGCCGGCTCGATGGGCTTCAAGGAGGCCGTCCGCAAGGCGAACCCCGTTCTCCTCGAGCCGCTCATGGCGGTCGAGGTCCGTACTCCCGAGGAGTACATGGGCGACGTCATCGGCGACCTGAACTCGCGTCGTGGCCAGATCCAGTCCATGGAGGACGGTGCGGGCATCAAGATCGTCCGCGCCCTCGTCCCCCTGTCGGAGATGTTCGGCTACATCGGCGACCTGCGCTCGAAGACCTCGGGTCGTGCGGTCTACGCGATGGAGTTCGACAGCTACTCCGAGGTCCCGCGCGCGGTGGCCGACGAGATCGTCCAGAAGACCAAGGGCGAGTAACACCCGCTCTTCGGATGCCGGGGGCCCGGCCCCCGGCATCCGCCCAAACTGAATATCGTCACGTCAACTACACTGACAACATCCCCGTAGAAACCCGGTCGCAATCCAGCGCCCGGATGACTACACGACAGTCCTGAGGAGGACCCAGTGGCCAAGGCCAAGTTCGAGCGGACCAAGCCGCACGTCAACATCGGAACGATCGGTCACGTCGACCACGGCAAGACCACGCTCACCGCTGCCATCTCGAAGGTGCTCGCCGACAAGTTCCCGTCGGCCACCAACGTGCAGCGTGACTTCGCGTCGATCGACTCCGCTCCCGAAGAGCGCCAGCGTGGTATCACGATCAACATCTCGCACGTCGAGTACGAGACCCCGAAGCGTCACTACGCGCACGTCGACGCGCCGGGTCACGCTGACTACATCAAGAACATGATCACCGGTGCTGCCCAGATGGACGGCGCGATCCTCGTGGTCGCCGCCACCGACGGCCCGATGGCTCAGACGCGTGAGCACGTCCTGCTCGCCAAGCAGGTCGGCGTGCCGTACCTGATGGTCGCGCTGAACAAGGCCGACATGGTCGACGACGAGGAGATCCTGGAGCTCGTCGAGCTCGAGGTCTCCGAGCTGCTCGCCTCGCAGGGCTTCGCCGAGGACGCTCCGGTCGTCCGCGTCTCGGGCCTCAAGGCTCTCGAGGGCGACGAGAAGTGGGTCCAGTCGATCCTCGACCTCATGGAGGCCGCGGACGAGAACATCCCCGACCCCGTGCGTGACAAGGACAAGCCCTTCCTCATGCCGATCGAGGACGTCTTCACGATCACCGGTCGTGGAACCGTCGTCACCGGTCGCGCCGAGCGTGGCACCCTCGCCATCAACTCCGAGGTCGAGATCGTCGGCATCCGCCCGACGCAGAAGACCACGGTCACGGGTATCGAGATGTTCCACAAGCAGCTCGACGAGGCCTGGGCCGGCGAGAACTGTGGTCTGCTCCTCCGCGGCACCAAGCGTGACGACGTCGAGCGTGGCCAGGTCGTCGTGAAGCCGGGTTCGGTTACGCCGCACACCAACTTCGAGGGCACTGCCTACATCCTCTCGAAGGAGGAGGGTGGCCGTCACAACCCCTTCTACACGAACTACCGCCCGCAGTTCTACTTCCGTACCACGGACGTGACCGGCGTCATCTCGCTGCCCGAGGGCACCGAGATGGTCATGCCCGGTGACACCACGGACATGACGGTGGAGCTCATCCAGCCCATCGCCATGGAAGACGGCCTCGGCTTCGCGATCCGTGAGGGTGGCCGCACCGTCGGCGCCGGCACGGTGACCAAGATCATCAAGTAAGTCCTTTCGGACTCACCGACAAGGGGTCGGGCCTTCGGGCCCGGCCCCTTCGTCGTT
>Ga0207790_1000691_pt1 | contig 10839 bp, 6 predicted proteins | sample HigsolmetaGSP14D_FD_184842 | JGI IMG/M metagenome (GOLD analysis project Ga0207790, IMG submission 184842) | High solid enriched microbial communities from the Joint BioEnergy Institute, USA - SP1-4-D (SPAdes) | ecosystem: Engineered > Bioreactor > SSF (Solid state fermentation) > Aerobic >...
CGCAGACGATGTCATTTACGTCGAGCAGAAGGACCAGTGGGCGCCCCGGCTGGGCGTGAGCTGGGACGTCCGCGGCGACTCCTCGCTCAAGCTGTTCGCCAATGCAGGCCGCTACCACCTGGCGATGCCCAACAACGTCGCGCTGCGTGGCGCGGCAGGATCGCTGTACACCAACGAGTACTTCGCGTTCACCGGCATCGATCCGGTCACCGGCGTGCCGACCGGCACCACGCCGCTGGGCGATGGTCCCTACTCGACCAACCGCGAATACGGCCAGGCGCCGGACCCGGCCTCCGTCGCGGCGAAGGATCTCAAGTCCCATTACCAGGACGAGGTCGCGATCGGCTTCGAAAGCACCGTCGGCGACACCTTCACCTACGGTGCCCGCTACGTCTACCGCCGTCTGCAGAGCGCCATCGACGACATGTGCGACTACCGTCCGGCGTACCGCTGGGCGATCGACAACGGCTATTCGGAAGAGGTCGCCGACAACCTCGGCAATGCACTTGCGAACTGCCGGCTGTTCAACCCGGGCGAGGCGAACACCTTCCAGCTCGATGACGGCAGCGGCACCCTCGTCGAGGTCGCGCTGAGCAAGCAACAGCTCGGTTTCCCGGACCTCAAGCGGAACTACCAGGGCCTGGACCTGTTCATCGAACGCCCGTTCGACGGGACCTGGTTCGGCCGCATCGACTACACGCTGTCCAAGAATTACGGCAATGCCGAGGGACAGGTGAAGTCGGACATCGGACAGACCGATGTGTCGCAGACCCAGGACTGGGACCATCCCGAGTTGATGGAGAATGCCAACGGCTACCTGCCCAACGATCGTCGGCACTACATCAAGGCATTCGGCGCTTATCAGATCACCGACGAATGGCGTGTGTCGGCGACCGCCAGCCTCGCATCGGGACGTCCGAAGAACTGCATGGGCTACTACCCCGACACCCCGGAAAACGAAGAGTTCAACGCGTTCTACGCGTATGGCGGCCCGTACTACTTCTACTGCAACAACCAGCCGACACCGCGCGGCACCGCAGGCCGACTGCCGTGGACGAAGACGATGGATCTCGGCGTCGCCTATCGTCCGGAGTTCGCGGGATCGCGGCTGGAGTTCGGCCTGGATGTCTTCAACGTCTTCAACTCGCAGACCGAGCAGAACCGGATCGAGTACGGCGAGAACGGCGGTCCGGGCGTGCCTTACAACCAGGCAGGACGCGTGGTGAGTTACTCCACCCCGCGCTACGCGCGTTTCACCATCCGCTGGGATCTGTGATCCGCAGTCCCGGGAAACAGGAGGGCCGCCATCCGGCGGCCCTTCTTCCTGCCGAGCACCCGCACGAACGCCGGACACCGTTCACTGGAGCCGGATCGATTCGGCGCCCTCGCGTCGCCAAGCGCGCCGGCGTCGGCGATCAGCGATCGTCCGGCACGTGCCACATCCGCGCCCAGGTCGCGTTCCAGGTTTCGCCGATGTCGCGTGCCATGTCGGCCTGTGTCGGCGGCACCGCGACCCAGCCGGCGCCCCTGCGTTCGGCCACGGTGAAGCGGAAGAAGTAGTCGGGCTCGTTGCCCATGCGCAGGTCGCTGAGCACCAGTTGGCCATCGACGACAGTCGCCCCCATGAAGCCGTTGTTGAACCAGGCCAGGCGCTGCACGGCGGGCAGGTGCGCATTCGCCCGCAGCGCAGCCGCGTCCGAAGGGTAGGCGGTGAACTGCATCGGGCCGCGGTCGACGGCGAGCGAGCGGAAGCCCTCGAGATAGCCGTCGGGGGTCATCGCGACCACGCGCCACAACACCGTGTTGCCGGGCATCGGTACCGAGAAGCGCGGCGCATCGGACAGACCCATCGCAGCAAGGCTGCGCCCGGCCGCGCGGTCGATGAGCGTCTTGGCGAACAGCGACCAGCCCAGATACGCCGTACTCAGGACGAGACCGACGGCGATCGCGCGCTTGCCGATCATCCGCGGCCCCGCGAAGACCGCGACCAGCACGCCGACCAGCAGCCAGACCGTGTACAGCGGATCGATGATGAAGACGCTCGACCACATCGCCGGCGGTGGCGTGAGCGGCCACCACAGCTGCGTGCCGTAGACGGTGAAGGCGTCGAGCAGCGGATGCGTGACCAGGGCCAACGCGATGGCCCAGAACCAGCGCACCGGCGATGCGGCCACGCGCCCCTTGCCGTAGCGCTTGAAGAGCCACCAGATGCCGGCGGCGACGAACGGCAGCACCAGCAGCGAATGCGTCAGGCCGCGGTGCAGGGTCATGCGCAGCACCGGATCGTCGGTCATCAGCGCGATCGCGACGCCGTCGAGATCGGGCAGCGTGCCCAGCACGGCGCCGGCCGCGAGCGCGGCGCGGCGATGGGCAGGTGGAACGACGGCCGCGGCAACCGACGCGCCGAGGACGATCTGGGTCAGCGAATCCATCGCGCGATGCTAGCAGCCGCCCATGACGCGACGGTGCGCCGACCTGCCGTGGCGCGGACGGGGCGCACCGGCGCTTAACAGCAGCGCAATCCGGACGGGGGCAGAATGCAAAACCGCGACCGGCTCTGTATCATTGCCGACCATCTTTTCATCCGAATATAGGGATATAGGCCTGATGTCCAGCTATCTCTTCACCTCCGAGTCGGTCTCCGAAGGCCACCCGGACAAGATCGCCGACCAGATTTCCGACGCCGTGCTCGACGCGATCCTCGCGCAGGACAAGCGCGCCCGCGTGGCGTGCGAGACCCTGGTCAAGACCGGCGTGGCCATCGTCGCCGGCGAGGTGACGACCAGTGCGTGGATCGACCTCGAAGCGCTGACCCGCAAGGTGATCCTCGACATCGGCTACAACAGCTCCGACGTCGGTTTCGACGGCGAGACCTGCGGCGTGCTGAACCTGATCGGCAAGCAGTCGCCCGACATCAACCAGGGCGTGGACCGCAAGAGCCCCGAGCAGCAGGGCGCCGGCGACCAGGGCCTGATGTTCGGCTACGCGACCAACGAGACCGACAGCTACATGCCGGCCGCGATCCACCTGTCGCACCGCCTCGTCGAGCGCCAGGCGCAGATCCGCAAGAAGAAGAACTCGAACCTCTCGTGGCTGCGTCCCGATGCGAAGTCGCAGGTCACGCTGCGCTACGAGGACGGCAAGGCGACCGCGATCGACGCGGTGGTGCTGTCGACCCAGCACGACCCGGGCATCAAGCAGAAGGACCTCATCGAGGCTGTCCGCGAAGAAATCATCAAGCCCGTGCTGCCGGCCAAGTGGCTGCACAAGGGCACCAAGTTCCACATCAACCCGACCGGCAAGTTCATCATCGGCGGTCCCGTCGGCGACTGCGGCCTGACCGGTCGCAAGATCATCGTCGACACCTACGGCGGCTGGGCCCGTCACGGTGGTGGCGCGTTCTCGGGCAAGGACCCGTCGAAGGTCGACCGTTCGGCCGCCTATGCCGCGCGCTACGTCGCCAAGAACGTCGTCGCCGCCGGCCTCGCCGACCGCTGCGAGGTGCAGGTGTCGTACGCGATCGGCGTGGCCGAACCGACCTCGATCTCGGTCACCACCTTCGGCACCGGCAAGATTCCGGACGACAAGATCGAGAAGCTGATCCGCAAGCATTTCGACCTGCGCCCCTACGGCATCATCCAGATGCTCGACCTGATCCACCCGATGTACCAGCAGACCGCCGCCTACGGCCACTTCGGCCGCAAGGCCAGGGAGTTCTCGTACGTCGACGGCGCCGGCAAGTCGCACAACGCGACGGCCTTCTCCTGGGAGAAGACCGACCGCGCCGACGCACTGCGCGCGGATGCCAGGCTGAAGTAAGCGGGCGCGGCGTTCGCCGCACTCCACGTGTGACCGGAACGGGCCGCGCAAGCGGCCCGTTTTCGTTGGTGCGAGGAATACTTTCCTGCAGCACCCTCGATGGGTTTCGCTGCGCTCTACCCATCCTGCGCAGACTCCCGATGCCTCTGCTTTCCGGTCCGCCGCGGCGATGTGTCCAGCGCCTGCCGGGTGCCACGACCACCAAACGGATATCGGGCCGCGACCGGGCGTGGTACCCGGCAGGCGCCCAAGCCGTCAAAGGCCATTTCATCGAGACCGATCAGCGTCCCCGGCGCGAAGCACATCGTCACCCGTTGTGCATTGCGCAGTTCGCATGCTATCGGTGCAGTGCGGCACAGATCCGCCCGCGCACTGCCCACGGAGCCTGTCACCCGATGTCGCCCAGCTACGACGAAATGCACGATGCCGATGGGCAGGTCCGCCCGCACTATCGCGACTTCGACGACTGGCTGCAGGCGACACCCGACGAACAGATCGCGCACAAGCGTCGCGAGGCGGAGATCTCGTTCCACCGGGTCGGCATCACCTTCTCGGTTTACGGCGAGGAGTCGGGCAACGAGCGGCTGATCCCATTCGACATCGTGCCGCGCGTATTGCCGGCCCGCGAATGGAAAGTGCTCGAAGCCGGCCTGCGCCAGCGCGTGCATGCGCTGAACCTGTTCCTGGGCGACATCTACGGCGAGCAGCGCATCCTGCGCGACCGCCGCATCCCGGCCGAACTGGTCCTGGGCAACAGCGAGTACCGCAAGGAGATGCAGGGCCTCAAGGTCGCCTGCAACACCTATTCGCACGTGTCGGGCATCGACCTGGTGCGCGCCGGCGACGGCGAGTACTACGTGCTCGAGGACAACCTGCGCGTCGCCTCGGGCGTGTCGTACATGCTCGAGAACCGTCGCATGATGGCGCGCCTGACACCCGAACTGTTCGCCCAGCAGCAGATCGCGCCGGTCGATCGCTATCCCGACGCCCTGCTGGAAGTCCTGCGCCAGTGCGCCCCGGCGAACATCGACAATCCCGTGGTCGCGGTGCTGACGCCCGGGGCGGCCAACTCGGCGTATTACGAGCATGCGTTCCTCGCCCAGCAGATGGGCGTGGAACTGGTCGAAGGTGCGGACCTCTACGTCCACGACGACATGGTCTACGCGCAGACCACGCGCGGCGCCCAACGCGTGCACGTGATCTACCGCCGCATCAACGACGACTTCCTCGACCCGACCGTGTTCCGGCCCGAATCCATGCTCGGCGTGCCGGGCCTGTTCGGCGCCTACCGCGCCGGCAACGTCACGCTGGCCAACGCGCCGGGCACCGGCGTGGGCGACGACAAGTCGGTGTATCCGTACGTCCCGGAGATGATCCGCTACTACCTCAGCGAGGAGCCGATCCTCCACAACGTGCCGACCTGGCAGCTGCGCAACCCGGACGATCTGAAGTACACGCTCGCGCATCTGCCCGAACTGGTGGTCAAGGAAGTCCACGGCGCCGGTGGCTACGGCATGCTGGTCGGCCCCGCATCGACGCAGGCCGAGATCGAGACCTTCCGCGCGCGCATCCTCGCCGACCCGGGCAACTACATCGCCCAGCCCACGCTGTCCCTGTCGACCTGCCCCACCTTCGTCGAGAGCGGCCTGGCACCGCGGCACATCGACCTGCGGCCGTACATCCTCAGCGGCCGCCGCATCCACGTGGTGCCCGGCGGCCTGACCCGCGTCGCCCTGCGCGAGGGTTCGCTGGTGGTCAATTCGTCGCAGGGCGGCGGCACGAAAGACACCTGGGTCATGGAGGGCTGATCGGATGTTGTGCCGCACCGCGAACGATCTCTACTGGGTGGCGCGCAACATGGAGCGCGCCGAGAACACCGCACGCCTGCTCGACATGGCGCAGCGCATCGCACTGCTGCCCGAGCGGCTCGACCGCGGCAAGGCACAGGCGGCGCCCTGGCGTCGCGCCCTGGATGCGCTGGGCCTGGTGCCCGACTACCTGCAGCAGCACGCGCGCATCGACGCCGAAGGCGTCGTGCAGCACCTGCTGCTCTCGTCCGCCAATCCCGGGTCGATCTTCAACTGCCTGCGCAACGCGCGCGAGAACGCCCGTGCCCAGCGCGTGGCGATCACCTCGGAGATGTACGAGGACCTCAACAGCTCGTGGCTGGAGATCCGCCGTTTCGACGCCACGCGCCTGCGCCAGGAGGGCCTGGGCAGCACGCTGGACTGGGTCAAGACACGCTCGGCCTCGTTCCGCGGCATCACCATCGGCACGCTGGGACGTGGCGAGGGCTACCGTTTCCTGCAGCTGGGAGCCTTCATCGAACGCGCGGAATGGGCCATCCGGCTGCTCGACATGATCGCCAGCGACGAGGACCTGCCCGAGACCGGCGAGGCCCGCGACGCCACCCAGTACTTCCAGTGGAGCGCGCTGCTGCAGGCGCTCTCCGCGTTCGAAACCTATCGCCGGCTGTACCGTGAGTCGGTGAGCCCGGCAGGCGTGGCCACGTTGATGCTGCTCAACGGCGACAATCCGCGCTCGCTGCAGACCTGCGTGGGCGCGATCCACCAGATCCTCCAGGAACTGGCCGGCGGCGCGTCGCTCGAGGTCGCGCGCCAGGCCGGCGCGCTGTCGGCCCAGTCACGCTATGCCCGGATCGACGAGATCATCGCCGGCGGACTGGAAAGCTGGCTGCAGGACGCGATGACCCGACTCGGACGCCTGGGCGCCGAGATCCACCGGCAGTTCATGACCATCGACGCCCACCCCGGCGGCCCGGGCCCGGGAATGGCGCAGCGGCAGTACGCAACGATCTGAGTGCATCGCGGGTGTGTCCCTGCCCGGCCACGCCGGGCACAATGGCGGCCTGTGATCGCGACACCGCCGCACCTCCATGACCTATTGCATCGGACTCAACCTCGACGACGGCCTCGTGCTGGCGTCGGATTCGCGCACCAATGCGGGCGTCGACCACGTGCGCCGCGCCGGCAAGATGCGCGTGTTCGCGCAGGACGGCGAACGGGTCGTGGTGACGCTGTCGGCGGGCAACCTGTCGCTGACCCAGAACGTGCTCAACCTGCTCGAGCACCGCGCGCGTCACGAGCCCGAGCGCCCGGGCATCCTCAACGCGCAGTCGATGTTCCAGGTCGCGCAGGTCGTCGGCGATGCGATGCGCGAAATCCGCGGGCGCGACGAGGCCTACCTGCGTGACAGCGGCATCGACCCGAGCGGCAGCTTCATCGTCGGCGGCCAGATCAAGGGCGAGGCGCCGCGGTTGTTCCTGGTCTATTCGGAAGGCAACTTCATCGAGAGTTCGGGCGAGACGCCCTTCTTCCAGACCGGCGAGATCAAGTTCGGCAAGCCCATCCTCGACCGCGTGATCGATGCGCATACCGACCTGGTGACCGCGACCAGGTGCACGCTGGTCTCGTTCGACTCGACGATCCGCTCCAACCTGTCGGTCGGCCTGCCGATCGACCTGCTGGTCTACAGGCGCGACAGTTTCAAGGTCGAGATCCAGCAGCGGTTCGAGGAAGGCGACCCCTATCTGCAGTCGATCCGCACCCGCTGGAACGACAGCATGCGTCGCGCGGTCGCGGACCTGCCGCGACCCGACTGGGCATAGGCACACGCTGCTGGTCGCAGGATGGGTAGAGCGCAGCGAAGCCCGTCATGGCCGTCAGCCGGCCGGCGATCGCAGTCGGCGAAGCCTTCACCGAAGACATCGCCATCGAGTCTGGCGTGCGCCGGGTATCGCGACGATGCGTTTCGCTGCGCGCGCCCCCTCCTTCCGAGCATTGCGCCTCCCGCGAATCCGGGAGGCTGTCGACCTCAGCGCGCGGCGTCCTCCGCCGGGCGGTTCCTGACGTACTGCTCGAGCCAGGCGTTGGTCTCGTAGAGCATGTGCAGGATCGATTCGCGCGCGCGGTAGCCGTGCGATTCCTTGGGCAGCATCACCAGGCGCGCGTTGCCGCCCAGGCCCTTGATCGCGGCGAACATGCGCTCGCTCTGCATCGGGAAGGTGCCCGAATTGTTGTCCTCTTCGCCGTGGATCAGCAGGATCGGGTCCTTGATGTTCTGGGCGTAGTTGAACGGCGACATCTTCAGATACGTGTCCTGCGCCTGCCAGTAATTGCGCTCCTCGGCCTGGAAGCCGAACGGCGTCAGCGTGCGGTTGTAGGCGCCGCTGCGGGCGATGCCGGCCGCGAACAGACGCGAATGCGCGAGCAGGTTGCCGGTCATGAAGGCGCCGTAGGAATGCCCGCCGATCGCGATGCGACGCCGGTCGGCGACGCCGCGACGCACGGCCTCGTCGATCGCGGCTTCGGCGCTGGCGACGAGCTGCTCGATGTAGGTGTCGTTCGGTTCGGCCGTGCCCTCGCCGATGATCGGCATCGACACGTCGGCGAACACCGCATAGCCCATCGCCAGGTACGCCTGCGGCCCCCAGTAGCCGATCGCGTTGAAGCGATGCGGCGAATCGGTGACCTGACTGGCCGCGTCGGCGGATTTGAACTCGCCCGGGTAGGCCCACATCAGCATCGGCAGCGGCCCGTCGCGCCTGGCGTCGTAGCCGGCCGGCAGGTACAGCGTGCCGCTGAGGTCCACGCCGTCCTTGCGCTTGAAACGCACCAGTTCCTTCTGCACGTCGCGCAGCTGCGGCGTGGGATGTTCGAACGCCGTCAATGCGACCGGATCGGCGTCGGGCGTGTCGAGACGGCGCACGTAGATGTTGGCCGGCTCGGTCTGGGTCTCGCGCGAGGTCAGCAGGCGCGTGGCCTCGGCATCGAGCACCGCGCTCGGCGACTCGTAGTACGGCGCCTGTGAGTGGAACAGGCGCGTGGTGCTGCCGTCGGCGAGATTCTGGCGGTCCAGGAACGGGCGGTCGCCTTCTTCGGAGGCGCCGTCGCCGATGCGGTAGATGCTGTTGCCGTCGGCGGCGATCAGCAGACGGCTGTTGCCGGTGGCGTCGGGCATCATCACCGCCATGCCGGGATCGGCGTAGCGGTCCTCGTAGGACCCCTCGCGGACCTTCACCGGCGCGGCGCCGCCGTCTGGCTGCAGGCGCCACTCGCGGATCTGCCGCGTTTTCCACCAGTATTCGCTCAGCAGTGCGAGGTCACCACTGCCCCACTGCACGCCGGCGTAGCGCATCGACAGCTCGGCCAGCACGTCAGGCCTGCCGCGGAACGGCGCGGCCTGCATGTAGACGATGTCGCGCACCGCGACCTCGCGCGACGGATCACCGTCGTCCTGTGCTTCCACCCAGGACAGTGTCGCCGGCGCGTCGCTGCGCCACGAGACCGAACGCACGCCGGTCGGCACCGCATCGTTGCCGACCGGCAGGCCTTCGACCAGCGGCAATCTCGCGACCGTGTGCTGCACCTTGCCGTCGAGGCCGAGCACTTCGATGCGCCGCGGGAAACGCGAGTACGGCACCTGATAGGAGAACGGACGGTCGATCTGCTGGCGCAGGATGTAGCGACCGTCGGGCGACAGCGTCGCGCTGGTCGTCAGACCCGGTGTCCCGATCGCCGTCACCGTGCCGTCGAGCGCCACGCGCGCGAGCTGGCTGGTCATGTAGTGGGCGAAGACGCGCGCGTCCTGCTCGCTGCGCAGCAGGTCCTGATAGGTGCGCAACTGCTGCACCATGCCGCCGGCACCGGTTTGCTGCACGTTCGGGCCCGCCGGCACGCCGTCGTCCTGCGGCAGTGGGGCCTGGCCTTCCGCACGCAGGCGCACCAGCAAGCCCCGGCTGTCGGGCGCCCACTCGAAGCCGTTGCCGACCACCGCGTTGAGCGGCTGTGCGAGCAGGCGGCGCGCCTGGCGCGTGGCCACGTCGACGACCCACAGCTGCACCTCCCCGGCGCGCACGTCGACCTGGCTGAAGGCGATGTGGCGCTGGTCCGGCGACCACAGCAGCGAGGCCAGCGACAGCGGTTCGGGCAGGCCCGCGATGCGCTGCTCGTCGCCGCCATCCACCGGCTTGAGCCACACGTCGGTGACGTAGGACGCGCGACTGGCCGACCAGGTCTTGGGATTGATGCGGATGCCGCCGAGCTTGAGTTCGGGCTGCGAGACTTCTGCGATGGACGGCAGCGCCGGCGTCTGCACGAACGCGGCGAGATCGCGCCTGGGGCTCAGCAGCAGCCGTGGCGGTCGTGGCGCATCGACGATCGCGCGCAGCGCTTCGGGCGGCAGGCGATACCCGCCCGCCTCCGACGTGACGGCCGGCGCGGTCTGCGCGAACATCGGCGCACTGCACAGGCCGGCGGCGAGCAGCGTGGCGGAGACGACGAGGGACAGTCGACGGCGGGCAGTCGTTCGGGACATCGGCAGGCGATCCGGCAGCACACGGGTCGTCGAGCATACCTGCCATGCCAGCCGCGTCCGCGGCGCGCGTGCCGGGACCGTCGGGACTTGCGTCCTGCGATCGCCTGTGCCGCAACAAGAAAAGGGCCGCACCCGGCGGCCCCCAAAACCGGCGCTTCCTGCTCCGGCGAACGCGTCATCGGCCAATCGGCACACGGCCGGCCGCGACAAGGCCGCGATGCTGACGCACGCGTACGCAGGCGCGCACTGGGGTCGACCCTAGGCAGCGCAGGGCGACTGAAGCCGGGTTCAGGCAAGCGCGGCCGTGACGCGACGCTGCGATAGAATGGCCGCCTGCCTCGCCGAGGGGCGCTGCGACCGTCGAAGAGGACGGCCAGGCTCGGCGCGGTGTCCTGTGAACGGCGCCCGTCATCGCGAATGCGCGCGCCGCATTCCCGCTACGGAGCATTGCCATGAACGCACAGCTGAAGGCCTTCTCGACCGAAGGCGATTACAAGATCCGCGACATCGCGCTGGCCGACTGGGGCCGCAAGGAACTCGATATCGCCGAGCACGAGATGCCGGGCCTGATGTCGATCCGCAAGAAGCACGCCGCCACGCAGCCGCTCAAGGGCGTGCGTGTGACCGGGTCGCTGCACATGACCATCCAGACCGCGGTGCTGATCGAAACGCTCAAGGACATCG
>Ga0207790_1000699_pt1 | contig 10713 bp, 9 predicted proteins | sample HigsolmetaGSP14D_FD_184842 | JGI IMG/M metagenome (GOLD analysis project Ga0207790, IMG submission 184842) | High solid enriched microbial communities from the Joint BioEnergy Institute, USA - SP1-4-D (SPAdes) | ecosystem: Engineered > Bioreactor > SSF (Solid state fermentation) > Aerobic >...
GTCAAACAATCCCAGATTTACCAGACGTACGTAAAGAACGTTATGTTAATGAATTAGGATTACCAGCTTATGATGCACATGTATTAACATTAACTAAAGAAATGTCAGATTTCTTTGAAGCAGCAATTGAACATGGTGCAGACGTTAAATTAACATCTAACTGGTTAATGGGTGGCGTTAATGAATACTTAAATAAAAATCAAATCGAATTACAAGATACTGCATTAACACCAGAAAACTTAGCAGGTATGATTAAACTTATTGAAGATGGCACAATGAGTAGTAAAATTGCTAAGAAAGTATTCCCTGAATTAGCTGAAAACGGTGGAGACGCACATCAAATTATGAAAGACAAAGGTCTTGTACAAATATCTGATGAAGCAACACTATTAGGATTTGTTACAGAAGCATTAGATAACAATCCACAATCAGTAGAAGACTTTAAAAATGGTAAAGGCAAAGCGATGGGCTTCTTAGTAGGTCAAATTATGAAAATTTCAAAAGGCCAAGCAAACCCACAAATCGTGAACCAATTACTAAAATCAGAATTAGAGAAAAGATAATAAATATAATGAAAATCTCGTCACAGAGTGAAGTACTCGTGACGAGATTTTTTATTGTATAAGAGGATGGATATTTGTAAGGGACAGAATTCTGAGAAATGTCCCCCAAATGAGCGTCTTCCTAATTGCTAGAATTCGGAATAATGGAAGTTACACCACAGTTAATTCTTGATCTTATTAAATTGCAAATTCTATATCTAATTACTTGCATGGTTGGTGTGTTGAAGTACAATAGTATTAAATCTTAATGACGATGGAGGCGTAACTACATATGACGCAAATTAAAATAGCTAAAAATGAAAATGAAATTAATTTAGAGTTAGGTCAAGCTAATAGACATGGTTTGATTGCTGGTGCTACTGGTACTGGTAAAACAATTACTTTAAAAGTATTGGCTGAACAATTTTCAAAAGCTGGTGTTCCAGTCTTTATGTCAGATGTTAAAGGGGATATCTCAAGTATTGCTGAGGCTGGCTCTATCAATGATAAGATTCAAGAACGTATTGATATGATGAAAATTGATGATTATGAAAATAATGCTTTCCCTGTAACGTTATTTGATGTATTTCAAAAAACGGGTGTACCTGTTCGTACAACAATTACAGAAATGGGTCCGCTATTAATTGGTAAGTTATTAGATTTAAATAATACTCAATTAGGTGTGTTAGATATTGTATTTAAAGTTGCTGATGAAAGTGGTCTGCTTCTGATTGATATGAAAGATTTTAAAGCACTTTTAAAAGAAATTAATGAAAATAGAGAGGAGTATGCTGAGAAGTATGGAAATATTTCCTCTGCATCAATTGGTGCAATTCAACGTGCATTATTAAGATTAGAATCTGAAGGTGCTGAAACGTTCTTCGGAGAACCTGCATTACAATTAGAAGATTTTATTAAGTTTGATGATTCAGGCAGAGGTATGATCAATGTACTTGATGCATCTGTTTTATATCAAAAGCCTAAATTATATGCAACGTTCTTATTATGGTTATTATCTGAACTATTTGAGAGTCTTCCAGAAGTAGGAGATCCCGAAAAACCAAAAATTGTATTCTTCTTTGATGAAGCCCACCTTTTATTTAATGACAGCTCTAAAGAGTTAATTGAAAAAGTTGAACAAGTTGTACGTTTAATTCGTTCTAAAGGTGTAGGTATTTATTTCGTAACTCAAAATCCAATTGATATTCCAGAGTCAGTTCTCGGACAACTAGGAAATAGAGTACAACATGCACTTAGAAGTTATACACCTAAAGATCAAAAAGCGATTAAAAGCGCTGCACAAACTTTCCGTCAAAATGAAAGCTTTGACACTGCTCAAGTAATCGGAGAATTGAAAACTGGGGAAGCGTTGATTTCATTCTTAAATGATGAAGGGCAACCGAATGTTGTTGAACGTGCATTTATTCGTCCACCTGAAAGTAAAATTGGTGTAATCGATGAATCTGTTAAAAAAGATTTAATTGAAAATGCGTCATTAAATGAAACGTATAAAGAAACATTTGATCGTGAAAGTGCATATGAAATGTTACAAAATAAAATTGAAAAGCAACCTGAAGAAGAACAAAAAACTAAGAAATCACAGTCAACTAAGAAAGAAACAACATCTAAGAAGAAAGAAAAACCTTCACAATTCCAAAAAGAAACATCTAAATTCTTATCAACAGTTGGAAGACAAATTGGTAGAGAAATCGTACGTAATATATTTGGAACGAAAAGACGCTAATTATTTTTTGCTTTCTTATATTTAGTATATGCTTTAATATAAAGATATAAGAATATACAAGAGGGATCATAATGAAGAAAAAAGCTAGAATCATTTACAACCCAACATCAGGAAGAGAGTTATTTAAAAGAGCATTACCTGATGTATTAATTAAGTTAGAACAGGCTGGTTATGAGACAAGCGCTCATGCTACAACAAGTGCTGGAGATGCGACACATGCTGCTAGGGAAGCTCTAAAATATGATTATGATGTTATCATTGCTGCTGGTGGAGACGGTACTTTAAATGAAGTTATCAATGGTATTGCAGAAGCAAAGAAACGACCTAAACTAGGGCTAATTCCTATGGGGACAGTTAATGATTTTGGTAGAGCACTTCTTATTCCAAACAATATAATGGAAGCTGTAGATACAATCATTAAAGGTGATCTTGTACCTGTAGATGTTGGTAAAATGAACAATCGCTATTTTATTAATATTGCTGGTGGCGGTAAAATAACAGAAGTTTCTTATGAAGCGCCAAGTAAATTGAAAACAATGGTTGGACCACTCGCTTATTACATTAAAGGCTTAGAGATGTTACCACAAATTAAAGCGACTGATATACGTATCGAATATGATGGTAATGTATTCCAAGGCGAAGCGATGATGTTTTTAATTGGCTTAACGAATTCAATAGGTGGCTTTGAAAAGCTTGTACCAGATGCTGATATTAATGATGGTAATTTTACTTTGCTTATATTAGAGAAAGTGAATATAGCTGAGCTTGGTCACATTATGACATTGGCTTCTAGAGGTGATCATATCAATCATCCGAAAGTTCATTACACTAAAGCTAAAACAATTAATGTCTCATCATTTGAGCAAATTCAATTAAATGTTGATGGTGAATTTGGTGGTGTATTACCTGCTAATTTCTTAAACTTAAAACAACATATACAAGTCTTTTCTAAACTTGAGAGGGTTAAGAGAGAGCACGGAATTGAAACAGTAGAAAGAGAACGAGAAAGACTACACGAAGAACAAACAGAAGAATAAATACATAGGGACATTATTTTGTCCCTTTTTTCTATGTTTATCGTGAAAGAGGGAGTTAATATGGCAGGAGTCGTAAATAAGAATGAAATATATACTGGAGAGGTTATCGATTTTACACATGAAGGGCATGGTGTAGTTAAATTCGATCGTTATCCAATTTTCGTACCAAATGCAATTAAAGATGAAACCATTTCATTTAAAGTTATCAAAGTGAAAAAACAATTTGCTATTGGTAAGTTAATCTCCATTGAAGAAGCATCAAAGGACAGAATTGAACCACCTTGTGAATATTATAAAGTTTGTGGTGGATGTCAACTTCAACATTTAAGCTACATTGCGCAATTAGAAATGAAAAAAGAACAAGTGATTAATCTATTCAAGAGAAAATCACATTTTGAAGATACAATTATTCACGATACAGTTGGAATGGAGAATCCTTGGCATTATCGTAATAAATCACAAATACCAGTCGGGAAAAATAAATCTGGTGAAATTGAACTAGGATTCTATAGACAAAGAAGTCACGATATCGTGAATATAGATCATTGTATGATTCAAGATGAAAAACATGATTTAATTATGAAGAAACTTAAACGACTTTTAGATGAAACAAACATTAGTATTTATAATGAACAAAAGCACAAAGGTGAATTAAGACATATCATCTTGAGAACTGGTTATTATACTGGAGAAACAATGGTTATATTCGTAACGAATAGTAAACAACTTAGCCATAAAAATAAAATAATTGATTTTATTCAAACTGAATTTGAAAATGTGGTCAGCATTAAACATAATATTAATCTAGAAAAATCAAATGTTATTATGGGACATACGTCATATACTTTATACGGGAAAGATACCATTACAGATAAACTTTCTGAATATGAATTTAAAATATCCGACACTTCTTTCTATCAAATCAACCCAACACAAACAGAAAAACTTTATCATAAAGCGTTAGAATATGCACAATTAGATGGAGAAGAAACTGTCATTGATGCATATTGTGGTATTGGGACAATCGGTTCATACATGTCACAAAAAGCGAAACACGTTTATGGTGTGGAAGTCGTCGAACAAGCAATAGAAAACGCAAAAGAAAATGCGCAAATCAACAATATAGATAATGCGACATGGGAAGCAGGAAAAGCAGAAGAAATCATCTTAAAATGGCAACAAGAAGGTATTAAGCCAGAAGTTGTAATGGTCGATCCACCAAGAAAAGGATGCGATCAAACATTTATTGAAACATTAATCGAATTATCTCCAAAAAGAATCGTGTATATTTCATGTAACCCTGCAACACAGGTGAGGGATGTAGAATTGTTGAAAAATAGCGGTTATCAACTAAAAGAAATCACACCAGTAGATATGTTTCCACATACAACACACGTCGAAACAGTTGCTTTAATCGAAAAAATAACAGAATAAAATTAACTAAAAACCTAAGCCAACGTATAAGTTGGCTTGGGTTTTTGAGCGTTATGGTTGTGTGAAAGTGTTTACAACTGTATAAATAATGTAAGGAGGGTTGTTTATGAAGCGACTAATGATCAGTGCGATTTCGGCTAGTTTTATTTTATCTGCTTGTAGTAATGATTCGAATGAAGAAACTGAAGATAAAGGTAAGCAAACTCAGAATGAAATGGAACATGAACAGAGTCAGTCAGATGACAACCAAGAACATAAAGAAACTAAAGGGATTGAAACGGTAGCTCAAGGTTTAGATACACCTTGGAGTATTGCGAGATCAGATGATGTGTTTTATTTATCAGAACGCCCTGGTAAAATTATTAAAATTGATGGCAATAAAAAGACTGAGCAACAAGTGGATTTAGATAAGGAAGTTTCTACTGCTGCTGAAGCGGGTTTATTAGGATTTGTGCTTGCGCCTGATTTTAAAGATTCTAAAGAAGCATATGCTTATTACACATATGAAGATAATAATCAGTTTAATCGTATCGTAAAATTAAAATTAGAAAATGATACGTGGAAAGAGGATGAGGTATTAATTGATAAAATACCAAGTGGCCAATATCATCATGGTGGTCGGTTGAAAATTGGACCGGATGATAAATTATATGCGACTACTGGAGATGCTTCAGACGAACAAAATGCACAAGATAAAGATACTTTAGGTGGTAAAATTTTAAGAATTAATCTTGATGGTAGTAAACCTAAAGATAATCCGATTTCTAATTCATATGTTTATAGTTACGGTCATAGAAATCCACAAGGAATTGTATGGACACCTGATGGACAGATGTATGCGAGTGAGCATGGTAATCAAGCAAATGATGAAATAAATGAGATTAAAGAAGGTCAAAATTACGGTTGGCCAGTGATTGAAGGTAATGAAGAAAATGATAATATGGAAACACCGATATTTACTTCAGGATCAGATGATACTTGGGCACCTTCAGGCATAGCATTTAAAGATGGTATCATTTATTCAGCTGCGTTGCGTGGAGAAGGTATTATGAAATTTGATGTAGAAAAAGATGAAATGAAAAAAGTGGCGACTAAATATGGAAGAATTAGAGATGTTTACATCGTAAATGATGATTTATATTTTGTAAGCAACAATACAGATGGTAGAGGTAATCCTTCCCAAAATGATGATAAGATGTATAAAGTTTCGCTAAGTCAATTAAATTCATAACTCAAACCTGAGCATAAAATGATTAGTATAAATTGAATTTATATTTTATAATCATTATGTAAAGGTTATTAAGAAATGGTTTCTCGGGGGTATTGGATGCTTAAAATTGACTTAGTTAACAATATATCTGTATTAAAGAGGTTAGCACTTTTACAATTTGTTTTATTTCTTTCATTAATATTAATTAGCTTTAAGTTAATTGCGAATATCATATATATTTATGAAGAAGGCTTTGTAAGAAACATCATAGTTGGGTTAGTTGGTTTAATTATATTAGTGTTTATCCACGAGTTAATACACGGTATTTGCTTTAAAATATTTAATCCAAAGGGAAAAGTTAAATATGGATATATGAAAGGCATGTTTTATGCAACGATGCCACATGCTATTTTTACAAGAAAACAATTTTATATCATATTATTAGCACCATTTGTTTTAATTAGTATAGGATTATTAATTGTATTATTATGGCTTCAAGTCACTTCTATTATTTATGTATTTGCTTTTCATGGTGCTGCATGTATCGGTGATTTTTACATGGCACAAGTGATTTATAGTAATAAACAGATGAATTATGTAGAAGATACAGAAGTCGGCATTAATTTATTTACGGATAATAAAGATGTTCAATCAACAAGTTAAAAAGATTTTTGATATAATATATAGGAATTTGGGCAACCAACTTCCTATTTTTTTGTAGAGGTGTTTAGAATGGAACGGCGAATCATTCACATTGACATGGATGCTTTCTTTGCTCAAGTTGAAATAAGAGATAATCCAAAATTAAAAGGAAAACCAGTTATTATAGGAGGACGTGCTTCAGGTAGAGGCGTTGTTTCAACGGCTAGCTATGAAGCTCGGAAATTTGGTGTTCATTCAGCTATGCCCATGGCTCAAGCACATCAACTTTGTCCGGATGGTTATTATGTACGCCCAAGAATTAATTATTATCGTGAAGTATCTAATGAAATAATGGCGATTTTTAAAAGTTATACAGATATTGTTGAACCATTATCGTTAGATGAAGCTTATTTAGACGTTACTGAACTTGTGAGAAGAGACTTATCAGCTTCAACGATTGCTCAATATATTCAACGGGATATTTATGATAAGACGCATCTTACATCTTCAGCAGGTGTTTCTTATAATAAATTTTTAGCAAAGCTCGCTAGTGGTATGAATAAACCGAGTGGTCGGACAGTGATAGATTATGAGAATGTACATGATTTATTGATGTCGTTGCCGATAGGAGATTTTGCAGGTATTGGAAAAGTAACCGAAGAAAAGATGAAATCATTAGGAATCAATAGTGGTAATGATTTATACGCATATGACCAAATGGAATTGATTCAATTATTCGGTAAACGTGGTGTAAGCTTTTATAATAAAGTACGTGGTATCGATCATTCTCCAGTGAAACCAACACGTGTTAGAAAATCAATCGGTCGAGAAACAACTTTTGAAACAGATCAAAATGATGATGACTTTATTCTCAATACGATTAGAAAATTGAGTACTGAAGTTGCCAATAGAGCTGATAAACACGAACTAGCAGGGCGAACAATAACAGTTAAACTAAAAACACATAACTTTGAAACATTATCTAAACAAACAAGTAGTCATACACCAGTCTATGACGAAGTTGAAATTTATAATATTGCATATGATTTATATAATTCATTAAAAGATCCGGATACTTCTATACGTTTAGTAGGTGTATCTATCGGGAATTTAGTTTCGAGAACATATCGCAATTTAACAATATATGATTTTATTTAAACCGGTTTACTTGATATCGTCATGTATCCTTAGTATTCTGGATATTGTTGAATGCGCGTTTCGGCTATACGAGAAGTGGGTATTTATTAATACTTATAATAAGAAAGTAGAGATTGATATGAAATTTAAATTTTCAATTATTGCAATTACAGTATTATTAATCATTTTATTTATTAAAAGTTCCATTGAAACAGGTTCATTCGATATTATCAAATTACTAGGTATTATTGCGATAGCAATATTGTTATTCTGGGTTGATAGAAAATTAGAAAGACCTGTTAATAAAGCAAGTTTAAAAAGAGACATAAAAAAAGAATTCCAACACAAAGAGTAAATAAAAGAATAAAAGCTTCTAGGATGCGTCATAATATCCTAGAAGCTTTTTATTTATACATATTTTTTATCGGTTAATGTTTTGCCGTAAATACTCAATACAGCATCTAAGTCTGGATAATGTTTTAATAATCGATACGTAATAATGGCGCATGCTTTAGCATCATTTAACGCATGGTGGTGACCTTTAAAATCAATATTATAATAATCCATCATTGGCGCAAGTCCATATCTATGATTGTTGACTGTTTTTCTAGCTAATATACATGAACAAAAATACGTTAATTCAGGAATTTCGATTTGGTGTTTAATGAGTGATTTAAACAATACAGTCATATCAAATTTAGCATTATGTGCTACAACTGGTAGTGTACCGATGAAATCCATCATATATGGAAACACGACATCGAAAGTAGGTGAATTTGTCACATCAGAAGGTTTTATTTTATGAATTTTAATATTTATATTTGAAAAATAATCTTCAGGATTCACTAATGTATAAAAAGTTTCTGTAATTTGATGATCAATTACTTTGACCATTCCGACAGAACAAATGCTTTCCGGACTTCCATTTGCTGTTTCAAAATCAAGTGCTACAAATGAAGACATGCCATCACTTCCTTTAGAAAGTTATTATAAACATTTGTCGGAATAATGTAAATGATGATGGTATGTAGAAAGAATGAATAAAGACCATCTGCCATGAATAGTTCATGGAGATGGTCTTGTTTAAGTATTGTAAGACTATAAATTATTCAGCATCTTCATCGAAGTGACGAGAAGCTAAATCTTTTTCATAGATAAATAATGCGTTATTGTCTTCTTGAATTCTTTCTAAGTAGTCAATATGTGTTTCAAACATAGACTCTTCTTCAACTTGCTCATCTAAGAACCAGTTTAAGAATGAAATTGTTGCAAAGTCTTTTTCTTCTTTAGCAATTTCAGATAAGTTATAGAATCGACGTGTAACATCTTGTTCTTGAGCTAATCCATCTTTAAATGTCTCTAATAAAGAACTGAATTCAGTCTTAGGAGCATCTAAAGCTGTGAAAATAGCTTTTTCACCACGATCGTTAATATAGTCATATATTTTCATACCATGGAAACGTTCTTCTTTAGCTTGTTGAATATAGAAGTTTGCAAATCCATCGTAACTCTTATCTGCACAATAAGCTGCCATTGCCATATATGCATGTGCTGCGTAAAATTCATGATTCAATTGATTGTTTAAAGCATCTAAAATATTTTTAGATAACATAGAAATCTTCCCTTCTATAATAATTTTAACTTACATTTTTATTATACAATAACAACAAAATGAAACCAACGATTTGATACAGTTAAACACTTTTTTTAAAGCTTTTGAACGTGGTATAATGATGTGACAGAACAAGGAGGTAACGTATGAAGAAGTATGTTGCGAAAAATATAGCAAAGCTAGCACGATATGCTAGTAGAAAAGTAGGTAAACAAGGTACGGATCTTCCGGGACAAATAGCTCGAAAAATAGACCCGCTTATTTTAAGAAAGTTAGCGAATGAAGTAGATGAAATCGTGATGATTAGTGGTACGAACGGTAAAACGACGACATCGAACTTAATAGGTTATACATTAAAGAAGAACAATATTGAAATTATACATAATACTGAAGGTGCCAATATGGCAGCAGGGATTACTTCAAGCTTTATTGTTCAATCTAATAAAAATACTAAAATTGCTGTTATAGAAATAGACGAGGGTTCTATTCCAAGAGTGTTAAAAGAAATGACACCTTCTATGATGGTAGTGACAAACTTCTTTAGAGACCAAATGGATAGATTTGGTGAAATCGATACGATGGTAGATAATATCGCCAACTCAATCAAGGATAAAGGAATTAAACTATTACTGAATGCAGACGATCCTTTCGTTAGTCGTTTGAAAATAGCAAGTGATGACATTGTTTATTATGGTATGCAAAAAGGGATACATGACTTTGAACAAAGTACAATGGTTGAAAGTAAATATTGTCCTAATTGTGGCAGATTATTAAATTATAGTCATATTCATTACAATCAAATTGGTCATTATACATGTGAATGTGGATTTAATAGAGCGACTCCACAATATGAAGTGACAGCATTTAAACAAGAACCGTTTATACATGTTGGCTTAAATGATGCACATTTTGATATGAAGATTGCTGGTGATTTTAATGTGTTTAATGTCATTGCAGCTTATTCAGTATTAAGAGAATTAGGTTTAAATGATCAATCTATAAAAGCTGGTTTTGAAACGTATACTTCTGATAATGGACGTATGCAATACTATAGAAATAGTAAAAAAGAAGCGCTTATTAACTTAGCTAAAAACCCTGCAGGCCTTAATGCAAGTTTATCTGTTGGTGAACAAATTGATGGGGAAAAAGTTTATTTAATCAGTTTGAATGATAACGGCGCAGATGGAAGAGATATTTCATGGATTTATGATGCAGACTTTGAAAAATTATCTAGACAAAATATCAAAACTATCATCTGTACAGGACAAAGAGCTGAAGAATTAGCATTAAGACTGAAATATGCTGAAGTTGAAGCGGAAGTTATTATAGAACATTCAATAGAAAAGGCAACGGAA
>Ga0207790_1000702_pt1 | contig 10691 bp, 7 predicted proteins | sample HigsolmetaGSP14D_FD_184842 | JGI IMG/M metagenome (GOLD analysis project Ga0207790, IMG submission 184842) | High solid enriched microbial communities from the Joint BioEnergy Institute, USA - SP1-4-D (SPAdes) | ecosystem: Engineered > Bioreactor > SSF (Solid state fermentation) > Aerobic >...
GCTGAGTGGTGGCGAACCAGCCCCACAGCAGCATGCACAGAAAGGCCGCCGGCTCCAGGCTGCGGCGCAGGTTGTCGACGATCTTCCAGCAGGCCAGATTGGTCAGGCGGTTGCGCTCCAGGCCACCACCGGTTTTCGGTGTCCAGGGCATCAGCCAGGGCAACAACTGCCAGTCACCGCGAATCCAGCGATGCCGGCGCTTGGCATCGGCGCTGTAGCGCGCCGGGTGTTCCTCGTACAGCTGTACGTCGCTGATCAGCCCGGAGCGGGCGTAACAGCCCTCGATCAGGTCGTGACTGAGAACGCAGTTGTCGGGGAAGCAGCCCTGCAGGGCCTGCTCGAAGGCGTCCACGGCGTAGATACCCTTGCCGATGAACGAGCCGTTGCCGAACAGATCCTGGTACACGTCGGATACCGAACGGGTGTAGGGATCCACCCCCGCATCGCTGCCGAACAGTTGCGCGTAGGCGGAGCGGGCGATGCTCGGCAGGCTGATGCCCACCCGTGGTTGCAGGATGGCATAGCCACTGACGATGCGATTGTGCTGCGGATCGAAGCGTGCCTGGTTGAGCGGGTGGCAGATGGCGCCGAGGAACTGCCGGGCCACATCGCGTGGCAGTTGGGTGTCGGTGTCCAGCGCGATGACGTATTCGACCCTCGGCAGCGCGGCGATATCGCCGACGATCAGGGAAAACCGCCCGTGCCCCTGACCACGCAACAGGGCATTGAGCTCGGCGATCTTGCCACGTTTGCGCTCATGGCCCATCCAGCGTTGCTCGGTGGCGTTCCAGCGCCGTGGCCGATGCAGCAGGAAGAAACGCGACGCAACCGCTTCGGGGTATTTCAGATTGAGCGCTGCGACCGCCAGGCTGGCGTGTTGCAGCAGGGGCGCATCGCCGTCGAGCACCTCGCTCCGGGCATCCATGAAATCGGTGAGCAGGGCGAAATGCAGGTTGGCATCACGGTTGGCGAGAAAACGTATCTCCAGGCCGTCCACCAGCTCTTCGACATCCTGAGCGCTGCCGATCAGTGTCGGCACTACCACCAGCGTACGTGCCTGGGCTGGGATGCCGGCGCTGTAATCGAGGCGCGGCAGGATGTCCGGTGGCAGGCTGAGGGTCACCAGCCGGTTGACCAGCGCGATGGCCAGGTGGCTGGTCATCACCAGCGTCGGCACGCTGAGTAGCAGCAATGCCCATGGGCCCCAGCCGTCGGCGCGCAGCATGCTGTAGAAGGGCCAGGCCAGCAGAACGCTGAGCAGCACTACCGGCGTGATGAAAAACGCCAGCGGCGACTTGCGCAGCACGCGCCGGCAGCGCTCGGCCGGGGATCGCCGCGCCCCCAGTTGCTGCTCCAGATCGGCCAGCCCGGCGCCCAGCAGGTAGAAGCCAACGTGGCGCTTCAGCGGGTCTTCATCCGCTGCCGCGTGGCACAGGGCGATGGCCGCCCGGGCAATCTCGACCTGCGAATACCGGCAACAGCGCGCCAGGCGCTCGACGGCGTGGCGGTAATGGTCACGGGTGGCGAAATCCATGCTGGCATAGACCGCAGACGGGTCTTCGCCAAGGGCGTGCTCGACGCCACTCATGAGCTCGACGAACTCGCGCCAGTCCAGCGAAGAGAGCAGGCGCAGGCTGTTGATGCTGTTGCTGATCGACACTTGCTCTGTGGCTTGCAACTGAGCGTCGAGGTGAATCAGCCGTTCGACGCTCTGCCCGGATTCGGCCAGGGCCTGCTCGACCCAGGTCATCGGCAGTATCAGTGCCGTGCTCTGGCCTTGCAGGCGCCGCGCCAGCTCGGCCACGAAAGCACTGGTCATCGGTGGCGCAGAGCGCGCCAGGTCGGCAACCAGCAGCACCACGTTCTTGGCGTCGAGCTCGGCGGTTGAAACCAGCCGATCTGCCCAGCCGTTGGCCAGGCTGCGGTCGCTCCAGCTGGCCATCACCCGGGACGCCACCCGTCGCAGGTTCTCGATCAATGCCAAACGCAGCATGATGGGAATGCCCCATAGCTCGCCCAGCGTCAGCGGTGTGACTACCTGGTAGGCCGCCACGAAACGGCTCAGGCTGTCGCTATCGACCCGGCCATCACCATGGGCGATGGTTTCCAGGGCAATGTCGTAGACCCGTGGCAAGGTTCGTGAAGGCCCATCATCGAGGCCGGGCAGTTCGCGGCAGTAGCCTTCTGGCAGATGTTTCTGCGCCGTACGGATCTGCTCTTCGACTAGGTAGAAGTTATCCAGCAGCCACTCCGCAGCAGGCGTCGCGCGCTGATTGGAGAGCGCTGCCGCGCTCATCGCCTGGCAACAGCTGGCCAGTACGGCGGCGTTTTCGGAGAGGCGGTGAAGGAGGGCGTCGGAGGTGGGGGCGGGGCTAAGGTGATGTTGTCGGGCCAGATGGGCACCGTGGGTGGCCATCTGTTCTGCGCTGAACAGTTCCGCGCGCAGGGCCGGCTCGTACTCGAAGGTGCGTGGCGTGGGCCGCCACAACCGTTGGATTGCTCGAAGCCATTGCCTATCCATGTTTTCCTTGGGGTGCAACCTGGCGTGCGGGCAACGCTGCAGTGACAAGAGTCAAGCAAGCGCAGCGGGCGTCAGGAAGGAGTGTGCTGACAGGAAGTGTGAAATCCTTACAGCAGGGCGTCTGTCTGCTGGCGCACATAGCAACTGATCTGCCGCTGCGGTTACCCCAGGCACCGGGCTGCTACGCGTGCAGCCGAGCCATGGGCAACGCCCGCTATCTGAGCCGGGCGTGCGATGCTGCAGGAGGTGCCGTTGCCGGCTCGACGCTAGGTCTGCCTGGTATCCATTGCAGCCTTGTTGCCATCGAAGTCCTCGGGCTCCACGGGCGGTGCTTCGTCCGGTAGCGAGGTTGGCTCGCTTTCGGTGCCGCTGCCCGGATCCAGGCCGTCGTTGTGCTCGTTGCCGAGCTCTCTGCCAGGCTGCTGCGCCAGGGGCCGCCTAATCGCGCTCACCGAGCCCAGCCTGGGATCTGGGGCAGAGGCTTGGGGCGCGACATAGCCTGGGTTGCCCTGGTAGTGGGGCGTCCCATCTTTCAGATTGACGACTTTCATGACGGTGTACCTCGAGGTAGGCCAAAGAGTTGGCCTACCTCATCGGAGCGGGGAGCGGGGTACGAGGTTCATGCTCAACGATGACCGCCGGGCGGATCGCGACACGGCAAGCGTAGCGGCCTATCGAGCCTGTGAGGATGTGCTGTGCCCTTTCCGGGAGCCGCTTGGTTGCGGGTTTTGACTTCTGGTGCCTGAAAAATCCAGGTAGCGCTGTGCATCGCCAAGCAGGGGAGTTGGGGTGCCCGGCCCGGGTTGCATGAACGAAGGTGCAGCGTTGAAGCAGGCGTTGTTGCCGGGGCAGGTGCGCAAGGGGGGCCTTGCCTTGTCGGTGGGTCAGACCGCCTGCGCCTTGGCCAGTTTTTCGCCTGCAAGCCAGGCGCTGATGTCGCAGGCAGGCATCGGTTTGGAGAACAGGTAGCCCTGGGCTCGGGTGCAGCCGAGGTTTTTCAGGGCGGCGAGTTCTGCGGCGCTTTCCACGCCTTCGACGATGCACTCCAGCTGCATGTCCTGGCACAGGGCAATCAGCGACTTGACGATCTTGAAGCTGGCCGGGTCGAGGTGGATGTCCGTGACGAAGGTGCGGTCCACCTTCAGTTTGGTCAGCGACAGCGCGTGGATCTGGCTCAGGCTGGAATAACCGGTGCCGAAGTCGTCGAGGGAAATGCCGCAGCCCAGTTCGCGCAACCGGCTGATCGTCCGCTGGGTTTGCGGCAGATCCTGGATGGCGGCGGTTTCGGTGATTTCCAGATCGAGACGGGCCGGGTCGAAACCGCTGCGCTTGATCAGCTCGACGATCTGCTGGGCGGCATCCTGCGAGCCACAATCGTGGGCGGACAGGTTGAAGGACAGGCGGGTACCCGCCGGCCAGCCTGTCGCCGCGTCCAGCGCTTTGCTCAGCAACGGCACGGTGAGGCGATTGACCATGCCAACGCGCTCGGCAATCGGGATGAACTCACCTGGTGGCACGTTACCCAGCTCCGGGCTTTGCCAGCGTGCCAGTGCCTCGAAGGCGACGGTTTGCGCACTGTGAATATCCACGATGGGCTGGAACACCACGTGAAACTCAGCATCCAGATCGGCCCGGCGCAGGGCCTGTTCGGTCAGCCCCTCGCGATTGAGCTGCTGGCGATGGGCTGCGCTGAACAGGCAGACCGTGCCGGGGCGGTGGCGCTTGCTCTGGTACAGGGCATAGTCGGCGTATTCATACACCTGGGTGGCGCAGGCTGCCTGGTCCGGGAAGGTGGCGATGCCCAGTGACCCACTGATCTGGATGGGGATGTCCACGAGCAGAAACGGCTCGCGCAGGCTGGCGCAGATCTTCTCGCCAAAGGTACACAACTGCTCGTCGCTCATGGCCTGCGTGATGATCAGGGCGAACTCGTCACCGCCCAGGCGGGCCAGGTGCACATCGTCGTCGAGCAGCCCGGTCAGGCGCTGGCCAACCTGATAGAGCAGCTTGTCACCAATGCTGTGGCCATACAGATCGTTGACCGGCTTGAAGCCATCCAGGTCGATCAGCCCCACCGCCAGGCGGGTCTCCTGCTCGCTGGCGCGCGCCAGCCGCGTATCGAGGCGGGAAAAGAACTGCCGCCGATTGGCCAGCCCGGTCAGGCTGTCCTGGTTGGCCAGGTGCAGGTTTTCCTCGCTGAGTTTTGCCGTCTGCGCCTGCATGTTCACCAGCCGGGTGAAGTCGGCGTACTGGGCCTTGAGAATGATCAGCATGGCGACCGACACCAGCAGCACGTCAATCGCAGTGGCGACGAAGGTGATGATGGTGGTGGACGCGAAGAACACCACGAACGCGGTGTTGACCACGACTGCGGTGGCCAGGGCGGCTGGCAGCAGGTGCATCATGCAGAAAATGCAGCCGATGACGGTGATCGCCATATAGAAGGCGACATGCGCCTGGGTATAGCTGTCGCCATAGGGAAACAGTGCCAGCGACCAGGCGGTGAACGCCACGGCCACGAACGGCGCGAGCATATTGGTGCGTTTCAGCGCGGTCGCCATCTGCGCCGGGCTGCGTGTCTGCCCTCGCGTGCGTACCCATTCCACCGCACGAACCACGCCGAACACGGTCATGAGCAACGGGCAATACACCACCAGCCAGCGCGGCGCGACCGCAAAGTGGGTGCCCGCCAGCATCAGGGTGTTGACCAGCAGGATGAAGTACATCATGGGCAACTGGCGAGCCAGCGCGATGTATTGCGCCTTGACCAGGCCAGGATTGTCCTTGGGTACGGACATCAGCGCTCGCACGGCGAGCAGTGTTTTGTTCATCAGGCGACGCTCTGAATAGACCAGATAAATAACCGAGCGGATTATCCTTTCCAGCCTGGATCGAGCAGGGCTAAACCCATGCTCTCATGGGAACGTGTCGGCCGACGCTCAGGTTTCTATAGTCTTTACGACTAATAGCACTTTGCTTTCGTTCCACCTACCTGTTGCGATGCTCGTCAGCCAGGCAAGGGCGGTCGAGAGGCATCGACGCTTGACGGCCAGTGGGCTGCCGGTCTGCGCCGATTGGCGCCCTAGCGCAGGCAGATGATCGGCGAACAATGCCCGCCTCGGTCGCCCGACATCCGGCACCTCAGATCGAGCGTTGATTGACGCGGGCAGCGAGTTGCTCGGCTGTTTCCTTGCGTTCGGAATAGCGATCCACGAGAAACGCCTGCTGATCGCGCAGCAGCAGGGTGAACCTCATCAGCTCTTCCATCACGTCGACCACACGGTCGTAGTAGGCGGACGGCTTCATGCGATCGTCGCCGTCGAATTCCAGGTAGGCCTTGGGCACCGACGACTGGTTGGGGATGGTGAACATGCGCATCCAGCGGCCCAGCACGCGCAGTTGATTGACCACGTTGAACGATTGCGAACCGCCGCATACCTGCATGACAGCCAGCGTCTTGCCCTGGCTGGGCCTGACCGCACCGAGTGCCAGAGGAATCCAGTCGATTTGAGCCTTGAATACGGCGGACATGGCGCCGTGTCGCTCCGGTGAGCACCAGACCTGGCCCTCCGACCACAGCACCAGATCACGCAGCTCCTGCACCTTGGGGTGCTCCACGGGTGCGTCATCGGGCAGCGGCAGGCCCGATGGATCGAAGATGCGCGTCTCGGCGCCGAAGTGTTGCAGCAACCGCGCCGCTTCCTCGACCAGCAGGCGGCTGAAGCTGCGCTCACGGGTGGAGCCGTGGAGCAACAAGATCCTGGGCTGGTGCCGGCTTGGCTCGATGCGGCAGGAGAACTGGCCGATCAGGTCGTTTTCCAGGTTGGGCAGTTCAGCGCTCATCGATGCGTCCCTCAGAGTTGGCCAATGCGATCCAGCTCGCGCTTGAGCGCCTCATCGCTCAGGTCGTCGAAAGGCAGCGCCAGGAAGGCGCGGCAACGCTGCTCTATGCGTGCCAGCGTCGCCTTGAAGGCTGCCGCCACCTCGGTTTCGTCGCCCTGCACATCGGAGGGATCTTCCAGCCCCCAATGCGCTTTGAGTGCCGGGCCGAAGTACACCGGGCACGCTTCACCAGCCGCCTTGTCGCACACGGTGATGACGATATCGGGCGGGTTGGCCGCGAAGGCGTCGTTACCCTTGCTGCGCAAACCCGTGGTAGCGATGCCTGCCTCTGCCAGGGTCTGCAGGCTGCGGGGCAGCACCTGGCCCTTGGGGAAACTGCCGGCACTCACGGCCTCGAATCCCTGGGGCGCGATATGGTTGAACAGCGCTTCGGAGAGGATGCTCCGGCAGCTGTTGGCCGTGCACATGAAAAGGACTCGCATGGTAACTCCTGCCGCCAATGGCGGGCTTCAAAGGCTCAAGCGCAAGGCAAGCGCAGAGAGGGTGATGAGCAGCACGGGAAAGGTCAGCAAGGCGCCAACCTTGAAGTAGTAGCCCCAGGTGATGCGGATGCCCTTGCGCTGCAGGACGTGCAGCCACAGCAAGGTCGCCAGGCTGCCGATGGGCGTGATCTTCGGGCCAAGATCACAGCCAATGACGTTGGCGTAGATCATCGCCTCGCGCACCAGGCCGGAACTGCTGCTCGCATCGATGGACAGCGCGCCGATCAGTACGCTGGGCATGTTGTTCATGACCGACGACAGCAGCGCCGACAGCAGCCCGGTGCCGAGCGCAGCAGCCCAGATCCCGTGCTCGCCAAGGCGGTTGAGCACGGCGGTGAGGTGGCTCGTGAGGCCCGCGTTGTTCAGCCCGTAGACGACCAGATACATGCCCAGCGAGAAGACCACGATTTGCCAAGGCGCCTCGCGCAACACCCGGCGAGTCGAGATCACCTGCCCCCTGGCGGCGACCGCGAAGAGCAGCGCGGCGCACACCGCGGCAACCACGCTGACCGGCACGCCCATGGGCTCCAATACGAACAGGCCGACCAGTAGCAGCCCGAGCACCCACCAGCCGCAGACGAAGGTGGTGCGGTCTCGCACGGCGGATCGAGGAGCTTTCAGATCGGCCAGCAAGTAAGTGGCTGGTACTTCACGGCGGAAGTAAAGGAACAGCACGAGCAGCGTCGAGGCCACGCTGGCCACGGTCACCGGCACCATTACCGAGGCATATTCGGCGAAGCCCAGCCCGAAGAAGTCGGCAGAAACGATATTGACCAGGTTGGAGACCACCAGCGGCAGGCTCGCGGTGTCGGCAATGAAGCCCGCCGCCATGACGAAGGCCAATGTGGCGCCCGCCGAGAAGCGCAGTGCGACCAGCAGCGAAATGACGATGGGGGTGAGGATCAGCGCGGCACCGTCATTGGCGAACAGTGCCGAAACGGCTGCTCCCAGCAGCACGGTGAAGGCGAAGAGGCGCCGTCCGTTGCCATTCGCCCAGCGGGCCACATGCAGGGCCGCCCACTCGAAGAAACCCGCCTCGTCCAGCAACAGGCTGATGATGATGATCGCGATGAAGGTTGCGGTGGCGTTCCACACCACAGCCCAGACCGTGGGGATGTCCTGAAACGACACCGCACCGACCACCAGGGCCAGGGCGGCGCCGATCGTCGCGCTCCAGCCCACCCCCAAGCCACGGGGCTGCCAGATGACCAGGATGAGGGTGAAGACGAATACAGCGGCGGCGATGACCATCTACAGGGCTCCTGGCCAGGTTTAGCAGCAACCGATGGCGCGCTCGGGGCGCCCATCCATCGTGTTCAGGCGGGCCGTGCCGTCGCTCAGCCATGCGCTGTTGCCTGCCGAGGTGATGCGCAGCACCTCTTTGAACCACTCCGGCAGGCCGGGATTGAGCCGGTAGTACACCCACTGCCCCTGGCGGCGATCGAGCAACAGGCCGGCAGTGCGTAACTGTGCCAGGTGCCGGCTGATCTTCGATTGATTGTCTTGCAGGGCGCACATCAGTTCGCAGACACAGAGTTCTCCGTGTTCGGCGATCAGCAGGGTGGCACGAGCGCGGGTCTCGTCTGCCAGGCATTTGAAGGCATCGGGAGGGGTCAGCATGGTCGCCACATATATATGAAAAAACGAATATGCGGATATTCACATATAAAAAGCTGGCTGGCTAGTGCATCGCAGATGCTGCAGCTGCTTCAGGCCGAGGAGGAAGGTGGGGCGGCCAGAGCGCTCCTCTGGCCGATGGCTCGGCTGGCAGGCCAAGAGCTGCGCAGCCAGAGGTTGCCGCCTTCCCAGGCTGGGCAGTTGGGCCCAGCCGAGCGCAGGACTCCACTCAGTGCTTCAAGAGTTGATCCAGTGCGTCAGGCTTGCCATGCATGGCGAAACGGTCAACCAGCGTGGCGCTGGCCTGATTGAGCCCCACCAAGTCGACTTCGGTACCCGCACCGCGAAACTTGAGCACTATCTTGTCGAGCGCACCGACTGCAGTGATGTCCCAGAAATGCGCATCGGTCAGGTCGATGACCACGTTTTCCAGCGACTCTCGTGTATCGAATGCTGCGACGAACTGATCGGCAGACGCGAAGAACACTTGGCCAATAACCCGATAGCGTCGAGTGCCGTTGATAAGCTCCGAATCGATGGCCAATAGGCGGCCGATTTTGTTCGCGAAGAACATCGCGGCGAGCAATACCCCGGCGAGCACGCCGTAGGCCAGATTGTGGGTCCAGACCACCACCACCACGGTCACGATCATCACGAGATTGGTCGACAGGGGGTATTTCTGCAGGTCGCGCAGCGATGCCCAGCTGAACGTGCCGATCGATACCATGATCATGACTGCAACGAGCGCAGCCATCGGGATCTGGCTGACCCAGTCGCTGAGAAATACCACCATCACCAGCAACACGACGCCAGCAGTCAACGATGAGAGCCTGCCGCGGCCGCCGGACTTAACGTTGATGATCGACTGGCCGATCATCGCGCAGCCAGCCATACCGCCGACCAGGCCCGAGGCGATGTTGGCAATGCCCTGTCCTTTGCACTCACGGTTTTTATCGCTTGGCGTGTCCGTCAGGTCGTCGACGATGGTTGCCGTCATCATCGACTCGAGCAGGCCTACCACTGCCAGCGCCGCCGAGTACGGCAAGATGATCAGCAAGGTATCGATGTTCAGCGGCACTTGCGGCCAGAGAAAAACGGGCAGGGTGTCCGGCAACTCGCCCATGTCGCCGACGGTCCGGATGTCCAGGCCCAGCGCGAGGGAGGTTGCGGTAAGCACGAGGATACAGACCAGCGGAGAAGGCAACAGACGACCAACCAGGGGCACGTACGGCAGGAGGTAGATGATGCCGAGACCCGCTGCGGTCATGGCGTAAACATGCCAGGTGACGTTGGTCAGCTCGGGCAGCTGGGCCATGAAAATCAGGATGGCCAACGCATTTACGAAGCCGGTAACCACCGAGCGCGAGACAAAGCGCATCAAGCTGCCCAGCCTGAGGTAGCCGGCGAAAATCTGCAGCACGCCGCAAAGCAGGGTCGCAGCAAGGAGGTATTGCAGGCCATGCTCCTTCACCAGGGTGACCATGAGCAGCGCCATTGCGCCGGTCGCTGCGGAAATCATGCCTGGTCTAGCGCCTACAAAGGCGATGACCACGGCGATGCAGAACGACGCATACAGGCCGACCTTCGGATCGACGCCGGCAATGATCGAGAAAGCGATTGCCTCCGGAATCAGCGCCAAGGCAACGACGATACCGGCGAGCACATCGCCACGGATGTTGAACAACCAGGTGTTTTGCAGTTTTGCGAGCATAGGAATCCCACGAATAGGTCGCAAAGCACGGCGCGAAGACGCACAGCAACTTGCGATAGGTTCGAATTTTCAGGGTTCAGTGGGCTGGGCGAGAAACCGGAATCACACGCACAGCAGAGGGCGCCGCAGTCAAGGCGAGCGGCGAGGTGACGCGAGGGGGCGGTGCTTTATGGCGGCGTAGGCAGCCAGAGGTGTTGGGCGCAGCGAGTCACGATGGGTGTAACCAAGACGGCTTTCGGGCTCGCCATCATACAGTCTCTGCAGCAGGCCTGCACACCACCTCGGCTGCGGCATGCCCGCTCTGCGAATTTTTATGGGCGCTCAACCTGATGACATGCGGCTCGATACTGGGCGTTGCGCTCGACCCGGCCGTTCATCGGTTCGCCACCCATGTGCCGGTACAGGTTGCCGAGCAAGGCGCTGAAGGCGCCATGGGTAGGGCATAACGATGATCGCG
>Ga0207790_1000703_pt1 | contig 10689 bp, 9 predicted proteins | sample HigsolmetaGSP14D_FD_184842 | JGI IMG/M metagenome (GOLD analysis project Ga0207790, IMG submission 184842) | High solid enriched microbial communities from the Joint BioEnergy Institute, USA - SP1-4-D (SPAdes) | ecosystem: Engineered > Bioreactor > SSF (Solid state fermentation) > Aerobic >...
CTTACGACAGAAAGCCCGAGTGTACGTTCAATGCGCGGCCCGCCGCACCCCGCTGCGGCCAGGGGCGCTCAAGGCAGCAGGGTCACCGCCAGCTCGCGTGCGCCGGTCGCCTCGTTGCCGCTGAAGTCGCGGGCGTGGGCGCGGATGCGGTACTCGCCGGCCGGCAGCTGCGCCAGCTCCCACCGCCCCCGTTCCATCCGTCCGTCGCGTACCGTGTTGGTGACCAGGAAGCGGAAGCGCGTGGCCGCCGCGCCATGTACGGTGATGCCACTGTCCGGCGCGTACGCCACCTTGACCGCATCGCGCTGCGGCGGCATGCGGTTGAATACCAGGGTCCAGCGCGGCTGCTCATGGCCGGCCAGCGGCACGCCCCGGGCATCCAGAATCTGGTAGCCCAGCTGATACGGCGCCAGCCGGCGGCGTGGCAGGTTGCCATCCACCTGGTCCCACGCCTCCACCACGATCTGCACCCCATCCCCGGTGCGCGGCACCTGCACGCGACCGTCGTCAGCGACGGGCAGCGGCTGGTCGGCGGCATCGAGCAGCGCCACCTGTTCGATGCGCGGCGGCACGGTATCGACGAACCCGGTGAAACCCAGTGCCGCGGCATTGCGCTCGAAACCACTGCTGCCCACGCTCAGGTGAACGTGGGCTTGGGCGTTGATGCTGCCGAGGCGGTCGCCCACCTGGATGCGCGTGCCACGGCGCAGGCGGATGCGTTCCAGCGCACCGTCCGCGCCGCGCAGCTGCTGCCAGCGGGCATCGAACGGCACCCCGCGTGGGTCACGGCCCACCTGCATGTGCAGGTATTTCAACGGCCCCACCGCCAGCCCTTCGGCCTGCCCGCCCACCGTCCAACTGGCCGCCGGCGTATCGATGCGGCCATCGGCGATGGCCAGCACCGTCTGGCCCACGTCACCGCGGATATCGAAGCCCCCGTGCAGGTGGTGGCGGCGTTCGCCGCGGAAATCCCCACGCACTTCACCCAGCGTGCCGACCACTTCATGCCAGCGCTGCTGTGGCGCCAGCGGCCAGCGCCCGCCGGTGTCCGGCAGCGGCGCATCGGCGGCCGGACCGACAGGCGACGGTGCCGGCAGCTCGCCCGCGGCCAGCGCACGGATGCGGTGCAGGCGATAGCTGGCGGCGTCGGCCACCAGCAGGCTGCCGGAACGGTCCAGCGCCAGCCCGGACACGCGTGCCAACCGGCCGATGCGATCGTTGCCGACCAGCACCACCGCGTGCCCCTGCGCGCTGACCTGCACGATGCGGCCGGCATGGTCCCCCACATAGAGCACATCGTCATGGGTGACCGCCAGCGCCAACGGACCGTTGAGCAGCGTGCCGGCCGCCGGCAGCGTGTCCACGCGGCCATCCATGCGCACCCGGCGCACGGCGTTGTTGTGGAAATCGGCCACCAGCAGGTTTCCGTGGTTGTCCAGCACCACGGCCACCGGCGTATCGAAGCGCGCCTGCGCGCCCACGCCATCGACGTGACCGGGCTCGCCGCCACCGGCCAGGGTGTGCACCCGGCCGTCCGGCTCGATCACCCGGATGCGGTCATTCCAGGTATCAGCCACGAACACGCGGCCGTGCGCGTCCACCGCCACGCCCATCGGCGCATCGAACCGTGCCTGGCGGCCGTGGCCCTCGGCAAACCCCTGCCGACCACCGGCCAGCGTGGTCACCCGGCCATCGCGGCCCACGCGGCGGATCGCATGGTTGCCGCTGTCGGCCACGTACAGCGCGCCGTGCCAGTCACGCGCCAGCGCGGACGGGGTATCGAAACGCGCCTGCAGGGCGGGACCATCGGCGAAGCCCGGGCCGGCTCCGGCCAGCGTGCGGACCTGGCCATCGGGCAGCCGCTGGCGCAGGCGCGCGTTGTCACCGGCATCGCTGACCACCTGCGACCCGTCCGGCAGCGCCAGCACCGCCCAGGGATCGGCGAAACGTGCCTGGGCCGCCGCGCCATCACGCAGGCCGGCCACGCCATCACCGGCCAGCAGTTCCGGCTGCGCCGTCCATGCCAACACCGTGGACGCAGGGACCATCGGCAGGACCGGTGCCGGCGCGCGTGGCAGCCAGGTCACGGCGATCGCCCCGGCCGTTGCCACGGCCACGATCCCCATCCACATCCACCTGCTGCGTGCCATCGTCGTCCTTTTCGCTGACCGAGCGCAGACCTTACGGCCTGGCGCCGGGCAGGCCAAGGCCGGCACGCGATGTCCGCGCTGCGTCGCGCTCAGCGCGCGGGCACTTCCACGCGTGGCCCCAGCGCCTGCCGGTAGCGCGCGTACAGCGCCATCACCTTGTCCACGTAGGCCACGGTTTCCCGGTACGGCGGCACGCCCTGATAGCGGGTGACCGCCCCCACGCCCGCGTTGTAGGCGGCCGCCGCCAGCGTGCGGTCGCCGCCGTAGCGGCGCAGCAGGGCGCGCATGTGGCGGGCCCCGCCCTGGATGGACTGCGCCGGCGAAAATGGATCAGCCACGCCGTAATCGCGCGCGGTGTCCGGCATCAGCTGCATCACCCCCATCGCGCCCTTGGGCGATACCGCGCTGGCATCGAAGCCGCTTTCGGCATGGGCGACGGCGCGCAGCCACGCGTCCTCCACCCCGGTCGCCTTGGCCGCCGCCTTGAACAGCGGTGCATGCGGGGCCAGCTGGGGCGCCCCTACGCGCCCCAGGCCCTCGTGCGCCGGCTCGCCGGGCGGCGTGGTGACGGTGAACTTCAGGTACACCCGTGAGCCCGGCAGGTTGCGGGTGGAATACACGGTCTGGCCGTCCTGCTCACGCGCATACAGGGTGCCGCTGAACACCCCCATGTTGCCCCACAGGTTCGGCGCCTGCAGGGGGCTGTCTTCCACCTCGTGCGGCGTACAGCGCGAGCCCGGCTCCGGCGCGGTGGCCAGGCTGACCGTGTTGCCCTGCACGCACCGGTACACCACGCGCGCCTGCACCTGCCCGGCAAGCAGGCAGGTCAGCAGCAGCAAGGGAACGCAGCGCAGGGGCATGACGGGGAGGGAAGAAGGCGGCGGCGCGATCTTCCGGCGTGGCACGCGAACCGGGAGTGAAGCGCGGCCCTGTCGCCTTTGCACACGGCGGCGGACCGGTCCCCCGCGCCTGACCTGCCTGGCGGGCAGCCCATCCGCGGGCCGCGCGTCGGCCGCATCGCGTTCAGGTACGCTGTGGGGCATGGATTGCCGCCCGCAGGCGGTTGCCGGTTCTCCCCCTTCGCCTTCTCGCCGGTGGCCAGCGCGATGAAACGCACCCCAACCCTGCTGATCACCGTGGCCACGGCCGTGCTGGCCGCCGTACTGCCCATGGCGCTGATGACCTGGCTCAGCTGGCAGCAGGCCACCGGGGTGGAACAGCGTGAGCTGGAACGCACCACCGAACGCGCCCTGCGGCGCGCCGACCTGGCCTACGCGCAGGCCCGCGATGCCCTGCTGTTCATGGGCACCACCCGGCTGCCGCCATGCAGCGACGCGCACATCCGCCTGATGCAGTCACGCGTGGTGGTGACCTCCTCGGTGGACCAGATCGGATATTTCGAGAACGGGGTGATGCGCTGCAACTCGTGGGGCCCGGTGGCCGCGCCGATCCTGCTGGGCACCCCGGACCATGTCACCGCCGATGGCATCGGCATGCGGCTGGACGTGAATCCGCGGGCCAGTTACGGCCGGCGCATGCTGTCGTTGCGGCTGGGCGACTATGACGCGCTGATGGACCCGGGCCATTTCGTCAACCTGATCGACGACCCGGAGGTGCGGGTGGCCATCGCCACGCCCGATGGGCGGCTGATCGCCGAGCAGGGCGTGGACGATCCGGCATTGCTGGAAACGCTGCTGCGCGATCCGCGCACCGGCATGGACGAGCGCACCCTGTATGCCAGCGCCCGCAACGACCAGTGGCTGGCCATCGCCACCGCGCCCCGCACCCAGCTGCGTACGACCTTCGTGCAGCAGTTCTGGCTGTTCTTCCCGCTCAGTGCCCTGCTGGCCCTGGCCTGCGTGGCCGCCTCGGTGTGGCTGTCGCGGCGGCGGCTGTCGCTGGCCGGCGAACTGGCCAAGGCGCTGCGCAATGACGAACTGCACATCGAGTACCAGCCGCTGATCGAGCTGGAAACCGGCGCCTGCGTCGGTGCCGAAGCGCTGGTGCGCTGGACCCGCCCGGATGGCAGCCAGGTGCGCCCGGACCTGTTCATTCCCGTGGCCGAGGACAGTGGACAGATCCTGGCGATCACCGATGTGGTGATCGACAAGGTGATCGCCGAACTGCGCGAGCTGTTGCTGGAAGACCGCAGCGTGCACGTGGCGATCAACCTGGCGCCGGAGGACATGATGAGCGGGCGCGCGTTGAAGGTGCTCGCCGGCAAGCTGGCCGGCACCGGCATCAGCAACCAGCAGATCTGGCTGGAAGCCACCGAGCGTGGCTTCATGGACATCGACCGCGCCCGTGCGGTGATTTCCTCGGCCCGCCATGCCGGTTACCGCGTGGCCATCGACGATTTCGGCGTGGGGTATTCCAGCCTGCAGTACCTGCAGCAGCTGCCGCTGGATGCGCTGAAGATCGACAAGGCCTTCATTGACGCCATCGGTACCGACAGCGCCACCAGCCCGGTCATCGGCCACATCATCGACATGGCGCGCACGCTCGGCCTGCAGATCGTTGCCGAAGGCGTGGAGACCGAGGAGCAGCTGGCCTTCCTGCACGCACGGCAGGTGGATTACGGACAGGGCTGGCTGTTCTCGCGGGCGCTGCCGCACGAGGCCTTCATCGCCTTCCATCGGGCGCGGCGCGCGCAGTACCGGCACGCCCGCCACCGGCGGGACAATGACGCGCCCACCGATGCAGCGCCGCGGACCGGCGCCTCCTGAATCTGGTCGGGTTGCCGCCCACATTGTTACTATGTAACAATTACGGACCGTCGCACCGGTTCTCCCCATGAAACCCGCCTCCCCCGCGCTGCTCGATCTGGGCGCCGTCGCCCTGTCCACCCTGTGCCTGCTGCACTGCCTGGCCCTGCCCCTGCTGGCGGCGGCGCTGCCGCTGTTCGGCCGCTGGGCGGAGGCGGAATGGGTGCACCTGCTGTTCGTGGGCATCGCGCTGCCGCTGACCCTGCACGCGCTGCGCCTGGCGCACCGCAGCCGGCCGCTGCCGCCGGGAGCGTGGGCTACCGCGGCGGTGGGGCTGGCGCTGCTGCTGGCCGGCGCGCTGGGCTGGCCCCTGCACGCCCTGGAAACGCCACTGACCGTGGCCGGCGGCCTGCTGCTGGCCGCCCTGCACAGCTGGAATGCCTGGCGCCGCCACGCCCATCACTGACTCCGCGCTCGTGCTCGCGGTGTAGCGGGGGGCCGCCCCTAGCGGAAGATCATGGTCAGCAGGAACACCTTCAGTGGCAGCGCGGACAGCACCGCGCCGCACAGGCCGAGCCACGGCCAGCGTTCCTCGCGGACACGTGCGCCGAGCATGGCCAGAAAGCCGACCATGGCCGACGCCAGCACCCCCAGCGCCAGCGCGCTGCTGGCCGCGCCACCCAGGCCGCGCACGCCCATCTCCACCGCCACGCCGACCGCCAGCCCGAACAGGCTGCACGCCCCCAGCCACGGGGCGGCGGTGCGCCGCGCAGTCCTGTTGCTGTTGTGCACCCCACCTCCCCGGCGCCTGCACAGCGCCTTGCATCGATCTGCATACACTACCTGCGGGCCAACCTGCCGGGATACCCATGCGCCTGCTCGCCGCTGCACTGCTCTGCCCCCTGTGGCTGTGTGCCTGCGCGCCGGCACCGGAGCCACCGGCACCCGGTACCGACCCGATGACAGGGTGCTTTGCCACCGGTCCACGCCGGTCGGTGGATTTCCGCGTGGATCACCAGGGCGGCCAGTACCGTCTGTCGCTGTTCCGCGACGGCCAGTGGCAGCCGCAGGATGAGCCCCTGCACCCGGCCTCGGCCGCCGAGCTGGCACGCTACTTCCCCGACAACGGCGAGCAGATCGCCAGCGCGCTGCTCGGCCACAACGGTGCCTTCGGGCTGTTCCTTCTGGTGCCCGAGGCCACCCTGAAGAGCCGCGACCGCAACAGTGACTACCTGGCCCTGCTGGTGATCGGCACCGGCCCGGTCTACCGCCGCCACTGCGACTAGGCCCGGCGCCCACGCGCCGCCGCAGCCGCAGCCGCCTCGGTTACCATGCCGGGCCCGATACCCGCGGCGTTTCCCTGTGCCCCACTACACCGGCCCCCTGCTCACCCGCACCCATCTGGACGAGCTGCAGTGCGCCCTCGCTGCCGGCAGCACCGTCTGGCACGGCTCGCTCGACCTGGACCGCCACCAAGAGGATGTCGCCCTGGACGCGGCCGGCTTCGTGTTCCGGGAGCAGCGGTATCCGTGGCCGGAAAAGCTGAAGGACCGCACCCTGTACTACTGGGACGGTGAGCAGTTCGACGCGATCTCGCGCTTCAGCGGTTCGCTGATCAAGCTGGTTCCCACCGAGTGGGGCGCGCCCACGTTCGAGATCGATGGCATCAAGATGCTGCCCACCGCGCAGCTCTCCCCCTACGAGGACGCCCGGCGCAAGGTGGCGCTGGTGACGCCGGCCGGCAAGCAGGTACTGGATACCTGTGGCGGGCTGGGCTACTTCGCCGCGTGCTGTCTGGAGGCCGGCGTGGCTCACCTGCGTTCGTTTGAAAAGAACCCCGACGTGATGTGGCTGCGCACGCTCAACCCGTGGTCGCCGGATCCGGACGCGCCGTCCGCCGGCGGCCGCCTGCACTTCAACCAGGGCGATGTTTCACAGGAGATCGGCACGCTGGCCACGGGCAGCGTGGACGCGATCCTGCACGACCCGCCACGCTTCGGCATTGCCGGCGAACTGTATTCGCAGGTGTTCTATGACCAGCTGGCCCGCGTGCTGCGCAAGGGCGGGCGCCTGTTCCACTACACCGGGGCGCCGAACCGGCTCACCAGTGGCCGGGATGTACCACGCGAAGTGGTGAAGCGGCTGGAGAAAGCCGGCTTCAAGGCCGAACCGGTGCTGGATGGCGTGCTGGGTGTGAAGCGCTGAGCGGCGGCCCTGCGGCGGCTCGCGTGTTGCAAGCCGCCGCCAGAACCGCAGTTATCCGCGCGGCTGCCTGGCCGCCCACATGTTGTCGACCAGATTGGGATAGCGCCGGCCGTTCTCATCCGCACGCCGCCGTGCCGCCGCCTTCTGCGACGGCGAAAGCGGCTGCGTGCTCTGCCCTTTCGGAGCCGGCTTTTTCCACGGCGGGGTACTCATGGCGTCATCTGTCATTCCGGGAAAAGCGCTGTATCAGTCGCGCAGGAACTCCAGCAGCGCCAGATTGAACTTGTCAGCGTGGCTGGTGTTGCAGCCGTGCGGGGCGCCTTCCAGGACGACCAGCTCGCTGCCCGCGATCGCCGCGTGCGTGCGCTTGCCCGAGCCCTCGAACGGCACGGTGGCATCGCTGTCGCCATGCAGCACCAAGGTGGGCACGGTAACCTTCTTCAGGTCATTCCGGAAATCGGTGGAGGCAAATGCCTGCATGCAGCCCAATGCCGCCCGCTGGTCGGACTGGTGGCACAGCGCCAACGCCTCCTGCCGCTGCGCTTCGGTGACCATCAGCTGGCCGTTGGCGCTGAAGAAATCACGGGTGAAGCCATCGAAGAAGGTTTCCCGGTTGGACTCCAGCCCTTGGCGCATCTTCTCCGCCTTGTCCGGCGGCAGCGGTCCGTCCGGATTGTCGTCGGTACGCATCAGGTACGGCGGCACCGCGGAGGCGAACACCACACTGTGCAGGCGATCTTCGCCATGGTTTGCGATATAACGCGCCACTTCGCCGCCGCCCATGGAAAACCCGACCAGGGTGACGTCCTTCAGGTCGTGCTCGTCCAGCAGGTTGGCCAGGTCGGCAGCAAGCGTATCGTAGTCATACCCGTCGGCCGGCTTGTCGGAGCGCCCGAACCCGCGGCGATCATAGGCGATCACGCGGAACCCGGCATCGCGCAGCAGCGGCACCTGGGGTTTCCACGCGTCGGCAGACAACGGCCAGCCATGAATCAGCACCACCGGGCGGCCGGTGCCACCGGAATCTTCAACGTGCAGACGGACGTGGGAAGACATGCGAGCTCCACCGTTATGTAGGGAGACTCAGCGTAGAACGCGGGCGCTACGGGCGCTGTGAAAAAGCGCGTTGAGCCACTGACGCGGTGTGCACATCGTGGAATGGGCCGGCGGCCCCTGCCAGAGACACGCCTCAGCACGTTCAGGATCGGGACGCGATGTGGTCCTGGCTTGCGCGGCCGTCGAGGGACGGCCGACCCGGCGACGTGATGCGCGGGAAGGCTGGCGGGGCGCGGCGATGGTAGCAGATGCGCGGCGGGCGCCCAAGCCGGCGATGAAACTCGCTCGGTCGGCGGCGATGCACCGCACCGCTCTTCTACCGCCCCAGAGTGCCAACTGCGTCAGCAGACATCGCTTCCGGCATACTTTTGCCCTATCGAATCATAGATTTGCATAGGGAATAGCTCAGATGGCCGAATGGACGCCGCAACAACTTGCCGCAGCAGTGGATGCGTATCGATCGATGCAGTCTGACTCGGCGCACGGCAGGCCGTTTAATAAGGCGCAGATTTACCGAGAGCTTGCCGCACTCCATGGCCGCACCCCCAAGGCATGGGAGTACCGCATGCAGAATATTTCTCATGTCCTGCACCAGCATCACCTGCCTTGGCTTGAAGGTCTTCGCCCGGCGGCAAATGTGGGTGCGGATGTTGCCGAACAACTCTTCCGCCTCCTGCAGGGGATGCCGCTAGGAGACAGCAGTTCGCCACTGTCGGCAGGCCTTCGGCAACAACTCGGCGCCGAGAATGCAGCAGCGGAAGCGGCACTTGCCTTCACGCCCGCTAACATCGAGGACCAGCGCCACAAAGTACTTGCCACGATTGTGCGTCGGCGCGGCCAAGCACAGTTCAGAAGCGCGCTACTCCAGGCGTACGGCAGTAAGTGCGCGATGACCGGCTCGTCCGTCGTCGACGTTCTGGAAGCGGCACATGTGCATCCCTATCGAGGCGAAGCGACAAACACGCCATCAAACGGTCTACTGCTCCGAGCCGACCTGCACACATTGTTCGATCTGTACCTCATCAGCGTCGATCCGGCGACACGGCGCGTGTGTACGGCGCCTTCGCTCGCGATGACCGACTATGAAGGCCTCACTGGCGTGCGATTGGCCCAGCCGACCCGCGAGCAGGACGCGGTAGGTACGGAGCTCCTGCAATGGCACCGAGCACAATGCAGTTGGTAGGGGCCTCTACGGAGCGCATCGCGATGAAGCTTTCTGCCGAGAAACGCTACGGAAGCCGGCAACCCGTTCACCTATAGCGTCGATGAGCTAAGGCGTTTTTCTCGCCCACAAAAAAGAGGTGGCCGTTAGGCCACCTCTCTTCGTCACACCGAAAAATCAAACCCCAACAGGGTTCGCCTTCTCCGGATCAATCTTGTACTGCTTGATCGCCCGGGCCACGTCCTTGCCCGTCATCTTCCCATCCTTGGCCAGCGCGGCAATCGCCGCATGCGCGATGTAGTAGCGGTCAACCTCGAAGAAGCGGCGCAGGTTGGCACGCGTGTCCGATCGGCCGAAGCCATCGGTACCAAGCACGGTGTAGGTCGCCGGCACGAACGCGCGGATCTGGTCCGCATACGCACGCACGTAGTCGGTCGCGGCAATCACCGGACCCTGGCGGCCTTCCAGCAGTTCGGTCACGTACGCCTTGCGCTGCTCGCCTTCCGGGTGGAAGCGGTTGTGGCGTTCGGCATCGAAGCCGTCGCGACGCAGTTCGTTGAAGCTCGGGCAGCTCCAGATATCGGCGGTCACGCCGAAATCCTTCTCCAGCAGCTCGGCCGCGGCAATGGCTTCGCGCAGGATGGTGCCCGAACCCAGCAGCTGCACGCGCAGCTCGCCCTTCTTCGGCTTGCCGGCGTCGGTGAGCAGGTACATGCCCTTGACGATGCCTTCGGCCGCACCTTCCGGCATTTCCGGGTGGGTGTAGTTTTCGTTCATCAGGGTGATGTAGTAGTACTCATCCACCTGGTCTTCCATCATCGCCTTGGTGCCGTGCTGCAGGATCACCGTCACTTCGAAACCGAAGGTGGGGTCGTAGCTGCGCACGTTCGGAATGCCACCGGCCACGATGTGGCTGAAGCCATCTTCGTGCTGCAGGCCTTCACCGTTGAGCGTGGTGCGGCCGGCGGTGCCACCGAGCAGGAAGCCGCGGGTACGCATGTCCGCCGCCTGCCACGCCAGGTCGCCCACGCGCTGGAAGCCGAACATGGAGTAGTAGATGTAGAACGGCAGCATCGGCACGTTGCTGACCGAGTAGCTGGTACCGGCGGCCATCCACGAGGCGATCGCACCCGGCTCGCTGATGCCCTGCTGCAGCACCTGGCCGCTCTGGTCCTCGCGGTAGAACATCAGCTGGTCCGCATCCACCGGCTTGTACTTCTGGCCGAACGGCGCGTAGATGCCGATCTGCCGGAACAGGCCTTCCATGCCGAAGGTACGCGCCTCGTCGGCCACGATCGGCACGATGTGCGGGCCCAGTTCCTTGTCGCGCAGGGTGATGTTCAGGCTCTGCACGAAGGCCATGGTGGTGGAGTAGCTGCGCTCGCCGCTGCTCTTGAGCAGGCGCTCGTAG
>Ga0207790_1000705_pt1 | contig 10650 bp, 8 predicted proteins | sample HigsolmetaGSP14D_FD_184842 | JGI IMG/M metagenome (GOLD analysis project Ga0207790, IMG submission 184842) | High solid enriched microbial communities from the Joint BioEnergy Institute, USA - SP1-4-D (SPAdes) | ecosystem: Engineered > Bioreactor > SSF (Solid state fermentation) > Aerobic >...
TGGCCCATCGCGGCTCTCGCGACATCCATGTCGCTCAACCCTCTCCACAACGATTCCGCTCGGCCTCCTGAAGGGGCGATTGGTGTCGCCTGATAATTCGGTGGCATGAGGAGCACCAAAAAAGCAAAGCGGCCGACCGGCCGCTAGCGCCACGTTGCAGCCATTAGGGATGGCTTAGGCCGAATGGTCGTGAGCAGATTGCGAGCGGGGCTGGCGAGTGATGCCCGGCAGCTAGCGCAGCGTTCTCAGCTGCGCCGGGCCTTGTCGCTGCGCGGCTTTTCCTGGGCCTTGCGCGCGGCGAAGGTGAGCAGGCTCTGGGCGACGTCGACCAGGCGCATGCTGCGCTCCATGGCCGATTGGCGCAGGCGCGCGTAGGCGTCCTCTTCGCTGAGCCGGTAGTCGTTCATCAGCAGCTTCTTGGCCCGCTCGATCAGCTTGCGCTCGTTGAGGGTTTCGCGGGTTTCCTGCAGCTCGTCGCTGACCTGCTGCAGGCGCTGGTTCTGCTCGTGCAGCAGATCCAGCACCGAGCGGGCCAGGTGGTTGCCCACGGCGTCCTGAGGTGGGATGTCGAGGGTGCTGCTGTGCACGCTGAACAGCAGTGCCTGGTCACTGCCGGCATCCATCTGCGCTACACGGCCGAGCAGCGCGCGGTGATTGTCCAGGTCGGCATGGGCGTCCGCGATGCTGCGCCGGCAGCGTTCGAGCAGGCATTGGGTCAGGTGGCTTTCGACCTGCTTCATGGCATCGATACGTTGGGTGTTGAGCTCGAACCACAGCTCGCACAAGCCCGGGTCCACTTGCGCCTCGGCCGAAGTGCGCTTGGCCACAGCGCGCAGGCTGGTCACCTGGGCAACGGTGTCGGTGCCGCGAATCTCTTGCCACAGCGCATTGGCCTCGGCGCTGGCGAACTCGGTGAAAATGTCGAAGCAGCGCTCCTGGCCTTCCTGCAGGTGCAGCAGGCGCGCCTGCAATTCGTCATCGAAATGCCCACGGGAAAACCCCTCGACGCCGACCGCGCGTTCCTGGCCGGCGAGCTCCTTGCCCTGCATGAAGTTGAACAGTGCCACCAGCACCCGGGTGATGCCCGGATCCACGGCGGTATCCGCCGCCTCGAAGACCACCGCCAGCAGCCCGCCGATCAGCCGGGTAAAGGTCTGGGTCGCCTGGCGAGGAGACAGTTGCCGTTCACGGATACGCCGGCGCAGCCCGGGCAACTCGTCGAGGCCGTGCAGCACGTAGGCGATCCGCTGGAACAGGCGGGCACGGTCGGCCGCATTGGCCTGGGCGGTGTCCATGGACAGGAAGAATTCCAGCACCTCGCGCTCCACGGCAGCCGAGCCCGCGCTGTGCGCATCAAGATGGTGCAGGTAGCGATCCGTCTGGTTGCCCAGGTAGACGTTCGAATAGCCCCGTTCCTTTTGCAACTGATGCACCAGTTGGCTGATCCGGGTGACCAGCTCGCAGGTGACGGACAGGCTTTCCAGGCCCTGCAGCTCGCAGCGCCGGGCGGCGAGCATGAAACGCAGGGTGGGAGGCATTTTGTGATCGGGCATGGCAGGGTCTTATCGGTCGCAGTGTTGAACCAGAACAGTGCAAATAGCAGTCCAGTTTTGCTGCAGTGCTACCTGTCAGGGAGGTCGCGGGGCTCTATGAGCTGCACCACCTTCAGGCGCTGTGCAGCTGCAGCGGTTCGGCCGCCAGCGTGGCCGCGCCGACCACATCGCCGATCACCAGGATGGCCGGGCTTTTCAACTGGAAGCCCTGGGCATCGTCGGCCATTGCCTGCAGGGTGCTGCGGCATTCGCGCTGGTCGGGCAGCGAGGCGTTTTCGATCATCGCCACCGGGGTGGCGGCAGCCATGCCGGCATCCAGCAGGTGTTGGCGGGTGTCGGCCAGGGTGGCGATGCCCATGTACACCACCAGCGTGGTGCCGCTGTGGGCCAGCGCCTGCCAGTTCGGCGCGCTGCCGTCCTGAGTATGGGCGGTCACCAGCGTCACGCCGCGGGCCACGCCGCGCAGGGTCAGGGAGATGCCGCAGCGGGTTGCGGCGGCCAGGCCGGCGGTGATGCCGTTGACGATTTCGCAGTGCACGCCGCGCGCCGCCAGCCAGTCGGCTTCCTCGCCGCCACGGCCGAAGATGCACGGGTCGCCACCCTTGAGGCGCGCCACCACCTTGCCCTGGCGGGCGTAGCGCAGCATCAGCCGGTGGATGAAGGCCTGGGGCGTGGAGCGGCAGCCGCCGCGCTTGCCGACGCGGATCACCCGGGCGCCCGGGCAGTGCTCCAGCACCTGTGGGTTGACCAGATCATCGATCAGTACCACATCGGCCAGGCCCAGGGCGCGCACCGCCTTGAGGGTCAGTAGTTCCGGGTCGCCGGGGCCGGCGCCGATCAGCCATACGCTTGGATTCATCAGGGTATTCCTCATTCAGTCGACCTGATCGTTGTCAGGCTTCGATGGTCTGTAGCGCCAGCAGGCGCTTGATTTCCGGGACGCAGGACCCGCACTGAGTGCCGCAGCCAAGGTTCTGCTTGAGCGTGATCAGGTCGCAGCCGCGCTCGATGCCTTCGCGCACTGCCGCCTCGCTGACGTTCATGCAGGTGCACAGGGTCTTGCCGGTCTGCCGGCGGGTCTGGCCAGGTGGGCTTTCCAGGGGGGCCAGCAGCCAACGGCGCAAGAAGCGGCCGGTGTCGTCGTCGAGTGAGGTCTGGTTCTGCCAGAGGTCGCGCAGCCAGTTGCGTGCCTGGGTTTCGCCACCCAGGGCGAAGCCAGTCAGGCGACCGCCGTCGATACGCACGCGTTTATGAATGGGTAGGGCGCCTGGGCCGCTATGAGGGTCGTCGTAACGCATCACTGGGCCATCGCTCAGGCCCAGGTGCTGGTGCAGCCGATCGAGCAGTTCTTGCGCGGGCGCGTGATGGTGGGCGACGCGCATCACCAGCGCCGAGGTCTCGCGACCGGCCAGACCAAAGCTCGCGTAGGCGAAGGTTTCGCACAGCGGGCGCAAGGCGTCCAGGCGTTGTTGAACGTCACCTTCGATCAGTGCGTGGAAGGTCCAGGGCAGGTCGATGGCCTGCACCTCGATGCCGGCATGCTTGAGCTCGGGTTGTTTGGACAGTGGATCGAAGGCTGGCAGGGTCAGGGCATTGATGCCCAGGCCCTTGAGAAAACGGGCGCCCCAGTGCATCGGCAGGAAGGCCTGGCCGGGCTGAAGACTGGCATCGGTTTGCACACGCAGCACCAGGGCGCCACGGCGGCTGCGCACCTCGACCAGTGTGCCGTCTTCCAGCTGCCGCTGCGCCATGTCCAGCGGATGCAGGCCGAGCAGCGGCTCTTCGGCATGGGCGAACAGCCGCGCGGCAGTGCCGGTGCGGCTCATGCCGTGCCACTGATCACGCAAGCGCCCGGTGTTGAGCGTCAGCGGATAGCCTTCAGCGCCTTGCTCCCTGGGCGGCTGATACGCCTCGGCGACAAAGCGCGCGCGACCGTTGGCGGTTGGAAAGCGGCGATCGCCATACAGGCGCGCCGTGCCTATCTCGGCGCCTTCGGGAAATGGCCATTGCTGTGGGCCTCGCGCTTCCAGCAGGCCATAGCTGAGCCCGCAGAGGTCCAGATCACGCCCGCGGGTGAGCACCTTGTATTGCTCGAACAGTTGCTCGGCGGCGGAGAAAGCGAAAAGACCGGCAGGTGCGCCGGGCAACCGGGCCTCCAGGCGGCGGGCGAAGTCGCAGGTAATCGCCCAGTCGGCACGCGCCTCGCCAGGTGCCGCTACCGCACGGCGCACGCGACTGACACGGCGCTCGGAGTTGGTCACCGTGCCTTCCTTCTCGCCCCAGCTGGCGGCGGGCAGCAGCAGGTCGGCATAGCGGCAGGTTTCGGTGGTGGCGAACGCTTCCTGCACCACCACGAATGGGCAGTCGCGCAGGGCCTGATGAACCTTGTGCTGGTCGGGCAGCGACTGGGCCGGGTTGGTGCAGGCGATCCACAGCGCCTTGATGGTGCCGCTGCCCACCGCGTCGAACAGCTCGATGGCGCTGAGCCCCGGCGTTTCCGGCAGCCTGTCGACGCCCCAGTAAGCCGCGACTTCGGCGCGGTGCTCGGGGTTGGCGACTTCGCGGTGACCCGGCAGCAGGTTGGACAGGCTGCCGGTTTCCCGGCCGCCCATGGCATTGGGCTGGCCGGTGAGGGAAAACGGCCCGCTGCCGGCCTTGCCGATCTGCCCGGTGGCCAGGTGCAGGTTGATGATCGCGGCGTTCTTGGCGGTGCCGGCCGTGGACTGGTTGACACCCATGCACCACAGCGACAGAAAGCGCGGCGAGCTGCCGATCCAGTCTGCGCAGCGGCGCAAGTCCGCTTCACTGATGGCGCACCGTTCGGCAACGCGTGCGGGCGGGTAGTCGGCAACCAGGGTTTGCAGCGCATCGAAACCTTCGGTGTGGGCCGCGATGAAGGCGTGGTCGATCCGTCCTTGCTCCAGCAGCAGATGCAGCACGCCGTGCAGCAGCGCCACATCGCTGCCGGGGGCGATGGCCAGGTGCAGGTCGGCGAGGTCACAGGTGTCTGTGCGCCGTGGGTCGACGACGATCACCTTCATCTGCGGGTTGCCTGCCTTGGCCGCTTCCAGGCGGCGAAACAGGATCGGGTGGGCATAGGCCATGTTGCTGCCGATGATCAGCAGGGTATCGGCCTGTTCGATGTCCTCGTAGGAGCAGGGCGGGGCGTCGGCACCCAGGCTGCGCTTGTAGCCGACCACCGCCGAGGACATGCACAGGCGCGAATTGCTGTCGATATTGTTGGTGCCGACCAGGGCGCGGGCCAGCTTGTTGAAGGCGTAGTAGTCCTCGGTCAGCAGTTGCCCGGAAATGTAGAAGGCGACGCTGTCCGGGCCGTGTTCGCGGATGGTTGCGGCGAACACATCGGCGGCGTGATCCAGGGCGCTGTCCCAGTCGGTGCGAACACGGCCCAGCCCTTTACCGAGGCGCAGCTCCGGGTAAAGTGCGCGGGCGGCGAGGTCGCCGGTCAGGTGCAGCGAGGCGCCCTTGCTGCACAGCTTGCCGAAGTTGGCCGGGTGCGCCGGGTCGCCGCTGACGCCAACGATACGCTCGCCGTCGTGTTCGATCAGCACGCCGCAGCCGACGCCGCAGTAGCAGCAGGTCGAGGCGGTGGTTTGTGTGGCCAGGCCGCTCATCAAGCGGCCCCTTGCAGCAGAATGGGTTCGGCGGTGTAAGCGGGCGCGAGACTGGCGACGGCATCCTCGCCAAACATCAGCAGGCCGCGGATAGCGGCGACGTTGCGGCCTTCGCGGAGCAGCTGCAGGTACCAGGCAGCGTCAGCGGTGTCGCCGTACAGGCAGGCGCCGACCAGCACGTCGTTTTTCAGCACCAGCTTGCGGTAGCTGCCCGTCAGTGGATCGTCGAGCACGATGCTCTGGGTGCCCGGGCCGCCGGCGAAATCCCCAGCGGAAAACAGCTCGATACCGGTGACCTTGAGCTTGGTCGAGGTCAGCGAACCCAGGTAGCGGCGAAAACCCTGCATCGCCAGGTGGCTGGCGCACACCCGCGCCTGTTCGAACAATGGCGCCACCAGGCCATAGGCGACGCCCCGGTGGCTGACGCATTCGCCCACCGCGTACACGCGCGGGTCGAAGCTCTGCAGCGTGTCGTCGACCAGAATGCCACGGGCGCAGGGCAGGCCGGCACGCTGGGCCAGTTCGATATTGGGGCGAATGCCGGCGGCCATCACCACCAGGTCGGCGGGCAGGCTCTCGCCATCGCTGAAACGCACGGCGCTGACCCGACCGCCATCGCTGCCGATCAGCGCACGGGTCTGCTTGCCGAGGGCGAAGTGCAGGCCGCGGTGCTCCAGGGCACTTTGCAACAGGCGCCCGGCGCGGGCATCGAGCTGGCGCTCCAGCAGGGTGGCGCCGTTGTGCACCACGCTCACCTCCATGCCGCGCAGCTTGAGGCCGTGGGCGGCTTCCAGGCCCAGCAGGCCACCGCCGATGACCACGGCGCGGCGATGCCGGGTGGCGCTGTCGAGCATCAGGCGGGTGTCGGCGATGTCGCGGTAGCCGATCACGCCGTCCAGCGTGTTGCCGGGGATCGGCAGCATGAATGGTCGCGAACCGGTGGCGATCAGCAGGCGGTCGTAGGCCGCGCTGCTGCCGTCATCGGCGATCACCCGGCGGCGTACGCGGTCGATCTCCACCACCGTGCGGCCGAGCAGCAGTTCGATGCCGTGGCTGGCGTACCAGGCCAGGTCGTTGAGCACGATGTCATCGAAGGTCTGCTCGCCGGCCAGTACCGGCGAGAGCAGGATGCGGTTGTAGTTGGGGTGCGGTTCGGCGCCGAACACGGTGATGTCGTAGAGATCCGGGGCAATCTTCAACAGCTCTTCGAGCGCACGCACGCCGGCCATGCCGTTGCCGATCATCACCAGTTTCAATCGCTTCATCCTTCACCTCCATGGAGCCAGCCCGGGCGACCGCGAGGCCAAAAAAAAGCGTCCTGCACCGTGAGTGCAAGGACGCCTTTGTCCGGTCCCGATCGTTCGGGGAGCGTGCCGTTTGCCGGCGCGCGCTATGTCTGTGAGGTGAAGAGCAGGGAGTGTGCCAACTCGGCGGAGCCCGCCGCAGCGGGCTACCCGGGACGCGCTGCGCTACTGACAGCGCGCCTGCTGACTTGTATTGGTGCGCGGCGCACCGCCGTTGTGCGTCAAGGCGTCAGCAGCAGGCGCTTGCGCCCGTAGGTCTTCTCCAGGTTCTGTTGCAGCACCGGGAAGCTCACGTACTGGGCACGGCGCCAGGCGTCGATGCCGTCGGCGTAATGGGGGCTGGCCGGGTTGCCGGACTGCCCGGAGCTGTTCAGGCCGATCATCGGCTCCTCGCGGCCGAAGTCGACGATCATGCGCATGCTCGGGATCAGCCAGGTAGTGAAGTCCTGCCCCCAGTTGTAGGCCGAGACGTTCAGGGTGCTGTGGTCACCGCCGGCCGGGTAGGGGCCGCGATCCAGGTAGCCCTTGAGCGAGGCGATGCTGGCGCGCTGGCCGGCACCGAGGTGCGGCGCCAGCTGCGTGCTGCCGCTCAGCCACTCGTAGGTATGCAGCTTGCCCCACTGCCACGCCGTGCGCTCGTTGCCCAGGCGTTGCTCGAGCAGCTCGATGCTGGCCGCCAGGCTGCGAGCGAGGATCGCCGGTTTGTCTTCCTTCTGCGCGGTGCGCACGTCGTCCCAGAACGGGCTGTCTTCGCGGCCGAGCAGGTGATCGGCCTGCGCCGAGTAGGACAGGTTGGCGGTGTTGACCAGGGCTTGCCAGGCGGGCGAGGTGTCCGGGCCCAGCTCGTCGAGGAAGATCTGCCGCGCGCTCTGCTGCAGGAAGGCGCCATACACGGCGGCGTCCGCCGAGGTGGCTGACAGCTTGCCATCGAAAGCCATCAGTCGGCTCAGGGCTTCACGGGCCTTGCCGCGCTGCGCTTCGGGCAGGCGGTCGATGGCCTGGCGCAGCGGCTCGGCCATGTTCTGCGCCTCGAACATGCCCTGCAGCTTGGCCACGAAGGGCGAGGTCTGGTCGTATTGCATGGCGATCATGCTTGGCGTGTCGTGACGGCCGCTGCCCGCCAGCTGGGCGATGCGCTCGTAACGCTCTGGCGCGTACCAGGAGTTGGACAGCTGCATGCCATAGCCGCGTGGCGCGCTGCGCTGGTTGGCGCTGCCCAGCCAGCCTTGCTGCGGGTCCTGGTCGTAGGGGTGGAGCATCGGGTCGGCGAAACCGTCCCACTCGTAGCGGCTGTCCCAGCCCGGCGATGGCACCAGGCCCTGGCCTTCACGACGATTGGGGAAGCGCCCGGTGACCTGCCAGCCGATGTTGCTGGCATCGGCGAATACCAGGTTCAGCGGCATGGCGCGGATTTCCCGGGTCGCTTCGAAGGCCTGCTCCACGGACTGGGCGCGGGACAGATTGAAGAAGGCATCGAGGCTGGCGTCTTCCTCGAACTGCGCAGTCTTCAGGGCCAGGCCATAGCCGCTCTGCAATTGCAGTGGCTGCAGCGGATGTTTGCGCTCGCCCAGCACGCTGTTCAGCAGCGGGCCGTGGCGGGTTTCGTAAACGGTCTCGCGGATCGATTTCTGACCCTTGATGAAAAAGGTTTCCTGGCGCTCCTGAGCGGGCAGCCATTTGCCGTCGGCCAGGTACAGCAGGCGATTGCCTTCGCGTTTGACCTTTTCGAGGAACAGGTCCTGGTTGTCGCCCATGACCATGGTCATGCCCCAGGCCAGCTTGCCGTTGAAGCCGGCCACCACGGCCGGCATGCCGGCGACGGTCACCCCGGAGGCCTGGAATTTCGGCGCGCGAATCTGTACGAAGCTCCACACCGAGGGCAGGCCGATCGGCAGGTGCATGTCATTGGCCAGCAGGCTCTTGCCGCTGCGGCTGCGCGACGGGGCGATGGCCCAGTTGTTCGAGGCGGCGACGCCGAGCATGTGCTGCTCGGAGACTTGTGCAGCGGCGCTCTTCACCGCCTGCAGACCGGCGATGCTGCCGCCCAGGGACAGGCCCTTGAGCTTGTCGGCTTCCTCGAACGGCAGCGGCTCGTCCGGGTAGGTGGGCAGCAGCCAGGCAAGTTTGTCGGCGCCGACCTTCTGGGTCAGGCTCAGCGCGGCGATCTCTTCCTGCAGGTTCACCGAGAGGCCGAAGTTGAGCAGGCAGAAGATCATCACCGAATCTTCCGGCTTCCAGTACGGCGGGCGATAGCCCGCCTCGGCCAGGTCCATCGGCAACTTGTCGCGGTAGCGGAACAGGTAGGCGTTGACGCCGCGGGCGTACACCTCGAAGAACGCCTTCATGCGCGGCGAGGCATTCTTGTAAAGCACCTCGGCGCTCTTCTTGAGGTTGGCCGCGCGCATGAACCTGTCCATCTCCAGCACCCCGGGGCCGGCCATTTCCGCCAGGCGACCTTCGGCCATCAGGCGCATGCTGACCATCTGGCTCAGGCGGTCGCTGGCGTGCACGTAGCCCAGGGTGAACAGCGCGTCATGGAAGGTATGCGTCTCGATCAGCGGCATACCCAGCGGGTTGCGGCGTACCGAAGCGGTCTGCGCCAGGCCCTGCACGCGAAAGGAGCCCTGATCCGGGTGCACGCTGTTGCGGTAACGGCTGTCGAGCAGGGACTGGCAACCGCTCAGCGCAACCATGCCGGTGACGAGGCCAGCCAGGCTCAGGGTGGCGAGAGGACGGAAAGCGCGCGGCAGCATGCGGCGGACTCCTGGAGGATTGTTAAAGGGGGTAGGGCGGAATGGCGCTAAAGGTAGAGAGGCCGATGGCGCCTGGCAAGGGGCGCGAGGGCCGATTCGACCTGGGGTTATGGCCGGGCGGCCAGCCCCTCGTCGAGCAACCAGCGCGCCGCCTCGTGGGCCTGCTGCTGATGGGCCTCGGTGAGCTCGGCAAAACGCGCTTCGTGCTGGCGACGTTCGGGGCGGCTCAGGGCCTGCCAGTCGGCGTGGGTCGGTACATGGGCGGTGGCGTCGTAAAGCTGCTGGAACACCTGCGCCTGGGGGCTGATGCTCAGTTGGCTATCGTAATTGTCGAGCAGCACCTTGATGCGGATGGCGCCTTCGATCAGCGGTAACTGGCCATCGAGGAGGGAGCTGGCCAGCACCCGCAGATCGTCATGCAGGCGCTGGCGTTGCACGAGGTTGCTCTCGGCCTGCTGACGTTGCCTGGCCCAGACCCGGCGCCAGAGTTGAGCGGCGTACAGGGCCAGTGCGGCGACGATCAGTACCGCGAGCAGGATCAGCAACTGATCAGGCGCCATGGCACTTCTTGAATTTCTTCTCGCTGCCGCATGGGCAGGGGTCGTTGCGGCCGACGTCCTTCAAGGAATTGCGCACCGGCTCCTGAGGAGCATGGTTGCAGTGCGGGCCGTGCACATGGCCGTGGTCGTGATCGTGATGATCATGGTCGTGGTTGCAGTCAGGGCCATGAACGTGGGGTTGCTGGGTCATGCGGGTCACTCCGGAAGATAATCGCCGGGAATTATCTCGCCATTGCGCGCCATGTGCACGCGGCGGCCGAAGAATAATCCGGTTTTCACTTCGCCCTGCAGGCGATAGCGAATCGGCTGGTCGGGCTCCTCCAGCAGCTTGACCACCTGGCGCACATGGCGCCACAGGTTGGTGCGCACCGGCACGTCGAATTCGAGATGGCCGTTGGCAGGGACGGTGAACCAGACTTCCGACTCGCCATCGGCGAGCAGCACATCGTTCAGGTGCACCACGTATTCGAGGCCACGTACCGGCAGGCTGACGTCGTTGGGGTTGTCGATGCGAAAACGCAGGATGAAGCGCTGTTCGAGCAGTTTGGCCTTGACCACGTTGACGTCAACCAGACGCACGTCCGGGTCTTCGAAGCTGTCCGAGAACCAGGTCGAGCAACCACCGAGTGTCGAGCCCAGACCGAGGAATACCATTAGGCTAAGAATTCTTATCATTTGCGCCTGAGAAAACATTTCATACTCCGTTCGAGGCCTCAGTGTAACAAGAGACGGCTTGGCTGCCCTAGTGCTGTCGCGCGTGATTCGCCGTGAGGAAAATGCCGACCGACGCTCGTGTATGCGCGAAAAGCTGCGTCATACTGGCCCTCACGCATTTAGGTTTTATT
>Ga0207790_1000706_pt1 | contig 10643 bp, 10 predicted proteins | sample HigsolmetaGSP14D_FD_184842 | JGI IMG/M metagenome (GOLD analysis project Ga0207790, IMG submission 184842) | High solid enriched microbial communities from the Joint BioEnergy Institute, USA - SP1-4-D (SPAdes) | ecosystem: Engineered > Bioreactor > SSF (Solid state fermentation) > Aerobic >...
TCACCTGCTGGCGCTGTCCGATGAGTCGCGCCTGGTCGTCGAGCTGGATGAAACCGGCAAGCCGATCAGCAGCCTGTCGCTGCTGCAGGGGCAGCAGGGCCTGAAGAAGTCGGTGCCACAAGCCGAAGGCATCACCATGGATGATCAGGGCATGCTGTACATGACCAGCGAGCCCAACCTCTTCTATGTATTCAGCAAGGGTGGCAAGGCCGATTGAATGCCTACGCCGGCCTAGCCGGCCACTGGTGGTATTGGGCGAAGGCTGCTAGCTTCGCCCATCGTGAATGGTCGTATCTCAGTACCGACTTGAGATGCGGCTTGTCGTTTCCGTGGGTGGTCGAGTGAGCATATGCGGCGTCTGTTTACAATCAAGCGACTGTTCCTATTGTTGATATTTTTCCTGCTGGCAGCGGTCATTGCTGCTAGCTACGAATTTCGTCTTTTTGAACGGGCTTGGTTCAACATGAATCAGCCAGCGGATGCCCCCAGTCATTCGCTCTGGTTGAACGACTATGAGGTCATGATTGAAGCCAAGCGGATTGAGGGTGTTGACGAGGGGCTGTCTGCGCTTACCTACGACCCTGACCGTAACAGCTTATTCACAGTCACTAACGAGAATCCCAGGCTCATTGAGTTATCGCTTGAGGGTGAGGTGCTTAGGCAGATCGAATTGGTTGGTTTTGGTGACGCCGAAGCTGTGGAGTATGTAGCTCCAGGTCGTTTTGTTATCGCTGACGAGCGCCCGCAACGACTGATAGAGGTGCGCATCGATGAGAACACCCTATCGGTAAATGCTGCTGATGGTCAGCAGCTGTCGATAGCTTTGGATATGGGCAGCGCGAATAAGGGACTTGAAGGGCTCGCCTACGATCTTGTCGGCAAGCGTCTGTTCGCAGCCAAAGAGCGTGATCCAGTGCGGATTTACGAAATTCATGGCTTCCCTAACCTGAATCTCGCTAAGCCAAGTTCGGTGCAGATCAGTGAAAACCTTAATCGTGATGCACGCATCTTCCTACGTGACCTGTCCAGTCTGCATTACGAGAGCCGTACCGGCCACCTGCTGGCGCTTTCCGATGAATCGCGTCTAGTGGTCGAGCTGAGGGAGGACGGTGAGGCGATCAGTAGTCTTTCACTGCTACCCGGAAAGCACGGGCTCAAAGAGTCGGTGCCGCAGGCCGAAGGCATCGCCATGGATGCTCAGGGCATGCTTTATCTGGCCGGCGAGCCGAACCTGTTTTACAAGTTTAAAAAAAAGGCCAAGTGATCGCTCACTTGGCCTTTTCGGGTGCACCTTGAGCTTTAGCGCTTGAGCGTCTTCACGCCTTCTGCGGTGCCGAGCAGCAGCAGGTCGGCCGGGCGGGCGGCGAACAGGCCGTTGGTGACCACGCCGACGATGGCGTTGATGTCCGCCTCCAGTTTCACCGGGTCGGTGATGCTCATGTTGTGCACGTCGAGGATCACGTTGCCGTTGTCGGTCAGCACGCCTTCACGGTACACCGGGTCGCCGCCCAGCTTGACCAGTTGGCGGGCCACATGGCTGCGCGCCATGGGGATCACTTCCACCGGCAGCGGGAAGGCGCCGAGTACCGGTACCAGCTTGCTGCCGTCGGCAATGCAGATGAAGGTGCGTGCTACGGCCGCTACGATTTTCTCGCGGGTCAGGGCAGCGCCGCCACCCTTGATCAGGTGCAGGCGCTCGTCGCTCTCGTCGGCGCCGTCGACGTAGAACTCCAGGTCGCTGACGGTATTGAGCTCATACACCGGGATGCCATGGCCCTTGAGGCGCGCGGCAGTGGCTTCGGAGCTGGCCACGGCGCCGTCGAACTCCAGCTTGTGCTTGGCCAGGGCGTCGATGAAACAGTTGGCCGTGGAGCCGGTGCCGACCCCAATCACGCTCTTGGCGTCGAGCTTGGGAAGGATGAAGTCGACGGCGGCCTGGGCCACGGCTTGTTTGAGCTGATCCTGGGTCATGCGGGTTCCACGAGAAGGAAGGAAACGAGGCCGGGATTATAGCCGGCAAAACCCCGGAATTCGTATGGTCGCTCGGCGGATGGCTAGGTTAGACTCGTCCGTTCCCCCTCGAAGCCGCCTGCGATGCCCGCCATGCTCGAACAGTACGTCAAGAAGACCCTGACTTCCCGTGTCTATGACGTTGCCGTGGAAACCCCGCTGCAACCCGCTCGCCAACTTTCCGAACGCCTGGGCAATCAGATTCTGCTCAAGCGCGAGGATCTGCAGCCGGTGTACTCGTTCAAGATTCGTGGCGCTTACAACAAGCTCGCCCAGCTCTCGCCCGAAGAACTGGCCCGCGGCGTGGTCACCGCCTCGGCCGGCAACCATGCCCAGGGCCTGGCGCTGGCCGCCAAGCACATGGGCGTGAAGGCCACCATCGTCATGCCGCGCACCACGCCCGAGCTCAAGGTGCAGGGCGTGCGCTCGCGCGGTGGCAAGGCGGTGTTGCATGGCGATGCCTTCCCCGAGGCCCTGGCCTACTCGCTGAAACTGGTCGAGGAAAAAGGCCTGGTCTACGTGCACCCCTATGATGATCCCCACGTGATCGCCGGGCAGGGCACCGTGGCGATGGAGATTCTTCGTCAGCACCAGGGCCCGCTGCACGCGATCTTCGTACCCGTCGGTGGCGGCGGCCTGATCGCCGGCATCGCCGCCTACGTCAAATACCTGCACCCGGAGATCAAGGTCATTGGTGTCGAGCCGGATGATTCCAACTGCCTGCAGCAGGCACTGGCCGCCGGTGAGCGGGTGGTACTGCCGCAGGTCGGGCTGTTTGCCGACGGCGTGGCCGTGGCGCAGATCGGTCAGCACACCTTCGCGATCTGCAAGGACTACGTCGACGAGGTGATCACCGTCAGCACCGACGAGATCTGCGCGGCGATCAAGGACATCTACGACGATACCCGCTCGATCACCGAGCCCGCCGGCGCCCTGGCCGTGGCCGGGATCAAGAAGTACGTCGAGCGCGAAGGCATTACCGGCAAGACCCTGGTGGGTATCGACTCCGGTGCCAACGTCAACTTCGACCGCCTGCGCCATGTGGCCGAGCGTGCCGAACTGGGCGAGAAGCGCGAAGCGATCATCGCCGTGACCATCCCCGAGAAGCCGGGCAGCTTCAAGGCGTTCTGCGAGGCCATCGGCAAGCGGCAGATCACCGAGTTCAATTACCGCTACCACCAGGATGGCGAGGCGCACATTTTCGTTGGCGTGCAGACCCACCCGGAGAACGACCCGCGCGCGGCGCTGGTGGAAAACCTGCGCGGCCAGGGCTTCCCGGTGCTCGACCTGACCGACAACGAACTGGCCAAGCTGCATATCCGCCACACCGTGGGCGGCCATGCGGCGGCGGTGCCGAACGAATGCGTGTTCCGCTTCGAATTCCCCGAGCGGCCCGGCGCGCTGTTCAACTTCCTCGACAAGCTGGGCGGGCGCTGGAACATCACCCTGTTCCACTACCGCAACCACGGCGCTGCCGATGGCCGGGTAATGGCTGCCCTGCAAGTGCCGGAAGACGAGCGCCACCTGTTGGCGCCAGCGCTGGATGCCATCGGTTATCCGTACTGGGATGAAACCGACAACCCGGCCTACAAGCTGTTTCTCGGCTAGTCGTTTCGCGTAACTGATCTTCCCGGGTATCGCGCTGCTCCACCCAGGCTACGCAGGTTTTCTATCGGTAGCCTGGCGTTGAGCGCAGCGATACCCAGAGCCTGAATCTATAAAAAACAAAGGAAACACCGTGATGGAGCATTATCTGCTGATCAGAGTCCTCCATGCGCTGCCCGGCATTCTCCTGCTGCTCGGCGTGCTGGCCCACGCCTTCATGCTCTGGAAAGCCTGGCGCGCTGGTGACAAGGCGGTGCTGCAACGCAAATTGCAGCGCACCCGCACCATCAGCCTGCCGGTGTTCGCCGTGCTGGCGCTGAGCCTGCCGGTGACCGGCTGGTGGATGGTCAACCTGGCCGGCTGGCCACTGGGCCAGTTGTGGCTGCTGCTGGGCAGCAGCCTGTTTGCCGTGCTGATGATCGTCGGCCTGTTGCTGTTCGGCCGCCTGGGCGCCTGGCAGGCGCAGGCCGACGGCGCGGTGCCGGCCAAGTCGCTGCGCCTGGTGATGATCTACGCCGCGCTGATCGTGGTGCTGCTGGTGGTGATCATGGCGGTGATGGGCGCCAAACCGATCTGATCACCCGTGCGTTGGTCTGGCCGGGCGTAGCCAGGCCAAGGCCAGTAGCAGGTAGATCAACGAGCCTCCCCAGTACAGCCAGGCGAAGCCGTTGTTCAACCCGATCAACAAGTAGGCAAATAGTGGGCCCAGCGCGGCGCCGAGATCCTGGGCTATCGAGTAACGCGTCATGAAGGCGACCACGTTGCCGGTACTGGCGACATCGCTGGCGAGTGCGTCCGAGAGCGTGGTCAGTGCAGTCGCCAGCAACATCACCACGACGGTCACGGCAATCCAGGCTGCCAATGGCAGGCCACTGGCCATCAGGCCAAAGCTCGCCGCGGCGCCCGCCAGTGTCCATCCGTAGAGCCGTGAACGACCTCCCGGGCGATCGGACCAGGCGCCGACACGCTTGCCCAACCAGGGTTCCCAGGACCAGCGCAGCGCTTGCAGGAAGCCGGACAGCGCGGTGGCGCCGAGCAGCAGGCCGAATAAATCGAGTTCGTTGCCGTAGAAATGGGCGATCAGGGCACTCAGCGTTGCGGCCAGTACACCCTGAATCAACAAGGCGACGCTAAAACCGTTGATCAGGACTGCGTGGACCCCGGTCGCCGGCCCCGCGCCATGTGCGGTGATGGTGCTTTTTGCAGGTGCGATCTGTTGGGCGCCGTACCCGGCTGGCAGGTGAAAATAGCGCAGCAGCAGCGGCAGGCCCAGCAGGGCCATGGCGGTAAAGCTCAATGCCAGCGCGGGTAATCCGTAGAGCGGAACCAGCAGTCCGCCAAGTAGCATCCCCGCGAGGCTGCCAAGCCGATAGAGGCCGTTGTACAGGCCCATTGCCTGGCCTCGCGACTGGCCGTTCGAGCAGTAGACCACCGCCGACAGACCACCAATGCGAAAGAATGACCAGCCGACCCCCCAGGCTGCGCGCAATACAAGCCAGGCGATAAAGCCTTGGGCGATACCATAGCCCAGGGTCGTGGTCGCACCGATTGCGGTGGCCAGCAGCAATCCCGTGCGCAGGCTGATGCGCTGGTAAAGCCAGCCGATCATTGGGTTGAACGGTAGACGAATCAGCCGGTTTACCGACAGCAGTACACCAACCTGCCAGAGCGCATCGAGGCCCACGTCGCGCCAGTAGACCGGTAGCGCGATATACAGCATGGAGTCGCCAGCCAGGCAAAGCGCTGTAGCCAGCGCGACGACCACGAGTGGCCGCGAGGCAGGCTGGTCGACGGTGTGCGGCATGAAGCTCCTGAGGCGCTTTGGGGCCTGTTTGAGGTCGATACTCGGCGCGTCAGTCGCGCAGCGACATGATCGGCCAGTTGCGGTCCTCTGCCTCGGCCATCAGCTTGGGATCCGGGTCGACGGCAACCGGATAGCTGACCTGCTCGAGCAGCGGCAGGTCGTTCATCGAGTCGCTGTAGAAGGTCGAGCGTTCCAGGGTGAAGCCGTTTTCCTGCATCCAGCGGTTGAGGCGGGTGACCTTGCCTTCCTTGAAGCAGGGCACGTCGGTGGTGCGCCCGGTGTAGCGGCCGTCGACCATTTCGCATTCGGTGGCCAGCAGGGTGTCGACGCCCAGCCGTGCCGCGATTGGCGCCGTCACGAAGCGGTTGGTGGCGGTGATGATCACCAGCTTGTCGCCAGCGGCGCGGTGCCTGTCGAGCAGCGCCAGGGCCTTGGGCAGAATGATCGGTTCGATGCATTCGGCCATGAATTCGCGGTGCCAGGCATCGAGCTGGGCCATCTCGGTACGGCCGAAGATATCCAGGGTGAAGTTCAGGTAGTCGGTGATGTTCAGGCGCCCGGCCAGGTAGTCCTGGTAGAAGGCATCGTTGCGCGCCTTGTAGGTGGCGCCGTCGAGGATCCCGCGTTCGCACAGCCAGTCGCCCCAGGCATGGTCGCTGTCGCCGCCAAGCAGGGTGTTGTCGAGATCGAATAAAGCCAAGCGCACAGAATCACCTCTTCATACAGGGCCAGGGAGGCGGCCAGAATAGCGGCTTTGCCGGCCTGGGGAAAACCGCGCGACGGGCCGCCGCGCCGTACCACCCGAGCGCGTTGCCGCTGTCGCGAGCTTTATGGAACAATGCGGTGACATGCGTTTACGAGGTTGTGTGCCGTGATCGATCCTGATGGTTTTCGCCCCAACGTCGGCATCATTCTCACCAATGATGTTGGCCAGGTGCTTTGGGCGCGTCGAATTAACCAGGATGCCTGGCAGTTCCCGCAAGGCGGTATCAATGACCGCGAGTCGCCGGAAGAAGCGTTGTACCGCGAACTGAACGAAGAAGTGGGCCTTGAAGAGCAGGACGTGAAAATTCTCGCCTGCACCCGGGGCTGGTTGAGGTATCGTCTGCCGCAGCGCCTGGTGCGCACCCACAGCCAGCCGCTGTGCATCGGCCAGAAACAGAAGTGGTTCCTGCTGCGCCTGACCTCCGACGAGCAACGGGTGCGTATGGACCTGACCGGCAAGCCGGAGTTCGACGGCTGGCGCTGGGTCAGTTATTGGTATCCGTTGGGGCAGGTGGTTACATTCAAGCGCGAAGTCTACCGTCGCGCACTCAAGGAACTCGCACCGCGCCTGTTGGCGCGGGATTAGGCAGGTCAGCATGCTCAACACGCTGCGCAAGATCGTCCAGGAAGTGAATGCCGCCAAGGATCTCAAGGCGGCGCTGGGCATCATCGTGCAGCGCGTCAAGGAGACCATGGGCACCCAGGTGTGCTCGGTCTACCTGCTTGACCCGGAGACCAACCGTTTCGTGCTGATGGCCACCGACGGCCTCAACAAACGCTCGATCGGCAAGGTCAGCATGGCCCCCAACGAGGGCCTGGTCGGCCTCGTCGGCACCCGCGAAGAGCCGCTGAACCTCGAAAACGCCTCCGAACACCCCCGTTACCGCTACTTCGCCGAAACCGGCGAGGAGCGCTATGCCTCCTTCCTCGGCTCACCGATCATCCACCACCGTCGGGTGATGGGCGTGCTCGTCGTCCAGCAGAAGGAGCGTCGCCAGTTCGACGAAGGCGAGGAAGCCTTCCTGGTCACCATGAGCGCCCAGCTCGCCGGGGTTATTGCCCATGCCGAGGCCACCGGTTCGATCCGTGGCCTGGGCAAGCAGGGCAAGGGCATCCAGGAGGCCAAGTTCATCGGCGTGCCGGGCTCGCCCGGTGCGGCGGTGGGTACCGCCGTGGTGGTGCTGCCGCCGGCTGACCTGGAGGTGGTGCCGGACAAGAGCATCGACGACATCGATGCCGAGTTGAAACTGTTCCAGAGCGCCCTGGAGGGTGTGCGCGCCGACATGCGCAACCTCTCCGAGCGCATGGCGACCCAGCTGCGCCCGGAAGAGCGTGCGCTGTTCGACGTCTACCAGATGATGCTCGAAGACGCGGCCCTCGGTAACGAGGTGGTCAATGTCATCAAGACCGGCCAGTGGGCCCAGGGCGCCCTGCGCCACGTGGTCAGCGAGCACATCAACCGTTTCGAACTGATGGACGACGCCTACCTGCGCGAGCGCGCCTCGGATGTCCGTGACCTGGGCCGTCGCCTGCTCGCCTACCTGCAGCAGGCCCGTCAGCAGACCCTGGTGTACCCGGACAACTGCATCCTGGTCGCCGAGGAACTGTCGCCGGCCATGCTCGGCGAGGTGCCGGAAGGCAAGCTGGTCGGCCTGGTGTCGGTGCAGGGCTCGGGCAACTCCCACGTGGCGATCTTCGCCCGGGCCATGGGCATTCCCACGGTGATGGGCGCGGTCGAGCTGCCGTACTCGAAGATCGACGGCATCCAGCTGATCGTCGATGGCTACCACGGCGAGGTGTTCACCAACCCCAGCGAGATCCTGCGCAAGCAGTATGCCGAGGTGGTCGAGGAAGACCGCCAGCTCACCAAGGGCCTCGACGCCCTGCGCGCGCTGCCCTGCGAGACGCTCGACGGCCACCACATGCCGCTGTGGGTCAACACCGGCCTGCTCGCCGATGTGGTGCGCGCCCAGGAGCGCGGTGCCGAGGGCGTTGGCCTGTACCGCACCGAAGTGCCGTTCATGATCAAGGACCGCTTCCCCAGCGAGAAGGAACAGCTGGCCATCTACCGCGAACAGCTGGCCGCCTTCCATCCGCTGCCGGTGACCATGCGCACCCTGGACGTCGGCGGCGACAAGGGCTTGAGCTACTTCCCGATCAAGGAAGAGAACCCCTTCCTGGGCTGGCGCGGCATCCGCGTGACCCTCGACCACCCGGAAATCTTCCTGGTGCAGGTGCGCGCCATGCTCAAGGCCAGCGAGGGCCTGAACAACCTGCGCATCCTGCTGCCGATGATTTCCGGCATCCAGGAGCTGGAAGAATCCCTGCACCTGATCCATCGCGCCTGGGGCGAGGTGCGCGACGAAGGCACCGATGTGCCGCTGCCGCCGATCGGGGTGATGATCGAGATTCCCGCGGCGGTCTACCAGACCCGTGACCTGGCCCGCCAGGTGGACTTCCTGTCCGTGGGCTCCAACGACCTGACCCAGTACCTGCTGGCGGTGGACCGCAATAACCCGCGGGTGGCCGACCTCTACGACTTCCTGCATCCAGCCGTGCTGCAGGCGCTGACCAAGGTGGTCGAGGACTCCCACGCCGAAGGCAAGCCGGTGAGCATCTGCGGCGAGATGGCCGGCGACCCCAGCGCGGCCGTGCTGCTGATGGCGATGGGCTTCGACAGCCTGTCGATGAACGCCACCAACCTGCCCAAGGTGAAGTGGCTGCTGCGCCAGATCAGCCTGAGCAAGGCCAAGGACCTGCTTGGCCAGGCCATGCGCATCGACAACCCGCAGGTTATCCACAGCACCCTGCAACTGGCCCTGCGCAATCTGGGCCTGGGCCGGATGATCAACCCGGCGTCGGGGATTCAGGCGTAGCGGCTAGACCAGTCGCTCAGCGCTGTGGGAGCGCGCCATGCGCGCGACAGGATCGCAGGCACGGGCGTCTCGGCCCCCTCGCACAAACCGGGTCACGCCGAGCCTAGCGCTCGAAGCGCACCTCACCAATCGGCGTACCTTCAGGGCCGAAACTGCGCTCGATAACCCGCCGCCTTCCATCGGCGTAGGTGTACAGCAGCGTGCTGGCGCGGGTGCCATAGCCTGGGCTGGCGATAAATACGCTGCCGAGCAGGCGCTCCAGATCCAGGCCCACGCCGGTATCCGGCAGCGCCGCGTCGTCAGGCCTTCCGGGGTCAGCCAGCAGCGCGAATAGCGACGCTTCATCGGCTGTCTCGAGGGCATCGGCGAGTGCAGCCTTGGCCTGCTGCAGTTTTGGCCACGGCGTATCCAGGTCGGCATTGGAGACACCATGGATACCAGGCGCTAACGCCTGGGCCTGGCCGCTGTGCGAATTGAAATGCCACAGTGCCTGGCTATCGCCGACCAGCAGGTTGAAGCCGCTGTATTCCGCCGCCTCGCGGCGCAGCTCGTTCAGAAAAACTTCGGGGCTCTGGTTTGCCTGCAGAAAGCGCAGCGCCAGCTCGCCGCGTGAGCGTGAGCCCTGCTCAGCCCGCGGGTCACGGATATTGGTGAGGGCGGCAAAGCGGCCAGCGCGGCCGATGCCCAGCCAGGTGCCGCCAGCCTGCAGGTCGCGCCCGGCGATCAGGCCGGGCATCTGCGGCCACTCGGCCATGGCGGCGGTCGGTCGGGCATGGAACTCATCGCGGTTGGCGGCGACCAGTAGCGGCAAGGCGTGGCCGGGGCGCCAGGCGAGCACGATCAGGCACATGCTTATTGCAGCCTGCTGCGCACGCCATCGGCGTCGAGGATTTCGCCAACATGCAAGGCGAGCTTGCGTGCCCCTGCGCCCATGCCGAGCTCCATCAGAATGCGCTGTTCGACCTGGGAAAGGCCGCCTTCCAGCCGCTCCAGTGGCTGGATCAACAGCCTGGGTGCGGCATTGAGAAAGGCCAGGCGCTTGGGCATCAGGTCCGAGAACAATACGAACAGCGTGGTGACGAACACGAACGACAGCGTGAAGGCGATGTTTTCGCGGCCCGGCCCTGTGTAGAACACGGACAGCCACTCGAGGAAGAACGGCCGCAGGGCGCCCTCGCCCAGGATACCGCCGAGGATGGCGATGGCGTTCAGGCCCAGTTGCGAGGCGGCGAAGAAGTCGGCCGACTGCGCCTGCAGCGTGATGACCTTCCGCGCGCGCTCGTCGCCCGCCTCGGCCAGCAGTTTCAGCTTGATTTTTCGTGCGCCCGCCAGCGCGATTTCGGTCAGCGACAGGAAGCCGGCCGCCAGCACCAGCAGCGCCAGGATAGCCAAATGTTCGAACAGATTCATGGGACACCCGGGGTTTATTATTTGGGTCGCTTAGACCGGGAGAATGCGCGCCGCCTCGTCCACCTGCGAGGCCGGCGCCGTCCTGGCTGCGTTCACAGCCTGGCAATCATGTCACTTTAGCACATGGCGGCGAGTCTGGCCGCCGCCGGGGCGTTCAGCCACCGGCCCGCCTG
>Ga0207790_1000712_pt1 | contig 10561 bp, 8 predicted proteins | sample HigsolmetaGSP14D_FD_184842 | JGI IMG/M metagenome (GOLD analysis project Ga0207790, IMG submission 184842) | High solid enriched microbial communities from the Joint BioEnergy Institute, USA - SP1-4-D (SPAdes) | ecosystem: Engineered > Bioreactor > SSF (Solid state fermentation) > Aerobic >...
CGCGCTACGTGCGTTACGACATTTCCACTGCCGCGCGCCTGCACAAGCTCAGCCGCAAGTTACTGACCGAGTACGGCGGTACCGTTACCGCCATCCGCCAGCAAAGCCCCAGTCGGCACGAGTTCGCGCAGCGCCTGCTGGCCTTCGAGGGCATCGGCCCGAAGACGCTGGAGATCTTCATGGGCGAGGCCGAGGCCGGGCTTTACGGCGAGCAGTGAGCAGGTAGCGGTCAGGTTCGCACACCGCCACGGGCGTTCTTCTTCTGCAGAATCTCCGCGGCCTCGTTGTAGGCGGCCTGGAAGGTTTCGCTGCCGATCCACTGCACGGCGGCGTCTTCGTCGTCGTGGTGGAACAGGCCGCGGTAGACGATCAGCAGGCCCATCATGAAGTCGGTCGCCGCTTCCGAGTCTTCCTCGGCGACCACCAGCTCCAGCACCGGGTATTGCAGGAATACCAGGCACAGGGCGAGCAGGCCGATGGCTTCGGCCTGGTGCATGGCCTGGAACAGGTCATCGAAGTGCGCCGGGTCGAAGCCGTTTGCCTCGATGTCCTTGAAGTCGAAGGTAGCGAGGTCGATCTCCACGTCATCGAAGGGCTCGTCGATCAGCGGGTTGGCCAGCAGCGGGTGCACGACAGTGGCCTTGGGCTTGCCCATGCGGTTCTGCCTGGCCTTGGTCTTGGCCCGCTGGGCGCGTTTTTTCTGCTTGTCGGGAGAGGCCATGGCGGCAGGGTCCTTGTGCGGAGCTGAAAGCGGATGCGCATTGTATGCAGTCTTGGCCGTTTGGTTGCGGCAACTTCATGCACAGCCATCGTGGCCCCGTTCGCAGATATCAGACGGGCAGCGCGGCCGGCCCTTGGCAAAGCCGCCACCTGGTTCTAGATTGCCCGCAGCGCAGCCCGCGCTCAGTACAGGGATTTATCGGTCATGCCCATTCGCCCGACGCTCGCGCTGCTTGTGCTGTGCAGCCTTTCCACTCACGCGTTGAGCCAGGTGTACAGCTGGGTCGACGAGAAGGGGCAAAAGCATTTCGGTAGCCAGCCACCGCCTGCCCAGCAGGTCGAGGCGGTGACCATCAAGCCCGGTTACGCCGCTGAAGCGCGCACGGTAGCACCTGCCGAGCCCGCCCGGGCAGCGGCCGAGCGTGCGCCAGGCAAAACGTCGAAGCGCGAAATGTGCCAGAGCGCCATGCGCTGGACGGTCATCGACCTCAAGAACCTGCGCGAGATCGCCGAGGAGCGCCAAAGCGCCGGGCGCATTACCGCCGCCGAATACGCGCAGGCGCAACAGAACCTGGACGGTGTAGAGCAGCGGATCAGCCTGCAGGACTGCACCACCAGTTCCGGTGAGGACCAACAACGCTACGAATGCCTGTCCAAAGGCGCCGGGGTGCTGGTGTGTTCCGGGCTGATGGCGGCGGCAATGGAGGAGGCCGAGAAGGAGGCCGCGAAGCGTACGGGCAAGCCGTAAGCAGCGCTTCAGAGGGTTGTCGAAAAAAGGCCCCGGCGGTGTACCCGCCGGGGCCTCTGTTTATCCGCTTGTTAAAACTGACCGAGTAAAGGTCCCGCTGCCCTTACACCTTGAACTGATCCATCAGCTTCATCTGCTGGTTGGCCAGGTTGTTGAGCTGGCTGCTGACCTTGGCCGATTCGGTGGCCTGTTCGGTCAGGGTTTCGGTCACCGTACGGATGGCGGCGACGTTGCGGTTGACCTCTTCGGCCACGGCGCTCTGTTGTTCCGCGGCGCTGGCGATCTGCAGGTTCATGTCGCTGATCACCGACACCGCATCGCTGATCTGGCCCAGGGTCTGGGCAGCGTGCTGGATCTGCGTGACGTTGGTCTGCGCGTGCTGCTGGCTGGTGTGCATGGTGGTGACCACGCCGCGGGTGGCGCCCTGGATGCGCTCGATCACCTGGCGGATTTCCTCGACCGAGTCCTGGGTGCGGCGGGCCAGGTTGCGTACCTCGTCGGCCACCACCGCAAAGCCGCGGCCGCTGTCGCCGGCCCGGGCCGCTTCGATGGCGGCGTTCAAGGCCAGCAGGTTGGTCTGCTCGGCGATGCTGCGGATCACTTCGAGCACCGAGCCGATCTGTTCGCTGTTGACCGCCAGGGCTTCGACCTCGGTCACCGCCTTGCTGATTTCATCGGCCAGGATACGAATGTCCTTGCTGCTGCGCTCGATGATGGTGCGGCTCTGCTGGGCTGATTCGTCAGCGCCGCGGGCAGCTTCGGCCGCCTTGGAGGCGCTGCTGGCGACTTCCTGGGCGGTGGCGCTCATTTCATTGGACGCGGTGGCCACCTGGTCGACTTCGCGGAACTGGATCTGCATGCCGTCGCTGGTCTGGCTGGCGATGTGCGAGGACTGGTCGGCGGTACCGCGCGCCTCGGTGATGCTCTGCTTGATCTGCGCGATGGTCGGTTGCAGCTTGTCGAGGAAGCGGTTGAACCAGCTCGCCAGCTCGCCCAGTTCGTCGCGCTTGTTGTAGCGCAGGCGCTGGGTCAGGTCGCCTTCGCCGCTGGCGATGTCTTCGAGCATACGGGCCACTTCGTTGATCGGCCGGGTGACGCCGGAGGCGGTCAGCCAGATCAGCAGCAGGCCCACCAGGCAGGCCACCAGGGCCACGGCCAGGGCCTTGAAGGTGCCGCTGGTCTGCGCCTGGTCGAGCAGGTCCTGCAGTTTCACCGCGTCGGCCAGGAGAATCTTTTCCGGCAGGCCGATGGACACACCCCAGGGCTTGGCATTGTCGATGGGGCTGACCGGGTAGACCGCGTGGATGTAATCGTCCTGGCTGAACACGCTGGGCGCCTGGTTGCCCAGGGCGGCGAGAACCTTCCTGCCTTCTTCACCCTGGGCTTCGCCGATGTTCTTGCCGATCTGCTTGTCGTCGGTGCTGAAGGCGGCGAGGGTGCCGCTGGGGGAGACGATCAGTACCCGCCCGGCGTTGTCGAACAGGCCGCGCTGGGCTTCGCTGGCAGCGGCCTGCAGGCCGGCGAGCTCGAGGTCGACGCCCACGGTGGCGATCACCTTGTCGCCGTCCATCAGCGGAATCGACAGCGAGGTCATCAGCAGGCGTTTGCCTTCCAGGGTGTCGGCATAGGGCTCCAGCAGGCAGGCGCTCTTGCGCTCACGGGGGCAGGTGTACCAGCTGTTGTAGGGCGTGCCGCTGATGCTCAGCTCGGTTTTGCCGAGGTCGCCTTCGGTGATCACGATGTTCACCCGTTGCGCTGTGCTGCGCGTCCAGCCACTGGAGAAACGGCCGGTTTCGTTGGAGCCGTGGGCGAGGTCGTCGACGAATTCGGCATCGCGGCCATCCAGCGCATTGGGTTCGAACACCATCCAGACGCCCAGCACCTTGGTGTTGCGCTCGAAGACGCTCTTGACGCTCTGATTGAGCGCCGCGCGCAGCTCGCTGGCCGGCATGCCGACGCGGGTGGCCAGGGCGCGCAGGTCATTCACCTGGTCGGCCAGGCTCCTGGTCACCAGCAGGTTTTCGTTGAAGGTGCGTTGCAGCCTCACCGCCTGTTCGGCCGCCTGGGCCTCGAGCAGGCGCTCGACACTGGCGGTGAGCATCTGCTTGCTCGATGCACTGGTCAGCTGGTTGTTCTCGGCGCTCTGGTAGAGGTTCATGCCGACGATCAGGGCCGTTACACCCAGCAGGCACAGACCGGATAGCAGAACGATTTTCAGCCGGATGGACATCGAATTGAACATGGCGCTATCTCTCGGGAGGGGTACGGTTGTTCTTGTTGTGTCGAACGCGCACGGATGGTTGGCTTCCTGGGTATCGGCCTGGCGATTCCTTTCATGAGCAGGTGCGCTGAAGAGGCCTGGCGCTTCGCTAGCTGTCATAGGGACACTAGTCGAGTTGCCGGTGACCACCCTGCTTTTTTATCGACGGTTGGCCTTGAGTTTTTGCCAGGTGCTCGTGAGCGCAGCCTCCTGGTCATCGCTCAAGGATTCCAGCAGATAGCTGACGCGCCGTTGCCTGGCATTCATGACCTGCATCGGGTGCTCGGCAGCGAAGCGCTGCATGGCCGGCGAGTCGCTTGGCAGCGGTGCATAGAAATGCGTGGCGCGGGCGTTGCGAATGGCGTTTTGCGGGGTGATCAGGAAGTCGATGAGGCGGTAGGCCAGCTCCGGGTTGGGCGCATTGGCGGGGATGGCCAGGGTGTCGATGTACATGGCCGCGCCCTCATCGGGGATCACATAGCTCAGCGCCGGGTTGTTTTCGATGGCCCGCAACGCATGGCCGCTCCAGCTCATGGCCAGGCACAACTTGCCCTGCGCCAGCGCATCGACGTACGCCCAGTTGTTCAGTTCGGCGAATTTCGGCACCAGCGGTTCCAGCGCTTGCAGGGCCTTGGCGATCTGCCGCGGGCTGCTGACCGTCGGATTGCGGCCCTTGTAGTTGAGCAGCAGCGAGGACACTTCCTGGGGCGCGTCGATCAAGCCGACCCCGCAGTCGAACAGGCGCGACACCTGCTGGGGCTCGAACAGCAGGCCCCAGCTCGACGGCAATGGCCCACCGTAGGCGGCCTGGGCCAGCGTGGTGTTCACCACCATGCCCACCGAGCCCCACAGATAGGGCACTGCGTGCCCCTTGGCGGCTGGCTGGCCGGCGAGCATCGACAGCAGCCAGGGGTCGAGCTGGGCGTAGTGGGGCAGGCGGCGGGTGTCCAGGGGCGCCAGCGCGCCGCTGTCCGCCAGCTCCTTGAGCATGAAGTGCGACGGCACGATCACGTCATAGGCCGTGCCTGAGCGCATGGCCTGCATCAGCTCCTCGGCGGTGGTGAAGCCCTGGTACTCGACGCGAATCCCGGTGCTCTGTTGGAAGTCCTCGATCACCGCGGGGTCGAAGTAGTCCTGCCAGCTGAGAAAGCGCAGCACCTGTTGGGCGTGAGCGCTGCTGCAGGTGAGCAGGGCGAGTAGGCAGAGCAGGGCTTTCATGGCATCACTCCCAGGAGATCGCCGGCATCGGCGCGGGCCAGCGGGTTCGGCGAGCATGGCTGGTGAATCGGTTGCCCAGGGCCGCCAGCGGACTGGTTTGCCTGGCCGGCGCCGCGCACAGCGCGCAGACGGCTGTCGAGCTGTAGCGCGGTGCGTGCATCGCCGCGGCGTAGCGCCGCGCACAGGTCGGCGACCAGGCGCGGGGCGAGGTTGGCAATGAGCGAAATGCGGCCCGCGCCGCCCAGCAGCATGACTTCCAGCGCAGTGCGGTCGTCGCCGGCATACAGCGCGAACCCGGGGGCGCAGCGTGCGAGCAGTTGCCTGGCCCGCTGCAGGTCGCCGCTGGCGTCGTTGATGCCGATGATGTTGGCGACAGGCGACAGGCGTGCAACGGTCGCCACGCTCAGCTCGCCGCCAGTGCGGTCATGGAGCATCTGCGGCATGTCGACGGCCCGGGCGATGCTCTCGAAGTGGCCGTACAGGCCCTGTTGGGAGGGGCGCGGGAAGCAGGGCGTGCTCAGCAGCAGGGCATCGGCCCCGGCCTGCTTGGCCGCCAGGCTGAATGCGATGGCTTCACGGGTGCTGTTGCTGCCGATGCTGGCGATGACCGGGATCTCGCCCTGCACCAGCGCCACCACGCGGCGGATCAGGCGGCTGTGGGCATCGATGTCGAGAGTGGCGCTGTCACCCGGGGGGCCGGGGAGCAGCAGCGCGTCACTGCCTGCGTGCAGGTGCAGGTCGATCAATCTGGCCAGGCGCCGTTCGTCCACCTCGCCGGCGGCGTTGGTGGGCGTGACGATGGCCGCAATGCTGCCCCGGATCATGATCGAGCCCTCCCATGCCTATTGTTCTTATTGGGTTTTGGCCGGGGCGCGTGTGTCCCCTGTGGGGCGATGGTAGAAGCGCGCGTCGCGCCGGCGGTATCCCAAATCGGCAGCGTCTCGCCATGGCGCTGCACGGTCGTGAACCATCTTGGCGATGGGGCATATTTTTGGCTGCCAATTTGGGATAACACACCGCAGGGGAACGGCCTAGGATCGATTTCGTCAGCGAATAACAACAGCGTTTCGGTTGGCCAGGCGGGCGTGTCGCCTTCCTCCAACCCCTGAAAAACTGCCTCATAAAATAAGGTCAAGAGAATGAGCGTATCCATGAGTCCGCCCGCAGGCCCGAACGAGCTGCGGCGTGGCGCCCTGAGTGTCGGTTTCATCATCTTCTTCGTGATTTCGGCAGCCAGCCCACTGAGTGTGCTGGCCGGCGGGTTCCCGATCGGCATCATGCTCGGCAGCGGTGCCGGCACCCCGGCCCTGCTGGTGCTGGCGTTGCTGGTGCTGCTGTCGTTCGCGGTGGGCTACACCACCATGGCGCGGCATGTGACCAACGCCGGTGGCTTCTACGCCTTCTCCTCGCGTGGCCTGGGTGGCCTGGCCGGTGGGGCCGCCGGGGTGCTGGCGATGTTCGCCTACAACATCCTGCAGGTCGGTCTGTACGGCATGTTCGGCGGCGTGGTGGCCGGCACCATGTCCAGCGTGTTCGCCATCGACCTGCCGTGGTGGGCGTATTCGCTGCTGGCCATGGCCAGCGTGGCGATCCTCGGCTACCGCAACATCGACCTGTCGGCGCGGGTGCTGTCGCTGATCGTGGTCGCCGAATACCTGGCGATCCTGGTGCTGGACGTCGCCATCCTGCACAGCGGTGGCGACAGCGGGGTGAATTTCGATTCCTTCACGCCCGAGTACGCGTTCAGCGGCAACCCGTCGATCGGCCTGCTGTTCTGCTTCGCGGCGTTCATCGGCTTCGAGGCGACCACCATCTACGGTGAAGAGGCGAAGAACCCGCAGCGCGCGATTCCCATCGCCACCTATGTGTCGGTGCTGCTGATCGGCTGCTTCTACGCCATCTCGATCTGGTCGATGGTCATTGGCGTGGGCACCGACAAGATCGTGCCGACCCTGCAGGCGCTGACCGATCCGACCACCTTCATCTACGGCCTGTCCGATCACTATGTCGGCCCGCAACTGACCCAGGTGATCCGCGTGCTGTTCGTGGTGAGCATCTACGCAGGGCTGCTGGCCTTCCACAACTCGGCGGCGCGCTACTTCTACGCCATCGGCCGTGACGGCATGCTGCCCAAGTCGCTGGGCCTGACCCACCGCATTCACCAGAGCCCGCACATGGGCTCGGCCCTGCAGAGCCTGATCGCCGCGGTGGTGGTGCTGATCTTCGCGGTGATGGACGCCGACCCGATCCTGCAACTGTTCGCCTGGTTCTCCAGCCTGGCCACGCTGTGCCTGCTGCTGCTGATGGCGCTGACCTCGGCGGCGGTGCTGATGTACTTCAAGCGCAATCCGCAACTGCAACTGGGCGTGTTGCGCCGCCTGATCCTGCCGGCGTTCTCCTGCGTGGCCCTGAGCATCGTGCTGGTGATCGCGGTGATCCACTTCGATGTGCTCACCGGCTCCAGCAAGGCGATCTCCTACGCGCTGTGTGCGGTGATTCCAGCCGCCCTGATCGGTGGTGTGCTGCTGGCCATGCGCCTGCGCCGCAAATCGCCGGAGTGCTTCGCCAAGCTGGGCAGCCACAAACTGTAAGCACGGCTGTAAGCACGGCGCTCTCCTTTCATCTATACCAAGCCTACCGCGCAGCGTTGCTGGCGGTAGCGCCCGGGACCTTTTCCATGAACGACTATCGCATGCTTATCGACGGTGCCCGCGTAGCGGGCGAGGGTGGCCACTTCGAGGTGCTCAACCCGGCCACCGAGACCGCCGTCGCCCAGTGCACGGCCGGCTCCCTGGCCCAGCTTGACCTGGCCGTGGCAGCCGCCCGCAGGGCCTTTGCCGGTTGGCAACGGAGCAGCCACGCCGAGCGCAGCGCCTGCCTGCAGCGCATCGCCGATGCCATCGAACAGGATGCCGAGCGCCTGGCACGGCTGATCGTCAGCGAGCAGGGCAAGCCGCTGGCGCTGGCGTTTTCCGAGGTCATGGGCGGCGTCGCCTGGACCCGCTACGCCGCCGCCCAGGAAATCCCGGTCGAGCTGATCGAGGACAACGCCACCCAGCGCGTCGAACTGCACCGCAAGCCGCTGGGCGTGGTGGCCTCGATCACGCCGTGGAACTGGCCGTTCATGATCGCCATCTGGCACATCATGCCGGCGCTGCGGGCGGGCAACTGCGTGATCAGCAAGCCATCCAGCCTGACCCCGCTGAGCACCATCGCCCTGGTCGAGATCATCGCCCGGCACGTGCCCAATGGGGTGATCAACATCATCACCGGCGAGCGCGGTTTCGGCAGCGCGATTTCCAGCCACCCGGGCATCGACAAGATCGTCTTCACCGGCTCCACGGCTACCGGCCAGCGGGTCATGCAGGCGGCGGCCGGCAACCTCAAGCGCCTGACCCTGGAGCTGGGTGGCAACGACGCGGCCATCGTGCTGCCCGGCACCGCGGTCGAAGAAACCGCCGAGGCGATCTTCCAGGCCGCCTTCCTCAACATGGGCCAGACCTGCGCAGCGCTCAAGCGCCTGTACGTGCACGAGTCGCAGCAGCAGGCGTTCGCCGACGCGCTGGTGGCCATTGCCGGGCGCCAGGTGGTCGGTGACGGCCTGGAGGAGGGCGTGACCTTCGGCCCGGTACAGAACAGCGAGCAACTGCAGCTGGTCAGCGAGCTGGTCGACGACGCCCGCGCTAAAGGTGCCCAGGTGCTGTGCGGCGGCGAGCGCCTGGCGCGCCCGGGGTTCTTCTACCCGCCGACCCTCGTCAGCGGCGTGAACAACGGTGACCGCCTGGTGGACGAGGAGCAGTTCGGCCCGGTGCTGCCGCTGATCGCCTACCGCGATGTCGAGGAGGTGCTGCGTGCCGCCAACGACAGCGACATGGGCCTGGGCGGTTCGGTCTGGGGGCCTGATACCGAGCAGGCGCTGGCGGTTGCCAGGCGCCTGGAGAGCGGTGTGGCCTGGGTCAACTGCCACGCGCAAATCCAGCCGAACACGCCGTTCGGTGGCAGCAAGATGTCCGGGTTCGGCGTCGAGTTCGGCCTGGAGGGGCTGCTCGAGTTCACCGGCCAGCAACTGCTGTACGTGCGCAAACCCGTTTAGTGGTAGGGCCCTGGGCGTTGTCCGCCAGGGCGCCAGAAGTGCTTGCCAACATACAATAAAGTCGACGTGAAAGGAGCATCACAATGGAGCATCGCAAACGCGCTATTCGCCTCACCGGCAGCGGTGTAGCCCTGAGCCTGGCTATCGGTCTGGCCTCGCCGGCCGGCGCCGTCGAGCTGTACAGCGACGATGACAGCCATCTCAACGCCGACGTACTGGCGGTGTTCGGCATGCTGAACAGCCGCAAGAACTACGACGGAACCAGGGGCGGCTCGACCTGGCGCGAGGGGTTCATCAAATATGGGCTGAGCGGTGACCAGGGGCTGGCTGGTGCCGGCACCGCCTATGGCGCGTTCAGCCTGGTGAGCTCGGCAACCTGGGGTGATGGTGACCCGGCAGGCCTTAGCGACGGCAGCGAACGCACCACCAAGATCGAGGACGCCTACCTGGGTTGGCGCTCCGGTGACCTGTTCCCAGTGCTCGGCAAGGACGGCGTGGACTTTTCCGCAGGCCGCCAGGTGGTCAAGCTGGGGCGCGGTTTCCTGATCAACGACGATGGCACCAACCTGGGCAAGGGGCCGGCCGATGGTGCGCTGAACCGCGGCGGCGCCTACTACATCGCCGCTCGCCATGCCTTCGACCGCACCGCGGTATTGCGCCTGGGCGGCGAGGAGGGCGTGCATGGCTCGGTGCTGTGGCTGAAGTCGGATAACCGCGCGCAAGCGGAAACCGAACTGGCCGCCGGGACCCTGGACTACACCACCGAGGCCGGCACCCTGGGCCTGACCTGGATCCACGGCCTGGACGTCAACCAGCGCTGGGCCAGCCCGATCCAGGCGCAGCGCGACAACATGGACCTGTACAGCATTCGCGGCGAAGGCAGTGCCGGTATCGAGAACGCCAACTTCGCCTTCGAATATGCCTGGCAGGATGTCGATACCGGGGTGGAGAAAGCCTGGTACGCCGAGGCCGGCTACACCTTCGCCGACGCGCCCTGGGCGCCGAGCCTGACCTACCGCTACACGCGTTTCTCGGGGGGCTGGGATTCGCTGTTCACGGGGCTGAGCACCGGTTACGGCACCTGGTTCCAGGGCGAGGTGGCGGGCAACTATGCGGGGCCGTTCAACACCAATACCGGTATTCACCATGTGGGGTTGAAAGCCACGCCGATGGAAGGGCTGACCCTGGGCGCGCTGTACTTCGACTTCAGCACGCTGCACGACCGCGACACCATCAACCGCGACGCGCGCGAACTCGACCTGTATGCCGAATGGGCGGTCAGCGACAACCTGATCATCGCGCCGCTGGTGGGCCTCTATCAGCCCAAGAAGACCTCGGACAACGGGGGTATCGGCAGCCAGGTCGGCGGCAATGGCACCAACGTCTACAGCCAGCTGATGGTCATCGTGCCGTTTTAATAGCCTGTTCACGATCCTTCCAGGCATGGTTTCGGGCAGCGATAAGGCAGAAGCGGACGTTCCCAGCGTAGGGTGGACAACGCTCTTTTTGTCCACCATTGCGC